>JACLAD010010886.1_pt1 | contig 17412 bp, 17 predicted proteins | sample 8027901 | NCBI WGS metagenome assembly JACLAD01 (sample SAMN15725071, study PRJNA655200) | protist metagenome | isolation source: fluorescence activated cell sorting (FACS) single amplified genomes of... | place: Spain: Blaines Bay Microbial Observatory, Mediterranean Sea | collected 2016-07-05 | reverse complement strand
TCCGAAATCCCTGAACACGTTTTCGCAGACGATGTAGCCGTCACCAGTGAAATAGTTGGAAGCACACTTGCGATCCTCCACCTTTTTTCCATCCAGATCACGAACCTCAAAAACAGGAAGAAAAATCATTTCACTGATTATAAATTCAACAAAATGTAAAAAAAATACTGTCAAAGTCATCATGCTATCAAATCTGTCCATGTCGATGTCGAGGAAAATACGCTTGTCGGGCAGAGCACTTCCCTCCGGAGGGAAGAGACTGACGACGGCAGACTCGAGGACGAAGTAATCCAAAGCGGTAACAAATCCAGACAGAATGAAATAAGACAAAACACACCTCCAAGACAAATATAAAAGTAAAAAAGAATTCAAATACGTTTGAATTTTTGAAAAATGTACAATCCTAACAAGATGCGGCCATCAGGGAACTTCACCATAAAGTGGCCCCAACAGGCAAATGCACACCCCGCAGCGCAGAGCAACAAACGCCAATTATTCCAGTAGTTCGACTCGACCCACCCAGCCTTGGGAAACACCTCAGAGACGTACTCACTCATGCACTTCATGATATCAGTAGGACAATACAAAGATCCGACTTGAATGTCCTCGAAGTCGGAATTGTCCGGCATCTTCATAACGTAAGCTTTTCCACTCATTTTTGATTAAATTTTAATGTAAATTAATATGATGGACTTAAAAAAATGTTGTATGGTGTGTTGTTTGTTGTTGCCAGATGAAAGGCTGAATGTAATTCTGTGGACCAATGAACCAAAAAAACGATATGAAATTAATGACTAAACTACAAATACATCTTAAAAAACTATGTGATGGACAGAAAATCTGAGTTAATATCAACGATTAATCCAACCACGACCAGCCCTCTTCTTCATCATCATAATTTTCATGTTCGTGGATAGCGCGACGACTGTTCACATGACAGCCACTCACCAGAAATTTACTTGCGGTTTTCTCATTGATAGGGGGAAAGCCGGTACGCTTCTTCAAAATCTCAACAATGCGAATGCTATCACATTCAATCATGTTTAACACTTTCAACACTGGGGAATAGATCGTCATCGCCATGAGTTCGTCAGAACGATAGAACTCAACGATTTCTAACTTGTGCGACGCGAAGTTAAGCTGCGTGCCGTTTTCATACTGAGTTTTGTAGCTGGTGAAAATCTTGAGGTTGTTGGCTTTCATCAGCATATTATGGACGGAACGGATGTCGATCATGCTGTAAAGGAGATGGATCTCTTGCAACTTGCTACAGAGAACATCAAATTGAGTTTCCTCACCAAGTCCTTGAATATGCAACTCCTTCAGACGCGGAGTGAGACTGTCATTCAATTTGATCTTGCCACTGCAATAGCAAAATCGAACAATCATGCTCAAAATCGACATGAGAATAAAAATGAAACGTACAAGGGTGGTGTTTCAATGCTGAGAACTTCGAGACGCGGCATCTTCAAATTGAAAACAAAATCACCATCTTCCCAACCATCACTTCCAGGTTCGATGGTCAACTTTTTCACCTTGCTAAGCGTTGCCTTTGTCATAGCTTGAATTTTTCGAATGATCAAATCCGCACCACCCTGAATTTAAAATGAAAGATGTGATGTGTGAAGAAATGGTTTTGCGAAAATGAAATGTACCCTGATTGTAATGTTGATCCCAGATGGGGCCTTCTCAACCTTTGGCTTCTTTTTGGAACTGGAGGATGCTTTCGTCTTTTTGGCGGCGCGCGACTTCCTGGCAGATCTCTTTTTGGTAGTCTTCTTGGTTTTCTTCACCACCTTCTTCTTTTTGGTTTTACTAGATTTCTTCTTGGGCTTAGTTTTCTTGGGTTTGCTTTTCTTCTTGGTGGACCTCTTTTTAGTTGGCTTCTTCTTCGTTTTCTTGGTCGCGCGCTTGCGCACCTTGCGGGAGGTTCGCTTTTTCGCTTTCTTTTTTGCCGGCATGGTTGGAAACAAAAATTTGAATTCGAATTCTAGAGAAAAACGTTCGGAGAGAAAATATAAACTGTCAAAAGAGAACGAGAAACGGATAAACGAACAGATATGGTGAATTTTCTTGTTTTGAATCGATTGCTAAATCATTCGTCCTATGTAATTATCTCAGTTACACAAAAGAAAGCAAATACCCATCGCCAAAATCGTCTTCCACATCTGCAGCTCCGGCTCCAAAAATGTTGCTAACGCGCGGATTTTCCTCGAGGGTCGGGATGAGCATTTCAGGAAATGAGCAGTTCATTATACTCACGTCAAATTTAGATGCCGTTTTTGGATTGATGGTAGGGAAGTCTTTCTCGATGGTGGGGAAGCCTTTGGTCTCCAACAAAATGTCTATTGTGCGTAAATCATAGCACGCCTGTAGATCCAACATTTTCAGCACGGGGGAATACACAGCTACGGCTCCCAGGCAATCGCTTCGATAAAGTTTCACGTATTCTAGCTCGCTGGAGGGAAAGACCAATCCACCAGGAATCCACAACTTATAGGCATCAATGCTCTCTAATTTGGTTGCGGCAAGCAACATTCGCTGAATACCGCCGTCGCATACTGGCTCGACGTGATGCAGCTCGATGTTTTTTAATCCACTGCATTTTACATCGATCTGTATCTCTGGAGCGGGTTGTTGCAGAGACAGCCTGGCACCAAAACGAAAAATCTAAAGATCTAATTCAAATCAAGCCCAACCAAACGATTACTTTTGAAAATTGGGCGTCAAGTCATCGTTCAGCACCAACTTGTGTATATGAGCATCTTCAATCTTGAGTAATTTCAAACCTCACGAACAATTACATAAATAGCTGCTGCACACATACAATAATTTTGGCATAATACTTGGCAAACGCTTCTCAAGTGTGAAACGCTCTTCCTCATCGCCGCATCCAGTAATATACAGATGAGTAACCGTACTTTTCAATTTATCTAGCTTCTTCTGAATTTTCTCATCGACATCAATTCTCACCACAACCTTTTTGCTCTGCGCCGCTGGACGGGCTACAGCTTTGATGTCCTTACTCGAAACGCTTGTACGTTTTTTACCAGGCATGACTGGAAACAAATATTCTTACCACTGTCATAAATAAATCGCACAACATCAAGAAGTGCACCAACCAAACAACGAACAATGCTAGATGAAAAGCAAAACGTTTGGTTTTCGATTTATGAAACGATTGAAACAGCAGAAAATCATCAAAAATTATTAGGCGGCGGCACGCTCCGGTGGTGCGAATTCCGGCGGGGGTTGGCCATTTCCGGACTTTAGACACATCTCATGAGCCTCTTTATCAGCGCTTGCTACTTCATCGGGGTAATACAAATTCAAAATATCACGCTCTTTCACTAAATACTCCATCTGCATTGTAAGATCATCCTGACATAATGTCGCCATATGGTTGTAATACTGACCTAGCTCGAAAGCATTCTCCCCACGCTTCTTTTTTATCAATTCAATACACAGTTCCCCGCATTCTCTGGCTAAGCCTTCGTAACAATCCTGCGCGCGTGTGATAATTTGAGATACTGCCATAACTACATAATGAAACTTACTCACCTACACAATCAAAAACAAGAGTGAAACAAGAGCATAAAACATAATCTCAAAAAATATTACTGGCGCAAAAGACTCTTCATCCAATCCATCTTCGGTAGGACAGAACTCGCATTCCAATTCGGCCCTCTTGCACAATTGTAGATATTCGTCATCTGCTTCATGCCCACAATCGACGCAAACTAATTTTGTGAATGGGAGGATACCCTCCTCTTCCTCCGCTGGTTGTTCTTCTTCCTCGGGATCGGCGAATAGTGGGAGGGTCTTTAATTGTAATGTTTTTAAGGTTGGGGATGGGGGGCAGAGGCCGTGACCTTTGCACGAAGGGCAGATGAAGCAACGAGAGAGATCAGGTCCGTTGAGGCTTTCAGAGATGTCAAAACCCCAATGCGATAGCTTATCCTGGAGAATATTTGCAGGGACATATGACTCAATCGCGCCTAGGTAATCGATCAGAATCTCCTCCCCTTTTTGAATGGGCCGCTCGGCTACAATCCTTCGCGGCTTACCATCCAATTCTTCCCATGTGATGTTGGTAGCGTTAGGCGAGCAGGAATGATTCACCATGGAGAGTTTGAAGTGAACTAATGACTGCTCCAGGTCGTGAAAGCGGTTGCATACAAAGACTCGAATCAAATCAGCCAGATCTTCCATGGAGCAGTTATTACGATACGCCGGCCGCATAGACTCAATCGCAATCTCAAGAAATTCCTTTGGAATTGAATGCACTTTACTCCGGCAGAGTAATTTCACCCGGCGAAGGACCGGGGAGGATGGGTTCTCGTCACGTAGGATCAAAACTGCAGCAATCATATCCATCAAATTGCCACCCGGCACCAGCTCACGCTCGCCGTTCTCCACTTCTTTAAAATCATCATCATCACAGAGCGAACTCACACACATAAATGAAATACAAAAACCATACCAAACACAACGACAGATTGAACCAACAAAATGACCAATTTGAATTGGAGGAATATCAAACAAACTCCTCCCTGATGTTATTATTGAGGGGCTCATCCCACGCGGGGAAAATCGATTTCCATCCGCTTGTATCTTGAAATAATTTCGGTGACATCCTCTTCCCACACGGCGGCGCTGCACATTTTGTAAATATCGGGCTTCTGGTGCCATTTACCCATTTTCTTTCAACGGCACTGTTCCAGATTTGCTGCTTTGCGATTGGCCTGCCATCACTGACTAAATACATATTGACATACCGTTTCATTTGCAACGCGCGGATCATAGCACTACTAGCATCGGAGTAATGAATCATGTTCAAATATCCGTCACCGTCAGTTACTGTGTAGGATGCATCTTCTTGTGCCTTTTTCTCCCAATACATATGCGCACCACGGGTTTCAGTGAATAGTCCTGCCAAGCGTAATGATATGCCATTGGATGATGTGAATACGTTTTCAACATCTAATATTTGTTGTGTTCTAGCCGAGTCGCTAGTTTTACTCTCCTCGGTAACTACCCCACCGTGCTGCTCTGCAAACACCCCCGCGCTGGAACTAAACACAGCGTTGCCAATACTCGTACTATTCCACTGCGCTAATGCCACACGCGCTTCACCATCATAATTGTCCTGCGGTGGTATACACAATGCTAAATAATCATATTTAAACGATGGGTTATCTAATATATTCGCACGGGAAATATGCTTAACCTTAATTCCCGCAAACCAATCAGGAGGATCATCATGCCGTGTCACTCCAACGATCAAACTGTTTGGGTACTGCGCTCGCCAGGAATGCGCGATAAACTTACCCAAAGTCCCTGCGCCGAATATCATCAAAGCATGTTCTCCATTAACATCTGTGGAGGATGACATTGCTCGATAAATCACAACCACACTTACCAGTACGACTGCTGCAAGCAGCACCTTTCCACCTCGACCCATATTTCTTATTGAAATGAATAAGTAGACTTGAACCAACATACGAACATCATTCACTACAATATATTATATCCAAACAAAACAATTACTCTTCCATAAACACCCGCCGACTAGCATCCCCCCGCGTCATTCCGCGCAGTATGGGCCGCTCGGAGAAGATCACCTCCGCAACGTCAAAACCACGACCCGCGATTAAGCACCTTCCTTTATCCTCTGTGTAGGATAGGTAGAAATCTTCATTGACCAAAGCTTTGACCTGCAATACAAACACAAAAATCACTTCTGATTCATAAAAACATCAAAACCAATCTTACATCATCGACGCACGCTTCCGGAATGGTTTTGTCTCCTGCTTGATCTTCATCGACAATCCGCCTGGCTTCTTGATACTGGTGCGTAGCCCAGAAGACCTGAACTTTGTGCAAATTGCTGTCCAACGGTGCTGGGCAATCCCACCAAAGGTCCTGCTGTTTCGTCATGATGACAATAGAACTATAGGGTTTGGTTGTTATATAATTCGTATTAATCTGTGTAACACATGTATCATATTCATCATTGATCAAACGACATACTTCAAACAATGGATGAAAGAAAAATGTTGTCACTGTTTATGATGCATCTTTGACGCACAGATAAAAAACTGTAAAAAAGTTAAATTGGTAAGTACTTGATGACCTCTTGTCATCGATAGTATATCTAGATATCAAAACAATACAATGTATTGACTCGTAACGTTTCACGACCTTTTCGTGAAGACTGGTCTAGCGCTGTAGCTAGAGCCCGCCGGCGCGCTCGTTTTCTGCATCTTAATCGGGCTCTTCTTACTGTGACTAAGGCTGCTGGACCTCTTACGTTTCGTACCCGAGCTGGCGCCTCGTGCGCCGGTCGACTGTGGCGTAGGTTCGGATGACGGCGCCGAGGATGGATTACGCGATATCTTACGCTTTGGCAGCTTCGTCCAAATATTAAGGCGGCTTGTACCGCTTCGCTTTGGTGGATTCTTGCTTGGTGTTCGGAACGCCTGTGCGTCGACGCTAGTCTTGTTGTCTTTCTTCTCATGCACGGCTTCTAGATCACCCCTAACCGTAGCCGCGGTTCTGACATACACCCTACCTCGCCCCTTGGTTCGATCCTACAATACGCAATTATTTGTTTTGATGAACGAAATTATCGACGACAAATTATACAATGAACTTGAATCAAAACGACACTCACAACGACTTGAAATCCGAACAAAATTGGTCTCCCCGCCTACAATAAATTAAATCAATAATCATTGCGATTTTTTCTTTTTCCCTTCGTCTCTGGCGAATTGCTTCCCGTATGTTTGATACACCCATACTCCAAACAGACTCATCACACACCCAAATTTCTGCTCATGCTGTATGGGGTTGCCAAATAACATCGCGCTGACCATCACCCCTAGTATTACCTTCACATTACCAAGCACTTGCAATGTAACCGCGCTGGTATAAAACGTAACCAAAAAATTCACCAGGTTCAGCAAACATGCGTTCAAACCCGCTACCCATAATATTATTAGTAGTTCGGAATCACTTGAAGCTTGCGAAAATGGCTGGCTGCCTTCAAAGAATAGGCTCAATCCGCATAGCATCACCGCACTGCTGGGCGCCATTAAAAAGAGTAGCTCAACAGCATTGAGCTTTCTTGGCTTACCATTATTATCCTTCAACAAATCACCAAAATCATCCGACTTCAATAACCTCCCCTGAACGATCGACTTCACCCCTCGTAATGTTGTCGCTCCAAGTGAAAACGCAACGCCAAACCAATCCAAATGCGTTTCTTGAAACACGCACAACAATATACCCAACGATATAATCGGTAGAGATAAATATGACCACGTATTAAACCGCGCTCCAAAGAAGACGGAGGCGAGAAATATTGTTATCAACGGACCAATGGACGTCAGCATCTGTCCAAATGATGGGTATATGTATGCCAACGCAAGATTTCCGCACGATACCGACATCGTAAAACAAATCGACAAAGGTAATACTGACGCGAACAGCTTCCACCTGCCTAATTGTGCTATTCCCCCCTGAGCGTACAAATAGGCGGCGCACAAAACGGCCGAGCAAACCATATGTACCATCGTCACAAAATATGCATATCTGAAGTCAAATGACTTGTATAGATATTTCGTTATGTTGCCCATTGCTATGTTCAAGACAAACCATATCGCCGTCACCACAGGCGTTCGCATCGAATTACTCGCGACTTCAGCCGCCATCTTGGGAAATAGATATTAATTTCGACCTGCTGTGATTAATTGAGAACTGTACAAATAATGATATCTTTGAACCATAATATGATAACAATATTGATCACAATTGACTGATTTTAATTTTCTCACAAAAAAATGTACGAAGTAAGAATAGAGGCACTCATCGGCATTGCGATGTGAAAACCCGCCGAAACCCTCAAACTCACTTTCAAGCATCTTCTGCCAATTCGGGAAACGCTGCGCTAATGCTTTGTTCCGCTTGGCGATGGTCGGTTCCATCAGCAACTTCGGCCGGAAATCAATAAACGAAAACTCCCGCAATCGCTTACCTTCAAAAATCTTCGGTCCAAAACAAGTCTCGCCAGCGTTGGGCGGGGGCACCCACAACGGCCACGCCTGCGGACCTTTCAACATTAAAAACGGTCCCTTAATCTTCTCATTATTGACAATGTCAGCGCCTATGTCCTCCGGATGAATCTCAACGATCACGTATGGCCACTTGGACGCACCCCACACCTGTAAATCGGGGATCGGTACACGATTGCCCGCCCCCCATGAGCACCATAACTCCTTGGATTGATCAGCGATGAATGTCATTGATTTGGTTTGGTAATCTACTTTTCGTTGTTCATACCCGAGGGTTAATGGCATTGGCGAATTTGATATGATGGTTTGAAATGTTGGGACTGGCATGTTTTTCCATTCGTTTTTTGGTACGCGGTAGCTATCACCATTGTCTATGAATATCACTTCGAAGTGCCCATCGTCAGTAATTGTAACATCAGAACTCTCTGGCTCGGTGTCGATGATGTCTCGTTTATCGGCGAGTGCAACGAGGCGACCGTCTACCATGCGATAATTTGCGCGTTCGTCCCATGTATCCCTAGCATGTTGAGATGTGACAGCATGGCGATGTTCGGAGGCGGGTGGTAGTCTGATTACATCGGGCTTGCCTTTCATAGAGAGGTTGATTTTCCGCGGGGATGAGTCTGCTGTACCGGGCATTGGGAGGAGATCTTTTCTGATGCTTGCTGTCGGGCTGAGGCGAGCGGGGGATGGGGAGAGGGTTCGATTCATCTTAAACCGACCAAGATTCAAACTCGCCGCCTTGACTTGAGCTTCTGCTTCTCGTTCTTTCTTCCTTTGGTTTGTTGGACTCTCCTGAATCGCCGCGTCGGAATCATCGGAATCGTGCAAATTGACCTCGTAGATGGTTCTGTGATGATGTAATCTCCCATCCCTTGGCGTTTTGTCGTTGAAATCCCCACCAATGATCTTATCTGACTTCGGCTTGACCAGATCTTTTGACATCGGACTGTTAAGAGGTCCTTTATGAGCCTGTCCTGCATCTACTGCGGGAGAGACGCCTCGTGGCGGGAGCGCTAGTTTTGCTGGCGCCGGTGGCACTGGCGAAACCCTCACACAAAAACAGTGAAATGATTTGAATCTTATTAATATAGTCAGTTTCATTGAAAAAACGTACATTTTAAGTTTAGTGCTTCCTGTGTGTGAAGCGGCGTCAAGATTGCCGATGAATGCATTTGGTTTGAAGCTCCTCGGCGACTTTGGCGGCGAGGGTGATGGGGACCTGCTGCGTGCCTTATCCGACCCCGCTTCTCTTGGTTGAGAGAGCGACGCATGCTCTTTCGGTTTTTCTCTCGGGGGCGAATTGCTCGACATATTGCCCCCCTCTTTTCTCTTTTGAATGTTGTTTTCTTTGGAAAATTGAATTTTGAACAGGACTATGATGGAATAATATGACGGATGGACAAGAAGAATGACACACGATGAATTATCAATACTATCAAAGACAAACAAACATCAAACAATCTCTACAACTAATATATGACCGGTACATATTTTGTGTACTTGCACAATTTCATCAGAAAATCGAAAATCAAAAAGTTATCAGAAATTCGTTGTGTAATGTACAAGCAGGGTTGATTATTCCGATTTTATTGCTGCTCTCGGTACGAATGCTTCCGTATGTACTGCCGAACAAGATCATTCACCGTAAAAGATACACTCGTCGCCTAAAACAAATGAAGATAAATAAAAAAAATCGATGGTAAATATTGAAAATTGAATGAAGAAATACGATTGGGCCCTTGACCCAATTCATGGTGACGCCGCTATACAATCCGCGTATCCCTTCTTTTCTAATGATATCCACCATACACTCATAAATCCCCGTATATTTCGGTAACGCCTTGCCAGTGACAGGTGAACCCATGACTTGAAATCGTCGTCGCACGACATCTAGTGGATACGTCGCCGTCTGCGCGAATAGACCCGCAAATGCGCCCATTACTAATCTGGCTTTGATGGGTAGCTCATCACTGCCGGGTATATGACCATCCGTTGTTTTGTAATGCGCCTTTAACGTCTCAAACACGCCAAAAGATAGACCAGCGTATGGTATGATACCGAGAAGAGTAGGAGACAGACCACGGAATAAAGCGAGAGGACCTTCCTTCTCGACGATTGTTGTCATGGCGTGTCCGTACGATCGATACGGCGCCTTCTCACTTAAGCTGACTGCCATTCTTGCGCGCATTAGATCTAATGGATATGTACAAGACGATGCGGTCAATCCAGCGAGGGATCCGGCGCATAATCGCATGGCAACAGGGGATAAATTGGTATGCTTATCAATAGTCTCCTTGTAAAAGTCAAACGATGAATAAGATATTGCTGCATATGGCGCGATCCTTAGCAAGCTGGCGGAGTTTCCGCGCCAAAGCGCACTGACTCCGTCTTTCTTGGCTATATCCGCACCGATGCGCAAAGCTGCTGGCATGGAAAAAACACGTTCTGAGCTCGTTTGGAATAGAATCTTGACGCGGTCCCCAGGTGCGATTACTGTTTTTGCGCACATCCCTGCAAGCGAACCACATATCCCGCGCTCCAGCGCAGTCAGTTTCTGCTCGGTTGGTTTCAGCGGTCGTGAGGCCTTTGCAAAATTCGCTGCGAAATCCCCCTGCGTACTTAAATCAGGATCATCCCAAGTAACACGCCGTCTGCTGACCGTCTTCTTGATAATATCATTTAACGCCAACGTCAGACCTTTTGATATTGGTGCTTTGATCAATGTCACTGTCACACCCTTATACATACCTCGCTTCCAACCCTCCTGCTTTATTATCTCTCGTGCAACACCAAACATACTTCGTTGTCCATTATCACTGACTTGTATTCTCCGCCTGATGGTATGTAATGGGTAGGTTACAATTTGCGCTAATATACCAGCAACAATACCTGCTCCGATCAACACGCTGGACGGTACCGACGCCTCTTTGGTAGTTTTTAAATATGACGCTTTGATCGTTTCAAACGTAGTAAACAAAATCCCTCCATAGGGTATCACGCCTATCAAGGACGGGCCAATGCCCCGGTATAATCCACGAACACCGTTTGATTTCAAAACGGATTCATAGGCGTGCAAATGACTCTCGTACATGGGGGTAGCATGCCAGTGTGCTGCCATACGCGCGCGGATGAGATCGGAGGGGTATGTTAATGCCGTCGCCGCGCAGCCTGCCATAGATCCTCCGAGAAAGCGGGCCCCTATTGGAGAGAAGCCTTGCTGGCTCAGCCAATCGGATGTAATATCGAAAGTTACAAAACTGGTCATTGCGTACGGTACCACTCGAAAAGCCTCTGCGAAATTTCCTCTGAACAAACCTGGTATACCCTCTGTCGCGTAGATCCTTTTGCTCGTCGCCACAAAATCTTTCCATGAAAAAAATTGATTTGGGTTCGTCTGGTACATAATTCGTACGCGCTCTAACGGCGCGGTAGCCGTGCGCCCGATCAACCCGCTCACTGCGCCGCTTGCGCAAATTTCGACCACACTTAACTGCCCCCATCTTCGCGGGCCTACTATGGTTTCCGTTCGAGCTCGAGCTTCCTCCATCGGTTATGTAACTTGCGTTTTGGAAAAAGGAAGTGGTAGAGGAAAAAGAAGAAGGTCTATAATCCATATCCATTCATGAAATGAATATATGCTGCTTAATTTAGATGTATGTTGTAGAAAATGGTTTGTAAAAAAGTCTGCACCAGACGTGGTGGGGGGTTACAACGAAAACGATAATCACAATCAAACGAACGACTACAAACCAAACCAATATTATGACTTAACACAAAATTTAAATTAACGCCGTGACGTTCCAAACGCGACACCTCGCCTTTTGACACCGCCTGCCCCAGCTCTATCCTGCCTTGATTTGAACATCGGACGAACCGGTCCGGAATCCGTTTTTTGCTTTTTACTCGGTGCGCTAGCTTCAACCTCCTCATGTTTTTCCTCCTCTATTTCCTGAAGTTCTCTTGCGCTGGTCTGCTTGTAAAAATGCGGAGCTAACTCGGTGAGCCAACCAGATTCAATCACTGTGACGTTGTGGACATACGCGTATTCCCCGCTCGCCTCGGCCGTGAGGTAGACGATCCATTCCGGCTGTTTTTTCGTTGTTATTATGGTTTGATCACCCGCATACAACGGCGTTGGGTGGGAACTCTCTGCCGCGGACCGGACGTTGACGTAGTGGTCAAGGCGCTGCTGTGCTGCGTTCATAAACAATGCTTTACATATCGCTCTGCACACTTGCTGGACGTCATCACACGCGTCGATGTTATCTTCATTTACATTCATATGTCGAACTAACTGATTGCGGATTTGCTGGGCGCGTTTTACTACCCGTGCATTTATCATATGACGGTTTGCCCAATCTCGATCTTCTTCCTCGTAAAAATCAAATTGCCTGTAAACGTTCAATAACGTAACTAAATCACCTTCATGAACACCCAACGACTCTTTACAAGCTTGTAATCGAGATGCTGTGTTCTGACCGTTCCTTCCGCCGCCTGGTGGTAGCCATGGGGTATGTACACTGAGCATTGCGCAAATGGTTAGCGCTTCGTCTAGGCATTCAAATTCTTCACTGACGAGGAGGAAGCGTGCGAGGGGAGGTGGTAGGGGTAGGTCAGCGATGCGAAAACCATCTTTTGTCAGTTGACCATCCATGTCTATAATTTCTAATGCAAAAAGCGTCTCCAATCCCATTGACATCGCCTCCACAGTAGGGGGCGTCACCCATTGAAATGTAGCTAATTGATTCACACCCAAACATTTCAGCTGCAATAACGCACCGGATAGATCTGAACGAAGTAAATCTGGTACACGCATGGGTGGTAGTGCGTGAAACGTCGATTCGGTGATTAATCGGTAGCAATCACCACGCTGTGTTCTACCAGCGCGGCCCGCTCGCTGTTTTAATGCTGCCTGTGAAGCAGGCGTCACGTGAAGATGATCGATGCCCGTGACGGGGTCATATGCCTTGGTCTTGACTAAACAGCTGTCGATGATGTACCTAATCCCTTCAATTGTAACACTACTTTCCGCCAGATCCGTACTGACAACAACTTTCCGTGCGCCGTGTGGTGCGCGTTCAAAAACTTTCAACTGTCGGTGTAGAGGTAAGACAGAATACAGAGGCAGAGGGTATAACATGTTTGATGCTTTCTTGGAGCAGCTTTCGTCGTTATTGAGCGTATCTACAACATGATCGATCTCTTCCTGGCCGGTGAGAAAAACGAGTATATCTCCTGGTGGAGCACGCTGGTGAATTTCTAGTACCGCACGTATACAATCATCGATGTAATTCTTCGTTGGTTCGGATAGGTAGCGGATTGAGACGGGATGTGCGCGTCCCTCGACGCTTAGGCATATGACGTCGGCTGGGACGGAACCTTCACCGGTGTTTGTGCGGCTTGGCTGGCCGGAGATGGCGCTCGCTGCTGCCAGGGCGGCTTGTTTCGCTTCGTCCTCAGCTGTTTTTACCCCGCCGAAACAATCCTTCCACTCCTGTTCAAGCGCTGTACCTTTGATTTCGCTCGGCACCGGTCTTGCTTTCAAATTCTTCCCTGGTGCTGTCAATCGCGCTGTCTCCATAGGAGTCCGTGTGAAAAATTTGATGTAAGCCTCGGCGTCTAGCGTGGCGGAACATACGACAACGCGGAAATGCGGTCGCTGTAACAAAATCTTTCTCAGCAAACCAAATAACAAATCGGTAGATAACGACCTCTCATGGGCATCGTCCATTACAACCACACTGTACTTTGTTAAAAGCGGATCCCTCAACATCTCTCGCAGCAACAACGCATCCGTGACAAATCTGACCCTCGTTATTTCACTGCATTTATTATCAAATCTGATTTGGTATCCAACCTCCGCGCCAAGATCAACCCGCATCTCTTTCGCCACGCGTGTGGCAATGGTAACAGCTGCAACCCTTCGTGGCAATGCTATACATACTGAATGCCCTTCATTGGTCCAACCAGCTCGATCTAAAAACTGAGGCAGCTGCGTACTCTTCCCGCAACCTGTCGACCCTAACAGTACCACAACGTTATGCGTCTCCAACGCCCATAAAAACTGCAGTTTCACATTATTAATTGGCAGCCTCTCCCTGTTCTTATGCGCGACTGGAAAATTAACGTCGTCATCAATATCAATTAGACTCGGCCCCTTCCGCGGAGCGCTCTCCCCCGGCTTCCAAAATGACATAATTAATTTAAAACTTGATGTGGGTAATGTGAGAAAATAAAAAAATGAATGTGTGAAACTTGACAGATGGCACGAAATTTACAATAATTACAAACGAATACAACCTAAAACCACACCAGCAAACAACGAAAAGTATCAAAGAATTTAAAACAATTTATCCGCCGCCGTGAGCGACTCGCCGCAGACTTGAATCGCAAGGATTGTTATCAACACTAAAGTAGATTGTCCTGAAAACATCATACGGCATGAATTTCTTGGTATACGTACAAAACCCAGACTCGGTGATCTCATTCAGGTAGATTTTACACCTACCCGCTTCTGTCCGGATGACGAAAAAATCAAATGCAATAGCTGGAACTTGCACACAACCCTGTGCTTCGATCCATGTCATCCATTTTTCAACGCACTGTTCAGCTTGTAATACAGCATGATTATACGCCCGCATATCACTCTGCAACCATCTATTGACAGCAGGTATCTTCTTCTCTTGAAATTCAAGATTTACAAAATCATTGGCTTGATTGATATTTGTATGCTTGCGGTAGACAATACCTTCACAGATTCCATTCACATAAAACATCCGCATCTCCATGTCATAAGGAATATACTCCTGCAGGATTAATGAATCGTTATCACACTCATAGGGTAGTCTTTGCTGGTTGACAAGCCCGGATCGCGTCATCTGTGTTAGAACTTGCTCGAGTTCTTCTTCACCCTCAAAATATTTCACGTCCATGGCTTCCCAGGAATACCCAAGTTTCACCACACCACAGTCTATCGGCTGCTTTTTCTTTCCATTAGACTGTGTATACCGAACCTTTGATAGTAATCGTAATAGCTTCTTCCCGCACTTTGGATTGGTAAGGATGATTGGTATTGGTATTTGGACACAGGCGGGTAGGCAATATTCTGGTGCGAGGCTGAGCATGTGGAGGAATGATTTTGACACCAATGGTTTGTAAAGGTTTGGTGAGTGTGGGAATGCTGTTTGTATGCCTATCCGCTCAGTCGCGTTCATACATCGAAATAACGCTTCCGCTCCAACATACCCAGTACCGCGATCCAGCCCGCTCTCCTGTAGTAGTGGCGTACCTTCCCTGTACATCGTTGGATACAAACAATACAAAGCGGCGCGGTGCTTACATCGCATGATTGGATGGGATGGTGAGAACATCAAATGTGCGGTATCAGCCACTTTATTTAATTCCTTTTCGCTTTCAATGAAGATGGTCCAGACTTCGTAATTCAAATAGCAATTTGGATGCACACCCTTATCAAAAAACTTCCTGATGAATTGATCTGACACCGGCGATCCCGTTTCCCCCCACTCATGCCCCCATTCCGCACTATTCCTTCCACCATATCTAAACACTATAAATCCAACATGCGGCTTGAACTCTTTGACATGCGGCGTCAAAGGGAACATCGAAACATTGGTCATGTCGACCTTCTCGACTAAAAATGGTTGGAACGGCTCGACCGGGTCCGCCTCATGAGGTAGAAATGCACCAGTGCGGAGATACCACAGTGGCCAATGGTATCGCACCAGCGGCCACGTTCGCTTGTTCTCTGCATTGTACCGGCGCGGATCGTAATCTTTTACTACTTTACCTAGAAGCCAACCGTCGGTCATACCCATCCGTGGCTTTGTCATGCCTTCTAGCCTTGACATTGGTGCGATAAACCGACTATTCTTCATCTGCTTATCAGCCCGGTAAAAAATCCTCACATCATCTCCAACCGATAGTTTTTCATACGGTATCAAAAACTCTTGCCCGTGTGGGCGCTGTCTTGGCTGGTGACTCATGGCGATCGACCCAAATAAAATTAATTTAAGAAAAAATCTAATGTGAAAAAAGTGAATGTATGGTGAAACGTTTCATGTACATAATCAAATTAGTTAAACTAGCATTATCTACCATCTACCACCGACATACTGAAAGAAATGATTTGACAAATCAAATGGGGTTAGTCATCTGAGAATTTTTTGAATCGCGGCGAGATTGCTTTGAATTTCGCCTGGATTCTTCCGGATCACTGAGCAGACTAGCTGTACTGCTGGGTATGTTTGTTCCGTTGTCAACCGCTTGAGCAAATCGATCGAATACCGGATCGCCCTCCTGCAAGGAATGGAAATATAAATACATATCTTTACTTGCCATCTTGCAAGCAAGCATGACGGGCGTCCAAAACTTTTTATCCTCCTGATGGCAATTGGCTTTCTTCGATATTAATATCTCCGCTATCTCAACATTGTCCGTCTTCCCCATTCCGCAATAATGCAATGCAGTTCTATCCATGTGGTCCTTTTGGTGTACATTTGCCTTGTACTGCAAGAGGAGATCGAGAAGGTCGACGGATGAATTTATAACTGCCTGGTGGATGAGGCAGTGGTACTCTGGGTCGTCGTCCACCCGGCAATTGACTGCGTTTTGACAAGCCAATGTGGCGGGGCAGCCTCCATCACCCTCAAGCACCCTTTCTAATATAATCTCACCAATTTGTACTTGGTTCGCCTTACACGCCTCTCGAAACGGCAATCTATCATCCTCCATAACGTCAACTTTATGTTGTACCAGATAATGAACGATATCGATGTTGTTATCGCGAACCGCTTGGGTTAGGGGCCCGACGTCGTTTGCATGGAGATTAGGGTCTGCATGTGATTCTAGTAGGAGCTGGAACGTGTCTAAATTGCCCTCTTCGTCAAGGTTTTTCATCGCTAGAAAAAGTGGGGTGAATCCTTCATTATCGGGGACATCGGGCGATGCCTTGCATTCAAGCAAATCGACGATGAGGTCATGCTCGTGGCGTTCGATTAAGCGGTGCAAGGGATTTGATTCTTGCGTCGGTGGGAAAATGTCATCTAGCACGCCAAGCTTGTAACACCGCTTAGCCGCCCCGCGAATCTTGGTTGGATCCGCCGTCTCGACCGCAAGACATAATTTATCAAGTGCCTTTTCTTTCTTCCTTTCTCTTACTTCCGCCGACACGGCCCCACCCATGGTTTTCGAAAGAACAACAAAAAATCTAGAAATTACGCAATACCAAATTTCAGGGGAGATGGTTCGATTGATCGTGATGATAACTTATTGACAATAAATAATAATCCGACAACTTACAAAATCAAACAATAGA
>JACLAD010010885.1_pt1 | contig 17445 bp, 20 predicted proteins | sample 8027901 | NCBI WGS metagenome assembly JACLAD01 (sample SAMN15725071, study PRJNA655200) | protist metagenome | isolation source: fluorescence activated cell sorting (FACS) single amplified genomes of... | place: Spain: Blaines Bay Microbial Observatory, Mediterranean Sea | collected 2016-07-05 | reverse complement strand
GTGTAGATCTAAGCGAGTCATTCTCATCATCTTGACTGACGGCGCCTGTTTGACCTTCAACAGGGCATTACAAACCAGATTGCCACACGTTCTAGGGCTCGCTTGCCAAATCCACGGTACCAACCCGGCCTTCGCATACAGCTGCAGTTACAAATTGCAGAATAAGGACAAGGGGTTTCGCTCGCCTTATTTGCCCGTTTACGAAAAGAAGAGGAGGACACGGCGAGCATGGCAACGGAGATGTTTTGGTTCCAGGCACATCCCAAAACATTTGACAGAGGAAAACAAAAGTGTATCAACCCGAATTGCCATCAGATGGCGCATTGCCAAAATTGTGGTGAATGGACATTCGATGTGGTCAGAAAGAGATGCACAAAAGATGAGTGTAATGATAAATTGCTGTTTTGCAACAGGTGCAAAAGAGATTTGTGGGACAGACGGACAAAAATGTGCACCAGTGAAGAGTGCAATAAACCGTTTTTTCCTACGGATGCAAAAAGGGGGCAAAATCAGCAGCAGCGGAATTGGCAAAAGTGTTCTTCTTCTCCAGTGTTAGAGAGAGCGACGACAATTTCCAAGCGCTACGCACTCACCCCATCATGAATGATTCTTCAGTAATCAAACAATAACAGGTTTTCGCCGCCAACCTGGCAAAACCAACACTTACAAAATCAACTCAACGCAGGGTATGAAATGGCGCCGCGCCCTTCAAATTGTTTTTAAAAAGAGAGCAATTGGAAGTACACCATTGAATATTACGGCAGCTGCGAACACTGCGGCGGCGCTGTCCAACATCCATAAACAAATTTTATACAAAAAATAATTTAATAAACCATTTTCTAATTTTTTAGAAATTAGAAAATGGTATGCGATTGCACCCGTCACACTGTGAATTCCTTTGTGACCCAGGCAAAAGACCGCGACGTCAATCAAATTAAATAAATTAGCCAACCATAGCAACAAGTCAGCCACACATGAGGTCCAAACTTCGCCTTGGCCAATTGCAGGCCAAATTAGACTGACGAAGCAGCTTCACCACAACGCGAATGTTGAAGGTTGAGGTCCGTTGGGAATTTGAAGAGATGATGATGACAGGGGAGCACTCCCGTTTTGTGAAGTTACCTGGCGCAGAGAAATCGTCGCTTGGTTCTAATGACCTTCGGCATCCCTGAACTGCCGAACGTTTCGATGTTGGAATATCTCTGCAGTTTGACAGATGGATCTCGTGCAACTGCACAGAAGTTGTACGCGTCTTGTTTGCCGACACCTTACCGAAAGCTTAGTATGCTAGAACGGCGCGAGCTATAAGGTGACTGCTCATGAGATCTGCGCCTGCGAAGGTTGTAGATAGATGAGGAGAGGGCTTACCGGACCATTCCGGTTGCGGTAGGTCAGCGACAACGCCCAAACCTGGAAGAGTCCAGCGACCAAGAAAAAACGTGACCGCAAAAAACCAACAAAAACATGTTTACGGTTGTGTCGGTGTGGTCTTGCACGGGACGGTAGTATCGTGGTGGTCGCTGTCTTGTGCGGGGCCAACGGTTAGTGTTCGGTTGATGCATAGCGGCGTGCCCTTTGGGCGGCCTTACGACGCTGTGTCGCTGGTGATCCTCTTACTGGAAGCCAGCAAGGTGAGGTCGTCGTCGTGATCGACGAAAACCACGCCGGCACGTCCTCGCAGGGCAAGGTGGCCTGTTGGCTTGATTCAGCGTTGGGGACGTTGGGAAAGTTTATGCGTGTACCGTTACGTGCTCGAAACCCCGATCTCCGCACGGTTTTTTCTAGGTCAAACTTGGTGATGTACGAGCGCAGGAAAACGAATGGTTCTGCCGATTCTGCAAGGAAAAGGTAGCCCGGGAAAATTTGCCTCTGAAGGTAGAGGGCACAGATGTTTGTGCTCGAGTCAAGCGCCTGTAGCATCTAGCCATAACAGCGATGCACAAACAGCAAGCGAGAATGAGAAGAAAGATGAGTTTGATGAGATGGCTACTCAGGTTGATAAATCAGAAGTTTTGGCTGCCAAGGTCAACGAAGCACGAAGCTGCTGAAAATCAAATGGTCGAACGTTGGAGGGCGGACGCCATGATTCCCAGTATACAGAATTGTGCAAAGCCGACTGACCAGGAGGTCTATATGAGAATGAAAAGTGAAGGGGGTTTGCATTTATTTTGTAACTTTTGCAGGTTTGTTATCCTGTGCGGGTTGCTTGTGGATGCGCACCGTCTGACAAGGCACGCAAAAAGCAGGCACATGAAAGCCCCCGCATTGTTTCGCAAATGCGGCAAGATTGTTCTCCGCTTGATGAACGCAGCCTGACGCTTGGTCGCAAATGAAGATCACCATTACAACCGCACATGGTGGCCTCATGGAATTCATCCGCTATAAATCAAAATACGGGCTCCGCCGGCAATATTGGCGAGCCCAACAAATACAAAAAGAAGAAAATACACAATTACTCTTCTGGCCGGTATTCGATTGCACCCGTCAGACTTTCAAAACGTAAAGACCATTGGCATAACATTAATTTTTCAAACAAACTAAGAAAATGCGACTGCCGAACAGATCTACGTACTGGGGCGACACCAGCACCGAACGTGTATTGAGCTACATTGCCCGAGCGTTCATTTCCGCCGCGGCCACCAACATGCCCGCATGGCCGCAAAAGCAGCGCAATCGCTAATCCAAAACGGACAGACAGGATACCGCCTAGCGCGAGCACAATGCCTCCTGTGCCTGGAGCAAGCAGATGAAGCTTTGCTCGAAGCGGAGCTGTTTCTTGTCGAAGAACCAAGAAATGTTAAAGCAATGGTACTCGTATTGAGCTACATTGCCCGAGCGTTCATTTCTGCCGCGGCCACCAACATGCCCGCATGGGGCTTTCTCCCTAAGACAGAACACGCCTGGCGACATGAGAAATGGTCCGGATACCAAACACCTGCTCGACGCCTGGCAAGAGGACAGAGCTGGCCGAGATGTGACGCCGCCCGTGGTCATTGTTCACTCCCGCAAGAGTACCACGACTGCAATGACACGAGCAAGTGAAATCTATGTTCGCACGGCTCTCTCGATGCCAAGCGTTCTTTGCCGGATGGCATCCATCTGCACGCCATTTCCGTATCGAAATGCAGCGTTATGTTTGGTGCGAGTTCTCGACGCGAATATTCAATGCGAAAAGATTGTTTTTGATGGTGCGCATTCGCCCTTTCTTGGACAGCTGCAACGCGCGGATCCAATCGCGGAACACTCTAGAAGAACAGCGGAAACGTTTGTTTCAGATATGCATTATGTACATACGAATTTTGAGCGTCAAGCTCTCGGCCCTAGGTGGTCCGCGTTATCTTCTCCCAGTGGCGAATTTTTCTCTTCGAAATGGTAAGACCGTTGGAATTAGTGTGGGCCGTATGATTTACGAAGAACGGCGCACTCATCACCGACAACATATTGTTATCTCAAAAAGGTGGTAGATATGTCGCGATGTTTTTCGCTACGACACCCTCACAGAGGTAAACGTAACAACGTTTTGGTCGATGCGATAAAAATGGAAAGGTTCGTAGCCAAGGCCAACAGTAAACCGACACCGATGAGGAATACCAGAGGCCGAAAATGTCAACCGAAAAGTGCGCCTATCCAGGCCGCGAGGAATTGGCGATGGAAGTGAATTGTGATTAATCATCACATTGGCTCTGATTCGAACCATTTTGATTATTTTGGGGTGCGGCAACCATTGACGAATGATCTACCGGTCAGGTGTCGACTACGACGGGGCAACCAAAATGGCCCGCGTGGTCCTCAGCGCCGCCAAAAAGGACAGGCAGCGGCCAGAGTCGGTGGGATGTGCGCGGAGATGCCATCCTCATCTTGGAAGACGCCAACGTCACCAACCTCAAAAGTTTTTATGACCTGGCTACCTCATGACATGGTATACCCATACAGCCGACCGCGCGCCGTTTTCAACCAATAAAGGTTTTCGCCATCAATCTGGCAAAACCAACATATTCTAAAAAGGCGTCTGACCGTAAAAGATCGCTCAAAAATCAAAACAAATGCGCTCCGATTGCACCCGTCAAGCTTCTGCATTTTCGGTGGCCTTAGTGCGTGGCAAACAATTTGATGAAATTCAATTGAAATTGCGCCGCCCAATATGTTTTACGAACAACTCTAAAACAAACAGGCTTTCCACAGCAGCTGCGAATCCTAGCTTCTTGCGATTTGTACCCTGCTTGACCACGCATTTGGCATGAACGGCGTTTTGGAAAGCATCAACATGAGCGACGAACCAGACCCGCAAAATCACTTCAGTGAGGGAGATCTTTCCTTCCCCGCTGATCTGGGTCGCAGTCAGCCGTGCAGAGGATGCATTACGTTGATTCCACAATTTTTAGCGATAATCGGATTAGCATTTCAGTAATTGTTTCGAATGCTATCAAAATGTGACAGATGCGGTTTACCTGATTCAAGCTAATTATGTTGATCAATCTGGGGCGAGACCAAGTACTCTCGCACGCCAAAGCGCCGCCGCTCTCGTACTGTGACCCCCATCAGACACAGCCAGCCACTGGGGCATGATGTCTTGCAAACGGTTGTTGAAGGGAGCCCCTCCGCCCTCGAGCAAAATACGCATGAAAACAAGGACTTCGGCAGCACCGGCAAGTGGTCGTATACGTTTATGCATTTGCACGGGTATCAATACCGCCGCCGCGCCACCACCGCAACGACGCACCACAAATCTTCCGGCGGGAAGATTTTGGTCGTCCGGTGCCAATTGCTCTCCATCCCCTCACAAACTCACGCGGCGCCCTTTTCAGCCAATAAAGGTTTTCGCCATCCACCTGGCAAAACCAACGGCTTTCAAAACAATGATTCAAAAAATTGATGCAAAATTGTATTCCGATTGCACCCGTCGAGCTTCTGAACTTTTTGCAACCAAGTCGAACGGCCGCGGATTCGATTAAATATGAAACAGATGAGTCAAACACCGCACACGGTGAAATGTGCATACCACCGTGCAATACCCAAAAGGCAACACCATCAATCATGAATCCCTTAGATCCAAAGGTTTTGACTCCGGTTTGTTGCAAAACCTGGAGTGATCTTTCAACTTACCATCTCGCTTGGATCCTATTGCACCAAAAGACGACAGTAGTAGTTCGCACCGAATGAAACGGGTAAGGCATTCGCTGTTCGCGCAAGCGATTTTGGAGAGGCAGAACAGCAAGATCCCCGCGATGATGGCAGCAAGCGGCTCAGACCCTCCACGTGGTGCGGCGGACACCCCAGGATTTTCAGCAGAAGCGCAGGTCCCGAGTGAAAGAGTTGCTCGAGGAGATCACCGAGCTGCAAAACGCCATGGACAAACTGCAGGACGAGTTCGACAACGATTGTCGACGCGTTGAACGCAAAAGGCCAAGGAATAGGTCGCCGACACTATTCCCGGCCCACGTGGAACGGCGTTTTGGAAAGCATCAACATTAGCGACGAACCAGACCCGCAAAATCACTTCAGTGAGGGAGATCTTTCCTTCCCCGCTGATCTGGGTCGCAGTCAGCCGTGCAGAGGATGCATTACGTTGATTCCACAATTTTTAGCGATAATCGGATTAGCATTTCAGTAATTGTTTCGAATGCTATCAAAATGTGACAGATGCGGTTTACCTGATTCAAGCTAATTATGTTGATCAATCTGGGGCGCGACAAGATGGTACCAATCCCTCGCAGCCCACAATCCCAACGCTCCAACCGCAGAAAAGACGTATTTTCAGTTTACCTTACTCCGACATCCCGCATGTGGTCGCATACGTTTATGCATTTACACTGGTATCAAAACACCATCCCCTCAAAAACCCACGCGGCGCTATTTTCATTCAATAAAGGTTTTCGCCATCCACTTGGCAAAACCAACGCCTTTCAGAACAATGATTCAAAAAATTAATGCAAAATTGTAATCCGATTGCACCCGTCAAGCTTTTGAACTTTTTGCAACCAAGGTGCATGGCCGCAGAATTAATCAAATGAGAAAATCGGGGGAGCAGAACCTGCGTCAAGCAAATGTATTGCGGTCATACAGGCGACGGTATTGGACTTTTGGTTTCCCTATTCAAACCCTATGTGAAGATCGGCAGCGTACGCGATTTTGTTAGCGCAAAAATCAAACCGCACACGGTGAACAGCCAATCTCGGACCGCATCACGGACGCAATCCAGGTCTCGTTCTAGAAAGGCGCGCCGCAGCAGAAGCAGCACTCGGTGGCGCAATCGTCGTGGCGCTGCCAAACGCAGGAGATTACCACCTCGCTTTGATCCTATTGCACCAAAAGACGACACTAGTAGTGACCATGCCGATAGATGGTGGGGAGGCTGGTTAAGATGTGGTGGTCGTTGTGTTTGCATCAACCCGGCAGTCGGCGAGAAATCTGGACATGACAACAAGACCAACCGAATGTTGGCAGCCTCCACTGCTCTCCTGACAGATAACGGCAAATATCCACAGATTGACTGTGTAGTAGATACCTTGTACCACCGCAGCGTTCAGTACGGAGAGGAAGGCACCATGCCGATCGACGTCGTCTTGCATCACATTCACGAGTGAAACGGGTGAGGCATTCGCCGACACCGACACCCCAGGATCAAAACTGCGAGGAGATTATTTCAGCAGAAGCGCAGGTCCCGAGTGAAAGAGTTGCTCGAGGAGATCACCGAGCTGCAGAACGCCATAGACAAACTGCAAGACACGTGAAGCTGGCGGACGCCGAACGCCGCTTGAGCATGGAAATCCAAGGCGTAACGATTGTCGACGCGTTGAACGCAAAAGGCCAAGGAATAGATCGCCGACACCATTCCCGGCCCACGTGGACCATGGCAAACATCCCGTGACGATCCGAAATGATGATAAAGTAGATCTTCACATCCGACGGTTTTCAAATTCACGCAACCTCGCCGGTGTAGTCAAAAAGGTACTCTTTCTGAGATGCCCTTCCAACTTGGTGGCGCCGCAGAACACCGAGGTGAAGACTGCACTCTTGCGGTGATGCTGGAGCAGCATGCGCAGGGTGAAGATTTGAAGGAGCACAACAACTTCCTTTGAAGACTAATCTGGAGATTTTCAACCATGTTGTGAAGTATAACAAGGTGCCAACTCCGAGTCAGGCTCCGAAATTCTTACCGACTGGCAATAATGCGATGGTGATGTACAAGCGTTTGTGGATTCTTTCTGCACTTATCTCGACTCTCGTGGACTTTATCATCTCAACGTACCAGATTTGTCCTGCGAGAGGGGACCGCATCACCATGACAGAAGCGAACAAGGATGCACTGGAGCTTGCCTTCCGGGATGGCGTTTTCAACAACAGCTGGATGAGGGTTTTCGAAAATAATGCCAAATAGCTAACGCAGTGCATTTGTTGATGGCAAAACATGGGGTCCGAGTCTGGTTTGAATATGTGCCACCCGACCTTAATCCGGCTGATGAACCGAGTCGGTCGGAAGCTCCAACCATCATTGAGCTCGAAAAGCGTAAGAAAATAGGTTTTTGCCAAACACTTGGCAAAACCAACCAATTCAGAACAATCAACGCCGAATTCAAAAAATCAAAAGAACGGGGTCCGATTGCACCCGTCAAACTTTCTCATTATTCGTGACCTAGGAGAGGTGTCCGAAAATTGATTGAATTCAATTGAAATTGCGGCGCGGCGCATAAATGTCTGCAGCACTTCAATCACCCTGTCGTTACAACAACACAAAGGAGGCCGAGGAAAACCCAGGTCGCAATTCACCATCTCAAACGTTTGGAAGTCATGAACGTGCTTGCGCAGAAGGGAGGCAAGGCTCTCGCATTTGCAGAGCCATTACCAAAGAAGGCTAGAAAAGATACCGGCGTGAAGAAAGGCAGGAAAATGCAAAGCAAGAGTACACCCCCTGTTGATTTGAATCAATGCAATATTTGAAAAATATCCGTTGAGGAGATGAAGCGCGCCTGGGTATCTGCAAAAAACCGAACGGCGACATCTTCACAAAGTTGTACCGGAAGGATATTGCTTCAAATGAAATTCTCAAGCCATGGAGTGCAAGGCCACCCGAGTGGTGTCGTGGTCGCCGCATGTGCTTCATAAGGGACAGTGTTGGCATGCTGGGCTCGCTCAGCAAACTCTTCCAAAAGCTCGACAGGCCTCCGTTGAACAAATTGGAAGACCTCCAGAAGGTGGGCCTTCGTTTTACGCCTATAAGGGGGAGGCACCAGCTAGCGCTTTACGCGGTGGATCAAGTGATGAGCAGCTTGAGCAAAGAAGAAGCACTTCAAAAAACGCGCGAGGCAAGAAATGCGGCGACAGCAGCGTCTTGGCATGAGGTGGTGGAGAAAAAGCGTGTAAAACAAACGAGAAGGGAGGAAGCTGCTGTGAGGCTGTTACAACGTCCAACCCCCATACCGAAACCGATACGTGGCAATGGAACCCGAGCTACGCTTTGAGCTTACGCGTACGTTGATGATCCATAGGTTTGTGGCTCATCGAAGCTATGCGATAAGTCGATCTACCGGTACGAATCGTCGCCGAGAGTTTGATAGAATGCGGAGACCAGGATTCGCGATTCGGGTCACGAGAGCCTCGAAGCGTACGTTGACGCCGATTACAACAAGGACGGCCCTGCCCAACTGGCCGGCACAAACATGTATGTTCGAAGATCAAAACATGTTTGAAGGCAAAACAACCATCAGGGTGCCCAGCCTGTGGATGTCGAGCCGCAAACAAATCCGAGAATTAGGTTGCGTTGATATTAAGGAGAAATGGATCGAATTCGACGGATGGGGAGGATCGCGAGTCTACGTTATGTTGATCATGGAGCTCCAACGATGCAAGAAAAAAAGGTTTTAGCCGTGAACATGGCAAGACCAACCAGTGATCCAAAAAAATCTTTTAGGAGCGCTATGCAATCATGTAAACACCCCGGGAGCGCGATGGCGGCGCGCCCTATCAAATTTCAATGCAAAATACGAAAAATGGGACTAGATTGCACCCGTCACGCTTTGAATTTCTCTGTGACCAAGGCGAAGGACCGACGTTCAGCGCAAATTCATTACCCGATAGCTCCCTACGCACATATGGGCAAATCTTCCAGGCCGTTCAGGTGCTCTTTAACGCGTTTCTTCATACTAAATCCGTTGAAGAAGACTGAACTCATGTGACGTTCGTACGCAAGTTCCACACTCAAAGCATATCATATTCAATCAATTGACACTCCAGGCGCAAACGGAAAAGCTCGTACGACCCACGCAGTTTTTGGCTCGACTGGAAATGCAAAAGATGCCAGACCCACAACGCGAAAGCACGCCTCGCCTGCGCCAACGTGTATTGCATCGGAGAACAATTCTGGCGCTGCTCGGCCTGTCACCTTCCAAAACCACAGCACCACACCGGCTCGCGTAGGTGGCGTCTACGATATCCAACCGGGTATTTCACGCGCTACCACCAGAAGATGAATTTCTCGCCGCGGCGATATGCTACCGAGGAACAAATGGTCCAAGAAGTGGCCGCCATGCAACTCCAGGTTGCGGCCCAAGCACAAATCAATGGACAGTTATCCCAACTGCAACAGATTTCGGCTCCGCTGATGAACCTTGGCATCACCAACCAACATGGCGCTATGAATACCAACCCGTCTCCGATGGCTAGCACCCCGGTAGCACCCGTGGCACCTTACGACCCACGCAGTTTTTGGCACGACTGGAAATGCAAAAGATGCCAGACCCACAACGCGAAAGCACGCTTCGCCTGCGCCAACGTGTATTGTATCGGAGAACAATTCTGGCGCTGCTCGGCCTGTGACCTTCCGAAACCACAACACCACACCGGCTCGCATAAGTGGTGATGGATGATATCGTAACGATGCCTTTGCGTCTACGATGTCCAACCGCGTGTTTCACGCGTTGCCACCAGAAGATGAAGGTCTCGCCGCGGCGATTGAAGCAAGATAATTTTCCCGGTTTTCGCTGATTACCACATGCCGCTGTTGGGTTATTGTTTAGTTCTTGAACCGCATCAAGGGCGAATTGATGTGTACCCCATAAACGGGAAGACAAGTTACCGCCGCTCCAAAAAAGTCAATCGTTTTTAAACTTTTCAAAGTGAAAGAAAACAGGCTTTCGCCAAACAAATGGCAAAGCCAACCTACTCGAAACAGCCAATGCCCATTCAAAAAATCATAAGCATGGGGTCCGATTGCACCCGTCAAGCTTCCAAATCGTTTGGGACCTTGGCACGCAACCAAGAAGTAGTCTAAATTGCATCGAAATTACGCCGCGTTGATAATGATGAAGATCTCGGTTGAGTTTCCATTCAGTAATGCTGTCACAGGGCGTAAATGTTGAAAACGCGCGTAATGAACTAGTAAAACCTCTGGAAGATATTATCAGTACGCCTATTGCTAGTCCATCTCTCCTCGATTTCAATTTCGTCTTCAGTATTAATTGTTCGCCTGAGGATTGGCCAGATGAGCAACTGACGACAGACATGCTGCAAAACATGCCCGTGATCGGTGCATTGCCTGCGACTGGAATTTGGAAGAAGATCAAGGCCGACGACTTCACGCCACCTGCTCGCGATTGTTTATCTTTTGGTTGTCTTTGATTTTGCATGCCGAAGCAGCAGGTGCCGCCGCTCGATTCCGCAGAAGCCATCGTCACGGCCGGTCCGACAAATGGTACTCAAGGAAAAGCTTTTGCAGAGATGGTAATTTCGACGAAGAAAATCGACCACACTGTTCTTTATGGGTCGGTTGCGTGCGGCGACAATAGACCCACGGTGATCACTTAAGCTGTCACCCGCAATGCATATCCGAAGAATGGATTTGCACCTGATGGCCAGGCAACTCTTTGCCCTGCCGCAGACATCCAGCAGGTTTCAAAACACAAAATCAACATTCAATTTGATCTGCTTTTGCGGTGAGGGCGGAGAAAGAATTTGTACGCGGTCTGCCCTTAGGGCATGACGTCCTTACGCCAAAGAAAGAGCCCTCCAAACCCGACAACGCCACCGCAAAGCATGCTAAAAAGAAGAATGATCGACCACTCCGTTGTTCATGGGTCGGTTGCGTGCGGTGACAGTAGCCCAATAAAATATGCCAAAGAACCAGCGGAATGGATTGAACTACGAGATTTTCTACCGATGAACCTTTTATCCGTTATCCAAACGGATTGTGGTCATTTTCAATTGAATATCTGACTCGGGTGATTTTTCAATGCCCCACGATCTCGTGCTTGGATGACATCGTGATGTTATCCGCTGATAATTGTGTGATTTGATTCGCGTCTGTGGCATGAATACCTGTGTTCTTGAAGCCGCGGGGCATTTCCATGCCCGTGATGCCGCGTCGCAGTTGGAACGACAAGTCCAAAGCAGGGATGAAAGTATGTTTGTTAGTCTGGGTCTCTGGTGGCAGAGAAGTTTTCAGCTTGAACACCGCGATGGGGGTTTGTTTATCAGGGCTAGCCAGGGTCATCTGTACGTCGGTCTGTGATAAGTGTATATTTTGTATTGTAGTAATTTGTCAATTGTTTGTCCGAGTGAGTCTATTACACTCTGGTTTGTTGAAGATATCTTTCGGGCGGCCTCCCAATCATTCTGCGCTTGTGCCGCAACGAGCTCGCAAAGTTTCACATGAATTTTGAAGCACGGGATCCGGCGGTGCATGAGGCGGTACATTGATGAAGCTCACAAGGGGCTCAGCGGCTGCGAGATGACTGTTTTGGACACCTACATCCGGTCCGCATCAACCTTTTTTTACGACTTCACCCTCCACCGAAAATTAGGTTTTCGCCGCGAATATATGGCAAAACCAACCTAAGTCAAATCAATCTCGGACCACAAACGACACGAATGGGATCCGATTGCACCCGTCAAAATTTTTTATTTTTTGTGACCTAGGCACGGAGCCAAAATGTTGATTAAATTCAATTGAAATTGCGCCGCGGTGCTGCATTGCCATCGCACTTGTGTCCGTCTGGTTCAATATAAATCCGTACACGATCCGAGTCGAAATAATCGACAGCCATTCGCGTTGGAGACCTCACCTCACTAATGGCACGGCAACGATGTTGCACCAGTCAAAACGGTTGCGAAACGACATGGGTCCCGCTGATGCACCGATTAGCACAATTCAACCCAACCAACCCAAACCCCAATCATACCGCGAGAATCAGTGACCATACTCGAGCTGTACAAACTCGCTGCTGGGCAAAGCGCTTGTTAACTGTTTGGATGAACAGTTCGTGCTAGTGTTTTGAATCTCTTGTGGATCTTAACACGCAACAATATGTGCTTTCCCACTAATGCTTTGCGTGGTTACACCAATAGCTATCAAGGCCGCATCACCATTTTGATTTATGGGCAGTTGTGTGGCTAATATGTGTTTTGAAAACGGTGTCGAAGTCGCCGATATCATCCCCAAAGGGGCTGCATCTTCATTTAGTGCAAGACAACACCATGCAGGCATTTGATTCAAGATAAAGCAAACATGATAAGCATGGAGGTCGAAGCCTCACGAGTAGAACTGTGCTCACCCGCGTTAAACGCGTGGAACAGCGCAACCGGAGGTTGGACGAGGAGAACCGCAAACTTGGCAAGAAATTCGTGCGTGTGCAAGAAGTCTCGAGCTGTATTGCCGCACTAGGAAAAGCTGCGAACGGTTGGCAGACGTTTTATTGGCGGGCGGCATACGTCACTTTTTGAGGGACAATCATGTTCCACGAATACTGATTTCAACGAAAAATTGGCTGAATTGGTTGAGAGAAAGTATAGTGATAGCTTTGAGTTGGTTGAGAGGAAATTGAAAGCAGTTCGCGCCAACATAGCAGCCTGCGTCATCAATCAAATCTCGCCGTCGCACTCTACAAGCCTCGGTGGTGAAGTGGTTGCGCGGTGGAAGCTTACTCGAAAGCAGGGAATTTGAAGCGCGCATTTAAGGTGAACAGTTCGTATTTGAAAAACTTCGATCCAAACGCAATGGGTTCAATTATATACCATAAACTTCAGCAATAAACAACTGGAAAAGTGCAAGAAAAAAGGTTTGCGCCAAGAAAATGGCAGAACCAACCTAATTCAAATCATTCTGGGGCCGCAAACGTTACGAATGGGATTCGATTGCGCCCGTCAAGCTTTTTTATTTTTTGTGACCTAGGCACGGAGCAAAAATATTGATTAAATTCATTTGAAATTGCGCCGCGGCGCGTCATGCGTAATCCATACAAATCGAAGAGTGATCGTCTGCGCAGAGCACCGACCCCGACGGAATCTGAACGCAGAATAGCAAGGCGCGCTATGCGCAAGAGTAGTCTCAACCGCAGCCACGAGGGGTGACAGCAGGAGGCCTTGTTAGTCACGCTAGGCGCAGATTCAGCATATACTAAAAAATATGTTAGAATTGATCGAGAGGAAGTTGAAAGGAGTTCGCGCCAAGATCGCCATTGTTGGAAGTTTGATGGTTATGCCTCCATGGGCTTTGTCCTAGGACAACGGCTTCCGGGGGGCAGAACGCCTCGCGACCGCGTGCTCAAAGCATTTCCGCCTAGGCAGTCTAGACCAGAATGGTCTGCGCGAAGAACTCGCTCTATACAAACATTTATGCGATGCACTTTGTGAGAGAGGACACACCTCGTGTGAAAATCTCTTCACTCAGTTATTATTATCCAAGTTCCAAGACATGGGTCTATTTAGCCGCAAAGCTACGACAATGGCTGTCTTCATTATTAGCAAAACCGAAGACAAATTGCAAACACTCATAAATTTTGGATGTAATATCATGCGGGAACACCTTCGGCCCTGAAGGCGGCGCGGCGCACCGTGGGGGAGATGCATCATACGATGCAAACCACTACCCTCTCTCTTCAGACCGAACCATGGATTGATCATCAATTTCATTTGAGCTCGAAAAGTGCATGAAACATGGTTTTCGCCGCGAATATATGGCAAGACCAACACACTCAAAATAATCTCACCGTCAGCACCTATCAAAATTTAAAAAATGGTATCCAATTGCACCCGTCAAACTTCTCCATTTTTTGTAATCCAGGCGCGCAACGAAAATATTGATTAAATTCAATTGAAAATGCGCCGCGGCGCTGCATGTCCGGCGGACGTCATGAATGGGGATCGAGTAACAGCGGTTGGTTGAAGAAATGTTTCTTTGAGTTACCTAGTGATAGTGATGGCCCGAGAATGATGAACAAACATGGAACACGGCAGGTTTTCAATGCAGGTGCAAGTCCATGGCGACAGCGTCAAACCAATGCTGTGATATAGATGGTTGGAGGGGGGATCCCTGTACATCAATTACTTCCGATGCATGAAGTCCTCATGGTGTTCTATGAAAAGCTAGATTCAAGAGCCAGTACACCGTGCACTCTCTCTCCACGTGACAGACGAGCAAATCAGCGCTTGCGCTCAAGACTAGAACAAGCTCACAGCCCAGCCGAAAGATCACCGCTACCGTCGTGACAAGGTCCTGCAGACATTGCGAACTTTACGCAAAATGTGGTTTCGCCATACTCTTGGCAAACCAAACCAAAATCAAACAAATCAAAATCATCAACAATTAATTTGAAACTATTGATAATATTGATTTGGGTTGGGTCACGATTGCACCCGTCAAAGATTATTTTTCTGGATGGCCTTGCCGATCGCCCTTTCCCAAGAATAAATTACAACACATGCGTGTGAAACGCCCTGTGGAGTGCTCCGGCAAGTTGTAGTGAGGTATTTGCAACTGGCCGTCGCGGACAACTCAGAAGAGCGCTGTCTCTCCGAAGATCATTTCCTCTATGGTGGATTGTAAAGCGATAAAGCAACGTCGTAGAGTTGGATGGCGAAGATTTATAAGGACGACGAAAATTCTGTGCGTAAAGCTGGCGTCCTGGTCAAAACGAAATTCTTTCCAGTGCGTGATTACGACGGCGATCAAAACCGGGCAAGAATAGCAGCGGAGCCAAGCGCCCGCAGGGAATGTAAGTTGATATGGATTTTTTTTGCTGCCGGCCCGTCATGCGCGCATTGCTCGAAAAATTACATTTCTACGCTGCCTTCGCGTCAGAATGCATAGATGAAGGAGCTTGGGAATACTGCCGATGGTTGTCGGTCACGCGCCGCGGACCTGTCACCTGATTTAGACCTGCTGGCAGCTATCTGGGGAGGAGTTAAAAATAGAATCAATTGAGCAGGTTGTCACACGCGCGTCGGGACGATATTCGAATTCAAATTCGACATGCAATTGTTTGGTCGCCAGCGCCAACTGGATATGATACCGCAAAGATGTTTTAGTTTGTTTGCAATCGCTCATGGCGGATATAGAGCAGGCAGCGCGGGATGGTTTTGCGCATGGAGATTAATTACGCAGACTCGACGGCGGCGCGGAGTTTTGTCCGGCTTTCCACACACCAACGAGGACGGCCTCTCCTACATCTCGTACATGAGTCGCTCCGACAGCTCCACCGAAAGCACGCCCAGAGCATACGATCGCCTGGTCCGCCGCAGATATCCTCCTATGAGGGTATCCCCGTTGAGCCCGAATCCTGTAGATCGCAGAGAGGCGAGACGTCGCCTCCGATTGGCGGCTACGGCGGACGCGCAAGCTTACTGAATAACTCCCAAAGTGAACTAGGTCACCTGAGCTCATGAGCGCCTCGAAAAGTGTAAGAATGAAGGTTTTCGCCAAGAACATGGCAGAGCCAACCCATCCCAAAATAATCAACGCCCATTCACAAAGCCACAAAGATGGGGTCCGATTGCACCCGTCAAGCTTTCTCTTTTTTTTTGACCAAGGCGAACAGCCAAAAAATGAATTAAATTCAATTGAAATTACGGCGCGGCGCTGAGCATTTGTCATGTCCTCGCTGACAACAATCATCGAGGGGGAAATAGCACTATACCAGAAGGACAAAACGAGAGGTATCATGCAGAAGTCTTACATAGTCTCTCCAGACGATTACATATCCAAGAGCTGGTTGCAAGTGATATCAAATCATGCGAGGCGCTCAACAGATCAGCGAAAGATTGGAAAGTGGCCAAGGATCACGCTCGTTATGTCGGTTTAAGTCGCGACACCAAAAGTCGTTTTCAACCTACCTCAGTGAAAAAGCGGCGTTCACACAGCAATGATTCGAGGATCACAAAGCGTATGATCAGGCAAACCATTAGAAGGTGATGATTTTCAAACGAAGCTCAAATTACTTTTCAACGCTGACCAAGAAGAAGATTCTCTTCTTTTCCGTGGAGATGTTCTCGACACCGGATCGGGTATTGATGGGTTTGCCCATAATGATCCGTTTGTGCTTCGGCATGGGCGCAACACTTACCTGAGCTCTGCGAAGATGGTTTAATTCACGCTTTCCGAGTTGATAAAGAGAAATCGATCAACCAAGCCGAATTATTTGCACCGATGTTCGCCTTTAGCACCTTCCCAGGGGTGTTCAAAACAATGCTCTCGTGTCCCTGACAAGTTCGATCACAAAATCCACAGTTCAGTGGAATACGCAACCATGGTCATGCATTTGCCTCGTGTGGAAGACAAGGTTGCAACGCAAAGCCGAGCAGAAGTTCTAATGAGCATCTTCGCCCTAACCTCTACTAAGCTGGCTCGAAAAACTTTTGTCGGGCTCAGAATTAGAAGAGTTGTCAGCACATGTGCATTGCGCATTGGCCGGCGAAAACATCAAGTGATGTAAGCCAAGAACGATGAATGAAACTGCCGAAGGAATTTGAATTGTGTGATCAGCCACCTGTGGATTTTACCATGTTACAGCAGCTTTGGGATGATACGGCGATTTGAGCTATACACAATCCATCCCCGCAAACAGCTAATAGAATGGTTTCCGCTTGGGCACCGCTTTTTGACGACAAACAGAATGAGGACAAATATTTTCATGAAGCTGAACCAAGCCAACGGCGAACAACGATTTCCGACCGTGCTGTGAGGTAAGGTGTTGGCTCGATTCGGGTGATTCAGACCAATGGATCAAATTGAAGGAGTTAGTAATCAAAAATGAACCAACGTTGAACACGGTTCATTTGATGTCTCGCCTCGGCATCAAAAAGGAACTCGCCGTTTGAGAGCGCGCCGGCTCGCACGATGGGCATCAAGTGTACATTTGTAAAATTGTTTGATCCAGCAGGCCAATTTCGAATGTGCATTGCTAGAAGGACCAATTGCAACACCGCACCTGGACATGTACCCCGCGACCAACTACACGCCCGAGGCGCCCGCAACGCCCACAAAATGGAAAAGCAGCGGGACCAGATCAGCCGCAACCTCGCCGGCAATCACAACAAATTTCAAGAAAAAGGTTTTCGCCGAATACTTGGCAAAACCAACACACTCAATACAATCAACGCCCATTCACAAAATAATAAGGATGGGACACGATTGCACCCGTCAAACTTTCTCATTTTTTTTGACCAAGGCGCACAACC
>JACLAD010005103.1_pt1 | contig 17454 bp, 8 predicted proteins | sample 8027901 | NCBI WGS metagenome assembly JACLAD01 (sample SAMN15725071, study PRJNA655200) | protist metagenome | isolation source: fluorescence activated cell sorting (FACS) single amplified genomes of... | place: Spain: Blaines Bay Microbial Observatory, Mediterranean Sea | collected 2016-07-05 | reverse complement strand
ATAGAAAAAAAATGAAATTAAGACCAATTTTTTGGCCAAAAAAGCAAGAGACCATAGCTTCCGAAGGAAATTGAGTTTTCCAACTCTGAAAGGCACTGATTTTTTTTCAGACCTAGGGCTATCCAACCAGATGTTTAGATACCGCTAAGTCGATACACATGACGAGCAATATTTTTTTGAAAAAAACCTACCCTTAATTTGGACCCTGACTCTAGGTGAGGTGATCAAGTACGATCACTCACTATCCTAGGTAGTTCCTAGTTACCCCCAAGGTTAAATAACAGAACGACTAATTCTACATTCTACACGTAGGTGGTTGTTTGAGCGTTTGAGCAACTTAGGATCTCCGAGGTGGAGTTTGGCTCCTTGCGTTTCTAATCTTGTGTTTTTATTCTCAATAGGTACTTCTACTTCTACTTCTACTTCTACTCTCCTACTCTCTACTTACCTAGGTAGTCTACACGTCTACACATACACATACACAGCTTACAGCTTACTGCTGCTTACTATCATTTTTGAGCTAGCTAGTGAAGCGTCCTACAACTTCATCATTTGACATTTGACGTTGTCCGAAACTCAGCGCTGGCCAGGCGCGTTACTACCATTATTTTATTATTAGTTATTACTGAAGTAGTATTAGTAGTAGTAGTATTAGAAGAAGTGTTAACTAGAGGGGATGGGAATGCTTCCCATATATCATAAAAAATCGTCGGGAGTTGAAACCTTGTACTTCTATGTTGCACATCCTTTACCTCGCGCTATCTAGCAATAGCTCAGTAAAGGTAATATATACTACTTCTAGAAGTAGATATAGTCTACCAACTGTACCTACCTACGCATAGATGGCGCAATCCGATACTCCTGCATGAAACAATTATCGTCACTGCCATCGTATCATCGTTACATCTCGATCAAAAGTGAAATCTATGAAGGATCTGGATTTTCAAGTTGTGAACTAATGTAGTCTATCTCATGGTTGTATACTACTTGGCGGAACATAGCCCTAATAGTGGGTACGTTGGAATAATCTGGCAAATTACCGGAGGCATCTCTCTTGTAAAGGAGGTGATACTTATCGCCCAGCCACTTTTTTTTCCATTCGTGATCAAATCCACTCTGTAAAACACTATTTTGAGCAATTTCTGACATATCAGAATTAGACAATGACCAAAAGATCCGACAAATTGAGTATTCTTCCAGCAAAGGATGATTTGACATATGAAAAATCATAGGGTCGTCCGTAGATATAGACACGTTCAATCCGCGCTTAAACAGATGTTGAAATGGCGAATCAGCAAGCTTCATGAACAAGAAATTGTTGCTTGAGGGAGAAATATGAAGACCAATTTGATCCAAATAGTACAAGTATTGTAAACTGTGACTTTTTGATAAGGCAATTCCATGAGCAATTCCATTTGACAACATGTAACCTGTGACAAGGTGCATGAGGTCACCTGATTCTCCACAATGAGGCCTGAAGTCAAATGTATTCATTCCTTTACTCTCTCTTAATCTATTCAGGGTGTAAATATTTGCCCAAAAATGATATAGTTGATAGGCGTATCCAGGATTATCATTTTTATCCCATTGCTTGGGATTGATTGCCTCCAATGGTAGATCAGAAATAGACTCATCATCAACGCTATCGAAACCAGACAAGTGCTTTAAGAATAACGCTAAATTTTTATTTTCATCGCTGGTAGGATTTATTGTTGCATCGAACAAGGGTTTGAAGAAATTTTCTATTACTTGACCATAATTTTCAACTGCTTTCATCGGTCCTTTCATTACTCCATACAAACGAGGATTTTGCACCATCCATTTATTGCAGTGTAGCTCATGAAGGTTGTTTTCAATCATGAAATTAGCGATTTTGTACCATTCCTGTGTCGATTTACCCATGACACTAATACGCCACTCTGCAAAAATATGATCAGATTCTGCCAATCTATTATGAGCTATTTTGGTAATGTTAGCCAAATGTATGCCTTTTGCATCGTTGGCATAGGACAAGAAGGCCTCTTTTAAATCAGAGCTACCTGCGATCTTGTATTTGGCGTTGAAGAGATCAAAACGATCAAAAACGTCGGCGTCTCCTTGAATATGCAATTTGTCAATAGATAAAGTATCTGCTGTCAATCCATTTGCGTCTAGTAATTCTTTGAGCGATTTTCCTTTTAGGACAATTTCATCAGGGCGCTCTTTCGCTGCACTTTGCATGTACAATAACAAGTCCTTAGGACTAAATGCTGCCGATAAATGGATATGCGTATCAACTTTAGCAATGCTGAAAAAATCAGCGTTATCTATCCCATTGTCTGATTCTTCTGCCTTCCAGTTTTGATGCACATGCATATCAAACATTTGTTCCATCGCCTTCAAACGATATGTTGCAAGAGATAACACCGTTTTTTCTCTTACAATTTTCTCACATTCATCGTGATCTTTAACGAATTCTTCAAGTTTAGGTACTGGAAATAAAGAATTTGCTTCATCTCCTTCTTTCGTTACTTCAAATAACCCCCAATCGTTGATGCGGTATGTATAGTTGACGGAGTCGTCAACTTGAACTGGACCAGAAGGGTCCCACGGCTCTCTCATTCTCGTAAAGGCATACTTCGCTCGTAAAGCTCTTGCTCTCAAAACCTTGTCTGCTGCTTTCTTTTCGACACCCTCAGGAATATGGTCAGATGCCGAGAGGATTTTGTCCAATGCTTTGGCCCTCGACAATGCATCCACGGATTTGCTTAATTTAAGCCTTTGATCGCCCTCTGAATCCAACATTTCCTTTAGGTTATAGGACATGGATACTCTACTCTATTCTGCTCTACTCTAGGCCCTTTTCTATCCTATTTGTGATGACTCTAAACTTCAAGATACCCAGATTCACTCACATTCATCAATCTATTGAAACTACTCAATTGCTTCAAGATACTACCTACCTATTCCAATTCTCTTCTCTTTCTGCTCTGCTGGTTTCATCATATTATTATCTCCTACTATGTACTACCTAGGTATTTATCAAGTACTTAGATACCTATGACCTAGTAGAATAAATAGTAGGTGTAACAACTATCTTATAGTAGTACCCTCTAGGTACCTCTCCTCATCATGCCTTCAGCAACCTTCCCCGCCGCCCCCGCCCATGTGTAGAGGGACCAATTTATTAGAAACCACTAGACGGTACATAAACCTAGAAGCTGAGGTTGATTGCTGGGATGGTTTAGAGAGATGTGCCGGCACGTACTCAACTGTACGGTGTATATGCAGTCACCTTGCTGCAAGAAGTGGTTCGAATGTTCGGAATGCCACGACGAAAACAGCACAAGCCATCGATGGACGATGGCACCAACGATGAGATTTACATGTAAAGTTTGTAAAAAGTGTTTCGAACGAGATTTCAAGTTATTCTCACGTGAGTTATCTCTGTTTTCATTCATTGAATTCTCTCTCTATTAGTTTTCTTTTCCTTTTTGTTGCTTTCATCCGACTCCATTTCTTCTCAACTCAACTGTGTGTTTGCATGTACATAGAGAGTGACAGGAACTGTGACCATTGTGGGACACCTTGGGTGAAAGCAGGCGTTACCAATGAGAGTGAAATCGTCAACGAAACGAAGCATATACTTATTCACGAGTTGGGGGTGCAAATTGACTGCAACATGAACTCATTTTTCCACTCTGTCTAACGACATCAACATGATCATACATTCAATTTTGGACATAAAGCAGACGATGAAGGAGGAAGGTACTTAAATAAAACAGCTGCGATCTCTTATTTCCAGTTTTAAGTTTTAGGTTTAATTAAAATTCACAACAGCCAAGTATTTAGCACTACTGGCTACTTCAGTATTTTGTAGCTTGAAGCTTGAAGTAGATATAGAAAATAGAAGCGCGTATATTTATGGTTGTTTGGTAGACTTTTCATGGAATATTTATATTTTATATACTTCCTCTGTCCAACACATTTTGATGAAGTTTTTTGGTAGGGCGTAGCTCTACCAATATGGAGGCTATGAGAAAAAGAAGAACAGATTTAGATAGGGCTTTACGCTTTACGCGTTGTAGTTGTAGTTGTAGACTATCTACAGCTACTTCGTTATGTACACTTAGTAGAAGTAGAAGTACATAGATGTGTACTGTATACTTCCAGATCGACATACTTTCAGAAGTACAACTAATTTTACTTCATAATATAGCTGCTTGGCTATGCATCTTCTAACTACTGTTACTGTACGCTTTACATTCTACTCGTCTTCATCACCAAAAATCAGCCGGGGCCAGCCAACCATCAGCAACGGTAAACTTTGCATTTGAACACATAAAAAGACATGTCCTTAATAAGTCGCATTATTACATCAAAACTCATCACCAGTATTAGTAGTAGGTCTCCAACTACCATGAGATGAGTCAAATTCTGGCCAAATGTAGCCAATAAGATTGTATTCAACTACAATATACATAACAACACCGGTAGAGATAGCAAAAAGTCCCGACTTACCGACAGCCTTCGCGACTTTCCAAAGCTTAGAAGGTGGCTTCTGATGTGAATGATATCTGGAAAGAAATTGTTTCATAAATAAAAGATAGCATAAGATTTTCAGTCCTTTCAGCAAATTTTCAGTATCTTCCCTGAGATCCAATTCGTCTGGTGACATACTTTCAATCTCGATATCTTCAGTATCCTTACCTTCCCCTTTATTGTCACTGCTTTCATCATCATCAAGATTATCCCTGTCATGAATATATTTACTACTACTTTCATTCTTGGTCTTTCCATTTTTATCTTCATCTTTTAAATTCGTATCAATCGATGGTGGCGGTGGTTTGATCATGTTTCCATCGGGCCCTTCGCCAAGATCTATTACTTTGATACGTGCTACTGATATCGCTGGTCTAGATTCTAAGGCATTTCTCATGTCCTTCTCCATCAAGAAATCAAACAAAGCAATAATATTCAATACTTTCACTCCTTCCTTTTCCTCTTCATTTTGTTCGCTATTCCCATTAGTCTTACCCTCTTTGTCCACCGAAGCAGATGAAGAGGATGGCGGATATGTAGTATATTCTAATAGTTTCTTTGAATGTTTCAATGTAGGGCATAAAATAGCAGCAAAATCACCCATTGGATTATAGCATTGCAAACTATCTGACAATTCAGTGGAAAGCGTGTCCATAAGGTGCACTTTAAGTTCGTCCGTAAGTCGATTGAATGTTTCAATAAATTCAAGTTTTTCATGTTCCCAGAATATACGAGCTTCTTGTGTATGTCTATCTAAACTAGCCATCAAATTAGAAATGAATTGTCGTGATGGTAAAAAGAGCTTAACTGGTAAGATACTCGTGTTATCGAGAAACAATGTAGCCTCCACTTGTTTGGAATTTTTCAGCCTAGGTGCTCTACGTTTCGTTGTGGCCTGTACCATTAGGGCCACAGTGATGGCAACGAACACAAACAGCTGCAGGCCAATCGACCAAGCGTCCCATTCTGCCATGATCCTGCAGGACTAGCAGGATTTTATTGTGGTGATAGCGGATGCATGACGAGATCAACTAGAGGTAGGTACTTAGGTATTTAAAGTGTTGATTTCAGCAGACAACATACGGCAGAGCAGCAGAGAGAGAGAGCAGAGACAGCATTAGCAGCAGCAGCAGAGCAGAGCAAAGACATCATGCATCATGATTGCGATGGGAGAAGAAGGTACACTATATATCCAGCATCTCAGCAGCAGAGGAAGTTATTCTTCTCGAGTTTACCAGCTTGTTGAATCATGCGGATACGGGGACATAAAGATTTGCTCTGATTGACATACCTCTTGTATATCGAAGTTATCTTGAATGCTGTCTTGGCGCTTCCTCGTCTTGTCTATGTGCATTAACGCATGCACTGGGTTATCGACGCCTCAGCGCGACCTATTGGTGGTAACTGGAGCCACAGGAACACTTGGTAAAGCACTTTGTAATAAATTCATCGAGATGTACAATCCTGAAACTACCACCGTTCTTGCTGGGTGTAGAAACGTAGATGCAGGTGATGACATTTACGCGATATACCCGAATGTCTTCACCTTCGAATGCAACTTTGATGGTGTGACCAGGCCAGACCTTCCACCCTTTTATTTAGATTGTCTATCAGAATTTCATTCAGTAACATTGTTTAATAATGCTGCTGTATGTCTCAAAGGTCCAATTACTTCTCCCATTCCTCATGTTCTCAGACGTCATATATTGAATACCTTCATTTATATTTCCCTATCGACAGGTTGCAGTAAAAATATATTGTCAAAAAGCATTTTAGTAAATACAATAGGGCCATTAGAACTTAGTGCGAGTATACTAGACAATTGTCGTAGAATTGATCATATAAAATGTACCGTTGTGAACATATCAAGTGGTGATGGAGAGCTTTCCTATTTACACTCTGACATACAAAAAAGGATCAAGAAGGTTAAGAATTTGAAGGAATTGAAATCTCTTGCTCGATCTCTTGCTATTTTTTATGATCAGGATATTGAGTACGCGTTTGGGCCTACGCCTACGTACTCTGTCTCGAAAGCTTTACTGAACAAAGGGACATATCTGCTACATAGGGAGAAACAACATGATTACGAGAAGGCGAGAATCTTAACAGTATGTCCTGGGAATTTCAAATCTGCTATGTCTACTGACTACGAATTACAGGATAATTGTGTTTCAATTGAAGAAGCAGTTATACCAATCATTGAAATGTTGCAAAGGGGTATTGTCGATAAGGATGAGGGTAGATATCTGTACAGATATGGCGAAAGAATTTTTGAAATCGATTGATAATACACGTCTGTCAGCCACTAGTAGATGGTTACTTCTAGTTGTAAAGTAGTTATCATGTAAGTGTATTAAAACATTCTTCCTCTACCCGGTCAGGGTAATGATAATAGTAATAATGATAATAATAATAGCTCTGATTATTCCGCGAAGCACTTCTATATTCTCTGAACCTCAATTCTGCGGTGTACTTGTGGAGCTACGCCTCCAACAGTCAACATAATCCCCTTTTTCCCCAGACCTTCATATGCCATATGAGGTGTGGTGCGAGACTAGTATCTACCTACACTACTCTATGGTATACACACACAGCCAGCAGCTGCATCAGCAGAGAGGGAGGGAGCGAGGGTGTGTACTACATACCTACAGTAGTTAGTTAGGTACCTACTTACCGACCATACCAAGCAAGATACACTTGGTAGACAGTACCTAAGTACTAGTAGTAGTAGAGGAGAATTGACATTGTTGTACAATCTACAGAGAGGCGAGACACTCACAGCAGCTGAGAAACAACTCGACCAGACAGATGAATATACAGACAAGCTGCTGGCGATGATAACATGAGAGAATTTCTAATCTTTTTCGTCGTCCTTCTGCTGCCTCTGCTTCAGCCACAGAAGTTGTTGCATTTCACACATGCCGACGTACAGGAGCCTCATGTCAAGACAGAATACGATTGGTACAATTTCCAGGCCATCTCATCCCTGATAAACATTCCATTGAAACATGAAGAAGCGAAATACATCGATAGTTTACTATCTCCTAGTCATTCTACACATACTATGGTGGAAAGGAACGGTCGACGGGTGGTAGGTCTGCTGTGTGTACAGGAAGGAGTTGAAGACCATGACCTTTTTGCCAACTTTCTCATTAGCGCTTTGACAAATGCCCCAGAATTTTCAAGGTCACAGTAAACTTTTCTAGTTTGTTCTCCTCTCGTATAGTAGATTTCGTACTCTACACCATCCCACTAATCTTTCTAACATGTACTTCTCGTTTTTATGAACTTTCATTTCTTGTCATGACATATATTGTTTAAATCTCATTTATTAATGGGATATTTCCTAGAAAAAAGTTAATCATAGCAAGTTTTGACGACAAGACGACACATATTGCACATTTGCATGGATTTCGCAATGTTTTGAAGATCTTACCGTCCAAAGATGCATTTAATCTCACCGCCACACAGAGGTTTCATTACTATCGGTACAGAATGATTCATACACTTTTGAGTAATGATATCAATGTACTTGCGCTCTCTGTCGATCAAGTATTGCTAGATAATCCTTTAAGTGGTATCAAAGGAGATGCTGATATTGAAATAGAAACAAATGTTCCCAAACTGTCCTTCGTATTTAATGAACAATCATCAGCTGTTCCTACTCAGATTGATGATCATGATATCATGGATAATGTAGATCCAGGCTTGATGTATCTGTCAGTTGGATATCAATCATTTACATTATTACAGACGCTTATAATGAGTACAGGCACCATTTTTGATCACTCGAACAGCATGGGCAACTATAAGCGACGATTTAATTTATACGTATTATCTATGATAAAGTTTCCAGCTCGATTCTGTTATGAGAATGGGTTCTACGAGGAAGGTATCTATACCTTTACAACTTCTACCACTAATACTGGTAATGTTGTTGACCATGCAAATTGCACTGAATTGGTTCGAGACGGCCTTCGAGTTCGTATATTACCATTGTATAGGTATCCTTCTGGGCCCAACTTTTTATGGGAAAGAATTCACTGCCATATTGATGGCAGAGATGAAAACAATTTAGAAATACAACAGCAATCAGGAGAAAACATAAAAAATAAATTACCAACATGTGGTAATCGAGATGAAATGAAGCAGTTGCTTGTAGTACATTTATCGAACATTCACAAAGTCAGTAAAGCATATTACTTCAGAGATAGAATGTTATGGTTTGCTCGTGATGATGGCATGAGATTTGATGATCGTAGACTTATTTCCTTATCACATCGTAATGATAGTGTGCGACATACATTTTCACTTGAACCTCACGCACTGGAGTCGGCCGTGGTTGAAGAGGCTTCCATCATGTTACTACAGATATTATTGTCTATTGTACTGCAAGGAGATGTAGTTTTACCGAAGTGGCCATGTGAATTCATACCAAAAATTGATAGTTTGTTTGGATTGGGGAAACTTTTTGATCTTCAGACATCTGTAGAGGTAGGGGCACATGTGAACAACGATCAAAGTGCAGTCAATAAAACGAATGGACTATGCAGTCTGGATCATTTCATTGAACTTACGGCTTTGAATGATGTCCTACTTGTGGCAGAAATGCAACAAACAAACCGTAGTTGGAACAAAATTCAGGAAGAAGAAAGAGATATGCAACTATCATACGTTGAAAACGAAATTTTAAATGTACACAAACGATCGAAACTCAATGTATATACTGATAAGCGCGAGGATTTCACGAAAAAAAAGCTGGGATGGATAGCAGATCTTTGGACAACAAAATTAATCGTTTTTGATTTTTCATTGCAAAAAATCGACGGTTCTTTGGCTGCAAATGTTATGTTGGACGTAACATTTCCGGGTCAGTCTTTACCGTCAATTTCCCTCCTGGTAGATGACAGCAAAGATCGTCAAAAGCTCGATGCTTTGATATCAAATATAAGGCATCGTCGGAACCATCACATTCATCTTCGAGGGTTGACTTCTTTAATGACCTTTCAACTTTTTGATGGTTTATGGAGATATGTTTCTTATTTTAAAAATGCACAATATGCCTATGCGAAAATATCTGCAGCTTTTGATTGTAGACCTGGTCAACGGTATCATCAAATGTTCCCACAGTATTTTAATGATATTCTATGGGAAGTACAAGCCGCCCAGTACCGTTGCGGTGTGAAAGGTTTTAGATGAAAGGCATATTAATGACTTATATTATGTTGCTTTGGATGTATTTATAGCTATATAGAAGTATATTAATACTTAATACTTGTTTCTTTCGTTGTCTTACGATTAGCTAGATCTATATTAAATACTTAATACTATTAGTACTAGTACTTATATTTGAGCTACCTAGCTAGTTACTAAGCGAAGTATATTAATATTAAGTAGAAGTATATACTTAGTACTATGCATGCGCTACCCACTAAATACCTCCTTCATCTTATTAGCTTTTACTTTTACTTCTAGCTTCTAGCACAATAGATGTGAACTGTCAAATGTCAAATGAAGTAGAAGCTAGAAGTATCTGCTGCTGTATTGATGTATTAATTACCAGTATCTCCACTTACTTATCTATCACTCATCCTAGCTTCTATCCTGTCTACCAAAGTCAGCAGATAATTGCACCCAGAAAACACAATCAATGGAGAAATTCCGGAACAAAAGCTGTTTTGCTCATCCTTCAACCCAGTAACAAGTGTATACAACATAAGGTCAGCAATTGTGATCACATCTCCACAAAGAAATGTTGGCGCTTTGAACCGTTCAATATGACATTTTTCTATCAACTCAAACCTAGACTTGATAATATCGTTATTCAGAGCATGTAAAACCTCAGCTTGTTGCTCTTCAGTTAGCTTGGTTTTTTCATAGAAGTTTCCATTGACTGGCGATCTTCCAACCGCATGGTGATACCATTGAGGAATCATTGCTTTGTGAATATCTCCAATAGCCTCAATCATGCAATCTATTCGAAATTCTAATCCTTCTGGATAAAATCCAGTCTTTCTACCTGCCCATCGTAAAATTGCCGTGCTTTGACCATATGTTTCATCTCCTACTTCAAGTATTGGAACTTGTGACCATGGAAGTTCTCCTCTTTCACGCATTTTCGCGATTTCTTGATACGTGACTCGACGATCCACAAATTTAACACCACCAAGTTTCAGACAAAGACGGATTGGCTCAGCAAAACCAGGAATATCTAAATAGGTCAAACGGATAACTGGAGAAGAGGATGCATGTGATGATGATTGCGAAGCTTTACATGAAATGATCATATTGTTCTCGCCTGTTGTTGACTTCTTTTTGATATCAAAATATAGGCATAGCTCTTTCATAAATCGTCGTGGAGGATTAACAATCGGGTATACCATTTGTATCTGCAATAAGATGTCTTTATAGAGTTCTTTCCTACTGTTTTGAAGACTATGCGACTTGAGCTCATCTTTATCTTTCTCCTGATCACCTATAAATTTCGCAAGAAGAGCTACAATGATAATAGCACAAGCATCTATATGATGAGATGCACTCGCATCGTAGCAGAAAATGACATCTTCATTTTTGTTACTGCTACTACTGTTTGTGCCATGATCAGTATTTTCTTCATCATCTAATACAAAATCAATGCATTTTGGAAACACTACATCTCTCCAATAGTTTTTCGGATTCTCTCGCTTTCCTGTTTTCATTTCAATTGTTATGAATTTGCTACCTCCTCTTTTGATGATATCAATCATCTCATCTACTGTTCCGTTTACAGTATCTGCACTTGTATTATGTAATAGCACATATTTCCTACTATCTTTTATAGGTCCAGTACTGATTTTGGTTGATCCTCCTGTCAAAGTTAGACATTTGTAAGGCCAAACAAAGCATTTCATGTTCCCTATTTCGATGAATGAGTCAGGATTTAAATCTTCTTGACAGTATCCATGAGCAACCAATCTATCTACAACTTCTTCGGTACCCCTAGCATCGATATCGGGGGACAAAATCTCCTCCACATGCGCCCAAAATAATTTTGGTGTCAAACCTTTTGACCAATTTTCCTCATCATCGCCGGCTCCTTTGATGTATTCCCAATTACAATGGTCATTCTGATCTTTTGGATCAATATCTTTACTGCAAGAAAGCAAGACGATAGGAATGTATCTATCGTTAGTCTCTGTATTGGTTACACCTTGACGAGAAAAATTTCCTTCAGCTCTTTCTAAAAGTGATTCTGAGATGTCCCCAGACCATTCAAGCACCCCATCTCTATCAGGAACAACCCAAATAGGTCTTAGTGGATAGATCAACTTTTTAGATAGATTACTACGTATTGTGTCCCTCTGAAATGCAGATACCGACGCTACTAAAGAAGGTAAAAGCTGTAATATCTGGTCACGTGTTGATGAAGGCATCCAAGGTGGCGAATGGAATAAGTCAGATGAATCATAGGTAGGAAAGAGAAGGCAATTCAACACGGCCATCCATATAGGTAGTGTAGCATACAACGCATCTGGGAAACTCTTACCCCTCCTAGTGGAGTCTACAATGACACATCCATCCTTCTCTGCTGCCAATTGAGCAATATGGAGGTTGATGCGAGATGACGAAAATTTCCAATGCAAAGCGTGACCATCAGTGCTCTTGAAGTAGCATGTAGCGGAGAAGTTCTCCGGTGGCGCATACCAAAGACCGTTTCGAAGATTTGCAACAAGTGGAAGTCCATGCATCACTAGATGAATAAAAAGGACAAGGTAGATGAAGCAGGTAAGCGTATATGAGTAGTCATTCTTGGATCGAATTCAGATGCAAAGATATGGTAGAAATTTACCTGACATCACTTGTTGAACCACATGCCAATCACTCCGTATAGATTGTAAATGAGCTCTTACACTCCTTCTACATGCACGAATCTCTCGCATGATGCTTCGATCTTTCCCTTCAGTGTTTTCCATCTACCTCAAGTGGGACCCTTAATCTTTGGTATAGATAGTTCCGTCAAGACCAATCGCTGTCCACACTTAAGTCCTTGTACTATCGAACGAATGAGTACTCCAGCAACTTGTGAATACCGATACCATCCCTCTTTCTTCCTTCCCTAAACACACAATTTGAACGACTACTTACACAGAGGTCACATATGGATGATGGTAGGTATCCTTTCATTCATTTGGAGGCTTGGATACTACCCGTTGTCACCTCTGAGCTGCAACAGACTGACGGTAGTCTAGGTACTTAGGTACCTATACCACCTTCTCGCATGTGATACCTACCTATAAATATCGAAGGGCAATTTTGGCGATAAATATCAGCTGAGTAGTAGTCGGTATAAGTACCCCATATATATGTAGGCGCCAGCAACAAAACTACGATTGGGATACAGTTTCATCGTCCACCCAGCAGTGTGAATTTAGCTTGTAATTAGTATATGCTTACACAGCGAAGATTGACACAAGATAAGACTAACCTTTGGAGAGTAACAGGGAAACAGACACATCTTGGCAAACATATATTACTTTGCTATTCCCTCTGTGGATCTCTCTTCTGAACCCGAAGATGCCTGGTAAATCAATACAGATTTCAGATGAAGACTTCAAACACAAGGAAGGCATGAGAACCATTATGGACGCTTTCAATAGCACTTCCACTTACACAGCAGATGCAGCGATAGGATTTGGTACAGGTAGTCGCCCTCCACTATATGTTCCAGGGGGAGGTCCTGGACCAGGAGCTTATCCCATCAAGACTACAATGGGTCCTTTGATGGAGTCACATATAGAATCTCCTTGTGCGTTTTCTTTGCGTGGAAGAGTCAAGTTTGGAGACCCTAATGAGAAAACGATGTCAAAAAGTGTAAAGGACGATCCAGGACCAGGCCAATATGATCTAACGGGTAAATTTATCTCGGGCAGAGATCCGAGACCAATCAAATTCTCGAAGGCTCAACCTGCCACTGATAAAAAGGCAGCACAGGGGCCAGGTAAATAGAATATATTGCATATTATCACCTCTGGATTGAATTACTCATCGATATATTCCTTTTTTGAACTATAACTGTGATGATATGTAGGACCTGGTCAGTACAAGACACCGGAAGGTATGGGTAAGCAAATTTTGTCGACGAACAAGACAGAAAAGATCGTCGGATTTTCTAAAGCTGAGAGGGGTGGAATGGTGCCTCCTGGTACTAGTGATATTGGTCCTGGTCATTATGCTAGACCACCTGCTGCATGTGCTGTACAAGTTGAATCTACAAAATCTACATGCGGTTCTATAAAGTTTGGTACCGGATATAAAAAAGATGGTGGCGCAAAAAAGTTGAATCTGAAGGAGCCATCCCCTGGTCCTGGTTCATATAGGGTAATGGGAGGTCTTGGACAAACAACTGCAGGATTTGCGTATAAACAAGCGCCAGCTGCAACCATGTCAGGAAGAACGAAGTTTGGCAGCCCGTTTGGTTGAGTATAATAATTTGTGAAGTCCAATTCTAAGCAATCCTAGATTCCCTAGCCATGCGCATATACAGCAGCTGTTTTCGCTGATTTCGCCCATCCAATCTAAAACTATTAAAGTAATTGTGATAGCGAGAAGTAGAAACTAGCTAGGTCTGTATGCTAGAAATACTCAGCTACTCTGATTTCTGACTGAACTCTACTATACAATATACAACTGATATACAATATTAATTATGAGCTACTAGCTACTAGCTACTAGCTATAGCTAGTTAAGCGTCATACAACTACAACTTCATCATTACTATACAATATATTACTCTATATAATTAATATTAATACCTATTACTATACAATATGATAATTAATTTTTGAGCTAGCTAAGTGTGCCATGAAATGTACCTTTCATGTAACTCCCATAGAACTCATTGCTTTCTTTCGTTGTCTTACGATTAGCTAGCTCAATTTCTATATACTCATTGCTTTTTGTAACTCATTAATTGTATAATTTAAATTTTCTTCTAAAATTATAGTTGAACTTAACAAACCTAAAACATTTACTATTATACTACGTATATTTTCATAACTTGGTAATCTTTTTTAGGATAATCTTTCTCTTTGTTGCTTCCAGTAATATATGCCAACATAGTATCCACTTCACTTGGGGGCTAACGGGGGATTCTCCCCCCGTACATTTCACGGTTCACTAAGCTACTATTACTATTACTATTACGGTAATAGCTATTACTATCTATATCTACTATACAATATGATACAATGTATAACGTATAACTGAATATAATAATTAGCTAGTTAGGTATTAGTAGTAGTAGTAATATTAATAATAATTAGCTAGTATAAGAATAATTAGCTAGTTAAGCGTCCTACAACTACAACTACAACTACAACTTCATCATTTGACATAATTATAATAATTATCTACAGGAGCTACAAACACATCCAAACGTATCAAAATAATAGTAATAGATAAAGATAACGAAGTAGAAGTAGTCATGAAGTATAATTCTGAAACAGCGCCATGTACAGTGCATAACTACTTCATACCTATTCATATTTATAATAAAATATTAAAGATTAAAGTATATCATCACTTTTAGATTCATGGAGCATTAAACTTAAAATTAAAGTAGCTATGCCTTGTACTTGCTGTACCTAATTCTAATTAGCTCATTATTATTATTATTATTATTATTAGTATTAGTATTAGTATTAGTATCAAGTAAGTAGCTAGCTCATTATCGTTATTAAGTATTGTAGCTAGCTCATACTTCTAGAAGTAATTATTTACAATTATATTAATCTTAATTATTGATAACACTAAGCGAAGAGATTACTCCTCGAGACGCTGGGGCTCATTGCCATAAGGTTCTGTATTGCTTGTCTATGCCTCTGCGCAGATAGCTCACTGTCTTCTTTGGCAAGTTTTAATTTGTTCTCAAAGGCTGTTTTCATTGCCTGCATTTCTTCCCTCATTACCTCTTCAAATGTATCCATAAAGTCATTGTTTCCACTACCTAACTGCCTAATCTTTTGCTTTAGATTTTCACAATTTGTTTTATACATTTCTATCGTTTCTTTTGAATCCGTTAATTCGGCTTCTAGTACGCAATTTTTTTCCTGTACAGTTGCTACTTTGGCGGTCAATTGTATGACAAGCTCAGCTCCTTTCTCTAGTTCAAATATTTTCTTTACATTAGCGGCAATCTCCAAATTTTGGTCTTTAATTTTTGTATTTAGAGCTTCAATTTTCTGCTTTAAAGCATCAACTTCAGAAGTATTGCCTTGATTGTTTTTCATTTCACTGTCCTTCTTTGAGTTTATTGTCGCTAGTTCAAACTCCATGACCTGATAGGCACCCTTGAGAGCATCGTGGTCAGCTGCTAGCTTAGTGAGGTCATCACCGAGAAGATTTCTTTGTAAAGTGGAAGAACTAAGTTCATTTTCTAGTGCATCTTTCTGGGTCATATGCTGCAGGACTTCCTCTTGCATATGTTCTAGTCTACTTACTACAGTAGTCCCCATGGTTGATGCAGGACCTTTAGCCTGCTCATGTAAGCTATCAAATAAAGATGAAACCTTCTCTGCAGACTCTGCCCTATCCCGTATCATATTCGAGAAATTGATCATGCTTAAAATTAAATTTGAATATTTTGTCTCATTCATATCAATGATCTCTTCATAGGAAGTGACCTTGGCCTTGAGCTTTTGAATGGCTGCTTCATCATTTTCATTAGTTTTCCTGTTGTGATTACACATTTCTGTGGCTTCATCCAACTTCACTTGTGTATCCTGTAACTTGATTAAAGTTTCATTCAGTGAAGTCTGAATAGTATTGATTGTTGTATTGGCTTCTTTTAATTTACTTTCACTTTCATTCCTCTTATTCTCAAGCTCCTTCATCAAATTATTATGCTCTTTTTTGGTATCATTTAATTGCGTTTTCAATGTGGAAATTTCATTGGCTTTGTTCTTACTATTTTCTTTTTCCTTCTCTATATTGGACTGTAGTTGCTGGATAGATTCCTTACTCATACCTCCAATGTCCCCACCCGTTGTAGACTGTACTTTAGACGATGTTGTCGGAGTTTCTGAACTTTGAGGCGCATTTGGGTCAATATTTTTTATCACAGTGACTCTCTTCGACTGCGAATGTAAATCAACTAGACGATCAATAACATGCAAATGCGTCGGCAGAGTGAATAAATCCATGCCTCTTGACTTCCTACGACCAGCTGTGGTGCCTTCAGTGGTCTCAGGCTGAGTCTTCCTAAGCACATGGCGATCTACTTCGACAATCTTCGCAAGTATGTTCTCCAACATGGTAATCTTATCACCCTCTGTTATACTTGTGTTCCGCTGTGTTTCCTGTTTTAGATTACTTACAAAAGAGGACGAGGATGAAGATGATGATGACTGCGCTTGTAGGGAGGCAAGTCTATCTGTCAGAGTGTTGATATCAGCCTGGAATTTCGATAATTCTTCGCCTGTAGCAGTGGGAGTTTGAGGCAAAGCTCCAATCTTCCGTATCGAAGAACGAGATGACATACTGTCTTTGTTTCAAAGTCGGAAGATGAAATCCACTCTTGAGTCCCTCGCATTTAATGTACCTACGTTCTTCCTTCTTCATTTCTTACTTGGCGTTGTAAAGAAGTTGCTTTCATGCCATCGGACACTTTTTTACTTCCTTCTAGATTTTGGATATTGGACGGATATAGGTAGACGATAAGAAGTGAAAATGACCTTCTTTTTTGCACGACACGAAGACGAACGTGGAAGTGATGATGCATCAATGCACATTACCTACCTACAACCCAGCAGGTACTTACCTATCCAAACATCACCCACAGGGTCCAAGAACGAGGATTCGGGACACTTTCTATATACAATCTACCTGTGGTCGTGTGTGTTTTGTCGTTCTACGCTGTCCTGAATCTATCAGTATGGATGGCAAAAGCGATGGCCG
>JACLAD010005505.1_pt1 | contig 17461 bp, 16 predicted proteins | sample 8027901 | NCBI WGS metagenome assembly JACLAD01 (sample SAMN15725071, study PRJNA655200) | protist metagenome | isolation source: fluorescence activated cell sorting (FACS) single amplified genomes of... | place: Spain: Blaines Bay Microbial Observatory, Mediterranean Sea | collected 2016-07-05 | reverse complement strand
TCCGCGGCATCACTTCGGGAGCCGTCAAATGACCCATCGCGTCCTCATCGCGGGGCTTGGCAACATGGGGCTGAGCCATGCGCTGGCCCACCACGCCCATCCGCAAGCCGAGATCGTGGGGCTGGTGAACCGCTCGTCCCGCGCCCTGCCGGAGGCGCTCGCCGCCTATCCGCTCTTTACCGATTACGACGCGGCCCTGCGCGAGACACGCCCCGACATCGTCGTCATCGCCACCTATTCCGACAGCCATGCCAATTACGCCTGCGCCGCGATGCGGGCGGGCGCGCATGTCTTCGTCGAAAAGCCGCTCGCCACCACCGTGGCGGATGCCGCCCGCGTGGTGGATTGCGCGAAGGAGACCGGGCGCAAGCTGGTCGTGGGCTACATCCTGCGCCATCACCCGAGCTGGCGGCGGCTGATCGAGGAGGCGCGGGGCCTGGGCGGGCCTTACGTCTTCCGGCTCAACCTCAACCAGCAATCCTCTGGCCCGACCTGGGAGACCCACAAGACCTTGATGCAGACCACATCGCCCATCGTCGATTGCGGCGTGCATTACGTTGACGTGATGTGCCAGATCACCGATGCGCGGCCCGTCCGGGTGCATGGCATGGGGCTCAGGCTCAGCGCGGAGATCCCCGAGGGCATGTATAATTACGGCCAGTTCCAGGTGGTGTTCGCGGATGGCTCGGTCGGCTGGTACGAGGCGGGCTGGGGGCCGATGATGTCGGAGACGGCAAGCTTCGTGAAGGACATCGTCTCGCCGAACGGTTCCGTGTCCATCACCGAGGGCAACAAGGGTGCCTCGGACGATGTCGACGGCCATACCAAGGTCGGCGCGATCCTCGTGCATCGGCCCGGCCATGACGAGACCATCGAGATGCCGGACGAGCCCGGCCATCAGGCGCTGTGCGACGCCGAGCAGGCGCATCTGATCCGCGCCATCGACGAGGATATCGACCTCGCGCGTCACATGCAGGACGCGCTCACCAGCCTGAGGATCTGCCTTGCCGCCGATGAAAGCATCCGCAGCGGTCGGCCCGTCACACTGGAGGACACCCCATGACCGCCCTCAAGCTCGACCGCGTGACCAAGTCCTTCGGCAAGGTGCAGGTGCTGCACGACATCGATCTGGAGGTCGAGGAGGGCGAATTCGTCGTCTTCGTCGGCCCCTCGGGCTGCGGCAAGTCCACGCTTCTGCGAGTCATCGCGGGGCTGGAGGATGCGACATCGGGCCGGGTCGAGATCGGCGGGGCGGAGGTGACGCGCACGTCCCCCGCCAAGCGCGGCATCGCCATGGTGTTCCAGAGCTACGCGCTCTACCCGCACTTGGACGTGCGCGGCAACATGGCGTTGGGGCTCAGGCAGGAGGGCCAGCCCAAGGCGGTGATCGAGGAGCGGATTACCGAGGCCGCGCGGATGCTGGAGCTCGGCCCCTATCTCGACCGCCGCCCCTCGGACCTCTCGGGCGGGCAGCGCCAGCGGGTCGCCATCGGCCGGGCGGTGACGCGCCAGCCGCAGCTGTTTCTGTTCGATGAGCCCTTGTCGAACCTCGACGCGGCGCTCAGGATGAACACCCGCATCGAGATCGCGCAGCTGCACCGCACGCTCGGCGCCTCGATGATCTATGTCACCCACGACCAGACCGAGGCGATGACGCTGGCCGACCGGATCGTGGTGCTGCGCGCGGGCCGGATCGAGCAGGTCGGCGCGCCGATGGAGCTTTACAACAACCCCGCCAACCGCTTCGTCGCGGGGTTTCTCGGTGCGCCGTCGATGAACTTCCTCGCCCCCGTGGCGGAGGCGCCGGAGGGCGCGGTACTCGGCATCCGCCCCGAGCATCTGCGGCCCGAGGCCGAAGGACCGATCCGCGGCACCGTCGCCCATGTCGAACAGCTTGGCGGCGACACCAACATCGTGGTCGACACCCGCTCGGGCGAGCAGGCGACGCTGCGCATGTTCGGCCAGCACCGGGCGCGGGTGGGCGAAGAGATTGCCATGGGCTTCGATCCGGCGCAGGCCTTCCTGTTCGACGCCGAGGGAGGGCGGCTTGCCTGAAGCGGCGGGGCCCGCGCCGCCAGGCCCGTCCACCCACCGGGCCACCTGTAAAAACCCCGGCGCGCCGATGGCCGCCGGTTCCACGAAGAGAATGAGACCATGAAGATCCTGATCCTGCCCGATCCCGCCGCCGCCGTGGCGCGCTGCGTTGAGATCATCGCGCAGACCCTGACCGACAATCCACAGACCGTCCTCGGGCTGGCCACCGGCGGCACGATGGAGCCGGTCTATGAAAGGCTCGTGGAGCGCGCCCGCGCGGGCGAGATCGCGCTCGACGAGATGACCAGCTTCAACCTCGACGAATATGTCGGCCTGCCGCCGGAGCATCCGCAATCCTACCACACCTACATGGCCGAGCGGCTGTTCGGCCCGCTCGGGCTCGACCCCGCGCGCACGCACCTGCCGCGCGGCGACGCCGAGGACCCCGCCGCCGAGGCCGCGCGCTATGACGCCGCGATCGCGCAGGCGGGCGGGATCGACCTGCAACTGCTCGGCATCGGCGGCAACGGCCATATCGGCTTCAACGAGCCTTCCTCCTCGCTGGCCTCGCCCACCCGGGTCAAGACGCTGACCCTTGCCACCCGCGAGGCCAATGCGCGCTTCTTCGGGCCGGACGAGACGGTGCCGCGCTTTGCGATCACCATGGGCATCGCCACGATCCTGCGCAGCCGTCACGCCGTGCTGCTGGCGACGGGGGCGAAGAAGGCGGCGGCGGTGGCGGCGATGGCCGAAGGCCCGCTCAGCGCCCGCTGCCCGGCTTCGGCGCTGCAGATGCACCCCCGCGCGACCATCGTGCTCGACACCGAGGCCGCCGCCGATCTGGAGCTGCGGCAATATTACGAGACCGTTCACCCGAAAGGGCAGGAGGTGCCGCTTGGCTGACGAAACCGACCTGATCCTGCTGCCCGAGGCGCTGTTCGACGGCGAGACGGAGCAGCCGCGCGCCGACCGGGCCATCGTGATCCGCAAGGGCCGCATCCACGACATCACCGAAGCCGCCCATGCGCCGCCGGGCCGGGTGCTGCGCGCGCCGGTGGCGGCACCGGGCTTCATCGACTTGCAGATCAATGGCGGCGGCGGGGTGATGTTCAACGACGCGCCGACGCGCGACACCCTGCGCCGCATGATCCGCGCCGCCCGGCGCGGCGGCACGACGCATATCCTGCCGACCTTCATCACCGCGCCGGGCACGGGCTATCGCGCCGCGATGCACACGGTGCGCGAGGCGCTGGCCGAGGCCGAGCCGGGGATCCTCGGCCTGCATCTCGAAGGGCCGTTCCTGTCGCCCGCGCGACCGGGCATCCACCCGCCCTCGGCGGTGCAGCGCTTCTCGGAAGACGATCTTGCCGCGCTCTGCGAGGGCGTGGGCGGGCCGTTCCTGCTCACCCTCGCGCCGGAGGAAGCGCCGCCGGGCGCAATCGCGCGGCTGGTCGAGGCGGGGCTCACGGTCTTTGCCGGACACAGCGAGGCCGATCACGCCGCGATGCGCCGCGCGGCCGATGAGGGGCTCGGCGGCGGCACGCATCTGTTTAACGCCATGTCGCAGATCATGGGCCGCGCGCCCGGCGTGGTGGGGTCTCTTTTTGATGACGACCGGCTCTTTGCCGGGATCATCGCCGACGACATCCACGTGCATCCGGCCAATCTGCGGCTGGCGCTGAAGGTCATGACCGAGCGGCGGCTGTGTCTGGTCACCGATGCGATGGCGACGCTGGATGCGCCCGAGGCGAGCTTCACGGTCAATGGCAAGACCATTTCCCAGAAGGACGGGCGTCTCGCCGACGCGGAGGGTCGTCTGGCGGGCGCGCATCTGGCGATGGACGAGGCGGTGCGCAACATGTGCCGTCTTGGCGGCGCGCGTCGGGCGCAGGCGCTGCGGATGGCCTCGACCACCCCGGCCGAGGCGCTCGGGCTGGGGGCCGATCTGGGGCGCATCGCGCCGGGGCAGCGCGCCTCGGTCACCCTGCTCACCCATGAGCTGGAGGCGTGCGGCACCATCGTGGACGGGATCTGCTGATGGCATGGATGCCTCGTTTCAGAGGCATCCCAGTGGTTCAGGGCATGTGGGCGAGATAACGCAAGGCGGGCATCCCCGTCCGGCCTCGCCCATATCGCCGCCAATCCGAAAATATACCACTGCGGTTTATATCAATCGGCCAATCTATATGTAACGCTCACCGGAAAGTGGTCGGAGGCTTCGATTGCGCCTTCTTCATTGAAGATATCGGCATCCACAACCTCCCAGGTTTCGGCATTCTTCGAGACGATGTAGTCGATCACGATAGGGTCGCCATCGGACATGCTTCTGCCGTCCCTCGGGCTATCGACGCGCCATGCCAAGCCGTCGAGAGCTGCCATCGTGTCGAAGTTGACGGCATCCTCTTCATTGGCGGATGCGTTGAAATCTCCTGCTATTACAGAAGGCAGATCACCCGTCATGGCCTGATCGAGCGCCTCGAGCGATGCGATTTGAAGAGTGTTGTTTTCTTCGGTGACAGAATTCAAATGAGTCAGGTGGGTTGCTGCAATCAATAGCTCCTTCCCCTCGCCGAAGCCAAGATGAACCAGCGCCGCAGATCGCGCGCCATCTCCTTCGGGCGATCCCGGCAAGGAGACGACCCTGTGATCGATCAGATCCATTGAGCCGTCGTCGAACAGCAGGCCATTCCCGTAAGAGCCCCCTTCAAATTCGATTGCGGGAGCTTCGATGTGACGCCAATCGCTACCCGTTTTCTCCGACATCAGTTCTGCAAGGCGTGCGGCCTGGTTGACGAGGCCGCTGCGCTGGGTAACGAAATCAACCTCTTGAAGCGCAATGAGGTCGGCATCGAGCGCAACCAGAACATCGGCCTGACGGGACAGATCGATCGACCCGTCCATCCCCTGTCCATGCTTGATGTTATAGCTGGCGACCGTGACCTCTTCGGCCTGAACGGATGACGCGATGGCAATGAAGCCGAGAGCGGTGAGGTATCTGTTCAACATTGTGTTCCCTTTTATATGGGGCATTGGGACTGCAAGGCGCTTTGGCGCCATTTCCCGGATGAAGGAGATTCATTCGGATATCTCGCCTGCGATCGACTCTGATTCACTTCGTCGCGGCATGGCTGCATGAATCGCCGAAGGCCGCATGGGCAGGACGGCAGGCGCCGTCGTCCGATGAGCCCCTGACGGCCAGGGATTCACCGACGGCAGGCAGGCAAGATCCGCTATTTGCATTGGCGATCACTCAGCAAAAAACAATATGTTTGCACCTCCAAGGCTATGTTCGACCTTTTGGCGAAACCCGGGTCAATTCGAATCCATACCCACCGTCACCGGTCATCATTTCTCACTGATCCACGCTGAACCCCGCTAGGAAACGGCTTGACCCGGCGGTGCGCCTTTAGCTATGACATCAGTGTCATGACACCGGTGTCAACGATTCTGTAGCACAACCGGAAGATGCGAGAACCGGCAGCGAGGAAAGCCAGTGGCCACCATATATGATGTCGCCAAGAAGGCCTGTGTTTCGCCCAAAACGGTCTCACGGGTGATCAATGGCGAGGCGCCGGTCGGCCCGCGTACCCGGGAGGCGGTGGAGGCGGCCATTCACCAACTCGGTTACCGGCCCTCCAATGCGGCCCGCATGATGCGGTCCAGCCGATCAGGCCTCGTGGGGCTGATCACCGGAGCGATTTCGCGGGGCACGGATGGTCAGCCGCAAGGCCTGCCAGACCTGCTCATCGTGCAGGCGATCCAGAAGGTCATGGCGGAAACGGGAATGACACTGATGATTGCCGATACCGGCGGGCGCGATGAAAAGGTGCCGGACCTCGTGGCAACCTTCGCGCAGCATCAGGTCGAGGGGCTGCTCTACGTGGCCGGCTCCCATCGGCAGGTCGATCTGCCCCGCACCGAAGGTGTCCCGCTGGTTCTCGCGAATTGCTACGATCTCGACGGCCGAGTGGCTGTCGTGCCCGACGACCGCGCAGGCCAGCGGGCGCTGGTCGAACGGCTGATCGCCGCTGGCCATCATCGTATCGCATATCTGACATTGCCCCCGGAGATGATCGCCGCCGGCTTGCGAGGTCAGGGCTACCGCGAAGCGCTGGAGGCGGCCGGCATCGCCTGCGATCCGGCGCTGATCGCCCCCGGCTACGCGGACGAGAACGGCGAGGTGACGCGCCTTTCCGCTGTGCTCGACCGGCTGCTGGCCCTGCCCGTGCCACCGAGCGTCATCTGCTGCGGCAACGACGAGCTGGCGATGCGGGTCTATGGCATCCTGCGCGCGCGCGGCCTGAAGGTGCCCGAGCAGATATCGGTCGCGGGTTACGACGATCACCGCGTCATTTCCGAAACGCTTTATCCGCCCCTCACGACGGTGGAGCTGAATTACCGCGGCATCGGCGAGACGGCGGCACGCCGCCTGCTGGCCTTGATCCGCGGCGAAAGGGAGCAGCACGCCCCCGAATTGATTTCCGGGCCGGTGCGCTGGCGCGCCTCGGTGACGGAGCACTGAGACCCAACAGGGAGGAGACCCCAAGATGACCAGAACGACACTGCTGGCCGGCACGATCCTTGCCGCCACTTTCGCCACCGGTGCGGCCGCCCAGACCGAGCTGAGCATGTGGTACCACGGCGCCGGCAACGAAGTCGAAAGCGAGATCATCAATCGCATCGTCAGCGACTTCAACGGCAGCCAGGACGAATGGGAGGTCAGCCTGCAGAGCTTTCCCGAGGGCAGCTACAATGACAGCGTGATTGCTGCCGCCCTGGCGGACAACCTTCCGGACATTCTCGATGTCGACGGCCCCGTCATGCCCAACTGGGCCTGGTCGGGCTACCTGCAACCGCTGCAGATCGACGAGAGTCTCATCGAGGATTTCCTGCCCGGCACCAAGGGCATCTGGGACGGCGAGCTCTATTCCATCGGGCTGTGGGATGCCGCCGTGGCCATGATTTCGCGCCGCAGCATCCTCGAAGAGCACGGCATCCGCATCCCGACGCTGGAAGAGCCCTGGACCCGCGAAGAATTCGACACGGCCCTGGTGACGCTCAAGGAGAGCGGCGATTTCGCCTATCCGCTCGATCTCGGCATGTCGGCGGCCGGTGAATGGTATCCCTATGCCTTCAGCCCGTTCCTGCAAAGCTTCGGCGGCGACATCGTCGATCGCGAAAGCTACACGACCGCCGAAGGCGCGCTGAACGGCGATGCGGCGATCGAGTTCGGCGAATGGTGGCAATCGCTGTTCGAGCGTGATCTTGCGCCCGGCACCAGCCAGGACCCTGCCGATCGCGATGGCGGCTTCATCGATGGCAAATATGCGATCAGCTGGAATGGCAACTGGGCCGCGAAGACCATTCTCGACGAATTCGGAGAGGATACGCTGTTCCTGCCGGCCCCCGATTTCGGCAATGGCCCGGTGATCGGTGCCTCGAGCTGGCAGTTCGGTGTCTCTGCCACGTCCGAGCATCCTGAGGGCGCCGCGGCCTTCATCGAGTTTGCGCTGCAAGACGAGTATCTGGCTGCATTCTCGGACGGGATCGGCCTGATTCCCGCCACGCCCACCGCCGCCGAAATGACCGAGAACTACAAGGAGGGCGGCCCCCTGGCGGTGTTCTACCAACTCTCCGAGGAACAGGCGAAGCTGCGGCCGGTATCGCCCGGCTACGTGGTGGCGGCCAAGGTCTTCGAAAAGGCGCTGGCCGACATCGCCAACGGCGCTGACGTTGTCGACACGCTCGATGCGGCGGTGGACGAGATCGACTCCAATATCGAGCGCAACTCCGGCTACGGCCACTGACCCTCCCCACCGGCCCCCTTCCACCCCGAGGGGGGCCGGACCCTTCCCAGGAGGTCCCTCCCATGTCCCGATCCAAGCTGACGCAGTCGAACCGCGCCGGCTGGGCGATGGCGTTTCCGGGCTTCGGCCTGATCGCGGTCTTCATCGTCCTGCCGTTCTTCTTCGCCTTCGGCCTGTCCTTCACCAACCAGCGCCTGATCTCGCCCAACCCGACCGAATGGGTGGGCTTCGACAATTATCGCCAGCTGATGGGCCTGGGCGTGTTCACCCTCGAGCCCGAGCGCGACGAGGCGGGCGCCGTTCTGCGCGACGAGGATGGCGCGATCGAGTATCCGCGGCTGCGCAACTTCACCCGGAACAACCCCGACTACCCGCATCTCGACGGCATGCGCGAATGGACGAGCCTGCAATGGGGCGATGACCGGCTGGTGCTTCTGGCGCGCGACGTGGTGTTCATGACCGCCGTGGTCAACACGCTGCAATTCATGCTTGTCGTGGCCCCCCTTCAGGCGGCCCTGGCGCGCGGCCTCGCGCTGCTGATCAACCAGAGGCTCAGGGGCATCAACGTCTTTCGTGCCATCTACTTCATGCCGGTGGTGATCTCGATCGTCGTGGTGTCGCTGCTGTGGCGGTTCATCTATGACGGCAATGACGGCCTACTGAACACCATGCTGCAAGGGCTGACATTCGGCCTGTTCGAACCGATCGACTGGCTGGGCAACCCCGACACGGCGCTGCCCGCGATCATGGCGATGTCGATCTGGCAGGGCGTCGGCTTTCACATGGTGATCTGGCTTGCCGGGCTTCAGACCATCAGCCCGACGCTCTACGAGGCGGCCGAGATCGAGGGCGCCTCGCGCTGGCAGGCCTTTCGCTACGTGACATGGCCGGGGCTCAGGAACACCGCCGTGCTGATCCTGATCGTGATCACCATGCAGGCCTTCGCGCTGTTTGCGCAGATCGACGTGATGACCGGCGGCGGGCCGCTCGACAGCACGCAGACCATCGTCTTCCAGGCGGTCGAGCGCGGCTATGGCAAGCAGGACATCTCGGGCGGCTCGACCATCTCGGTCTTCCTGTTCCTTCTGGTCCTGTCCATTTCGCTGATCCAGCGATTCCTGACGCGGGAGAAGAGCTGATGGCCGTGATCGATCCCTCCAACCGCGGGCTGCGCCTCGCCACCCGCTACCTCGTGCTGGGCCTGATCGCGCTGATCTTCATCTTTCCGCTGGTCTTCATGGTGGTCAGCTCGCTCAAGCCAGACCAGCAGCTTCTGGCCGACACCGCCAGCCTGCGGGCCTTCCTGCCGGTGGGCGACATCAGCCTCGACAATTACGTCGCGGCCTTCGAGCGCGCCCCCGTGGGGCTCTTCGTCTTCAACTCGGTGCTGGTGACGGGGGTGACGGTGCTGCTGTCGCTTCTGGTCTGCTCGCTTGCGGGCTTCGCCTTCGTCTTCATGGAATGGCGCGGCCAGGGGCTGGTGCTGTCGATCATCCTCGCCACGCTGATCGTGCCGTTCGAGACCATCGCCATCCCGCTTCTGCTCATCGTGAACCAGCTGCCATGGATCGGGCTCGACGGGTTCAGCATCGGCTGGCTCAACTCCTACCAGGTGCAGATCCTGCCCTGGACCGCCGACGGGCTGACCATCTTTCTCTTCGTGCAGTATTTCCGCGATCTGCCCCGCGAGCTGATCGAGGCCGCCCGGGTCGAGGGGGCGAGCTGGTGGATGATCTACCGCCGGGTCGTCATGCCGCTCGCCGGGCCGGTGCTGGCGACGGCAGCGATCCTGAAGTTCCTGGTGATGTACAACCAGTACCTCTGGCCGCTGATGGTGGTGCAGGAGGAAACCTACCGCCCCGTCATGGTCGGCCTGCAGTATTTCTTCCAGCTCAACCGCGCCTGGGGCGAGATCATGGCCTATTTGTCGCTGATCACCCTGCCGGTGCTGATCTTCTACCTCATGCTGCAACGCGCCTTCATCTCCTCGATCGCCTCCACCGGCGTGAAGGGGTGAGCCTCCTCATTCTCAAGGACACGACATGCCTCTCGCACTCGACGACAAATGGATCTGGGACAGCTGGTACGCCCATGACGGGCAGCGCTGGCACGGCTATTTCCTGCAAGCCGACAAATCGCTCGGCGACCCGGACCTGCGCCATTTCAACGTGACCCAAGGCCACGCCGTCTCGGACGACCTGATCAACTGGGAGCACAAGGGCACCTGCCTCGCCCCCGCCCCCAAACCCGCCTGGGACGACACCACCACCTGGACCGGATCGGTGATCCAGGGGCCGGACGGCATCTGGCACCTGTTCTATACGGGGGGCGGCTCGGCCGAGAAGGGCCTCTACCAGCGCATCGGCCATGCCACCTCGACCGACATGCATGTCTGGGAGCGCGTCGGCTCGGGGCTGTGCCTCGACATGGAAGGGCCGAACGCCGCCCATTACGAGACCGAGCACGCCGTCGGCCATTGGCATGACCGGGCAATGCGCGATCCCTTCGTGATGAAGGACCCGGATGGCGATGGCTACCTGATGTATTTCACCGCCCGCGCGCCCGGTATCGAGGAGGCCAATGCCGGCGGCGCCATCGGTTTCGCCACCTCGCCCGACCTCTACGAATGGACGCTGCAGCCCCCCGTCTTCGTTGGCGATTACGGCCAGCTCGAAGTGCCGCAGATCTTCAAGCTGGGCTCCAGGTACTACTGCCTGTTCTGCACGGCCGAAGAGCATTGGTCCGAAGACCGCAAGGCCAGGGCGGGCACGCCGCCCGTGACCGGCAATCACTACCTCATGGCCGACGACGTGCGCGGGCCCTGGACGGTGGCGCCCGGTTTCCTCGATGGCGACCTGCCCTGCTACCGTTACGCAGCCAGGGTGCTGGAGACCGAGGCCGGCCTCGTCATCATGGGCTTTGCCGATGGCGGCAAGGCGGCGTTCGGCGGCTACGTGATGGACCCGGTGCCGCTCGGGGTCGACGACGACGGTCTTCTCTTCATCGCGCCCGGCGACAGGGGGAAATAGGACATGGCGACGGTCAGGCTGAAGAACATCCGCAAGCGCTTTGGCGCGACGGAGGTGATCAAGGGCGTGGATATCGACATCGAGGATGGCGAGTTCGTCGTCTTCGTCGGCCCCTCCGGCTGCGGCAAGTCCACGCTTTTGCGCATGATCGCGGGGCTGGAGACGATCTCGGGCGGAGAGCTCGAAATCGGCGGCCGCGTGGTGAACGAGATCCAGCCCAAGGAGCGGGGCATCGCGATGGTGTTCCAGTCCTACGCGATCTTCCCGCACATGACGGTGCGCGAGAACATCGGCTTCGGCCTGACCGTCGCCAAGGCGTCCCGGGCCGAGAAGGACGCCGCCGTCACCGAGGCCGCGCGCATCTTGCAGATGGAGCATCTGCTCGATCGGCGCCCTTCTCAGCTTTCGGGCGGCCAGCGCCAGCGCGTCGCCATCGGGCGGGCGATCACCCGCAAGCCGGAGGTGTTCCTGTTCGACGAACCCTTGTCGAACCTCGACGCGGCGCTTCGGATGGACATGCGGATGGAGATCGGGCGGCTTCACAAGGAGCTTGCGACCACGATGATCTACGTCACCCATGACCAGGTCGAGGCGATGACGCTGGCCGACAAGATCGTGGTGCTGAAGGAGGGCGTGGTGCAGCAGATCGGCGCACCGATGGAGCTTTATCACAATCCGGCCAACCTCTTCGTCGCCAAGTTTCTCGGCGCGCCCTCGATGAACCTGATCGAGGTGGAGGTGACCGAGGCGCGCGCGGGCGCGGCGGTGGTGAAGAACCCTGCGCTCGATCCGATCGAGCTGCCCTGCGGCCTCGATGCGGTGCGCGCGGGCGAAAAGCTGGTGCTGGGCCTCAGGCCGCAATACCTGCACCCCTCGTTGGACCCCGCGGAGGGCAGGCTGCACGGCAAGGTCAAGCTGACCGAACGGCTGGGCTCCGAAACGGTGGTCGATCTCGAGCTGAACGACGGCAGCCCGCTGATCGCGGCGCTGTCCGAGGATGCGGTGTTCGAGCGCGGCCGCGAGGTCAGCCTGACCTTCCGCCCCGAACAAACGCATCTGTTCCGGGGAGGGCCCGACTGAGGATCGGGCCCCGGCGACGGTAGGGGGTTGCTGGCCAGCGATGAATGGGGACTCCGGTTGCTGAACGAGCGGCGGTGTTGTTCGGGCGAGGCACGCGACTTCGCGCCGCTGGTTCCCGTCGTCACGTCTCGTTTGGCAAACCTTGTCCGCCGAACGGGATGTCGAAATCCTTCTGATCGGGAGCGGTGTCGGCGGGCGGCCTTTCGATACGTTGACCCAGAACATGGCTTTCGATCTCGCCGCCATCGCCTCCTCCGGACCATTGCACCACCGCGATGACCGCCCCATCAGGCCGATGCTCGATGCGGAGCAGCCGCCCTTGTTTGCGCCTGAAAGCATGCCCGAGCTGTCGCAGGCGCATGGCCACGGTCAGTCGCTGAGTTCGGCGCCCATGAGTTCGGTCATCTGCTCCAGCATGCGCTGCATCCGCCCGAACTTCTCCTGCTGGGCGTCCATCGCTTTCGCGAGCGCGGCGCGGTCCGCCTGCATCACCTGCAGCTCTTCCTGCACGTTCTTCAACACGGTGTGGACGCGGATCAGCATGCCGTGCCCAGGCGGGTCGGTCTCCGTATCCAGCAGATCGCGCACCGGCATCAGCTTGTCGATCTTGCCATCCATCATGTCCATCTTCCACAGCATGAGGCTGTCGTGCTTCAGCGGTTCGATCGGAGAGGGCGGGTTGGTCTGGGGCATGAGATAGCCTTTTCTCTGGGGGAAGGGATGCATCGTAGCGGGCCAGCTGCTGCATGGCGCTGCGCAGATTGAGCAGGCTGTTCAAGAGCCGGAAACGTTTTACCAACCGGTACCGCCGCTCGAGCTGCCGGGGGTAGTAGGCCTCTCCGAGCTGGCCTAACCGGCCCTCGAAGCCATGGCCGCTGACTTCGAATGACATTGCACGATAGCGATTGCGGGTCAGCCTGGCGTCGTAGCCCGCCTCAGACAGGCCGGCGATCAACTCTTGGTTGGAGCCGGGCACGAGACGCCGGAACAGGTCCGACAGCACGGCAACGAGTCGTCGCACGCCGGGACGCCTCTGGCGGCGTTGCGGGACATGCGGCACGAGCCGGGGCGGCCCTGCGGGATCGAATACCGGCAACAGCGGCTGCCCGAAGATAGCGCGCAGCTTGCGGTCATTCGCGTGCGACTGTGCGCAGGTCAGATTCAGGTCGACCGGTCGACCAAGGAAGGTGACCTGCGTGAGGCCGACATGGACATGGTCGCAGGTCCGATCGGTATGGCGAACCGCCGCCCAAGGGATGGCATGCGGGTCGACCCCACGATGCGACAGCTCGGTCGCGATCATTCGGAGCGCCACGCTGTCGGACGCACGCGTTCCCTCGGGCAGCGAGAGCGTGATGTGCAGGAACGGCTGCCCCCCTCCCAGCCGGACGAGCCGCGCGGTCAGATCATCGCGATTGCGCCAGTAGAGCGAGCCTCCCAGAGGCTCGGCCCCTGATTTGTACATGTAGCCGGTCAGCTGCCGGGCATCCCCCACCTCCCTGTTATGCGCCCGCATCGGATAGCCTCACATGGTCGATGACAGCCTGCATGGTGACATCGAGCTTCTGGGCGAGGGCAACCGTCTTGCGGCGGGAAAGAGGGCGGCCATCGGGGCGGTGGTGGAACTCGCTCGCGAGCGCGAGGATGCGCCCGAGAAGCGCTTCGAGGTCATCGCTCCGAGGCATGGTCATTGCCGCCTCGCAGGAGACGAGGTAGGCTGGAACGCTCAAGCCGGCCACCTCCGCGCGTTCGGTCATGGCCCGATGACGCCGCGCCGTCATGCGAACCTTGACCGTCTTTTCTTTCCGCCCGTCATCGGGACCCACGTCCGGCAGGATCGGCAGGACGCCCGGCGGTACCCATGTATCATCGAGATCCTCGAACACGATGAACGAGGTCACCGCCTGCTCGGCGTCGTCCGATCCCGTCATCAGCTCTGCTTCTGTTTCGTCGGTCATCGCTCATCTCTTGCCTGCCACCATCGATGGCCCACCGGGATCATCGCCATGAACTGCATCATAGAGATCGCCCTGTGCGTGCAGGAGAGGGGATCGACCATGCGCCATGCGAAACCTGTGGATTGTCGGATTCCGTTCGACGCGCTTTGTACCGGAGCGACGGCACCTGCATCGTCTTGGCAGCTTGTCGCGATCGAATGACGGCTACGGATCGGAGCGCCGGGCCATCCAGTTGCCTCGGTATCGCATTTCGATATCGATACCGGGGTTTTCTCCGCCTGGTCCGTCGGCGAGAGGTGATAAGAACCTAGGGAGTGGGCCCTGTTCAGTCGTGGGAAACACCCGGAGCGATGTCTTATTCCATGGAAACACCCCGGCGGCGGGTCGGGGTATCCGCGACCCTTCCCAAGGCGGTCACCTGCATGGAGGACGGTCGTTTGTGAATGGGCAAGGCCCGGACGAAACGCCCGGGTCATATAGAATTTCCGCAGAAAGCCGTGCGTCAGGACGTCAGTTCGACGGGCTCTCCAAGCAGCCCCTCCAGCGCTTCGCCCTCAACCTCCTCTTCGATCCACAACCGCTGGGAGGGGGTTCGCTTCAGAACGCCCTGATAGGCACTGAACCGCAAAGATGCATACCGGAGCTTGGCTGCCCAGGATCGAAGGTTGGAAGTGCGCTGATAGTGAACCCTCGAAATTTGCGAACTGGGGTCCGCCTTCAGGATGTGACTGGTTCAACGTTGCCGTCCAGCTAGTTTCGTAACATCGCGCAGGATAGAAAGCAGGTCGGCTAGAATGAATTTGCGCGATTCAGTTGTCTCCGGTTTTTCGAGATGAATCGCCTATGGAACAGCTCGCTAGAGCAGATCGTAGCCGATGGCGGCAGCCGCATCGAGAAGCGGTCGCTGCAGCGCCGGATCGTCGAGGGCCCGATGAAAGTCCGGCCGCGGGAGCATGGCGGTCTTCGCCCGCTCGAACAGCGCCACCACCTCCGCATCGCCCGCCATCGACGAGCGATAGATCAGTCCATCGATCGCGGGATAGGCGTCATAGATCGCCGCGCTCCAGCGGCGCGTCCTGGCCCGGGGGCCGGTGGCGATCGCAGCTGACGCCTCGGCGCGGGTCGGCCATCGCCCCGTAAGATCGAGCAGCGTCAGGGAGCGCGCCGTCTCGAAGACGCAGAACCATGGGGCGCCCGCCTTGCGATTGATCACCCGGGTCAGCTGAAAGACCTCGGCCGCGCAGGTCGCCAGCGCGCCGGCCCCATCGGGCCCGGCCGAATACTGGATGCCGCAGGTCTGGTCGCAGGGCGCGCCGCTCGTGGACAACTCATGATGATCGAAGCGCGACTGGGTCGGCCCCCAGTGACGGAAGCCGTTCCAGTCCGCCGGGTGCGGGCCGCCCCGCATGAAGATGCGCCCGAGCCTGAACCCCGCCGGCACGATGCGGCATTCGGGGCCGAGGGATTGCAGATCCGCCACGGAGGGCGGCTCGGGGAGCTTCGGCATCAGATTTCGGCCGCCATCTCGCGCAGCGCCGCCGGGTCCCGCCCCTCTGCCAGCCAATCGAAGGGGCGCATGGCCGCGCCGGACGCATCCTCGAGGTCAGGCTGCGGCAGCATCAGAAAGCGTTCGAGCTCCACCGGGTGAATATCGGCCCGGATCGCGGGCAACACGCTCGCGAAACCGGCCAGCTCCGTTCCCCCGTTGAACTGGAAGGCCGGGATCGCCCAGCCGCGGTCACCAGGCCGGTGCAGCGCATAGAGCGTGCGCGCGGCGACCCTCTGGCGCAGGCGGCTCGGGTTCACGCCAAGGCGCGCGGCAGCCGCCTTCAGCGGGATCGACCCGGCATGGATCACGGCGAGCCGGGCGGCGACGCCCGCCAAGGGAGAAAGATCGGGCGTGTCGGTCCGCACGCGCACCCCCACCGCTTCCAGGGCGGCTTCCTCGGCCTCGGTAAGTGGTTCGGGACGGGCCAGTGCGCGGAGCTGCCGCTGATGCGTGGCGACATAGGCGCTGATGGCCGCCGCCAAGGGCTCGGCCAGATGCTCCAAGTGCAGCTGGGACAGCGACCGGGTCACGTCCTGAAAAGCGTTCATCGTCTGAGCCGGTGTTTCTGCGTTCATCGAATTGCCTCCGAGCTAACGCAAAGATGTATCGTTAGGAGTCGCAAATCAAGTGTCGCGGAAATATTCAACTGCCTAGGTTCAGGCCTCGTTAATCCTCAAAGCCAGAACATGACGGTCACTGCTAAGGCGATAACAGAGGGGAAGACAGAACAGCCCCGTAGTTCGTGGAGGCCTTCTTCCCTATTCTTGAGGCAAGGAGGCCATGATGAGCAGCAGTAAGTTCAGCGATGCGTTCAAGCGGGAAGCGGTGACGCAGATCATCGAAGGTCCATGCGGAGAGCCCCCAGACACCATTCCCAAAAGAGGGTACGCAATACACAGCAGCCGGCGTGGAGCTGCTAGCCAGCATCGCAATCCACCTCACCCAGGGAGTTTTGGCGCATGATCGTGACCTCCGGGAGCACCTCACGGAGTAGGGCGCTTGCCAGACCTTCGAGGAGACGGCCCAGAAGATCGCTCGCGAGCTGATCCGGTACCGGTCTGTTCGCGATCTCGAAGCTCGGCCAGCGGGGACGGCGCCGCGCCACATTTGCCGAAACTCGATCAACCCGGCATCAGACCCGGCGCATGAGGCCTTCCAGATCCGCTGCGATCGCAAGCGGAAAGCGCCTATGCAGCAACATCGCATTCGCGGCCGACCGCTTCGATGCCGATCCACGGGCGGCAAATGTCATCCGGGAACGCTGAAGCGGCTTCCGGCAAGGCTCGCGTCCCGCTGGTTGCGCCTTCTGTGAAGCGTCCTCCCTGAGGCCGGCCCCTCTTGCCAGCCTTTCGCATCTCGTACTGTAGCCCGCAGATTGTGGGCGATCAGGCTCACGTTCGATTCGAACCTTTCAGACCTTCGCCATGAGCCGGGGAAAGATGGCCACCAAGCTGCGTCACCGGAGGTGGTCCAGCCACTGGCACGAGGGGACGATTGAACTTTCGCGGTGACGAGGAGAGCGCATGAGCGATATCATCGACAAACAAGGGCTGGGTGGGTTCGAAGAAGGCCAGCGGACATCCAGCAAGATCGTGTGGGGCCTGCGGGCCTTGGGGTTGATCATGGCGGCCCTGGTCTGGCTTCTGCTCGGCGGAGCCGAGTATCTGAGCAGCGACGCGCGCGCGGTGGCAGCGGTCGCGACATTGATGGCGGTCTGGTGGATGACAGAGGCGGTGCCCCTGCCCATCACCTCTTTGCTGCCGATCGTGCTTCTGCCGGCGCTCACCGCCACCACGGTGAGCGAAGCCACGGCCCCCTATGCGAGTTCGCTCGTGTTTCTGTTCGTCGGCGGCTTCCTGATCGCTATCGCGATGGAAAAATGGGACCTGCACCGTCGGATCGCGCTCTTGGTGCTGAACCGCGTGGGCGTGTCGCCCAAGCGGATCGTGCTGGGCATGATGATCGCCACGGGCTTCCTGTCGATGTGGGTGTCCAACACCGCGA
>JACLAD010008159.1_pt1 | contig 17471 bp, 11 predicted proteins | sample 8027901 | NCBI WGS metagenome assembly JACLAD01 (sample SAMN15725071, study PRJNA655200) | protist metagenome | isolation source: fluorescence activated cell sorting (FACS) single amplified genomes of... | place: Spain: Blaines Bay Microbial Observatory, Mediterranean Sea | collected 2016-07-05 | reverse complement strand
TTGCATCCCATTTCCCTCGTAACGATGTTGAGGTTGTGGGACTTGTGAGTTCCTTCAGGATCAAGGATTAACAATATTGGCACCCTGATTTCTTTTGCAAACGCCTTGACAGCCAACCAGATCTCACTCTTTGATTTCATAATCCCAAAAGGAAACTGGTAGGCTTACGTCCACCCTACCGGTAACGTGAAACGCAGTACTGCTTCTACGTACATGTTAAATCGATCTTATATCCGCTCCGACGTTAAAGAGAGGATTCAAATGAAACAATAGGAGATAGAATCAGCATCTACATGATAGGTGCTGTCGTCGACATCAAAGTTGTATTCAAATCTTGAAGAGATTGATCGAACATTCATTTTCAAATCCACCATCGTAAATTCAAAAATAATTCGAGTAAGACAAAGCAGCAGTCTTCGAATAATTAGTTTTTACAGATTCCCTCAAATTCAATTGAAACTGAATTTTCAACCAAAATAAAAAAGAAAATATAAAATAAAAAATATTAAATCGAAGACGACGGTTTGAAATAAATTTTTTTATTACAGTAACATAATGATGACCGCAACGATGGAAACATCATAACTTAAGAAGAAGGCATACCACTACATGGACCAAAGGATAACAATGAGAAGGTCTACAACGAACAAAAAAACGAACTTTGTCTGCCACCCATCAGGAATTATCATAGATTGCAGAAAAACATTATGTTTTGGACCAGCATTACCGGCGACGAAAGAATCATTAATGTTTATTTACATTTCTTTAAAACTTGACAGGGGCAGGAGGGCATCAAACAAGCACGAAACCAAACATTACCCAACGCGTGACGGAGCACCCAACTCTACGAAGACAAACAAACCAACCTTTGTTTGTCACCCATCAGGAATCTTAATCGATTGTACAAAAACAATAATAATACCAAATGAATTGCTTTTTGATGAAAGGTTAAGACACAACAACACAAAATTGAACCAACCCGGAACAAACCTTGTACATCATCGGAAATCTATGCAAATATATCCATGCAAGCAACACCCAAAAGAATGGAAATTAGCAATGGTGCGAAAACTATCATTTGTTGCTTGGGATATATGGACATACAAGATTGGTTTCAAGTTCACTTTCAAGCTCACGCACACACACGTGTTTCGTGAACCAATCCTTTTGCACACGATGCAAGAGATATAACCAAAAGTAATTTATAAGTATATCATGATGGAACACATTACAAGTCCACAAAAAAGCCAATTGATGTGGTTAATTTTTGATTTTGTCGAATCGGGCAGAGGCATTTGTTACGGGGAAGATCCGTCCACTGGTTCCTTTTTTATTTTTTTTGTTTTATGGAACCAGCATCATTGCTAACTTGGTATTTAGGGGTAAAATAACTCATGGCCCTAGTACACAACAGGCAATGCTCGAAATGGAATGCAAGCTGCTATACCCGCAACGTTTCTTCTAAAATCAGAATGATACAGCATTAAGAGGCTTTGGGAAGACGGAGACAAGTATAGAAAATTCGAACGAAATTCAAAACACATTTCCATTTTCAATCTTCCTGACGATCTCAATTTTGTAGAGATTTGAAGATATACCATGTCAGACCGCATGCATCTTCTGGATTGGTAGGTTGGTGCTGTTCTCACCATTCACCATAGAGGTAATTATTTGTCTCGAACGTAAAAATTCAGACTTATTGAATTACAATATGGTTACGTACATAAACTGTTGTTATTGACTTATTCTGCAGGTTCAGAATTCGGACAGTGATGCTATGTATACCTTTACAGAAAAAATTTTATGCCCGACATCTAAGGTGTAATCTGTGAATAGAGGGGGGTCTCCATTTATTTTATGCCTGACATCTTCGCTTAAGGAAGAAAGAAATGGATGTATTGATTGACTTGGTTGAATTTACAATACTTTTCTCTTTATGTTTTGTTCCCGATGAAAAAGAGTTTTACATTGGAATCTTTTTATTGTTCAGTTTTGATGTTACTCTTTTCGCGGGAATTGGATTTTGCAATGTCGGTATCAACCAGAGCATACACTACTGTATGGATTTTAAGTAACGACATGATGCAGCAAAACAATTTAACAGGGAAGGTAGGCATAACTTTAAGTTTGATTGACTAGTCACCAATCAAAGCCGTTCTCTGCTTTTGTTTTGGGCAACTCATGACAGGAAATCACATATACAAAATGAATGAAACAAACAAACAAACAAAAAAAAAAAAAAAAAAGAGGCAACCCAGCACAGCCTATAAATACCCTGGGACGGTCGTTCTATCAATGGCTGCTTGTTGGCGGGTGGACAGTACACGAAGGCGACCTTCACGAATATTTGAATTTATTTGAGTATTTTTGTAACAAAAAGACATCTAGTCTGAGTTCTGTAGTTATAGTTTTATAACATTACATTACTTAAATCTGTGAGTTATTTATTTATTTATTTATTTTATTTATTTGTTGATTCCGCATCCTGCAATATTCAAGAATCTCACTAGGGGTCGTGATTGTTATCCAATTTGGATCATTACTTATTTCTTTGCGGTTTGGTATACGGGCATATAATTTCTTTGGATCCTCCAACGGTGTTGAATCATTTTTATCTCTTGTTGTCCAAGAGGATGGTATCTTGATCTCATCAACAGCTTGTGAACGTACGGCTTTGCCTCTAAAATATTTCAGTAAGCCATAACTGCGGTGACGTCGTTCCTGAGTTTGAATGGTTTCTATCATTTTGGCTCTTTCCTTGTCCTGCAATTCTCGTGCAAGATTCAGTAAATTGAGAAAATGTTGATCGCGAAGTTCCGTTGCATTTTCATGGAGTTCACGTATCTTTTGCCGTAGACGGCAGATAGACTCATTGATTTCATTGAAAGTTGTCTCTTCAGAGATTTCAATACCAATTACTGCTGCTCAAATGAAAACCGCCTGGTTGTCAAGTTTCTTTTTCTTACGATATTTCAATGCATTCCACACGACCAATTCTCGACGTATCACATGTATCGGGATGCTCCAATAGTCACGACGAAGCTTTCTGCACCTATTTTCTGCGTGTTGAGTGGCTCGTGTAAGATCTCTATCAATTTGCTCAGCTTTGTCGTGATCTGGTGTATCAGACTCATATAATTCTGAAATGCGACGATATATATTATGATCATTGGCATACTTGGTAAATGCATCTAGGTACCGGGGAACGCTGGTAATATCTTTACTGGTAAACCCTCGATTCTTTGTATCAAACGGACTATTCTCCCATGTCCCAAATATTATCAAACGCGGTATATCAATCACCAATGCACGATGATCGCCACAAAATCTGTAGAAAAAGGACTCGTAATATACTGTTGGAGTTGTTGAATTCCGTTCTGCATGCTCCACCATTTTTTTTGCAATGACTTCCGGAACTAGGCCTCGATCGATGCGCTTTCTTCCGCGACGATAAGTCTTAAAGTCAGCTGATTGTGGGTTTAAATATGTGTAAATATCAACTAATTTAAATTCATGACAAATTTCATCTATTACCTACTGTATATTATTACAGTCATTAAAGTCTCCCAAAATATACGGGCAAAGATTTGAACCATACTTGGACTGCAGTCTTTTTATTTCACGAATTAACTCAGCTTTAAAATACCTCGTTGGATCTCCTCTGTATCCTAATTCTGCCTGAAGAATTCGTTGCTGCCTGTAAGCCGTTTTTTTGCTATCTTTCAACGTAGTTTTATTGCATCTGTAGATGCTAAATATCACAGATTTGAAGTCACTACCACTATCAAATACCTGATAACACCAGCGTCCAGGACGATCCGTTCCACACTCTTTTATTCTTCCTGCTACCGACTGAAAAGATACCATCCCCGTACCTCCTGGTTTGTATGTTGATTGCATCTGTATGTCAGTATTTGCCCAAACGTCTTTCGCTGAGCGATCAAATTGTCGAACAGCTTCATTGAATTTCTTCCGATGACGATGATCAACCATGTTTTCATTTGTCTCTACAAAACATTGAATGTCAATGTTTTCTGATGCACAGTATTGAAGTTGATCCTTTAGTTTCTTCAATGGTAAACCGTTTGAATTAAATGTTGAAATCCGAATTGCATCATCAGACTTTGTCTTTCTATCTCCAACATGTTTTGACTCTTCAGAATCCAAAGTCGGAATAGGATCGGTAGACTCTGTTGGTTCCATTTGGGTGATTGAGTTGGTGTGTGTTTGATGCGGCTCCTGTGGTATTAGATCATCAGTTTGAGATTGTAGAACATCACTAACAGTGTCTAAATAATCAACGAGTTCATGATCATCCAACGAATCCAGTGATTGGAGTTTAATCGAGGGCTTTGTATCTGATAATGATCGCTGGTTATCCTCTATAGCTGCAACATCTGCTTCTTCTGAATTCTTCCCATTGGTGTGAGTTACTGGTGTTGATGAAGTTCCTTTACGAAAAATGAACTCCTGATCCATAGGGCGAGAAAATCTATTCTTATGTTTCCGAGTCCGTGGTCGGTGAGGCTTACGACCTGTATACTTTATCGATGTGGTTTTCAAATGATATGTGAATGTTGAGGATGGCAAAGGAGGTGTAGTAGGAGACGAAGGCATCTCTACCAGTTTGGAAGATATTTTTGATGCAAGTGATGAATTTTCATCTGTTTCCTGAGATTTCTGAGGAGGAATTGTGTCCAATGGTGTTTCACTATCGGAATCTATGCTTCCACTGTCACTCAATATCTGTACGCCATCTACAATACTTCCTGAAAAATCACTCAACGGACTAGGATATGATGCAGCGGAGGAAGTCGAATCATCTGATTGTTTGGACTGATGCTTTGAATCTATTTGCGTTAATTTATTTGACGAAGATGCTGGACTCGGAGGATCAAAGTTGGGACGCGGTAACTCATCATTAATAATACGGTATTTCGGATCTTTTGATAGTTCTGTCCTAAACTTCATGTACTTTCGTTGGTGATATTGAAACGCATAATCCTCAAATGATGATATTGAGGAATTGTCGTCGTCTGGATTGTATCCATCAGTGGCTCGAGATTCTTCCGAAGAACTAGTGGTACCTGAGGCGCTGTTAGTATTGTTTGTAATATCATCTTTATTTTCTTTCTTCTTTATTGCGTTATGGTTTTTTTCTGATTCTTCCTGTTGCTTGTAATTATTGTTGTTACTAGTATTGTCATTTCTAATCTTAATTCTGAATTGTTTCTCTCGAGCGATATTATTTATTATCTTCATTAATTTCCTGTCTGATTCTGATATTGTGTTTTCTGTTTCTTTATAATCATCTTCACTGTCATAATTTACATATTTATCTTCTTCTATTGTTACATTGCCATTTTTTCGTTCCTAATTTCTGCATGCCCATCCAGCACTCTCATGAGTGCTGGCTGAAGTTGACGCTTACTCATTTTTTGTTGTTGTTATTTCTCCGTGCTCCTGCCGAACCGTTCAACACTTCAAAAGGATTCTCTGTAGAGGGTTTCCAATTTCTGAGGGGGTATTTGTTAATACGATGAGGAGAAGCACCTTTTTTTACTAGGCTGTATCCATCGTTATCCACTTGACTCCCATTATTATTTGAAGTTTCATCAATTTGCACCTCATCTACGCTGTTCATGGTCATATCATTATCTCTATCTGATTTTGTGGCTTGCAGACTTTTCCCTCTTTTTGGTAATGGAGTTGACGGAGAATTGGTGCTGCTGCTTGGTAGGCGACTATGTTTCTTTATGTGTGGTGGCGAATAAATTTTTTCAGCAGGTTGCATTTGTTGGTCCCGTTCTAATTGTTCTACCGAAGACTGTGTCATTTGTGTATTATGAGTTAGAGTACTAGCGGTTCCAGGTGTCTTTACGGATATTTCACTCATTTTTGGATTATCAATCACTTGTGAATTATCAAGAGTAAAGTAGGTATGTGGGGTAGTAACATGGTCATTATTAGGTGACTTGGCTTGGACGGAAGGTACGATACTACCTGTTGTGGTTTGTGTGGCTGTTGGTAAAGTGATGCTGGCATTGTTATTAGTATTTTGATTTTGCCCTTGGACTAAGGCCGCCCTTACTAGGTCCACCATTTCTTTAAGATGTTTATTATTATCTGCTGTGAGTTTTTCCATCTGATCCATATTATCTTTGTGACGCTGTTCTGCATCCCTTTTGTCCTCTTCCTTCTGACGCTTTGCTTCTGCTTCCTGACGTTTACGCTGTTCTTCGTATTCCTTTGCTTTTCTCTTTGCATCTGCTTCCAATTTAGCTATTACTTCGTTATGACGCCTTTCCTCTGCCATTCTATTCCGCTTCTGCTCTGCCATTTGTTGTTTGTGTCGTTCCTCCAATTCAGTGTGAATGTTTTGAAGTGCTTCAACTTTTTGGAGAATTGGACGAGTAATGACGGACACTTGTGCAGTTATCATTGTTTCGAAAGATTGCCTTGTCATAGTTGTTTCGCCGCTAAAAGAAACGTCGTCTCTGACTATACCATTGGGTGGTAACTTAATTTCAGGAGGAGGTTCGTGACCGTCATTGAGCATTTGTGCTCGTTCCTTTGCTGCAAAAAAATCGTCTTTGTATACGTTTGCATCAATCATAAAGTTATCTGTTGCACGTCCGCTAGCTTTATCCGCCCATGTGCATTCTTTTGTAGGAGCCATTGTCATGAGGGAGAAATCTAGCCAGGCACTACCGCATGATGTGAAATTATCCGGACCAGCTTCCGTTAATAATTTCGTTGAAGCATTGACATCCGCTTTGGTAGCCTTGCTTAAGGGATGATCAGCTTGTCCGTTAGTTTTCTCAAAAACGATCGAAAGACTCTTCCCAAATTCTTTATAATTCTCCTTTGCATCCTTCATAAGTACAATATGGTATCTTCCAGGTATTTCTGTTTCTTCAATCGAAATTACATTTGTATTTTCTGTGAGATACTGTCCAAGGGTTCTAGGGATTGCGCCTGGACGTAACCCGTCCTTTTCCCCTTGAAGTGTTATTGATTTGTACGTTGCTGGAAGATGGTCAATTGTAACAATATGGTATCTGTCGATGTTTTTTTTGTGGGAAATTAGAGCGGTATCGAACTTGTTGTAATTTCGACCTTTAATGAAAACAGTTTCATTCTTCAACTCCTTCATTGCTGCCATATGTAGCAATTCGTATTGGGTTCCAAACAGATTCAAATTATTCCTCAAAATATTCATCGCATGGTTGTGATGTAACTCTGGAACTTTAATCGTCATCATCTCTGCTCCCTGTTGAATACCGCAGACTTCTTCGTATACTACTTCGATTTTAGGAACTTTGTATTCTGGCGCCCAGCCTTCAATGTCCACTTTCAGCTTGTTGCCACTGAACTGTTTATCCGCTCTTCCGCTAAAGTACGCAACAAATTCATCCACAAGAACTCGTTGAAATTTGGTTTCGCTGTGGATCCCTTGTTTGGTGTTTTTCACTAATGCAATCGGTTTCATTCTGTTATAAGTGATACTGGGATGCTTCAACCATGTTTTTGCTTTCATAAGAAAATCTTTCAATTTCTTGGAGAGTTCGATCGGCATTAAATGTGTCTGTACATCAACTTTGATTACATAACAATTTTTGTCTCTATCCTCGTCAAAAAATTGAAAGATGAACTCTTTTTTCTTAAAATTGTACGTGTTGATTTCGTGAAGGCTTGTAAACGGAGCTGGTACGTTCACCCCTTTTGTAGATGGATGAATAATAGCATTCGAATCTGCCATCATTATTTCTCAACATAATTGTTGCAGTTCAAGTTTATTGGGAAGTGGTAAATCTCCTTCAAATGTAATATTCCAAATCTTCGTGCTTCCGTTGTCCTGGCCGTTACCGCCGAGTTGCGCATTACCATTATTGCCGTCGTCGCCCTCCGTATCCATATTGATATCGTCATTGCCATTATTACCGGCTCCATTGAATCCGTTGTTATTACCTTCTGCTTGATTGTTACTTCCGTGATTTCCAATTCCACGTCTTGATGCACCGTTGCCTCTTCCTCCCGATCTCCCTCCGCCGGCCACTACAGTGGCGTCGTCCGCATCAGTTTCGAGCATACTTTCTAAATTTTTAATATTCTGATACAATTGGATTTCTTCGTTATTTTTATTTTTTTTGGTCATTTTGCTTTTTTTATTCATTTTTTTAATTTTCTTTAGTGTTTTACCTTCGATCGTTTTGAGTTCTTCACATCCAATGTTCAAAATTTCTGCATCATGTTGACGAAGCGTCGTGATTTTCCAACCAAGTTGATTGTGGGCTCCTCTGAGATTGTTAATCGTCCGCATTTTGATCCTCATTGTAACGATTTTACCGTTGTAGTTACTAGCACGGATTGTCCTGTCGTAGAGCTCGGTACTGTTTTTACTTACGTGTTTGCTGCTGATACTTAGTACTGCCTTTTCAAAACTCGAGTTTTGAAAAAGTAACTGTCACACAAGATGAAAATGACGAAACAAAGCGTAAAGAACGAGAACATGAAGAAAACTTAATTGATGACAGCGAAAACAACGTACAACCAGGTACCGGTAAGAAACTCAAGACAAAGGCAGCTGAGACAAAGACAGCTAGGAATATTGAAGACGGTTGGGAGGATGAGATGGAGACTGAGATTGGTGATCCTGATGACGATAAAGATACAGCGACGAAGATACACTCCGAGTGTATTGCCAGAATGTGAACGGAATATTCGATCGGGACGGTCTTGGTCTGGATGAAGCATTTCATCATATGCAGACTTTGAAAGCAAACGTGTTCACCTTCAACAAAACACACGGTGATGATACAAACCCCGAGACAAGCAACGTTTTAAGACGATCTAAGCAAAGGCTTTGGCAGAATCAAGATGGTTTTGCACAATCAAAACCTCGTCATCGGAAGCAGCGGTGAAAGGATTTACAAAACCAGGAGGTAATATGGTAGGTATTACTGGCCATCTATGTGGACGTATCAGAGAGACTATTGGTGACGAATACGGGCGGTGGTGCGGATTCTTGGTACTAGGACGAGATGGAAGAGAAATATTAATTTTGACTGTGTACAACATATGTCAAGACTATGCGATGGGTGTTGATACTCTCTATCAACAGCAGAAATCACAATACTTGCGGGAGTACAACGACAACAATGTCAAAAGCAATAGAGAGGAATATATTAACCCTAAGAAACGATTTCTAAAAGATTTGAGAGAAGTACTGAATACGGAAGCTGAACAACAATCTGATATCATCCTCACAGGCGACTTCAATGATGTCATCGGCGATGGAAACAATGATCTTACAATACTTACAAATTCGTTCAAATTAATTGACATGCACGCGAATACACATGGATTTGACTATGACATAGCAACGTATAAGAGGGGAAAACGACGAATTGACTACATACTTGCATCCAAAAGACTGGTCAACCATGTTATCCAATGTGGATACGAAAAATATGATGCACGTTTAGTGAGTGATCATCGAGGATACTTCGTAGATTTCTCAATACAAGGAATTTTTGATCGGCGCCTCCCTCAGCTATTCTCACCAGCGGCGCGGAGCATCAGAGGGAATAATCCAAACCAAATCACAAAATATATCAGAGCTTTTCATCAGTACATAGATGAACACAATATTGTCAGAAGAGCATTACCACTCCTGCATAAGTGCTACTTTGATCCAAGGAAAGCAAATAAATTGGATGAACAAATTACAGCGGGAATGTTAGCGGCGGAAAAGGAATGCTTAATCACCTACCGGCTACCGTGGGATGACATCACGCACGACCTAATGACACAAATAAACATCATTAGAATGGTCCTCTTGGGACTGCGAACTGGAATTGACAACAAGGATGTTATTGCATTAAAGATGAGCACATTAGGTGAACCATTTGATCTTCCTACTACTTTTGAAGAGACTAACGAAAAATATCAAGAATTGAGGAGATACCAACGGGAGCTAATACGAATGAAACGATCATACAACACACATAAATACCAAGAAAGAGAAAAGGCTTTTTGTGAAGGATACAAGAAGACCATGAGCATTAAACGCGCGAAAGCACTCTTCAAAAGCAAGGAAGAAACAATCAAACTTATGAAATCACTTCCCAAGTCAGGGAAACGGCAGAAAACGAGTGGTCCATTATCATGTGTTCTTGTTCCACTGCCGAAAGAAGGAACCGAAATTGAATAGCACGCCGTCACTGATGGTCCTACGGTGGCACAACTCATATTAAATCGCAACAAAAAGCATTTCAGTCAAGCAGGAGAGACACCATTAGCAACAAATGAAATAATTGACCTTTTTGGTCCAGGAGCAAATACAGAGTACGCGGAGAAAATCCTTAATGGAACTGCCGACTTGACTGAAGTCACAGATGACGTGACATTGCAATTGCTACTGCGTCTCATGCGTCGTGAAACAACACTTGAGATCGATCTGACGATAGATGATATGATGAACCGATATAAAAAATGGGATGAGAGGACCACAACTTCACCATCAGGGCGACATCTTGGCCATTTCAAAGCACTTTACTGTCCATTCCGCTCGGACAATGACATTGAAAAGAAAGAGATAGAGGATACGCGATCCGCCATCATAAGCTTGCATCATACAATGCTTAGTATAGCAACAAATAATAGCTTTGTATACAATAGATGGAAAACAATAGTTACACAAATGATTGAGAAAGATAAAGGCAGTCCAAAGCTCCACAGACTTCGAGTAATTCACCTGTATGAATGCAATTTAAATCTACTGTTTGGGATTTATTTCCGCAAACTGCAACAACATAACGAAGATAACTTTAAGCTGAATGAAGGATGCTATGGGGGACGCCCAAACCGACGAGCAATAGATCCTGTGATAGTTGATGTAACACAAACAGAAATAGCTATGATACTAAGAAGGGCTCTTATAAGATTTCAAAATGATGCAACAGCATGCTTTGACAGAATCCTCAACCATCTTGCACAACTAAACAATCGATCATTTGGATTACCTGCAGAGATCGCCAAAATAGTTGGAATATTCCTTTTTGAGGCAATGTATTTCATCAAAACAGGAATGGGAGTATTGGTAACTGGATACAAGCACACGCGAACGTCATTCGTTGGTGGCACTGGACAAGGGTCCGTTGCCAGTATGTACATATGGGGAATGATAGTATCATGATTGATCCAATTACACGATAAATACTGTCACGGCGCAAAGTATAAATCGAATGACACTATATTGAGAGAAATAATCATTGGAATTCTGAGCTTTGTCGACGACTACAATCAATCCAATAATGGAGAGAAGTATGAAACTTTAAGGGACATCCTAGCACGAACACAAACTGATGCGCAACTATGGAATGATATTATGCGTTCAAGTGGTGGAGCACTTGAATTGAGTAAATGCTTCATGCAAGTTATATACTTTCAATTTTCAGCAAATGGCACGCCTTTCATTGGCCCCCCCAGAGAAGACCTGCACGTTGAATTAATTGATTGCACAACAAATAAGAAAGTAAAAATAAAATCCATTTCATCATATGACACTTACAAAAGTCTGGGTACTGTGCAAGGAATTGCACCTCACCAACGTGAACAATTTCGACAACTGCAGAAAAAATCAATCGAGCATACACGGGCACTTGTAAGCTCTCAAGTGACACCTACTCAAGCACTGCTACACCATCATCTATGCTTTATCCCGTCGATTGCGTACCCAACGGCGGTTTGTCATCTATCTAAGTACCAACTGCATGAACTACAGAAAAATTACATCAGTGTGCTGCTTAATAAAATGAGCTTCCCACAAAATTATGACGGACGAGCCGTATTTGGACCAAAAGAACGAGGTGGTCTTGGCTGCCTTGACATGCGTGTTGAGGCAGGTCTAGGCGCTATTGAAACAATTGTACGCAACCTTCAAACGCCGGGACACAGGCAATCAATAATAAAAATCTTCCTGCAGCAATGGCAACACGTCAGCGGAATGGCAAAACCATTACTTCAATTTCCTAAAATCAGAGCGCCACACCTGGAGGGTCACTTATACAAATACATAAGGGAATACTGCGCGGAGCATAATATATCCATCGAAGTCAACGGAATTGAACTACAGAAACCACCACGAGAATGCGACAAATTCATAATGGATGTCACATGCAGCGACCTTACCATCACTGATGCTGACTGTAGAAAAATATACTATTGCAAAAGTTACCTCCAAGTAAAATGGCTATCTGATATACCATCAGCTGACTCACAGTTTGTACCAAAAGGTATCTACTATGGATACCAAATGATCACGCAATCGAGTTCAAATTTGGAAGTGGTGGTTCAGGAACGTCCCAATGAACAATCGTGGCGAATTTGGAAAAAATTCTTAAGAAAGCATGTATGCAACGAAGAGTTGGAATCTACCATCACCTTATTTGGATGGCATGTGGACATGAATGATTACGAACGCCTATGGCCATTCTACTATTCACACCAATGTGCATGCATATACAAAAGTTATCGCACCCATTGGCACAGCGCGGATAACCATACATACGAATCACACAAATGGATCACCGATGATATTTATTCCTTTGAACCATCCTATAAGCGCAATCAACTACCAAAAGACGCTGTACCTGTTACGGTCTGGGAGGCAAAAGGACAAGGATGGCGTGTCCCTGAAGCGAGCCAAAGAGTTTACCAGCAACCTACCCCAGCGCTTTACTACAACTTTTTGTCATATATCCAAACACAACCTGCATATATTAGCCACCACTACTCATGCATTAGATTCATGGATAAAGTGATACCACGAAATGATCTTGGAGATTATGAGGAAGAACCATTCGATGTCGTACGACTATATGAATGCTTGCAAGATGAGGAATTCCGAAAACAAAAATTGTATATAGCAACAGATGGTGGAGCTATCCCCGATATAGGCTCACTCGGATTCCTCCTTACTGACTCAGAGGGCAACCCATTTATAACTTGTTACGGCCAGTTTTTTGTAAAAGCTAGAAAGGAATAATGAAGTACGCTGTCAACTCATTTTACTATTTTAGGCAACTAGTATGTATAGCTTCGGATTTTTCCTTCTAAGGCCTGGGTGGAGAGGAGTTTAGTATGGCTGTGCCTGGGCAATTTGTGACTCTAGGCAGGGTCAATTTCTTTTTGAGCTGAAATAGTCGTAAAATCAGTGTACAGGGACCAACTACTGTACAAGAAATAAAAAATAAAAAAGTTTTTTGGATAGACTGCCCCGTGGTGACCCAAAGGGGAACAGGGGCAGTCTATCCAAAAAAAGGCCCCCAAGAGAGGGAAGGGGGCCATTTTACCTTTTAAAAGGTAGTATTCACACAGAATTCCAATCTGCCCGAAGGAAAAGCGTCTAGCGCACTAAAAACCTTGGGAGTTATTTTGTTTGTGTCAACTTGTTTGGTTGCATTTGGAAAATTATTAGAGCTCTGGAGAATATAGTGATGATGCAGATGGTGATATCCTTTTTTTTGTTTGGGGCAAGATGAGAGTTCCTAGATCTCAAGGGACGGTCATTTTTAAGCTGAAGGCGTTATTTTTCATCAATGAATCAAGAGTCGTTGATGCTTAGAACTGCTTTTTGGTGGGAAATTCAAAGGAGTATCATTGCTGTCTTGATCAAGTCTCATTACAATGCAATTGACCACGGGTAAGGCGGTGCTTAAATGTCAATTGGTCGCGTTAGCTATTGAACCTGTTTTTTATAAACCTGTTTTATAAATTTATAAAGGTATATTATAGAAACAAGCAGATTGCAAAGTTTGTGAGTTTATGAACAACACAATTTGTATATTAACACCATATAAAGATTAGTGAAAGAAATTTCATTTCACATAGGTTACCGTGGTAGTAGACGCTTTATCACTATTGGGATATTGACACAGGAAAAAAGAACCCGGATATCTAGTACTGCGTCAAAAAGTACGAAAACCTCGCTAACTGAAATTAAATTGGTATACTACTTGTACCGGTAAATGGTTCAAAGTACCGGTACAGTACTAGCTAGCTCTAGATACAAGTACCGGTACTTGTACTACTACAAATCTCGAACAAATACCAGCCCTAGTACAAACTAATAAAAACACGTACGTAGAAATTCGAAGAGGAAAGGTTTTTTCAAATTTGACAATTCGACGATGGTGTTTTCTATGGTGTTTTCTGATTTACTCGACTTAGACAACACAAATTATAACATATGAATAGTCAACGGCGAGCTGAGATCGTGAACTAAATGAGGGTATCATTGCGGCAAAATGTGCATGCATATGGAACGGTAGAAAGACACTTTTCTGTAGAAGAAAAAGTTTTGAACCCATGAAGAAATACCACCATTTTTTCCGCCTGATGGACCAAATATTGCCTGGAAATTTGCCGCAACGGTGAATTCATCCTCCTATCGCCCTATCTGAGCGCGGCAAAGAAGCTTGGCCGCTGTTTCATTATCATAAGCTCGTACGGATGGAAAAAGTCGAAAAATCGTAAATTTTGAAAATCCGTTCTGGTGCTTCATTCATCTAGTAGAAATAGAACAAAATAATAAAATAGAAAGCTGTTTGTTGATAGAATATCGAAGTTTATCTTATCCTTTAGCGTCCCAATGAGTATCATGTTCATATACGCCATGGTTATGGCGTGCTTCTTCCGTAAGCGGTGCGGTGGCGGCCGCCATTTTGGCCGTTTTTGCACTGGTACTGGCTATGAACGAGTTTAGGCACTAAGTTTTAAGAGATAAGGTATGGGTCCAATATATGGAAATGTAGATCTTTTCAAGTAGATTTGTCTAATCTGGTTCCTGATATGCATAAACTTGTTCTGAAGGAAGAAAAGACCTTTTATATTGCTTGCAAAATAGTTTTGGTATTCGAAGCGATTTCATCAGATTGCAACTTAGCCTATTTTTTGCTTCTACGTACGTATTTTTTCCAGTGTGATGCAACCTGTAAAACGTTTGTTAAGTCATATAATTTTGACTAGATGGTGGTTTGTGCGTCTGTCAAGGTAAATTCTTCATAGTTGGTGGTATTGTTGGGACGATGATGATAGGCCTGGCTGTTACATTGATCAAAATCCGTCGCAGCTGGGCTGGAACTTGTGTCCGTATTGATTGATTAATTTTTGAGACGGCCAAGTGTTTGTATCATTACGTAGGAAAGACGTAATTAGAAGTTGTGGGTGATTATTTACGTAGGTTTCCTTTGATCGCTGTTATTTGATTAAGCAATTTTCTTTTGGAGAACCGAAGCTTTTCAATCCACCCAATCTTCCATTTGCAAAATTACTTTTGCGACATACAAACTGTTTGCTGTCGGCATCGTCGTGAGTTGCGCTGGCGTTGAAGAGTTGTAGAATTGCTAGTTCCTCAGCGTTTTTGTAAATATTTTACTATCCCGGTTTTTGATTTATTTTTTGGAATATGTTGTAGATATCATGCTTTCTGATTTTTTACTTCTTAAGCCAGTGCGCGTCATTATTATTATTACTTAGGATTTCGATAACCTTCAGTATTATAAAAGTAATTGTCGTAACTATCCGTTGATGGTGGTCTTGGGAGGACTCCAATCGTTTACGATGATTACTTCATGATCTTTTCTAGAGGAAAGATGTATTCAGTCAGGTTGATTTGATTTTTTGCCGTGCATATGTATTCCTTTTGCTAAGGTCTATTTTGTTAAAAAATAATTTTTCAAACGTTCATAGCAATCAGGGTGGAAACAGATCCAAATTGTTTACGCTAATACGATGTTTGCTTAGCAGTTCCTCAATCGGTTTGACATGTGAAAAGTTGGTGTTATTTTGAGAAAATTTTAGAGATGTTTGGTTGGAATCAGATCGGTCAAGATCAAAAGCTGGTAACCTTGGAAGAAAATTTCCCGTCGTCACTGTTGGTAAGTTCTCTAGAAACACCTCGTTTTGTACTTAATGATACATTGTGATATCATCTTGAATGTTCATGCTGTGTTCATTGAATCATGGTACGTCCATTGGTTTATCCAGCGGAAATTATATTAAGACCCCTTTGGTGCAACTGTCCGGTTTAAACTATGAAGTTTCCATGAAATCAATGAATTTGCGATAATAGTTCTGGAGGCAAACAGTCGCGTTAAAGAGTGCGGTGATCGCACGAATGTTTTTGTCTTGGTAAAATGGCTGAGCGCTCCAAGAAGTTCTCCTAATCTGCTGACGTTCACAGCTTTACATCTTGATTCTAGCTTGATCAAAATCTGTAGAAGCAAGGTCGCATTTCTCCAATTTGCGTCTCTTGTCATCTAGGTAGCTAGAAATCGTAGTTGATTGTAGATTCATCAAGTAGTAGGTGTTGAGGAATCTTTGCAACAGCAGTGGAGGACAAGTTTGTCAAGGATTTATCACTGCTTACCTCTACCATGGTAGTGATACCTGTTATTGCGTTGTTGGTCTTGTCATTAGAAGGTGAATTTGATGTTGATCCAATGGCGTCATCACCGTCGCCATTTGTTGCGTTGGAAATTACATCGTGAGCAAAAGCGGGAGCTGTATTGCTAAAATTCATTTTGTGAAAATAAAAATCTTTAGGAAAGGTTCTGTTCACTGATGGTCGTAAAGGTAAAAATCGAGACTTGCTTTTTCCGGATTGGGAGAATTTTTTGGTATGCTGAAACGGAAGAAGGTTTTAAGAGGAGGACAACGGATAGTTCTTCCTACCTCTCTATGTGATAGGTTTGTTTTTGTGCTGTAAGTCGAAAATCGGAAGAAAGTTGTTTGGTTGATGGGCCCGTAGTGTTCGAAGCGATATTTTCGAAGCGACGATGAATTTGAAGCGACGATGAATTTGAAGCGACGATGAATTCAAAGCGACGATGAATTCGAAGCGATAAATTCGAAGCGATGAGTTTGAATCTTCAACGACGGTTGTGGAAGAGGCCAAGGAGGCCTCTTGGTCATCAGCGGCTGTCTTATCTATGGTGGTTGTTTCTTGACGGATAAAAAAACCTTTGGGGTCTCTTTTAAGACAGCTTCGTTCTTGTACTTGTAGTACTGTAGTACAAGTACTAGTAAGTACCCGGTACAGTGTACCCAGGTACCGGTACAGGTACCGGTACCGGTATCAGTACTGTACAGTACCGGTACGTAGGGTTACCGGTAGGGGAACGATTTCATCTTTCGACGATGACTGTTGTGGTTGGTTCGATTTTGTTGTTTTTGACTTTGAGCGGCTGTTTCGGCATCATGTTGGCAATCCTTGAGCGAGCTGTCGTAACGACTTATTATGTATATCAGTTTTTTGTAAAAGCTAGAAAGGAATAATGAAGTACGCTGTCAACTCATTTTACTATTTTAGGCAACTAGTATGTATAGCTTCGGATTTTTCCTTCTAAGGCCTGGGTGGAGAGAAGTTTAGTATGGCTGTGCCTGGGCGATTTGTGACTCTAGGC
>JACLAD010010689.1_pt1 | contig 17476 bp, 20 predicted proteins | sample 8027901 | NCBI WGS metagenome assembly JACLAD01 (sample SAMN15725071, study PRJNA655200) | protist metagenome | isolation source: fluorescence activated cell sorting (FACS) single amplified genomes of... | place: Spain: Blaines Bay Microbial Observatory, Mediterranean Sea | collected 2016-07-05 | reverse complement strand
ACTTCTACATATAACGTCCTGTGAAAATAACTGACTGGCAGAAGGTGCTTATCGAGCATTAGAAGGGTTCCATATACTGAATCACCAGCTGCAGGTTTTGCTGACCGCGAAACTCATTGATATCCAAGCGGTAGACACAGTGCACCCTATTCTCAGTGGTGGGCCATTGATCCAAGTCTACATTAAAGCAGATCCCCTCGATTGGCATCTGCTCTGCAGCGCTGGGTGCCAAGACTAATTTGAGATGATTCTCACCGACAATCCGCTGCTGTTTGAGGGTGAAAATGCCATCAAAGCAGGGTTCGGGGAACTGCTGTCCCCAGGGGCCGGCGTCGCGCAGCAGTTGGGCAGTTTGCATCGTAATCTGCTGGGGCTCAAGGGGCCCATCGGTGATTATTGAAGCCAGCAGATCGGCCTTCGTAAGGCTGTTGGCCACCTGTTGCTCAAAGCTGCGCTGGAACTCTGGCAGTGCAGCCTCGGCTATACTTAGCCCAGCGGCCATGGCGTGACCACCGAACTTATCAATTAAACCCGGGTTAGCGGTGGCCACTGCATCCAGGGCATCGCGAATATGCAATCCGGGGATAGATCGCAGTGAGCCTTTGAGTACGCCACTGGCGTCTCGAGCAAAGGCTGCCACCGGGCGGTGGTATTTCTCTTTAATTTTTGATGCCAACAACCCGACCACTCCCTGGTGCCAATCGGGCTGATAGAGACAGAGGGCAACCGGCAGTGGCTGTTCTTCAAGCGCTAAATTAGCGACAATCTTTAGTGCTTCCGCCTGCATCTCCTGTTGGATGACTTTGCGATCACGGTTGAGATCATCCAGAGCGCGGGCGGTGTCCATAGCGGTGGCGACATCCTCGGTAAGCAGGCATTGAATACCCAGTGAGATGTCATCGAGGCGACCAGCAGCATTGAGCCTGGGCCCCAGGGCAAACCCGAGATCAGCAGCTACCAGACTCTGCGATTTTTTTCCCGCCACCCGCAGCAGTGCTTGGATACCGGGACGGGATCGACCGCTGCGAATTCGCAGCAATCCCTGATGCACCAGCGTGCGATTAACCCGGTCGAGAGGCACCAGATCGGCCACAGTGCCCAGGGCCACCAAATCTAACCAACTGGCCATAACCGGCTCAGCAATCCCCTGTTGGGTAAACCAGTCATACTTTCTCAGTCGCGCGCGCAGGGCACTGAGAACATAGAAGGCCACCCCAACCCCAGCCAGATGCTTGCAGGGAAAGCTGCAGTTGGGCTGATTGGGATTGACTATAGCCGCGGCATCGGGCAGCTGCTTTCCCGGCAGATGATGATCGGTGACCACCACCCTGATACCCAACTGATTGGCGCGGGCGACACCCTCGACACTGGAGATACCGTTGTCGACGGTGATAATTAAATCGGGCGTTTTAGTGCGCGCCAGTTCGACAATTTCTGGGGTTAGACCATAGCCGTAGTCAAAGCGGTTGGGGACCAGAAAATCTACCGCTTTAAAACCCATAGCGCTCAGTGCCAATAACATCAGCGCTGAGCTGGTGGCACCGTCTGCATCGAAGTCGCCAACAATAAGAATTCGCTGCTGTTGATGCAGGGCATTGATCAATTCATCGACCGCCGCATCTATACCTTTCAGGCTGCGGGGATTGGGGAGCTTAGCTAACTGCATATTTATATCAGCATCGGATTTTAACCCGCGACTGCAATAGATTTGTTGCAGTAGAGGATCGCTGATCTCAACAAAGTTAGTTTCACTATGATCAACGGCGCGGGCAGTTATCTGCATAGTTCACCAACGGCGCCGGTCTAGAGAAAACCTGACTGCTTGCCTATATACCAACTGATCGCCCCTATGACCACAACCACAACCCAGATCGCGCCCAACAGTAACAGCGGCCGAAAGGGTTTGCGCTCGGAGGTATTGAAGCCGCTGTGTAGATACTGTTCTACTCTTTTCATATCCTCTGGGGATAATTTGTTATCGTCCATACTGGCTCTCATTTTCAATAGGTAACTAAACTATATATTTTGGAAGTTTTCTCATTCAACTGGGCAGCTTGATAAACTCTGCAACCCGCTGGGGTGAGAGATCTGTCAATCGGGGTATCACCCCCAGACAGGGCTCTGCAATCAGCCGCTCTAGTGTAGCAATATTTTTATCCAACTGGGGCATATCTGGATCTATGGTACTGCCGATCCATCCAGCGATTTTAAGCCTATCAGCGCGAATGGCTTTGAGGCTCAGCAATGTGTGGTTAATACACCCCAATCTTAAACCTACGACCAAAATTACCTCGGGGTTCAACTGTTTGGCAACATCTGCCAAGGTTTCGCGATGATTTAGAGGCACATACCAACCGCCTGCACCCTCGATCACCAATATATCCACGGGCAACAGGGTCAGTCCGCGACAGAAACCGCTGAGCCGCTGTGCCGACAGCGATCTGCCCTCCTGCTCTGCCGCTATATGGGGGGCTATGGCTGCTTGTAGGGCAATTGGATTGACCTGCTGATAGCTCAGTGGATGACTGACAGCAGCCTGCAGTTGCAGGGCATCACTATTTTGCAATCCCAGCCCCCGATCTTCACAGCCTGCCGCCACCGGCTTGATCGCAGCGGTGCGCCTGCCTTGCTGATTGGCGGCTTCTATCAAACCAGTGGCTGCCAAGGTCTTGCCGACATCAGTATCGGTTCCTGTTACAAAATAGGTTTTCACTGCCATTTACTGAGCCTCTTACTATGCCTCATTACACTTCATCACCGAGCCAACAATAATTTCCCAGGTAGCGGGGATAGTATCGCTCTCAGTACGCTGTTTCTGATAGCAACGATCAAGCTCCCTTAGGCCAGATTTGCCCATGGGGTTATTGGGTTTTGCACCCTTTACTATGCCACTTCCCGGTTTAATCTGTTGGGTTGTGTGACTTTTGGTGTTGGCGCCCACCGCCTTTATACTCTGCAGCAGGGCTTTGACCGAGCTGTGATATTCAATTTGGGTGGTACGGCGCAGATCAATTTGCTTAAAACCAAGGTGCTCTAGGGATTCTTGCCACTGGGCAATAGACCAGAAATGATTAACTGGGCTGTCTAGACCGGCCCGCTGACTGGCATCCTGCAGTTCCCACAGGGTCTTCGGTCCCGGCACAGCAAAGTAGAACCATCCCCCCGGCTCCAGCGCATCATAGCTCTGCTGTAGTGCAAACCTGAGTTGATCACACCACTGCAGGGAAAAGTTTGAAAATATTAGCGTTTGAGACAGCGGAGCGACCGCCAAACTTTCAGCATCACAACACAACCAGTGGATGGATTTATCCCCAAATCGATTGCGGCCGTAGCTAAGCATACCCTGTGCGATATCAATGGCTGTCACCCTGGCATTGGGAAATTGTGTTTTCAACCGTTGGGCATGAATACCGGTGCCGCAACCCAAGTCGACAATAGATCGGGGGTCTAGGTCTGCGGGAAAACTGGCTATCAAGTGGCGAGCTGACCAATCTTGCACCCTAGCTGCACTGTCGTAGTTGGCCGCTGCACGACCAAAAGACTGGGCCACGCGATGCTTATCAAAACGCTGCCAACCGGTGGCCAAAAATTCACGAATATGTTTAATAACTGTGGATTGGGCACTGAGATGCGGTAAGTGGGAGGCGCCGGCAATGGTGACAACACGACAGTTGCCAGACGCATTCACAGCCGCGGCCACAGGTACCAGACTGTCCTCAGCACCAAATATAGCTAATCGGGGACAATTTGGCTGTGGCGATCTTTTTTCATCCAGGGTTTCCAATAGGTCGAGCATCGCCTCGGCGGAATCTGGATCGATCACAGTCTGCATCGCATTGAGTTGGCGAATCAGTTGTCGCTGCTTTCGATCACCGCGACACTGGAGACTTTTAAAGCGCTTAAGACATTGAGTTGGACTCTGATGCCAGCTGTCTCTAAAGTCATCAAAATCTGTAGCAGACATGGCCGCTAGGTAGTTATCAGTGGCGACAAAACGCCGATTGGTGGCAATGGTAATCAATGCATACACCCGCTGTGGATAGCGCGCTGCATAGGCTCGGCACAGCATGCCACCTAAAGATAGGCCAATCAGGTTACAGATATCAGGCAGCTGTTGACCAAGCCATTCCAATAACTGCTGTTCACTGTAGTTATCCAGCACCGGCGATGCGCCGAACCCCGGCAAATCCACAGTGTAGACATCGGCATTTTCACTGAGCAACTGAGGTAAATCCTGCCAAATTTCACTACCGGCACCCCAGCCGTGAACTAAGACAATCGGTATCGGACCGGCTTTTCCCTGGCGACAGGGAAATCCTCGCAAAACTTTGGCTTCACTACCCTCGGGCGGATGAGCCAATGACTGACAACCCCTCATTGACATTGGTCCAGCGCATCCACCAATGCATCGACCTGTTGCTCAGAGTGATTGGCACAGAGTGTGATTCGCAATCTAGCCTGCCCTATAGGCACTGTCGGAGGTCGAATGGCACCGACTAAAAAGCCACGCTCACGCAAGCTGGCAGCACTGTCCATAACCTGCTGATCACCGCCCAGCAGAATCGGCTGAATCGGCGTCTGGGAGTCCATCAACTTTAAACCAATCTGCTGGGCAGCACTGCGAAATCGTGCAATTAATTGAACCAATTTATCGCGCCGCCACTGCTCGGATCGCACCAGTTGCAGACTGGCACTGGTGGCAACTGCCACCGCGGGCGGTAGCGCTGTGGTGTAAATATAGCTGCGGCCAAATTGAATCAGGGTCTCAATCAAGGCGTCACTGCCAGCGACAAAAGCGCCATAGGTACCAAAAGCTTTGCCCAGAGTACCAACCAGTATTGGCACCTGATCCATAGATAAATTGCCATCTTCGATCAGTCCGCCACCCGTAGCGCCCAAAACGCCAAACCCGTGGGCGTCGTCCACCATCAACCAGCTGTTGTGCTGGTGGCAAATATCCGCTAACTGACGTGCCGGCGCCAGATCACCGTCCATACTAAATACACCATCGGTAACGACTAATTTGCGCCTCGATTTACCCTTGTCAGCTGCATGCAGTTTGGCAGCTAAATCGTCGCAATCAACATGATTGTAGCGCTGGAACTTTGCTCGACTCAACAGTCCACCATCCAGCAGCGAAGCGTGATTGAGATAGTCTTGGAGCACCAGATCAGTACGGCCCACCAAGGCATTGATAACGCCCATATTGGCCATATAACCGGAGGAAAATAGCAGCGCTCTGGGACGCCCGGTAAATTCGGCTAACTGCTCTTCGAGAACATGATGGGCCTCGCAGTGACCACTAATTAGATGGGAGGCACCGCTGCCACTGCCGTAGGTGTCTACACCCTTTTTAAAAGCCGCGGCTATATCGCCATGACCAGCGAGGCCGAGATAGTCATTACTGCAAAAATTATGCAGCTGTTTGCCATCCACTTGAAGTTGCTCACCGCAACTGGAACTAATGGTTATTCGGTCACGATACAGTGACTGCTGACGGCGCTGTTGAAGATCGGCTTCCAGCACCCTGTCCATTGAACGATCCAACAATCAGCTCGCCCGGTAAAAGAGATGATCGTTTTTCTGGTCCTCAATGGCTTGATGTAGGGCTGCTTCCTGCTGTTCACTGTCTTGCCCTACAGTAAACTGCTCTGGACTCATACCGAGTCGCTGCAACAGCTGCATATCGGAATTGGCATGGGGATTGGGGGTAGTCAACAATTTATCGCAGTAAAAGATCGAATTGGCACCGGCCATAAAGGCCATAGCCTGCATCTGATCATTCATCTCCTCACGGCCTGCAGAGAGCCGCACATAGGATTTAGGCATCATGATACGCGCCACAGCAATGGTGCGAATAAACTCAAAGGGATCAAGATCCTGCTGATCCTCAAGCGGCGTCCCAGCCACTTTTACCAGCATATTAATAGGTACAGACTCGGGGTGTACCGGTAGATTAGCCAGCTCCATAAGCAGGCCCGCTCGATCGCCCTGTTGCTCGCCCATGCCCACAATACCGCCGGCACAGACTTTCATCCCCGATTGACGCACATGATTCAGGGTATCTAAGCGATCCTGATAAGTGCGCGTGGTGATGATATCGCCGTAAAATTCTTTGGAGGTGTCGAGATTGTGATTGTAGTAGTCCAAACCGGCATCGGACAGTCGCTGCGCCTGGTCCTCGCTGAGCATACCCAGAGTCATACAGGTCTCCAGCCCCAAGCCCTTCACTTCCTTGATCATCGCCTCAAGGGCGGGGATATCTCTATCATGGGGGGATCGCCACGCAGCGCCCATGCAAAAGCGGCTAGAGCCGCTGGCTTTGGCCGCTTTTGCCGCCTCTATCACCTTCTGAACCTGCAGCAATTTTTCCTTCTCCAACCCAGTATTGTAGCGAGCGCTTTGGGGACAGTATTTACAGTCCTCTGGGCAGGCACCGGTCTTTATGGAAAGCAGGGTACTCAGCTGAATTTGATTAGGATCGAAATTTTCCCTGTGTACTGTCTGGGCATGATAAAAAAGATCATTGAAGGGCAGATTGAATAGCGCAGTGACCTCTTCACGGGTCCAGTCAATGCACAGCTTTTGAGGGTTCTTAGAGGCCATAATAATTATCCACAAATCTTCAGTTAGGTACTTGTACGCCAGCCCCATAATAATTGAGATACCAGGGCTGTCAACTAAATTTAATTTGTTTGGTTAACTGATTTAAAAGCAGCTGCTCGGAGAGCAATTTAAGTCTATTTGCAGCCGCTGCAGATGGCCCTAGCAGTCAAATAACCACTTGTTGTGATTCATTTTTATAGAAATTTCTCAGTTGCAGTTTGACTTACTGCAAAGATGATCTAATCTTCTTTAGGAGCATCGACTCTCTTTCAAGCGCTCACCTGACTCGTGGATGGGGACTCCTTCTGAATAAAACACCTGTTTACAGGAAATAAGGAGGGCAGTGTTTTGCGGCTGTCTCGATTATTCCCCACCACTGTTTTTTGGCTAATCACAAAAACATCCATCACCATGCAATGGGCACCTATGAATAAATTTCAATGGGTGGACCACGGGTTGCGCTACCAAAAAGCCTTAATTCGGAATTGCGCCTAGTCGCTAGTTATCACCATATTATCCCGATGAATCAACTCATGATGTTCGCGGTAGCCCAGCAAGGTTGCAATATCATCAGTGCTTTTGCCCTTGACAAGATCAGTCTCGACCGAGTTGTAATTGATTAAACCTCGAGCTATCTCATGACCATCGGGATCCACACAGCGCACCAACTCACCGCGAGTAAAGTTACCCTGCACTGCGGTAACGCCAACCGCCAATAAACTGCGGCCCTGCTGCTGCAATACCTTGACCGCACCGCGATCCAATTTCAGGGTGCCCCTGACCTGCAATTGCCCCGCCAACCACTGTTTGCGCGCCGCCAGTGGTGCCTGGTCGGCCAATAGTAGGGTACCGACCTCCTCCCCTGAAGCAATACGCAACAGAATATCTGGATTGCGGCCACCGGCAATCAACGTGTGACAGCCGGAGCGTGCAGCCAGCCGCGCAGCCTGTAACTTAGTGAGCATTCCTCCACGCCCCAGAGTGCTTCTACTTTCTCCCGCCTTAGCGTCAAGTGCCCTGTCGGAGGCTCGAGCCTGGGTTATTAAGCTAGCATTTTTGTCGATATCGGGATCGGCATCGTAGAGGCCATCTTTATCAGTGAGAATAATCAGCATATCGGCATCAATCAGATTGGCCACCAGCGCCGCTAACCGATCATTATCGCCAAATCTGATTTCGTCCGTTACCACAGTGTCATTCTCATTGACGATGGGTACCACATTTAATTCCAATAAGGTCTGGATAACACCGCGGGCATTAAGATAGCGCTCGCGGTTGGCCATATCATCGTGATCCAAAAGGATCTGCGCAGTCTGTCTGCGGTAGCGTTTGAAACTGCTCTCGTAGGTTTGAATTAGACCCATCTGCCCTACAGCGGCTGCCGACTGTAGCATATGAATACTCTGGGGCCGCGATGTTAACCCAAGTCTGGTCAGTCCCTCGGCAATAGCGCCAGAGGAGACCACTACCACCTGCTTATCAGCATCTATCAGCGTCGCAATTTGGTCAACCCAGCTGTCAATGGCTGCAGTGTCTAAACCAGTGCCATCATTGGTCAACAGTGCACTGCCCACCTTGATAACTAGGCGATTCGAATTCTGTACTCTTTGCTCGCTCATAATTGGTTACTCTGCATACACCACTTCCACACCGTCGTCGTCATCGTCTGTATCGTCTTCAACTGCTCGTTGACGCGCACCACGCCGCACTGCCGCCAGCTCTTCAATGCGCTGGCGGGCCTCAGCCTGCATCTTGGCGCACCGGGCATCCTCGACTACCACCAACTCAGGATCGGCACCTTCGCAATCACGCAACTCATCGATATGGGCCATAATCTCGGTGCACAGGGCCTTAGTCCCCGCACTGGTTAGACCGGAAATGCGAAATACCGGACCCTGCCAGTTAAGATGATAGACAACTTCCTGACAGCGCTGCTCTACTTCATCCTCGGGCAGTAAATCTAGCTTGTTGAGAACTAGCCAGCGCTCCCCCGCCGCCATGGTTGGACTAAATTTTTGCAATTCATTCTCGATGGTCTGAGCATTATCTGCTGCGCTATTACCATCGTAGGGAAACATATCCACTAGGTGCAGCAACAATCTGGTACGGGTCAGGTGCTTTAAAAAGCGTATACCCAGCCCTGCGCCCTCGGATGCCCCTTCAATCAGACCGGGAATATCCGCGATCACAAAACTCTTGTCCGCACTTAGGCCCACCACACCCAGATTGGGAATCAGCGTGGTAAACGGATAGTCGGCAACCTTGGGGCGGGCAGCCGACACAGACCGTATAAAGGTCGATTTGCCGGCATTGGGCAGACCCAGCAAACCGACATCAGCGAGCACTTTGAGTTCCAACTTTAGTTCTCGAGCCTCGCCCTCTTTACCGGGTGAAGTCTGCCTGGGTGCGCGATTGGTACTGGACTTGTACCTGGTATTACCCAGGCCGTGATAACCGCCCTGAGCGACTTTTAACTTCTGGCCGAGTTTTGTCAGATCTCCCAGCACATCGCCATGCAGCGCATCGATCACAGTTGTGCCAACTGGCACATCGAGAGTTAGATCATCACCACTGCGGCCAGTGCATTCACCACCACTGCCCTGCTGACCATTCTCAGCTTTAAAATTGCGGGTGTAGCGGAAGTCGATCAGGGTGTTGAGCCCGTCCACCGCCCGAAGATAGACACTGCCGCCATCACCGCCATCGCCGCCATCGGGACCCCCTTTGGGAATATACTTCTCGCGACGAAAACTCAGACAGCCGTTGCCACCCTTACCCGCTTGTACCTTAATAGTTGCTTCGTCGACAAATTTCATAGTTAGGCCATTGTATTAGGATAATGCTCATTGACCAATATTTAGAGCAGATGCACTAGTAACTCTGTCAGTTGTATTTATTGACAGCCATAAAAAAAGCCCCGCGAGGAGGCTTTTTGATGCATCAGGTCATGGTTTTATGCGGACACTACCTGAGCATATTTACGATTTTTCGGGCCCTTTTGTACAAACTCAACCACGCCTGTGGCGGTGGCGAATAGGGTGTGATCTTTACCTATGCCAACATTGTTACCAGCGTGCAGCTTGGTGCCGCGCTGGCGCACAATAATACCTCCGGCATTGATTTTTTGGCCACCAAAGACTTTGACGCCAAGACGCTTGCTCTCTGAGTCGCGACCGTTTCTAGTACTACCACCAGCTTTCTTGTGAGCCATATCTATCTCCTCGGGGGTTTAACCGGCATTGATGCCAGTGATCTTAACTTCTGTAAACCACTGTCTGTGGCCCTGTTGTTTGCGCGAGTGCTTGCGGCGGCGGAACTTGATAATCTTAACTTTTTCACCTCGGCCATGGGCCACCACTTCAGCAGTAACCTTGCCACCTTTGACAACTGGGGCGCCAATTTTTACTTTAGCACCCTCACCCACCATCAGCACCTCATCGAAATCGATGCTATCACCGGTAGCTGCATCCAATTTTTCAAGACGCAGGGTTTCACCCTCAACGACACGATGCTGTTTACCGCCACTTTTAATCACTGCGTACATGTACAACTCCAAAATCTGCTGGCCCCAACAGGAGGGAACCTGACTCAACCACCGGTGAAGTGCGAGTTGCGAAGCCAGTTCTCGCTGTTCAACCCACTTTAAAGGGCGGCAATTCTAATGGAAGGAGGTGCGCATAGCAAGTGTTTGTCGCGCTAATTCGGCGGTTGTTTTAGCGCCCCCGCGCTCGACTAAATCGGCAATTTAGTTAGCCGGCTTGCAGCCATATTAGCGAGGCATTTCGACCGGTCTGCTGATCGCGGCGGTAGGAGTAAAATTGCCGGGGTTGCGAGTAACTGCAGAACTGGCCACCATAGACAGATACAACGCCACAGCAGCTTAATTCAGCCCTCGCGAGGGCATATAGGTCCGCGGTATAGCGCTTTGCTTGCGCATCAGTTTCATCGCGTCGAAATGCTGCTTTTATGAAGTGCCTGTGCTCGCTGCTTTGTGCGCCATCGAAAAATGCCTGACGCACTTCATCACCCACGACAAATACCTGGGGTCCAATCGCCGGTCCCAAGTAGGCAAGCACCCTATCAACAGCCGCAAACTGGGCTAGGGTTTGGCGCAGAACACCGCTACAGAGTCCACGCCAACCGGCATGGGCAGCTGCCACCTGAGTGCCCGCTGCATTACAAAACAACACCGGCAGACAATCCGCTGTCACCACTACACAGACTTGATTGATCTGATTAGTATAGCTGGCATCTGCATTCACTGTGCCCTTAACCTTGCAAGCATTTACCACATGGGTACCGTGCAACTGGTTCAGCCATGCTGGCTCTGAGGGCAAATTCAAGTGTTGTCTCAGATGCTGTCGATTGGCGGCTACTGCATGGGGATCATCTCCCACATGATCGGCGACATTATAGCTATCAAAGGGCGTTTGACTGTGACCCCCAGTGCGCAGGGTAATTGCCGAGCGCACTGAAGTCGGCGCCGGCCAGTCCGGTATCAGATAGTTAGCGCTATCTCTGGTCATCAGCTAATGCCTCCACCAGTGCGACAAAGTCAGCCGGCAGTGGTGAACTGAAGTTAACTGGCTCACCACTGGATGGATGAACAAATCCCAACTCGACGGCGTGTAGTGCCTGACGATCAAAATTTTCTATTGTCTCAGCCAGCTGTAACGACGCTCTACTAGCGCTTTGATTGCGTCGCCCATAGAGGCTATCACCCACCAAGGGATAACCGAGGTGCGCCATATGCACTCTGATTTGATGGGTGCGGCCAGTTTCAAGTTTGAGACGCAGGTGGCTATGCTCGGTATAGCGCTGAATCACATGATAGTTGGTCTGTGCCGGCTTGCCGTTGGCGACTACAGCCATTTTTACTCGCTGCTTGGGGTGTCTGCCCATAGGCTGGTCAACCCTGCCGCTGCCGGTGACCACACCATGCACAATAGCTTGGTAAATACGCTCAACTGAACGCGCCTGTAGCTGGTTAACCAGATCTGTATGAGCTTCCAGGGTCTTAGCAACCACCATCAGTCCGGTGGTATCCTTGTCCAGACGGTGAACTATGCCGGCGCGTGGCACAGCGATCAATTGCGGGCAGTGTCCCAGTAATCCATTCAGCAGGGTACCCCTGTGGTTGCCCGCCCCCGGATGAACCACTGAGTTGGCGGCCTTATCGATAACTATAAGCTGCTCGTCTTCGTAAAGGATATTCAGCGGAAGATTTTCAGGCAACCACTCCCCCTGCTGTTCAAGCTGGGCAGAAATATGGAGCCGCTCACCGCCGAGAAGCTTTTGTTTAGGTGTCTGCACTTCGCCGTTGACCCGGAGTTGTCCGCTTTTAATCCACTGCTGGATCCTCGATCTGGAAAATTCCTCAAATAGTTCAGCGGCAACCTGATCTAGGCGCCGACCACAGAAATCCTCGGATACCAGTGCAGACTTTTCAATCCGCGATGTTAACTCAGCAGATTCATCGTCAGGGATGTTATTTTGATCATGCATTACAACCTGCTTTGCCGTTGGCTTGTCAACTACTCTATGTTTAAATACCCAGCCTTGTGCGGATAACCCATACTGCCTTTGCAGCCGAGATATTACATGAAAAGTATTACATATTTTGCCTTAATTTTAACCTTTGCTCTGACCGGCTGTTCCTGGCTGGGTGATAAACATGAGGGTGAAGCAGAGGAATCCGCTGCTGGCTTCACCGAACGCGCCTTTTATGAGAAGATCCAAAGCAGCCTAAATGCCAAAAATTGGTCGGTGGCGATCAGCAATCTGCAACTCTTGGAGTCGCAATTTCCATTTGGCAAATATGCCGAGCAAGCGCAACTTGAGTTGATCTATGCCCAGTACAAATCCAGCGACTACGCTTCCAGCATAGCTTCGGCAGAACGCTTTATCCGCCTCCATCCCCAGCATCCCAATGTAGACTATGCTTTTTATGTAAAAGGTCTATGCGAACTCTCCCAAAACACGGGGTCGCTTGATGGTTTTATTCCCACCGACAATAGCAAAAGAGATGCAGGCACTGCCCGAGATGCCTTTGCAACCCTGACCGAACTGCTGGCAAGATTTCCCGAAAGCCCCTATGGTCCAGATGCCCGCAAACGCCTGATCAATCTGCGCAACCAACTGGCGCGCGCTGAGATCAATGTCGCGAACTACTACTTTAAGCGCGGCGCCCTGCTGGCAGCCGCCAACCGCGGCCAGTATGTGGTGGAAAACTTTCAACAGACTCCTGCAGTCCCCGATGGTCTAGCAGTGATGGCTCAGGCGTATCATATGTTAGGACAACATGATCACGCTGAAAACGCAGTCGCTGTTTTAGCTGCCAACTACCCAGATTATCCCGCTCTGGACGAAAATGGCAGTTTTGACTTCGACAGTAAAATGTTTACTGCAGACGACTCCCTGTTGGGCAAATTAACATTGGGCTTAATTGATAGAGACAGTCCGCCTAGCTTTGATACGCGCAATCGCTACAACCCAGCTGAAAAAACCGATGGTTAGCCCACTGAGTGCAGCTGTCGACAGCCACAGGGTATTACTCAGGTAATCGGCAAATTTGGCAGCGATCTAGCTTGGATCACCTACCTCTCTCAATTGATAGGCGCCTGCGCTCTAAATTTGCAAACCTACCAGCGAGTGGATATTTTAATCTATGAACAGACAGGCCATTATTCAAGAAATGCGGGTCAAGCCCCAGATCGATCCGCAAACTGAAATACAAGATCGTATCGCCTTTATTCAAAGCCAGCTGCTGGCATCCAGATGCAAAAGCTTAGTTCTGGGTATTAGTGGCGGTGTCGATTCCTTTACCTGTGGCAGCCTCGCCCAGCGAGCAGTGGAACAGCTGAGAGAACAGCACCAGAGTAGCGAGTTTAGGTTTTACGCCGTGCGCCTTCCCTACAGTGTGCAAAAGGACGAACAGGACGCGCAGATTTCCCTTCAAGCTATAGCCCCCGACCATATACTCACAGTCAATGTGCAACCGGGAAGCGATGCCATCAATCAACAGGTTTGCCAAAGCCTAGAGCAAATTGACCAGTTACCAGCACCAGCTGCGATCGACTTTGCCAAAGGCAATGTCAAAGCCAGAGTGCGGATGGCCAGCCAGTATCAAATTGCCGGCATGGTCAATGGCCTAGTACTGGGTACCGATCACTCGGCGGAAAATATCACTGGCTTCTATACCAAATTTGGCGACGGCGCCTGTGATCTGGCCCCACTGTTTGGATTGAGCAAACGTCAGGTCCGGGCGCTAGCGGCGGCCCTGGGCGCCCCAGACTCAATTGTCACTAAACCTCCCACCGCGGACCTCGAGTGTCTCAGCCCGCAGAAGGAGGACGAGGCGGTTCTCGGCCTGACCTATGATGTAATCGATGACTTTCTCGAGGGCAAATCCATACCCGCAGAGAGTGAAGAGCGATTATTGGCCATCTATCGCAAAACCCAGCATAAGCGGCTGCCAGTGGCAACGCTCTATGACTAGCTCATTTGGGCTTATTATCAATATCCGCTGCTTGCTGACTGTACCACCAGATTTTCTCTAGCCTGAGACCTGTGATTGCCACAGCTGAATCAATTGCTGCATTATCTGTTATGGCGGTTATCCGCAATCCCTGTATTAATTCTGCTACGGCACCGGTTTGCGGATCACTAACCTCAACCTCCAGCTGCCAAGTGGTCTGATCCAGATCAGACAGTCTGACCCTTTGTCCAGGGCTGAAGTTTACAGCTACGCAGTCCAAACAGTTGAAGCTGGCGATTCTTCCCTCGCGGGGCGGCGCAACTATATGATCGGGAATCAGTATCTCAAAATTTTTATCGGCATTGAGATAGCTGCCATAGTTGATAAAGTGGTCTTTGTTGCTTATCAAGTAGTTAAGCAAGTTATGACCATCCCTCTGAACCGCAGTGGCACGCTCATTGTGAAATAACACCTGGCTGCTGATATTCACTGAGGATACGCTGGCCGCGACAACCAGCTGCAACAGTAGCAGCAAAACCATTGTCACCACTAACACTGAACCCTCAGCCGCCCTAAATTGCAACATCAAACTCCACCACTTTTGGGGCCACATTATTTAGGCGAGAGATACCGGTAAAAACTCCTCGCGCCTCTCCTCGTCCGGCGCTCAGAAATAAATAAAACCTAATAGCCACCAGCTGGCGCCATTGCGTCTCGGAGTTGGGAAAATCGACAAATTGAATAGTGGTTCCAGTTTGCCCAGCAGATCTGAACCCATACATCAGTTGAAAATTGTCAACTCCCTCAATCAGCGGCTCGGCGGGTTGGTGCTTGCCTTCAACAAAGCGCCGGTATTTAAGGGACTTGTCTTCTGATAGATAAAAGATGGTCTGCTGCCACTCCATCTCCTGTTCTTGATCGCTCCTCGCAGGTAGTTTTGCTCTGCGTAACAACAACACATCAGACAGCGGCATCAGAGCATCGCGGCCGCATAAGCGCTGACCTGATGACGAATTATTGATGCCCTCCACTGGATACAGAAAGACATGGTCTAGGTCTGCATCCGTCATTTGCTCACAGAGTTGTGGTCGGTCAATCCCACTGAGGGTAACAGCACCAAGTTGCTTGTAAAAACCGCTGAGACGGACTTCGTCCTGCAATAGCCCCATGCCATATTGAGCATTCTCAAATATCTCACCGGCCTGCTGGACCCCAGAACTTACTCGAAAGACATTGACCACTAAAGTAGTCATCAGGGTTATAAACAGCAGGGTTAGTACAGAGGCAACCAGCAGCTCGATTAACGAAAAACCGCGGCTGACTCTATTCACCAGCGCCACCTATATTTTCAACTAACAGTACCCGATAGCTGGTTTTGGCCTGAACGCTGTAATCATCACAGTCAGCTGTGACTGGGGGTGAACCTCTAGTATGCGGAAAAAAAATATCAATGCTATAAATCCATAAACTGCTGTCAAAAACGATGCAGCCCAGAGGATTGCCATTATCAATATCAAAACCGCTGGCCCTGTAACCCTCTAACAGCCGATGATCCGCATAGAATATTCCTACCTCAACCGATCTCGAGTTTTCTAAATGCAGCACTAATTGCGTGCGCATATAGCCAGCCATCAATTCCGCCGCCAAGGTTTGCGTGACCTGTATCTGGGTCAACTGAACCCGCGCAATCAATAAGCCGCAAGCCAGCACTCCGGAAGAAAGTATTAAAAAGCTAATCAAGATCTCGATATAGGAGAAGCCAGTAGAGACATTAACCGACGATTTATGGCTTCCAGTTATCACTGGTGCGCCCCAGATTATCAATAGTCAAGTCTTGTAACGGGTTTTCAGTACCAGCATTTTTGGGCACTGCCGACAATCGGTAGCCAATATTTCCCGAAATATTTTCACTTTCTACTGTCACTTCGTAATGGCTGGCCAGCTGTGGATCCACAGCCAACCCCAGCGCTTGCAAACTTTGGGCATAAGTGCCGTGACGGCGCAGATAATGCTGCTGCCGGTTCGACACCTCAAGTAGAAACATCTTGGCCCGAGCCGCCCTGTCGATCTGCCTATACTGGGAGTAGTCTGGGTAGGCGATGGCGACCAATAGGCCAACAATGGCAACGGATACCAGTAATTCCAGCAATGTCATGCCTCTGATATAACGCCCTGTGATCAAACCTTTAATCCCTTAAAAATGAAACCCATAACCTATGCTTAACTTAGATAGCACAGCGGATAGACGATCCAGATTTTTCATCATAGCCATCTCGATTACTGTCTTTTGACAAGCGGATGCGGCCACTGCGGAAATAAATTACCTGCTTGCCAAAGTCGCCAGCGCCGGGCACACAGATTTGAAAATTCCCCGACCCGCCTATCCGTCCAGATCTGAGAAGTTTTACATAGGCTAGCCCGAAAGTGGCTGAGAGTTTCAACTGCGCATCACCAACATCAATATCTCGATACAGCGACTCATCGGCAGACCATTGATAGTCCCGATTTTGGTCATTAAAAACCACTAACCGCGATCCATTTTGCTTTACACACTTGTAGGTCTCAATGACAGTGCACAGTATCATCGGGGTATTTTGTGTAATTGCCAGACTTCTCGCGTATTCCATGCTGCGCTTAATTTCCCATGCTTTGAGACTGACAGTCCGTCGAGCCTTAAGCTCGGTAAAGGACGGAGCCAGTAACGACGATAGCAACAGCAATAGGCTCAGACTGACAAGCACCTCGAGTAATGAATACCCTTTGATATTCAGAATCATGACCATCCCTAGCTATCAACTGTTAAAAGACTAGCACATACAAAACAGTTGGAGGTCTGAACCCAATAAAGTATTTAAAAAAATATAGACTGTCCGCAATTAAACAATACTATCCGACTGCAGTTTCGCATCAAGACGATAAAAATAACTTGGAAATTAAATAGCACAGCCTAGAATATTAACTAGCAGCTTTATAGATCCAATTCCTCGTTACCGTGCTGACAAATACGCACAATTTCAAAGGTATTTGCTGCCTCATTAAATGCCTCCGCAAGCTCAGCATGATCACAGTACTTCTCAGCCATGTCACGGTATTTCTGGATGATGACAAGTTTTTGCGCATTGGATTTTTTATCAAAGTTATCAATATACTGAGAAAAATATTGATCCATAGCTGTTGGATGATTATCGACCTTAGCCATTCAATACACCTTTTAGAAATATTGGTCAGAGTGCAACCCAGTGCTCAACCACTGACTGCATCTGTCCTGCTACCATTAAACGATTTGTTACACTTTAATTTAGACCAATAATTCATAAATTGTTATTTTATTCAATTTTTAATTAAAATTAAAAATATTTGCCGATCTTGCATTACCTACCCAAAGAACCCAAA
>JACLAD010010688.1_pt1 | contig 17480 bp, 16 predicted proteins | sample 8027901 | NCBI WGS metagenome assembly JACLAD01 (sample SAMN15725071, study PRJNA655200) | protist metagenome | isolation source: fluorescence activated cell sorting (FACS) single amplified genomes of... | place: Spain: Blaines Bay Microbial Observatory, Mediterranean Sea | collected 2016-07-05 | reverse complement strand
GTATGTCCAGCCCACCCTAGACCAGATATATTTAAACTTCTTGCATGTACGTCACCGCCCAATGCATGAACTTGAGCAACTGAGAGAAAACATGTACTAATTACCGTGCTAAGTGAAAGTAATAATCGAAGAGTACTTTTTTTGAACATTTGATTACCTCCTTGTGATTTAATGAGTTGCCATTCAAAAAGATAGCATAAGTAAAGTAGTGCAAAATTTTTATTATCGCCTACAAATTTGCGTATAGAATTACCCTAGAAAATTCGCAATCAACAATTCTAAGTAAATTTCTTCTATTACTTTGGAGCTTAATAAATCTGATTGAATCTATATATTTACTCTCTTTATGGTAAAATTTAACCTACAGGTCTAAGATGAAAAATCATTGTTAACCCCAACAAAGTTAGCCCCAACAAATATGGCCCGATCTCTGAGGCAATTATATTGCTATATAGTGGGTACAGGTGATATGTCTTAAGGAAAAACACTATGCGCTTTGCTTCTCTAGGAAGTGGCAGCAAGGGTAATGCTACCCTTGTTGAGACGGAAACTACCTGTGTAATGATTGATTGTGGATTTTCAATCAAAGACGTTGTACGGCGGCTAGAAAGCCTCGGTAAATCACCCCAAGATCTCAATGCAATTTTAGTTACCCATGAACACAGTGATCACTGGAAAGGGGTTATACCTCTTGCTCAGCGTTACTCTATTGATGTTTATGTTACACCGGGGTGTCTTAGAGCAGTGGGCTTTGATGCGTCCAGTTATGACGGTATAAACCTTATAGAAAGCGATAGTTGTTTCGATATAGGTGATCTAAAGGTTCATCCTGCAACCGTTCCCCATGATGCCCGGGAGCCTGTTCAGTTTTTGTTTTTTAATGCTAATCATAAACTTGGAATCTTAACCGACCTAGGTTCAGTGCCGCCCTATATCAGTCATTTATATGGCGACTGTGATGGGCTGATTGTTGAGGCCAATCACGATATTGATTTGTTGGCTAAAGGTGACTACCCTAATTTCCTGAAAGATCGAGTTGCTGGTCCTTGGGGGCACTTAAATAATGACCAAACAGCATCGCTAGTAGCTGATTTGGACCAAGAGCGTGTACAACATATTGTCATCGCTCATATCAGCCAGGCTAATAATGATCTTGATCGAGTTAGAAATTCAATTGAATCAGTCTATAGCGGCACAGGTAATATTTACTATGCTACGCAGGATGAGGGCTTTGACTGGCTTGAAATAAGTACCTAGAACTAATTTGCTAAATCTGGTCAAAAATTATTGCTGAATCTTGTTGCATCATTAGTTGAAAAAATGGCAGAAAAATAGACTTTCTTGGTTTAATTTTTGAAATTTTTCCACAGATACTCTTACTATCTAAACCAGCACTTAACTATCCTTTGTAACCTATTGATTGTTCATTAAGAGATCTATAAGTTATTGATTATATTAACTTTATTCTATTGGTTAAAAATTAACCAATCTGTACTAATGTCCCACTATTTAAGGCTTAAATGCAGTTGCTCAGCCGGTTTCCCACAAAGTTATCCACAGGAATTGTGGAAAACTACAGCCCTTGGGATTTCACTTTTTTGTCATCACCTTGACATTAAAAAGCTGTGCGCACCACTATGGCGCAAAAATTCAATCCGACCATAAATTTACTGATAGATAGGAACAAATATTCGATAGTGTTAATGGTAAAAGTACATTAAATGCTATTTGGAAGGGATGTTATGAAAATCCTATGTAAGCAATAGGATCTTTACCAGCAAAAAACAGATCAACAGTGCCAAGATTCCGGTATATATGATTAAATTCGCAGATGATCAGTATCGTAATTTCCTACACAGAGGCCGCATTTGAAGTGGTTGCCCAACAGGCTGCCCAAGAGCTCAACCTTCCTCTAATTTTAGATAGTCAGAACCTACTTGATCAGCCATCATCTTTTCAGTCTGACTTTAGTGTCGATCAAGCCAATGAACAATTTGTCCTGCACTTTGGTTCTAAGGGTCTTACATTACAGTGCCCGGAGAGCAATAGCTTCACTTCAGTCCGCTGTGATTTCACCTCAGGTGCCAACCGCCACAGAATGCACCATGGCGGTGGTAATGGTCAGGCGATCGCCAAAGCTGTGGGTGTTTCCGGCAAGTTTGAGCCGCTGGTATTAGATTTGACCGCTGGTATGGGAGCCGATGCTTTTGTCTTAGCGACCTTGGGATGTGAGCTCAGACTACTAGAGCGCCATCCGATTATATATAAGTTACTGGAAGATGGTCTTAGCAGAGCGGCAGTTGAAGCAGAGACTGATCCTCAGCTGGCAGCGATTCTTGACAGAATAAACCTAGTCAAAATTGATAGCGGATGTTATTTAGATGCCCTAGAGCAGAGTGACTGCCCAGATGTGATCTATATAGATCCTATGTTTCCACCGCGAAAGAAATCAGCCAAGGTTAAAAAAACTATGCAGGCGTTCCATAAACTTGTCGGTAGCGATGATGATTCTGCAGGGCTGCTTGAGAAATCCTTGGCTAAAGCCCGCTACCGAGTGGTCGTTAAACGACCATCACATGCGGATTTTCTGGTGTCGGCCAAACCTAGCTATAGTCTCAAGGGAAAATCCACGCGCTTTGACATATACACCCTGAAAAAACTACCCGGCTAGTGGATTGCTGTGCTAGGTCAGCAGCTGCTCCAGAACCCCTTGATAGATCAGGGTAAGTTTGTCGAGTTGCTCCACATCTACATGCTCATCAACCTGATGGATACTGGCATTCACTGGACCCAGTTCCACTACCTGACTGCCCAGAGGGGCGATAAAGCGGCCATCGGACGTGCCGCCGGCAGTGGACAATTCGGTTTCCAGTCCAGTGTTGTCTTGAATTGAGACAACACAAGCCTCTACCAATCTGCCCTCAGCAGTAAGAAACGGCAAGCCACTAAGATTCCAATCAATTCCATACTCTAAATTGTGACTATCTAGGATAGCCTCAGTGCGCTCGCGAAGCTGCTGCTCAGTAACTTCGGTGGAGAAGCGGAAGTTGGCCAGTACTTCTAATTGACCGGGAATAACATTGGTCACACCAGTACCTGCATTGATGTTGGAAATCTGGAAGCTTGTGGCAGGGAAAAATTTATTTCCCTGATCCCAAGTCTCAGCAGTCAGTGCTGTCAGGGCAGGGGCTGCAGAGTGGATAGGGTTATCCGCTAGATGAGGGTAGGCCACATGGCCCTGCTTGCCTTTAAAGGTTATTTTTAAACCCAGAGAACCACGGCGTCCGTTTTTAATCACATCGCCACAGGTATTGGTGCTCGAGGGTTCACCCACTAGACAGTAATCGGGAATAATCTGTTGATCGCGCAGCCAGTCGACAACTTTTACCGTACCGTTGATAGCGACACCTTCTTCATCACTGGTGATCAAAAAGGCAATCCGCCCAAAGTGATTAGGATGCTCTGCTACAAAGGACTCAACCGCTACTACCATAGCTGCCAGTGAGCCCTTCATGTCCGCGGCGCCACGACCATACAGCTGCCCGTCAGTTATGGTTGGCTCAAAAGGTGGGCTCCGCCAGTTTTCATGCGGTCCGCTGGGCACTACATCGGTATGACCCGCAAAGCATAAAATGGGCCCCTGTTCACCGCGAATAGCCCAGAAGTTGTCTACATCCTTAAACGGCAATCGCTGAATAGTAAAGTCAATCGCAGCTAGTCTATCGACCATTATCGCTTGGCAGCCGGCATCATCCGGCGTTACTGATGGCCGGGAAATAAGCTGTTTGGTTAAGCGAATAGTGGGTGAGTCTTTAGACATTTAAAAACCTATAACATCGTTTGCAGGGAATTTTCAGCGATACTAATTGGCTAAAAATCTAAGTGCACTATTATAGTGGGCATTTAGCCATTGAGCTAGCCACAGGATGGGTAAATTATTTTCTAGGGTGACTGATAGTCCGCTAATGAGGGTTCTAGATCCTTAATTAGAGGGTCTAAGAACTGTTCAAAGTTACGCCATTGATCGACACCTTGCTTATTAATGGGTTGCCTTACTTGTTCAGAACTCGCGGTTCTCACTGCGCGCTTAGTCTTGTGGAAATCCAAGCAGCTTGCTTCAAATGGCAGCTCGCAATAATCCAAGATACGACGCACTTGGACTTCTAGATTGTCGGTAACCTCTTCATAGCAAACTCTCAGCACTTCGCCAGGTAAGCTGCTGTCCCAGTGTTTCATCAGTTCAACATAATCGTTGTAATAACGTGCGATATCGTCCAAGTCATAAGAGAACTCTTGGCCTTCCGCGAAAAGTTGTTTGAAGCCGCTAAAGCAACAGCCCACAGGATGTCTTCTGGCGTCAATAATCTTGGCATTGGGAAGCAAAATTTTGATCAGGCCAATATGACGAAAGTTATTTGGCATTTTGTCAATAAAAAACGGTGCTTCGTCACGGTGTATGGCGGTTTCGTCAATATACTGCTTGCCTAGATCATATAATTCTTGGGGCTCCAATGATTCAATTATCTCTGGGTACTTAGGTAGTTCATTATTGATAGATAATCGCTTTAGTTGTTGGGCGATGGTGAGCATATTGGGCAGTTCTAGAGTGCCGTCTACCATACTGTGTGATGACAGGATTTGTTCCAGTAGGGTAGACCCTGCCCGTGGCAAGCCCACAATAAATATGGGTGCTGGATCTGGATAGCCAAATTTCTTTAAATTATTAATTTTTTGTTCACTAAAGAACGCACGCTGATCAAGCAATTCCTGTGACATGCTGTCTGCACTGTAATTTCCCTGTTGTTTTTTTATTCGGTTGCCATATGTGTAATAGTTAAAAGCTAACTCCCAGTTCTGGCGGTCTTCAAATGCTTTCCCTAAAGCAAAATACAAATAGGTTTTGTCAGCGGGAAGTAGCGATGGCTCATTTTCAAGCGATAGCATGCTATCAACTTCAGGATCTTCAAATCGATAGGTTTTGAGATTTGATAGGGCATAGAAGGCCTCGCAATAGCTTTTATTGCACTGGATAGCAGTTCTATAACTGTCGATAGCTGCCTTATTTTTGCCCCAGGTTTTGAGTGCGTGACCCCTTGATGTCAGGGTAATGGCATCAAGGGGGAGTTTTTCTAAAACCTGATCAAAAAGACTGACTGCACTTTCATAGTCGCCTATTTGCATTTTAGCGATGGCCAGCACGGAGAGAAATTGTGGGTTGTTGGGTGCGTTTTCCAGTAGTTTCTGCGAGCAGGCGAGGGCTTCAGTAAACTTCTGTCGACGCCGTAACACCCTAATGTAATCAATCTGTACCTGTGTATTTGTGGGTGCGAGCTGGCCAGCGCTCTCTAACAAAAAATCCGCATCCTCCATTGCTCCAAGGTGCATAGCAATATCAGCAAGTAGCCGCATAGCCTCTACATGGGTCGGGTTTTTGACGAGGAATTTCTTACATAGAACTTCAGCTTTATGTAGTTTACCCTGTGCCGTTAAGTCCATTACAGAAATCAGAGCCTTGGGCAGTTTTTGCAGTCGATTCAACTGCGCCATAATCTGTTGTGTATTAGCACTGCGGTCTACATTAGCGAGGAGCTGCGCCTGTGCTTGCCAGCTGGCAAGCAGCGCTGGATTTAACTGGCAGGCCGTTTGGTAGCTGTTTAGGGCTGGCAGTGGCTTATTCTGCGCTCTGTAAAGGTGTCCTTGTTCTTGGTAGACCCGACCCTTATCAAGTGACAAGTCTTTTAATATATCCAGGTGACTTTGAGACTTAACATAGTTTTTTTGATAGCGGTAACAGACCGCCGCCATATAATGAGCGTCGGCATGCCGGGGATCTTCAGCCAGTAGGGTTTCAAGTTGTGGTAAGGCCTGGTCAAATTGGCCAGCGGAAATTTGCCCTTTGATGGAATCCAAAGTTGAGGTACTTGCAGTGGTTTGATTCATAGGGTTAATCACCTTGTTTACAAAGCCGGCGAACCAAAAGCAACAAGCCCCGCTGGTTTAGGGCGAGGCTTGCTCTTGACTAAGAATATTGCTTACAAGTCATAGGAGAAGCGAATTCCTATGGTTCTTGGTCGCGATACCACAATTCGATCGCGGTTAAAAATGGCATTACCGGATAGTTGTGCTCGCTCATCGGTCAAGTTATCGATGTACAATTCAGCAGTCCACTGATCTTGTGAGATACCCGTGGAAAGCCCAAGTAGCGTCCAGCTGTCAAGATAGGTACGGTTGGGAACTACTATATCAGTTGCCACTTCATCTGAGTAGCTGATATGAGCCATCACATGAGCAGTGTTATTTGAGCCCAAATCCCACTCATAGCGCGATTGGATATTGGCTTGGATTTCCGGTGCAAAGGCTAGCTCATCACCCTCTTGCACATAATCGGTGACAAAGCTGTCAGTAATTTCAGTGTCAAGGAGAGATAGGCCGCCACTTAATTGAAGGCCAGGGACTGCAGTGGGCTGCCAAATAAACTCGGCTTCTAAACCTTTGATCTTGGCATTGGCTGCATTATCGGCGAAGAATAAGTTAGTGATGCTAGTATCAAAGATACCGATCTGCAAATCCTCTACATCGACCGAGAATATATCACCGTTAAAGCGCAGGTTGCCGTCTAATAAATCTAGTTTCCAGCCGATTTCCAAGTTGGTTACCTTATCGGTATCGAAGGAAAAGGGTACGGTATAGGAATCATTACCCTTTCCACCTGGACGATTGAGGAAGCCGGGTCTAAAGCCCTCAGAAGCGGTTACATAGTAAAGTCGGTTATCGTCAGGCTGCCACGATAAGCTGAATTTACCAATAACTCCATCGGTTTGAGCGGTATCATTTTCGCCACTAAATATTTGGTCTAGATTATTACCGGCATTTTTATCTTCGGTTTGGCCTTTATTCGAAAAAGAGCCTGCTGCACTGCCCTTGAGATCCACCTCAATATCGTACCAACGAGCACCCAGGGTTGCTGACCAGGTATCGGTAATTTGATAGGTTAGCTCACCGAAAAGACCATACTGTCTATCAGTTCTGATAATATCATTTCTCCAGATCACACCCTCTGGCCATATACCTGTATCACTGACTGATGCAATATAGCCATTGATGTCATCGGCAGATTTATTTGGCCCGAAGCTATCAGTGCCTATTAACTCTGAACCGGGGTAAGTAAAGTCATTAAGCTCACGTATCTCTAAGTCACTATAGAACCCACCAAACGTTGCCTTTACAGACATATCTTGATCTGTCGAAAACCGTAACTCATGTGTATGCACCCGAGTCTTGACAGTACTATTAACAAAGAAGTTAGGCGCAGCACACTCGCCAGTTGGGTCTGCGGCTATGCCACTAGCGAAAATTACCGGATTCCCGTTTGAATCCAAAATAACCTCCTTATCGCCATTAGTATCTTTCGTCGTATCTTTAACATCATAGGCAATACCTGCGACAACTTTTACATCATCACCGTGTCGGTCTAATATTTTACCACCTGTATCATTGAAATTCGTATAGGCCACCGCAGCAGTACAAATGTAGTAAGGGACATACTGTGCTGTGAACAAATAGTCAGTGTAATCGACTAGCTGGGTTGACTCGCGGTCAGTGAAAGCACCCGCATAAATCATATCTAACGCACCCAAGCGACCCTCTAAGGTCCAATTGGTATTGACAAATTCGTCCTCAAGCGTGTCATCTTCATAGCGCTGAATTTCATAATCACCCAGTTCAGGATCTACAAAAAACACCCCCTCAGAATCGATACTCTGCTGTGTGGCAGAAACCAACAAATCCCAATCGTTATTGAATTGCCACAAAGCGCTAAGACGCGTACCCGAATAAGTAATTTCGTTAAAATCGTCTTCTGTTTTAGCGCCATTATCTGCGGCTAGGAAGTTAACGTCGCTCAAATCAACATCTTCCTGAAAACCGCCCGCTTGAAAACGCGCACTCTCTTTGGTAGTGATACTCCCAGCAACATTATCTATATAGCCACCACTGTTATCCACATAGACTACACCGCGCAGGGTTAACTTATCATTGACTGGAACATTGACCACCCCCTCAACACTGTTGCTGGGCTCGCCAGATCTAGTTACTGAGGTATCTAGTTTTAATGAACCAGAGAAGCCTGAAGGGTCAGGTTTATTGGTAATCAAACGTACGGTGCCTGCCTGCGAGCTAGCGCCAAACAGAGTGCCTTGGGGTCCTTTAAGAACCTCAATGCGGTTGAGGTCAGCAACATAGACATCCAAATTGCGTCCCGGCTGTGAGAGAGGTTGCTCGTCCAAATAGAGTGCTACATTGGGTGCCAGACCTGCCACCCCTGAGGTAGTCAGATTAGGGGTAGTTGATGCAACACCTCTTATATAAATTGTATTTTGACCCGGTCCTACGCCGCCGGAGGTAATGCCTGGCATCTGCACCAGATAATCGGAAAAATTGTCAACACCGAGTTGATCCATCGCATCTTGACTCAACGCAGTCACTGCCACAGGAATATCCTGAGTGCTTGAGGACTGTTTAGTAGCGGTCACTATAACTTCCTCTATTTGCGCCTGTGCAGTCGTGGCGCTGAGGATGGCTGTGAATAAAGCTGTCCGCTTGAACATATATTACCCCTTTTTTTGTATTGTTGTTAGTTGACAAAACTGTTTAGAACTCAATATAGTTTAAATTACTTAAGTCATTTGATACAAGGGAAAAATCAGCAAAAATAGCGCTTTTTAAGCTAAAATGCTGATTTGTATGACTTGCAAAAGCATTGTTCTCAAATAATTTTTGAGGCTTATTTGCTTTGAGACAGCTAATTGCTAACTGTTACAGTGGTTGTATCTTCGGTGTTATAAAGTTGGCCAATTGGTAACCGCGCCAAGTAACGTATTAGGAGAAAAAATGTCTAATCAGTATCAAGCCAATTTTGTATCGGGACAGAACAATATTAGGTTATTTAACTTTGACATCCATGCGGTTGTGTTCTTTGCCAGTGTCGGGCTTATCATGGCATTTGTTATTTGGACGTTGCAATTCCCCGATCAAGCCAATCAAACTCTCACCAGCTTCAGGGCTTGGAATATAGCCAAATTTGATGCTTTTATGTTGGCATCAGTGGATTTCTTATTAATATTTTGTCTGCTTTTGATGTTACTTCCGCAGGGCGGTGTTCGCCTTGGAGGAAGAAATGCTGTACCTGAGTTTAGTCGGATAAGTTGGATGGCTATGCTATTTGCAGCTGGTATGGGCATAGGACTTATATTTTGGAGTGTGGCCGAACCTATGGTGTATTTCACCGGTTGGGCAGGTACACCGTTGGATGTTGAGCCTTGGACTGACGAGGCAGCTGATGTAGCTATGGCTGCTACCATCTTTCATTGGGGCATTCATGCCTGGGCGATTTATGCGGTGGTTGCGTTGGGATTGGCATTTTTCAGCTTTAACTGTGGGATGCCTCTGACCATGCGTTCAGCACTTTATCCACTGTTAGGCGATGCCTGTTGGCGATGGCCCGGGCATATTATTGACGTATTTGCAGTGTTGGCAACTATTTTTGGCTTGGCTACTTCGCTAGGGCTGGGTGCTTCACAAGTGAGTGCAGGATTAGCCATGTTGTTTGGTATACCAGATAATCTCAATACTAAGCTGATGGTGATTCTCGTTATTACCATAATTACAGTTGGATCTGTTGTGCGCGGTTTGAACGGCGGTGTAAAAGTTCTGAGTCAACTAAATATGATTATGGCGGCCTTACTTCTTTGCTTTATCGCTTTAGTTAGTTCACTAACCAATGTCTTTGGATGGATCTGGAATTCTACCGCCGAGTATTTATCCTATTTATTGCCGCTTAGTAATTGGATTGAGCGTGAGGACAGTCAGTGGATGCAAGACTGGACGGTATTCTATTGGGCGTGGTGGGTCAGTTGGTCACCATTCGTTGGAATGTTTATTGCGCGTATCTCCAAAGGGCGGACAGTGCGGGAATTCTTGTTGGCAGTGTTAATTATCCCCACTCTAGTTACCATTGTATGGATGAGTACATTTGGGGTGAATGCTGTGGAGCAAGCCACCAATGGCATTGGCAGTTTAGCTGAGGGCGTCAGCTCGATTAGTTTGGCTACTTTTCAAATGCTCGAAAACTTACCTTTCGCAAATATAACTATCGGCCTTAGTATCCTCTTAGTTCTTGTGTTTTTTATTACTTCAGCTGACTCTGGATCCTTAGTAATTGACACAATTACCGCTGGAGGCAAATTAGATGCTCCGACCTCTCAGCGTGCAATGTGGGCGCTGGCTGCAGGGACAATTGCCAGTGTGCTTTTATATGGTGGTGGCAGTCAGGCATTAAATGCTCTCCAGGCTGGGACTATAGCCACTGGAATACCTTTTACATTGATTATTTTGTTGATCTGTTATTGTTTATTTAAAGGTTTGTCTAATAGCGTTAAAATTGAAAAAGAGCATTTAACAGATGAGTCACTAACTAGATAAGTAGGGTCAATCCTATGGACAAAGTAAATGCAGTTTTAATTGCTCTGCGTCGCATCATTCGAGCAACGGATTTACACTCCAAATATCTGGCTAAAAATACCGGCCTAACTACGCCGCAAATACTACTGCTTCAAACCCTACGAGATAAGGGTACCGAATCGGTGGGAACCTTGGCTAAAGAGATGAGTTTAAGCCAAGCTACTGTGACCAATATTCTGGATAGGCTTGAAAAAAAACAGTTAGTTACCAGAGCGCGCTCGAGCTCAGACAGGCGGGTTGTGATGATCAAGCTGCATGACGATGCGCTGACTATTCTCAAAGATGCACCGCTACCACTTCAGGAGCGATTTACCCGTGAATTCAACAATCTTCATGAATGGGAACAATTGATGATTACCTCCTCATTGGTGCGAATTGCTCAAATGATGGATGCTGAGCATATTGATGTAGGTCCGGTTCTTGATGGTGGAAACTTAGACCGAAAGGTAGTGCCTGACTAAGCTGAGACCCTGGCACAAAGTAAGTTTGATGCTCAAAAATCACTGATACTTTAGTCAGTTGACGCTTTTGGCTGAAAGACACTCAGCCCATAGGCTTTTGGCTCCATGGTCCTGAAGATTAAACCATTACCCAGGCTGCGCATTATTTTATATTACCGGTTAACTTGGTGTAGCGTTTTCAGGGGTTCCCAAAGCCTTAATTGATAAACGAATTTTTCACCAGGTGGTCGATGATGGCCTCAACTTCTTGTTCTACTGTCAGCTGATCCGTTTTAAGATGAATTTCAGGTTTTGATGGTGCTTCATAGGGATCATCAATGCCGGTGAAATACGCAATCTCTCCTGCCCGAGCCCTTTTATATAGACCTTTGGGATCACGGGATTCCGCCACCGCCAGACTGCAGTCGACAAAAACTTCAATAAATCCCATGTTGGACTGGGCATGCAGTTCTCTCACCCAATCTCTATCTCGGCGATAGGGGCTAATAAAACTCGACAGTGAAATAATGCCACAGTCCACAAAAAGCTTAGAAATTTCGCCAATACGACGAATATTCTCAGTGCGGTCCCTAGCAGAGAAGCCAAGATCCTTATTGATGCCTAGGCGAATGTTGTCGCCATCCAGTCGGTAACTGAGCTTTTGGCGTCTGAAAAGTTCCTTTTCTAAAGCTGCTGAAATGGTACTTTTACCACTGCCCGAAAGACCAGTAAACCAGATAGTCACTCCCTTTTGACCTATTAGGTTATCTCTGTCGACCTGAGATATTTGTCCATTATTCCAGTAAACATTGGATATTTTTTGATTGCTCATTGATATTAATTATTAGGATGACAAACTCTTCAGTACAGATAATTCACTCTATCATAGTGTCCAACCAGCACCTACTCATTTAGTGACAGAGTGCATCACATCAGAGATAAGATGCTATTTATTGGTGGCTACCCTTACCACTAGCATTAGCCCCGATGCCCAAGACATACGCACCGAGATAAATTGTTCCTTGGCCTCTATAGCTTCCATCAGCGCGGGTACCTTGGGTGCATGTCCCTCGGGCCAGTTAGCCTGGGGCAGCAAATCGTCAATAATGTAAATGCCACCCAGTGCCAACAGATTAAGGGCCTTATCCAGCTGTGCAAACTTTCCCGGCCAAGCATCGGCAAAGATCATATCAAAAGTTTGATCTTGATTATCGTTCAACCACAGTTCAGCGTCAGTACAGATAAAATCAACCCGTGGATCCTGTCCCAGATGATTGCGAGCGACTTGTTGTACCTCAGGGTCGCTATCCAAGCTAACCAGAGTTGATCGATGATCCATTCCCATCAGCAACCAAGCTGTGGAAAGACCCGTACCCGTGCCGATTTCAAGCAACCTGCCGTTGGGTTTGCTAGCGGCTAACGTTTTTAACAACTGACCGGTGTTTAACTCAGAGGGCATATCAAAACCCAATCTGAGGGTATCTTCATTGATTGCCGCTAGGGCTTGGGGGAGTTGATAAGTGGTAGGTTGATTCTCCATTATCTAAACCTCTGTGAAAATTTAAATCAGCTTATCCTTGGCCGAGTTGATTTTAGCGGCCAGATAATCACTGCCGCCACGATCAGGATGCATTCGCTGCATCAGCCGCTTATGCGCCTTGATAATATCCTGCTCAGAGGCGCCGGGCTCCAATCCCAGCACGCTGTAGGCCTCATCCTTAGACAAATCGGTAAACCCACTGGGTTTGAAATCCTCTGCCTCCTGAAAACCTTGGCTGCCACTGCGCAGTAGATAGGCCTGAAGCAGAACAGAAGATTCTCGATCGCTGCCCTTAAGTTCCTCGGCAAATGCTTTCAATTGCTCCTTGGATAGCTGAGATAGCTGTTTACCAGTATGCTCTCCCACCAGTATTTCGCCGTCCATCTGACCGCTGGAGAAGTTGATAGTTACCACCAGTGACCGAGTGCGAAACTGCGAGGGCGTGGTTTTAAATCGCCGCAGTATCCGCATTAGGGGCAGGGCGCGAAAACTCAGCGCAATCAACCCTTTCACTAGGGGAACCAAGGCAGCCAGGCCCGCCCCCAGCCAGTGCATACGGCCGGTGTAGACCAGCAGGATAGAAATACCCAACACCGCCCAAAACCCGCTTTTCCAAAGAAAACCGCGCCGCTGCTCTTGAGGCAGACGCCTTTGGTAGGACCACCAGTACCAAACGGCGACTATTAATCCCAGTAACAATAGTAATTTAGGCATTTTCTTGTAGATTCTCCTGTGGGAGGGTATTCATTATTCAAGTATAATGTAAAGACGATTATTTTCACGCTAACCTACGGTTGAAGTGGTGACTTCCGATTGATTCTTGTTAAGTCATTTTAATGCATTGCACCTTAAACGGTTTGCTTGGAGAGGCAATGCTCCTTGAATGATTGTTAGATGTTATCTATATATTTTTGTATAGAAAGATTGAAAAGCTAAAAAAGTCTGCTACCTTTAATTCATATATGCAAAAATCAGGAACACAAGCTATTTGAAGGAATCAGTGGCGTTTGACTTGCGTAAAATACAATAGATCAAATAAAAGTGAGAGATATGGAAAGTCCCGAATTATTTGTTGTTGCACTCAATATCATCCTAATTGCCAGCACATACTTTTGGTTCTACCCAAAATTTTGTGGTTCCGATGGTAATAAAATTATTATCAATGACTTCCTTGCGAGTGCTGCGGCAGTGTTTATTGTTGGTTTCTTTTACTGGGATAGCGGGACAGAATTCAATTTGTTTTTCACAACAGCCAATTGGTTTTGGTTTACTTTGATTACTTATTTGATTATTGAAACACCATTGATATTTTGGTATTTCAAGAAATATGATGTGTGGTCGACTTTTGATGTATAACAACGTTTACAAGTGCGCTCTTGGCTTCATTATGCCGAGGGCTCATTAAATCACTTATCAGACTAATGGAATCATAATGAAAATTTCCCAAATACCTCTAGTGCTAGTATTTCTATTTCTGCCATCCTTATCTTCTGCCGATGCTGCTTCCGAGAAACAGGCAGAGAAACTTTTGAACCTAATAGGTATGGAGGAAGTTTTTGCGCAATCTATCTCTCAAATGCTTGATGTTGAGCTACAACATGATCCGGCACTGGCGCCATATCGGAGCGTAATGCTAGAGTTTTTTAGTAAGTATATGAGCTATGAAAGCATGAACTGTTAAAAATTTATTCGGAGGCTTTTACAGCCGATGAGCTCAGAGAGATCAGGGGTTTTTACGCTACAGACACTGGGAAGAAGACGCTCGAAAAAATGCCGACATTGATGGCCGAAAGCAGTCAAATTGGTATGATGCGCGTACAGGAAAACATAGCCGAACTCCAATCCATGATAGAGGCAGAGTCGAAGCGTATCCAAAGCTTACAGTCGAAACAATAATATAAATTTGTGGTGTTATTGTGCCCTGAGCACTAATAAGCAATCGAGCCAAGGCTGGTTAATGATAGTGACTATTGCTTCATTTAAGGTCGGGATTTTAATCCTGGCCCTATTGGTTCCGAGTCTGCTGCAGGCAGATAACCTAAAACCCTTTACCAGTGACGGATGCAGTTCCTTTCCAGATGGCACACTCAAACAAAAAGAATTATGGCTATCCTGTTGCACCAGACATGATTTCGCTTATTGGAAAGGTGGCACCTATCAACAAAGACTGGAAGCGGACCGAGCACTTGAAACCTGCGTTGCAGATGTTGGCGAGCCAACCATAGCATTGTTAATGTTGGCCGGTGTAAGAGTGGGCGGTACACCATTTTTGCCGACAAAATTTAGATGGGGTTACGGTTGGTCTTATCCTAGATTCTATCGACAACTTACCGAGACAGAGTTAAATCAGATAGAGAACATAACCAATCAAGCCAGTGGGTTGCCGTAAACAATCACTTCTTCAAGCCGTTGTATTCTGAAATAATAAAAATCCTGTATAAAAAAACTAACTAATAACCGGTTTGGAGTATTCAATGAAACACAAAATCTTGCCTATCCTTGTATTAGCTATGGCGCTAGCTGGCTGTGACCGAGTAAGAGATTTATACCTACTTACTAGTCATGAAATTACCTTGAGTGATACATCCCCTGTGGATACCACGGTGACTGAGGTGACAGCTCATAGCGATAGCCAGGGCCGAGCTGCAAACATACTCTCAGCTTTTTATGGTCTTGACGACGACTTGCCGCCACTTTCAGGTTTCGCAATCTGTGAAAATGCAGGGCGTAAAGATGGTATGCCAGTTGTTTTCTCTCATACCATTGACTTAGAGACAATGCAGGCCGGTGATTTCAAGGTAACAACAAAGTCTGGCAAGGTTGGTGAAATACTCTGTGTCACTCTGGCACCGGCTGATGACCTTGATGAATATAGAACGGTGTTGGTTGTCGGGCATTATGGCAGTATTGATGATCAACCTGTCCGAGTGGAAATCGTTGGTAATCTGCTCTCTCAAGACAATAGTTTAAATTTTAAAGGTCTAAGTGCTGAAGTCACCCCACTTGAAGCCGGTCCATCGCTGGTGCTGGCTCAGATTGTGCCAGCTGAGCAGTGGGATCTGGAAAAGACTGCTTCCCCTTTACCATTTGGCGGTGGCAGTGGATGCCCCATAAATACTCAACAGGTGCTTCGAGTAACCTGGGATGGTGGGGTGACTAAACCGGGCGGCGCTGAAATTGACGATAAAGAGCGGCAGTTATATCAAGTCGCTGTTATGCAAGAAAATGGCCACAAGACTGAAATCAGCCCCTTTGCGCTAGGTGATTTAGGCGATGGTGATAATAATCATGAACTCTGCATGGATGTTGTGGGTACACCTGTGTCTGTCTCATTTCCAGCGGGATATCTAACAGATCCGCGGGAAGATCTAAATCCTGATACTGCAGTGGAGATCACAGGGTCATAGCAGTCTTTACGCCTTATCAACTACTGTTCCATAAGAGAGTCAAGTCTTAGATCAAAGCCTATTAAGTCGGGTTATTTCGACTCGTATTATGTTGTTTCTCAGGGAGAGGTAATGCTTAAAAGATTGTTATTTGATAGCAATCTTTTTTGCATAGGAAAATTGAAAAGTTGGAAAAGCCTGCTATTTTTAATTGATATATGCATAGACTTGAAGGTCAGAGACGATTGTAAATCAAATGACCCTGACCCCATTGACCACTGATCCCATTGACCAACTGATATGGGATCAAGAATATGAATAAATATTTAGTATCTTCAGAATATATAGACTGGGAAAATCATGATTTACTTGCACAGTCGAAAGAGCTTGCAGTTGACGCCGCTGAACCAGAAGAAATTGCTCGTAGATGCTTTGAATTTGTACGAGATGAAATAAAGCATAGCTGGGATTACAAACAAAACCCTGTAACCTGCAAGGCTTCTGAGGTTCTCAAGCATCGTACTGGTTATTGCTATGCCAAAAGCCACTTGTTAGCCGCGTTATTGCGTGCCAATCAAATTCCAGCAGGTTTGTGCTATCAACGTTTAACGATTACAGATGCTCCTCCATTCTGTCTACATGGTTTAAACGCCATATATTTAAAAAACTTTGGTTGGTATCGCATAGATGCAAGAGGAAATAAACAAGGTGTTTGGTCTGAATTTTCGCCGCCAGTCGAGAAATTGTCCTTTTCGATAGCAACACCGGGTGAGGCTGATCTGCCAGAAATTTGGGCAGAGCCATTGCCGGTAGTTACAGAGGTTCTAACTAGGAGTAAGACCTATCAAGAAGTTGCGGATAATTTGCCTGATATTGAATTAGTTGTAGTTAGCAATTAAATATTGTCGGACCCGCTAATACTGGTTGCAAATTGAGGCTTTGAAAGGCCCGTTTGGGTTGCTCACGTTAAATACATAAGGAGAATTCAGTGAAAATTTATGGAGATATACAATCAGGTAATTGTTATAAAATAAAACTTCTTACTTCACTTTTAGATATTGAACATGAGTGGATTGAAGTAGATATCTTGGCAGGTGAAACTCAAACCGAGTCATTTTTAAAAATGAACCCCAACGGTAAAATACCTTTACTTGAGTTAGATGATGATACTTATATTTCAGAGTCCAATGCCATCCTAAATTACCTTGCTTCTGAATCAGCTTTAGTTGGCACCTGTCGTTTAAGCGCTGCCAAAATATTACAGTGGCAATTCTTTGAGCAATACAGTCACGAGCCTTTTGTTGCTGTTGCCCGGTTTATTGCCAAGTATCTTGGATTACCCGAAAACCGCAAATCTGAATATGATGCCAAGCAGATAGGTGGTAATAAAGCACTTAAAGTAATGGAAGAACAATTACAAGTGACACCTTACCTTGTCGGCTCTGAGATAACTGTTGCTGATATATCACTTTACGGATATACCCATGTAGCACATGAGGGCGGATTTGACTTGTCAGGATACCCGTCTATCTTAATGTGGATAGACCGTATTCGATCCCATCCTAAGTATATAGGTATGAAGTAATCTGTAGAAGT
>JACLAD010001910.1_pt1 | contig 17488 bp, 8 predicted proteins | sample 8027901 | NCBI WGS metagenome assembly JACLAD01 (sample SAMN15725071, study PRJNA655200) | protist metagenome | isolation source: fluorescence activated cell sorting (FACS) single amplified genomes of... | place: Spain: Blaines Bay Microbial Observatory, Mediterranean Sea | collected 2016-07-05 | reverse complement strand
AAGAGCACGGATGGGTACGAATCTTTCTGTGAAAAATCGGACTCGGGATCCTGCATTCCCGCGAACTCGCTCACGACATTTTTTTATGCGAGTTTCCTTCCTGATGGAGGGATGAGACTGGATGGACGAGGAAATATGACTAAACTTTTCGAATTCACCCTAGCGGAGATCTTCAGTCAGAGCTACGCCTTCTTCTTCTTTTCAGATGATCTGGATACTTCCAGTGGTACCGCATCATTCGTTAGATCTGTGTTCATATTTGAAACATCTTCCCGCGAAGAAAAGGACGCGCTTGAAGAGTTTTACTTACGCTGTTTGCAGCGTCTGAAAGACTGGAATATTGACGCGGAGAATCCAGCGAAAATAATTAGCGGTGGGGACACAGTCACGAGGCTGCAAATTTTCAAAGCGCTCCAGTCGGATGCGCTTCTTGCTTTCTTCAGTATTACATTGGTTGTAGCTTTCACCGCCAACCACCTTCGCTCTCTTTTTCTCACCGGGTTTGCGACGATCCAGATTGCGATGACGTTTCCGATTACATCTGTCACGTACTATTTGCTGGTCGGATCGCTCCGCGTCGGCTTGTTGCATGTCCTCTCCTTTTTCATCATCATCGCAATCGGTGTTGACGATGTGTTTGTGATATTTGACGCGTATCGCCAGTCACGCAACACCACCTCTCCCGCAGCAAGAATGGAATCAATCCACTCCAGGGCGGCCACAGCTATGCTGCTCACGTCCTTCACAACATGCGTTGCATTTATTGCCAATCTTTTCACAATAATTCCCGTGATTCAGTCTTTCATGATATTCATGAGCATTTTGGTGATTGTAAATTTCGTTCTGGTGGTTAGTGTATTTCCTCTGGCTATTCTCTTCTGGGCAGCACATCTGCAGAAACGGGAGAGACAGTGTGCAGTGCGTATCTGGCACGCTGTCTGTTGCCGAGGCCGTATCGGGAAAATCGAAGAGAAATACGCATACGAAAGGCCTGCTCGGCCGAGCAATGTGGAACTAGCACCTTTACAGGATGGTGTGAACAGCAGTTTACTTTCGAATTCGGCGTTTTCTGAGAGTTTGGGGAATGGAGGCAGTGATGGTGCAGAGATAGTGGTGGGCAATCGGGAGCACGTGGGAAGTTACAAGCCTCCCTTGCATCTCGACTCTCAGAAAACCGCAGAGGATGGCGGCAGCGGCGGCGGCAACGGCGACGGCAACAGCGACGGCGACGGCAACAGCGACGGCGACGACGGCAGCGACGACGGCAGCAATTCGACAGATGTGAAATACAGTGGGGTGGTGGAGGGAGTGCTTGACCGCGTTGTTAAAGTGATTACAGGCTCGAAACGAGTGGCTATCTTTACTGTCGCTACATTTTTGCTGGCAGTAATTCTGGGAATATCTTTCTCGGCGCAACTACGTCCGGCGCAGGGCATGCCGCAACTTTTTACTCCAAATGACCCTATACAAATCTTCTTAGCACAGATTTCTCATTTTGGTCGAAGCCGGGTGTGCGATACTTGCAGTGGATACTACCATAATGCGATTTTGTGTACAGGCGTCAATTGTGGTTCTAATGGCAAATGTGATTTGGGCGTCTGCGTGTGTAACAAGGGCTTCGCGGGACAAGAGTGCGAGCTTCGGATGTGCTCAGACACGAGCACCTGTGATACTGGCTATGTTTGTGAGGACGGCCACTGCATCTTACCATCTGTGAACCCTGCCCCATCTCCCTCGGAATCATTTTCGCCATCTCCGTCTCGTGATATTAGTTTTTCTTCTGCAGCGCGAGAGCCCAGCGCCTCGGTTTCGGGTCTGAGTTTTTCATCGTCCCATACATCATCACCGTCACTGAAAGTCTCTTCAATCAGCAACGCTCGCTCGCCTGCATCTTCTACTTTCACGTCGAAGCATGGCAACAGCCGGGGTGATAGTAGCGGTGGAAGGATAAGCCCTAGTCCCTCTCATAGACCTGACAGCGGTACTGGAAGCAGCGCAGGAGGTGGCAGCGGCACGGGAGGAGGCAGCGGCACGGGAGGAGGCAGCGGCACGGGAGGTGGCAGCGGCACGGGAGGTGGCAGCGGCACGGGGGGTGGCAGCGGGAGAAGCACGGGTTCGGGATCAGGAGGTGGCAGCTGCATCTCCGGTGGTTGCGGTGAATATGGCACCTGTCGAATGAGTGATCATTCATGCGTGTGCGACGACTTCTACAGTGGTAGTCGATGTGATGCTTGTATGTACGCCGTGCGAAATTTTCCAGATTGTCCCTTACCCCCGCCACCACCCGCAAATGAGCCCGTTAATTCTAATCGTGCGCGTGTTGAAGTCGTTTGGGGCATCAAAGGGATTACCTGGCCTACCGGCGCGTTAAATATCGAGGACGAAAACCGCGGAATTGTCGAGTACGATTCCTCAATCAACATCGCAGATCCTGCTGTGCAATCGTATATTTTGCGCACATGTGACATAATCACTAGTCATGCCGATTTGGTCCAAGGAAATTCGGAAGGGTGCTTCATGCGTGAGTTTAAAACTTGGTTGGCGGAAGAAAGTCGCTCTTTTCCTGTGGCCCGCGAAAGTACGTTCATCAACCTTCTCTACAAGTTCACCAAGTCGCCATCTGGCACGAAATTCAGACAGTACGTTGTATTCGATTCGCCCGGTAAAAATCCTTCCAGAGTGAAGGCATGCATTGTACTCTGGTACACGCACGAGAGGAGCTATGAAGGCGGTTTCGTAGCTCTTCGATCCTATGCGCGTTGGAAAGCCTTGCTTGAATCGATAAACGCGGGTGCGCCGAAACCAGCCGGTACGTGCTTTCAGACCAGTGATTTGTGGCCCCAAGCATTCACGGAAGTCATTGCTGTCAACGGCACCCTGTCTGGAATAGCCATAATGGTTGCCTCTGGCTTCTTGGTTATCTGGCTTTTCAGTAGCAGTCTTCGAGCAACTATCATATGTGTGGGTCTTCTCCTCGGAATCCTCATCATAACGACGGGAACCTTCTGGCTCGCAAACTGGACTCTTGGTATCATTGAAGCAGTGGGGATATCCATTCTTCTTGGTAGTGCAATCGACTATCCGGGTCATCTCATTGAGCGTTTTGTGGACGTACAGCCGCCCGCAGGCGTTTCGCTCTTCGGCACGAAAACGAAGGCTCGAAGTTACCGAGCTCGGGCAGCAGTTCGAAGTGTTGGTGTTTCCGTGTGGAATGCAAGTGTAACGACCATGAGCTCATCCTTCGTGCTTCTGTTCTGCCGCATTGTCATTTTCCGGCGTGTAGGTGTAATTCTTTTAGTCGCGGCATTTATTTCTATCACGGCAACACTCTTCCCATTACCTGTCATCTTGACATGGCAAGGGCCCTCGTATTTTGCCCGCTCTTGGCGCGTGAGACTGCGGACGCTAGGCTTTGTTCTCCTCGGTGTCCTCCTTGTTGCCGGCACGCTCGTTGTCTTGGCAGTTACTGGAGTTCTCACGGGCTCCGCGTGACGGCCGTACGTCTAGAATGCCATTGGCGTGGGGAAGTATGATATCTGAATGACGGGGCAACATGATGAGTGGTGCGGTAAGTTTTTTCTACTTTTCCAGGTGTAACATGTAACATGTAACTCGGGGATGTGATGGAAATCTCGAGGGGATATGTCCCTGACCCCTAGACCAGGCTAAAACCAAACCTAAAAACAAAACGTCAGGTAAAAAACGGTGCGAACTGCTGTTGCTGTGGACTCTTGGCGCCTGTTTGATTGAGCATCGGCACAGAGGTGGATCCTTAAACTCCACGAGTTAGAGTGCTCACATCCAAACCACCAAAGTTTTGCAAAATACCTAAAAACTAAAATGGTCTTGCGCAACTCATGATTAATGCGCATATTCATTGTGGTTGTGTGAATGAGATTTATACAAAAGCCCCCTCTCTACGATATTCCCTTGAGACACCCTGAGAGAAAATACGAAAATACCGTAACGATAAAGTACAAGTACGAGGCAAGGCACATATTCAATTCAAAAAATGAATGCTGACGATTGTTACGAATTAAACGCAGTGTGCAGTGTGGAGAGGGCTTCAGCGAAAAGAGACCGGAGAGAGTCGCGCTATCATAATCTACCACGCACATCCCGTTTTCCTACGAGTGGATCGGGGATGTGAGCAACACTCGTTCCAGCGTAGTGTTTTGTATGGGAGGAGCAAATCGCCGTGGGACACGCTCCCTCCAACTCGTCACAGGCACCGACACAACCACGACCGACCCGGCCCCCCTTCCCTCGCCGCCTTTCCGCGCAATTTGAAGCCCGCGTGCCAGTTGCAGCGTCAGTAAACACCATGGGAAGACACCCTACGACTCGCCGTGCTGCGGGTCAGCTCCTTTTCACGCTGCTCGTCGCAGGGATGACCGTCGCCACGGGCCAGGCCGCGGAAGCGAAACCAACATGTGGTTGGTTCAACTCGCCGGAATCCTGCCTGTCGAATTCGACTTGCGGGTTTTGCGTGAAGTCCTTCACGTGCATGGCGAAGGAACATTCTGCTAGTTGCACAGGAAAGGCCTCGGAGCACTCCTGGTGCGAAAACGTTGAGGACTGCAAAGAGACACTCTCACGACCCGAATACGCTGGCCAGCGCACGGCCAATGCTAGCCAGTTGCCTCCAGAGGCGTGGGATATTCATTGTAACAATGGCGGGCAGCGCGACTGGTCGCAGACCTGGCCAACCAGACCGAGTAACGTGAACTGGGGAAATGCGTATTGCGATTGCCCGCCAGGATATGATGGCGTGGAATGCAATCAGTGCACTTCCGATGATTCCTGCGTTAATGGCGGCAAGTGTGTGAAGGACATCTACCGCCCGGACGACGTGGTGGAGTTGAAGGCGACCTGTAACACTACCTTCTGCCGGGCGGTGCAAATTGAAAAGGGATCGTTTCACGTGAAAATTGACAATAGCAAGGGTGTGATCAATGTCGATATTCTCAATATAGTCCCGCCGGTTTGGAACGGTCAGCTTATGTCACCTTACGTGAGTAAAGGAGTGCTAAGCTCTTGCAAATATGAGCTGAAGCCATGCCCGAAGCAGACTACCACACTTATGCCACTCCCCTGGGGAGACGCTTCAAACCTGCCCCTGTGCGATTTCTGGACATGCAGCGAGCCGAAAACTGTGCCAGATCCCAGCAAAGCCTGCACTCCCAAGGGGGCTCCATGGCAGAGGTACGAGGATAGCTGCACGCAGCTGAACGACTTTTTCCAGCCGAACTTCGAGTTCGCGTGCCAACACCAGACGAAACCCACCGCGGGCGTCTACAAGTGCAGCTTTGCAACAAAGCCCACCGGGCATGGGATGTTTGTGATGGACGCTGTGCTCGGTTGGTGCCTGTCGCGGAACACATCGGCCCCTAGCTCAAACTCTACGGGGAAACTCGCATTTTGCGAAGAGCACTCGCAGCTCTGCGACAGTTTACTTCGAGGTATTTCTTTCTCCGCGCCAATATTGGTAATATTGGTCATCCTCGTAATTATCATACTGCTTGACAGACGGACGCGAAGCATGCACCCTGAAGCCATCAAGTCTAGACAGCAAGCAGAAAATTCTGTATTCGCGTCTGGTCAACCCATCCTACAGAGGCCTCTGCTCGCTCAGCAAGTGTCAGAAAGCACCCAAGCGTCAGAAGAAGAGGGAATCGATGAGAGGGGGGCGTTGGCAGATTCGTGCCGCCCCCGTCGGCTCTCTAGTCTTTCGAATTACTGGTTCACGGATGCATTTCAGCAAAATCGCCGCGGCTCTGCTACACGGGAGAGGGCGACCTACAGTGAGAAGATTTTACCTGCAGAGACGTGGATGACATTCGACGGCGTGTCTTTCAAGACCAGCAGTGGCAAGAAAATTCTCGAAGGGGTCACCGGCGTTGCCGGCCCAGATCTGTTCGCCATCCTTGGTCCGTCGGGGTGCGGCAAAACCACATTCATCGACATTCTTGGGGGGAGAAAAAACTCAGGCCAAGTCTCCGGTACTGTCACGCTGGGACCGACCCTCACCACCATGAGGCACCGGCAGCGTGCTACCGGGTACGTCCTTCAAGACGATGTGCATCTTGCGACTGCCACAGTGCGTGAATACTTGGATTTCCATGCGACGCTAAGACTCCCAGCCTCGGTGAATCGCCGCGAGCGGGGGAAACGAATCGAAAAGGTGATCTCACAATTGGGGCTCACAAAAGTCGCGGACTCGCGCATCGGTGATCAGTTTAAGCGGGGCCTCTCGGGGGGCGAGAAAAGGCGCGTAACAATAGCTTGCGAGTTGCTCGCGTCTGATGGCGTCATATTCTTGGACGAGCCGACCAGCGGACTGGACTCCAGTTCCGCGGAGACGGTGATTGACGCGCTCCAAGCCCTTGTAAAAGGAGGAACAAGCGCTATTTTTTCCATTCACCAGCCGCCATCGGCACTCTTCCACCAATTTTCGCGGATCCTCCTGCTGAGCCCCGCGGGCAGGACGGTTTACTGCGGGCCTCGGCGCTTCATTCTTCAGCATTTTGAGGATTTGGGCTACGCTTGTCCCGATGGCTTCAACCCGAGTGAGTTTTTGCTCGATCTTGTAACGAAACAAGACGAGGACCGCGTCAATGCTCTCGCGGATGCTTTTATCGACAGTGATGTAGCTAAAATGGAGCGGGCTTTGGTTGCAAGAATCCGTTCTGCACCAGCCGGGCAGGAGAATTGCCCCGCAACAGGTGCTCCGGGTGACATCGAGTCCGCGCCGGCGGTCACTGTTACACCCACTCAACACCTAGGCCGCACTTCCGATTCAAACATGCGCACGGCGAGTCACAAACAGCGAGGGGCGTCTTGCACTCGGCAGTTTGTGAAAGTTGCCGGGCGCGCCCTGCGTAACGTGATGCGCCACCCCCTGCTTTTCATGTGTAATATCGTTGCAACAACGGTCGTAGCACTTCTCATTGGCATTTTCTACTGGCACATTACTCCAGACCTTCAAGGCGCTTTAAATCGTGCGGGTCTGTTTTTTTTCTCTCTGAATTATTTCATGCTGCTGTCGCTCGTCCAGCTAGGCTTGTGGCAGGATGAGAGGCTCCTGTACCTCCGTGAGCTGAATGCTGGATGCTACTCGCCATTTCCCTATTTGTCTGCAAAGATCGTCTCCGAGATCCTCCCGATGAGAGTTATCCCGACATGCATTTATTCTGCTATTATCTACCCTATGGTGGAATTGAACCCAGATCCCACGAGAACAGCGTGGTTCGTGACCACTCTGCTTCTTGCAAATCTTGTGAGCAGCGCCTTGATGCTGTGCATAGGTACAGTCACACGAAGTGCGGCAATGTCAAATCTCTTGGGCTCTCTGGTTGCCCTGTTTTCTCTGCTGTTCTGCGGGTTTCTAATCCAAGCTGGAACGTCTCCCTCATTTGTTAACTGGGTCAGCTACGCCTCCCCGTTGAATCATGCGTTCAAAATGCTCATGATAAATGAGCTCAATGGGGAAAGCATTCTCTTTGCCCCGAAAGGATACAAAGTAAAGGTAGAAGTGAACGGCGAAATGTACTACAAGCAACTCGGAATGCACACGGACGATTTCATGCCGTCCTTCTCTGCACTATGTGGCGCATGCACGTTTTTCTTCCTCCTTTCGTATGCGCTGCTCTATTTATGTGTGAAGGAGCGTCGCTGAAGTCGCCAGAAAAATGTCTACGCGTTCACTTCAAAGTTCAAAGCCAGCTTGACTGGCACCACTAACTCTCACTACTAAAAATTACAATTTAAATTTAAACAATTTTTTTTTATTTGACCATTTTTTACATTTTACATTTTATTTACTAACTTACGAACTTCGATTGATAATTCCCAAGCTGAGCGACGGGCGACGGGTGGCGGACGGCATATACTTCAGGTGCCCTTTTTGAAATATGCCTCCGTCATTTTTTAAATAAAATTGATTTAATTTAGGTCCCCGGCTTGGAGTAGAATGTTCAGAGCTGTGGCAACATCACCCTCGGAGTGCTGTAACGCCTCGTGAGCAACTTCAAGAGAAAATCCCATATCAACCAGACTTGATACACCGGAAGCTGACGCGGCGGAGCTACCATTTTTCCCGCCGTGGCTCGTTGGAGCAGCATAGGCAGGTTTGGTGCCGGCGGAGGAGGAAGGTGTTGGGGCGAATCGCAGATCGTAATACCAATTTAGTATCGGACTTTCAACATATGAGCGGCTTGTTGTTGTATTCACCATAACACATATGCCAGGCTCCAAAGAAAACCCAGCAGAAAAGTGGCCATTCAGGTCCGCTGCGAAAATGCGCATGTCATAATTTCCGGACGGACGATTCGCGATGTTTCTACTAGTTTCTTCAGCCTTCCATTCGTCCGGCGATTGCAACACCCTGCGACCCTCTTCAAACCGCTCGACAATGAACACACTATCGTGCTCTCCAAATGTTACTTTGCCTGGCTTTTCTGCATCAGCTTTTCCTCCGAATCGCTTTTCTTCCTCCATGATTCTCACATATTCATCGGGGGTGGCCTTTGAGATTTCATGATACTGATTGTATCTCACGAAATCAACAGGGACACCATCACCGGTTATTAGAGGCGCCACATTTGCTGCTAAAGCGTCGGACAGCTCGTAATTCGCAACCCAGTTGCGGAGATGATTCCGCCGGGAACGCACAGTTTTGAAAAGGTTGGGATGTTTGTCAATCCACTCCAGGCGCGATGCACGGACTGATTTCATGGCCTCCTCCACTCGTTTCATCGTGAGGTCAACATTCTTGACAGGCTGGAGCATGAACTCCACAACGTCACTACTGTTTAGTCGGACACCCTCTCTCTCCGAGCGCTTCAGGTCTCGTGCACGCTCAGCCAAAATTTGCGCGACGGCACAAGTCAAGTAGCCACATATGCTTCCTGCTGTTCCATACTTGTCAATCAGAGGCTGGAAGTCGGAATGAAACTGCAGCAGTCCTGGAGCAGAAAGAAAAAAGCCATCCCGAACGACGTTGTTCCGACCGGAAAAGTGGTGGCGCAAAGGAACCCCACGGTCTCTCCTGGGCAGCGGCACCTGGGAGTTCGCACCCTCCTTTTTCATAACGATGGATCTGGTTTCCTTCGACCTCGCCTCTCTGGCAGAAATTTCCAGCGCGAGTTGGAGGTCGGCGTCGCCCGCGGCGGCCCCGAAGCTCGCCATCCTTTGCGCCGGTGGTGTTCGAGAGACCTCGTGCCTATAGCCTCTTCTCTCTCTCTCTCTCTCGTCTCTCTCTCTTCTCTCTCTCTCTGTTGGTCTCTCTCGTCTCTCTTCCGAATAAATTTCTGTGAAAAGTTTTGATCTAGATCGTGTGTCATCGAAAGTTCGATCTAAAGTCTCATGAATTTTAAAAGAGAGACGAGAGATGCGAGAGAGAGAGAAAAGCAATTTTTTTAAAAAGTCAGAGTGCCCGAAGGTCGGGGAGGTCAGGAGGGGGTGGAGTGTTCCACTCCAGAGCAGCCGCCTAGAATTGCTGGAGAACCTGCTCCGGAGTGGGAGTGTAGAGACGCGGAGACGGCGGCGGCTCTGGATCAAAGGCGCGAAGGCGACTGCTCTGCGGTGGTGGAGTGGGGGACTGCTAGAAAACCTACACACACACCAACATCAACATGGGGCTCCGGCAACAGCAAACGCTGTGGTTGGTCGCAGGTGGATCGTTTCTTTTGTTCGGACTCCTGCTCGTGGTGTACGTGGGGATCACGCACTTCACAACAGGATTCCTGCCCATGTGTGTTCTGCTAGTTCCGGGAGTTTTTTGTGTCTTGAATGTAACTGGGACGATCTTGTCGAGGAGTTTTGTCAGCTCCTTTCAGTGCCAGGTGTGCGACGAGCTATGTGAATTAGAGACGTGGGTCGATGAACCTTTGACCATGACTTCCAAGACTCGAACGTTGTTTTTTATTCACGGCTGGCCGGATGGTCCGCGTGTTTGGGATAAGCAAGTTCACGAGTTCAAGAGGCGGGGATACAAGTGTGTCCGTGTTGTGCTTCCAAGATTTGGTGCACAAGACTTACCGGAAAATCACCCACTCTGCGATTTTCCCGTGGTTATCGAAATGCTGCGAAGAGCTCTGCTGCAGCATGCATCTGCCGCGCAGCCAGCTACGGTAGTCGCGCATGACTGGGGATCAACGTATGCCTATCGTCTCCAGTTCCAGCACCCGTACCTTGTTGAGCGCCTCGTCGTGTGTGATGTGGGTGCGCATGTACGTTGGGATTGGCAGTCCTGGCGCAAGGTACTTGGCTATCAGGTGGGCATTACGGCAGCGTATCTCTTGGGCGATAGATGGGGCTTTGATACCCAAAAGCAAGCGCTGAGTCTCGGAGCAAGTCAGCGTGTCATGCCCGACGCAGGATATAGCTGGAGAATAAATTACCCATACGCCTTTTTCCATATTCGTCTTCTGTGCTGGTGGTTCTCGCGAAGTGGTGACGGGTTTCCTGAAGTCGGCGCGGGCTCGTCCACGACGATGCACATACCTTCGTGCCCCACTTTGTACATGTATGGCGCGCAGAAAGGGAATCCCCCGACGCATTTTCATTCACAAGCTTGGCTAGATAACCTCTCGCTCGCCGGAGTTGAGCCGTGTTCACTGCCGTGTGGTCACTGGATTACTCTCCGTGAACCTGAAGCATGCAATGTTCGCATGTCTGCGTTTTTATCCTCTCAATATTGCGACAGGTGCCGCATAACTTCTTCCGATGCCGATACAACCACGATGGAAAAGCCCGCTGACAACAATAGCAAAGAATGGTTTGGCGCAACACTCAGATGTTTTTTCCACCTCGGATTGAGCGCTGCACTCGTGATTGCAGCTGTTTTAAACGGAGTCACACCTGTCAGCAGTTCTGCGGCCGCTGCCGCGCTAGTCGCCGTTGGTGGTGGAATAGTCAGCGCGCTCCTACTTTCGAAGCGCGATCCAGGAATTCCAGCCCTCCCGCTGGTCCCAGGGAGCAAAAACGACATGGGCCCTTGTGCCCACCGCTGGAAGCGAACGTGGGCCGAAAAGTTTGGGGGGACATTTGGCGTGTGGCAGAAAGGTCGTCTCCAGGTTATTGCCGGAGAGTCGTCGTTGATGCGGCGAGTCCTGCACCGAGGGAATTCAGAGCGCTCTTCTCGCTTCCAGGAGTGTCTGGAGCGCACTCTGACGGGAGGGGTGCCTAATTTATTTACTCTTCCTGAAAATAACGAGTGGAAGAGAAGGCGAAAAGCGATGTCCAAATTTTTTGCCGCGAAGAATCTTCGCAAGTTTGAGAAGGAAATACGCGGGAAAGTGGCCACGTGTTCGAACATTATTGCGGCAGCGGAGGGCCCCGTCGACGTCGATGACTTGATGATTCGACTCACCCTTGATGTGATCGGAATTGTAGTGATGGACCTGGACATTAATGCTCTGGGTTCCACACAAGCTTCTCCCGGTGGCATCGACATGAACGGCGCCGACGTTCGCCAGATTATTTCGGAGCTCATCAACATGACACTCCTTAGAATGTACGAGCCTCCTCAAACTCCGCCCAGGCAATACGAACTCCTGTGGTCTTTTGTACGCAACGCCGTAACATCATTTCTCAGAACACACTCATATCCTGGCGAGAAAAGTGAAGCAGAAACCCGGGGGCTTTATCTCGTGCAGTGCTTTCCACAGGTGGAACAAGCCCTGCGCGAGGGCAAGCTGCTCGACGACGCGGAGCTGAATGACGTGTCGTCTGACATCATTATTTTTTTGGTCGCAGGACACGAAACAACTGGTCACACGCTAGCGTGGACGTTGTGGCATGTTGCCACGCTCGGAGACAATTCGCCGACAAAGCAAGCTATCAATACTGCCATATCCAAGGGGCTTGAGAGTCAGCAGTCAGTAGAACTTTTTGACCGCATACTTTTGGAGAGTATGCGCCTCAAGCCAGCATCGGCAAATGGAACTGGAAGGATTCTAACGCGCGGCATTCGCGTTTGCCGCGAAGATGGTCTCAGGATTTTCCTGCCACCCAAAACCGCAGTGAATTGCCCTTTCTACACAGCGCACATGTCAACAGAGACGTGGGGAAGCGATGCGGCCGAATTCAAGCCAGCTAGATGGCGCTCGCGGAATATGAAGGATGAAGAGAATGCGTTTAACTTCCTCGCGTTCAGCTCAGGACCCAGATCATGCGTCGGGCGAAACCTAGCACTCTTTGAGTTGCGCCTCGCGCTCCCTCTGCTATTGAGGAAATTTCATTTTTCCCCGGCCTCTACGTCATCGCATGCAGGTCCCCGCGAGGTGTGTGGAATTAATCTCCACGCCGACGGTGGTCTCTGGCTTTGCGCCCAAGATCGTACCGGTCAGCAGTAATATGTAATAAAATTATTTTTTAAATATTTTTTTATTTTAGTGTAGTGTCATGTCATATGTCATTGTAAACAGCAGCAGGACTTTTTCTCTGCCACGGCCATGGAGGCAGATGTTGAATCCCCGCTGTCCAGCAGCAGGGCGACTGATTTCAATTTGCCAAGAAGGGGCCCGGCAATGCCACTCCTCTCCATTTTACCCAAACGATCCGACACAGCATCGAGGGGAGAACGACCTTTGTGGTCACATGCGTATTTATCGCACCCAGCTTGAAGGAGGCAACACACGACATCCAATCGCCCGAACAAGGCACTCTTGTGCAAGGCGGTGAGTCCGTCCTTGTTTTTAATATCGACGTGCGCTCCTGCGTTTATTAACATTCGGCAACACTCTGCCGTTTTGCAGAGAAACAGAGGAGTCGAGCCCGTACAATCGCGCTCATTTAGCATTTGCTGGGGAAGACGACGCTGCAAGGACCAAAGAAGACGCGAAACGGCTGCGACATCATTTTCTCCTACAGCCTGATGTAATTCTCCACCCCCGCCGACCGTGCTTCCCGGCCGAGGACTTCGGCGCAAGTGCAGCTTATCGTCGCGTGCCTGATCCTCTGGAGATGCGTCATCTTTCTCCACTGCATCGCCATTACAGAATACTCCAAAGTTCACGGTAATGTTTTGCGCCTCGCCAGCTTCCTCTTGAATAATAGAACCCATGGCCGGGCAGCTTCGGGACCTCTTCATCGATTTCTCGACGTAGCCCACGCTCCAGCGCTCCAGCGCTCCAGCGCTCCACCGCAAACTTTAGGCGATGCCCCGCTTCATAACAACACCCAATGAGCAAGCATCACCAACGCATTTCCCCGAGTCAAAAAGCTGACCGACGCGGGTCGGGGGTCTCGTCGAAGCCGAGCGCCTCCCGCGGCGCAGGCCGCCGCAGCGCAGACCAGAAATTTCAGCGCCAGGTTTTCTTCTGAACCTTCTCCGCACGGAGTGCCGCCAGCAGCGGCTTGCTCTGGAGACACCCCGCAGGCCTTTCGGCGATGTCGCGCACAGGCGCGGTCTTTGCACACCCACACAAGATGAGAGAGAGAGAGATTAAATTTAAGGTTTAGATTAGAGAGAGCTGAGAAAGCGGATCACTCGGGGATCGAGAGAGAGAGGGGGAGAGAGATAGAGAGAGAGAGAGAGAACCTCGATCATAGACCTCCCAACAAGACACGTGCACACCCAAATAAAAGCTCCAAATTCCAAAAGACACACCCTCTCAGAGCGCCAAATTCCAAAAGACACACCCGCAGAGAATGGAGCGCCAAATTCCAAAAAATGAAGAGCTCCAAATTCCAAAAGACACCCTACGTAGCATTAGAGCGCCACATTTCAAAAGCGTCTTGTCGGTTGCAGGTCTTGGAATTTGGCGTTTTGGTCTTTTGGAATTTGGCGCAAGGGGTGTCTTTTTGAATGGCGTCAGGGGGTGTTTTTGGAATTTGGCGCTCCATGTGCAGGTGTGTCTTTTGGAACTGTAGGTGTTATATTTGCCATTTTTTAAAAAAAGGTGCTGTATTTTCGTACGAGATACAATATCATATATCATGTATCATAATCATAATCATATATCATATATATCATATATCAATTTATCATTATCATTAATCATTATTATCCAAATTAGCAAATTAGTCAGTTTTCACCCTCCAGTAATTTAGTCTCTTCAACAGGTGACTGCTCAATGAGCGCCTCTTCATCGCTGACCCCAAGTATTGCCATGTCCGCGGATCCCACAACAGTAGAAACAGTAGAATCTTGCTCTGTGGTAGCTCTAGGGACAAGGCGCATTTCCATTGCTCCCTTCGGAGCTGAATTTCATGTTCTTTCCACCCTTTCCCTCCATCGAGGGCAGCGTCGAAAGCATCCTTGTAAAGTTTTGCTTCGGGATTTTCGTGTAGCAGTGCTGCACACCAGCTACAGTATAAACCAGCGACACGGCAAACAGGCAGTTCGCGCCGATAATGACGACAGAGAGTACAATCGCCATGCTCTTCTCGATGCCAGACCAGGAAAACACCTGACCACTCCACATTGCCAAAAAGCATACAACTAAACCACTCAGCTGGAGTTTATCAAGTACCGCATGCCGCCTCGACGTCAGCTTGAAGGGAGACGCGAGAAGTCGTCCACTTGGTATTGCGTGCACTCTATTGCCCCCCGATGGGCAAGTACAAAGACGCTGCCGTTTAACGCGATGTAAAACAGCTCTCCAATGCGAATTTTGACGTGCAAATCGATTTGATTCAAATTCCAGGGCACTGAAATTTCACTGGCGGCCGTATGGTGGGTGTGAGTTATGTTTGACTTCGGGGGAGGAATTAGGTACTGGTTGGACCACGAGATCTCGTATCTTGAAATATTGGTAGCAGCCGGAAAGTTGAAACCGCCCTTCCTCCACTTGACAGACGCCTGCCTAGCGTCAGAAGTGTCACGCAAAACAGATGCAATGTTGGGTGGGGGGACGAGCCGGCACTCTGCTTTTCCGGATCTGTAACGGTATCCTCCGGCGAATGTACGGTCTCCGCATTTCTCTGGACAAAGTTGCCCACCCCGAAGATATTTGCCATACCGTGTAAAGTAAAATCCGGGCTGGCGTATCAATACCAATGAATCCAAGGTTTTCTAGATTTTTCAACTTGTCATTCTTCGATTATGCACAGCAAGTAAGGTCGCCCGGCATGCCTCTTCGTAGGCATGCCGGTGGTGAAGAAGATGCTGCACATGGCCGCTGGCTTCGAACACGTGAGTATGGACGCGGCGCTCTCCTCCCTCTCGCGACGACATCAGAAAGGCCCTTCGAGCACTCACGACTTGCTCGATGACATCCTGCGTGCACAACTCATCAACCTTGGAGTAGAGAAAGGTCTCACGGGCGCAATTGCGCAAACGCGAGTTGTAGATAGTAGAATGATACCGGCGGTCAAGAAAAGAGCTCCCGTATTGTCCCATGACTGCAGCCACCATCAGCACTCCTAAACGCCTCCAACGTTGGCGAGACCCGTATACCTTCAAAAGCACTACTAATGCAGCCACGATAGGAATGCCCAAGAAAAATGCGCGAATAAGAATGCGCTTCCAAAGTGGATTTCTCCCTGCCATGAGCGCCTTGTAAAGCAATGAAAACTGAAGACTTCCTGGACAGGAATCAAAGATAAGGCCGTGGACATGGTTGCAAATTACACCTGTCTGGTCACGCCTGAAAATTTCAGCCAAACATAATGCTCCGTTGTTGGAGAAAACGTGAAAAATGTACCGGTGTCCAACCCTCTCACCTTCCCCTTTGAACCAAGCCTGAAAGGCCGTGGCACTTTCTACAATTTGCCAAGGCAGTGGACCCGGTGGAATGAAGCACAGTATCTTCGGGGCCCCAATGTCGCGCCAAACCTCAACGTATTTGCGCAAGTGTCGGCTTCTTGCACCCATCCATCCAATCAAAACCACAACCACCCCACAGCTCTTGGCAGCCTTGGAGTCCACGTGGAATGAAAAAAATTCTCCGCAGCGAAGTCCAGGAGTGCGTGACACGACTGCCCGGGACTTGATCGAGTCCACCCCTTGCGTTTCCGACGACATGTTCCACCTCAAGAATGCAATGCGAGGCGCAGAACTCTCGCAGCCAGGTTACAGGACAGCAACGCTGGAACCCACGCGACTCCTCCCGGGAGTACGGCGGGCGCAGGGACTCCCGGCCGCAATCACCGGCTCCTGAAAGAGTAGCCCTCCCCTGCCCTCGATCTCTCTCTCGTAGAGAGAGACGAGAGAGAGAGGTCAAGTGCGAGAATTTAAATAGGATATATAGACTTGCTTTGTCACATCGTCGCGTCTCACCCACTGAAAAAGAGAGACGAGAGAGAGAGACGAGAGAGAGATAGAGAAGAAGACACGCACACACATTATCGCGCGGGTCTCGCCCCTGTGGAGACGCCATCTATCCCCGCCGGGCATCTCGCGCGCCCCACGACCCGCGCCCGGGCCCGGAAAGTCTCCCCGGCGCATCCCATGGCCGATAGCCACAGCGAGGGTGGCGCGTCTGCCGTCGTGCGAGATGATGGGGAAGGGCGCAGGGTGGAGGACATTTTGCCCCCCAAGCTTCTCACTGAGCACCTGCGGTTCACAGTGGACTTGAAACGCCGGAGAGTCCAGGGGGCGTACGCCGTGGCGTGGCGCTGCGTGCACTATCTGAAAAACGTGGTGGGGCGCACGCGATGGGCAAACGTGGCTGAGCTTCTCGAGTTTTTGCACTGCGTGGGGAGAGATCTAGTGCGGGCTCAGCCCATCGAGTTTACTGCTGGGAATATTGTGCGCCGCGTCCTCCACACGATCCGAGAGGAATACAGTCGCTGCCTCGCGCGCGAGGAGAACGACGGCGAAGTTCCATCTTCACCTGCCCTCGGTATGCGCATCTTGCGCACGAGAGAAAAATTCGGCACAAAGTCGATCGATGGTCTAAAGCCCATGCTTGTCGACGGTATAAATGAGATTATCTCCGAACTGGAGAATAGAGTCGCACCCATCACGACCCAAGCACAGAACTACATTCATATGGATGAAATCATTCTTACATGCGGTTACAGTTCCACAATTTTGGAATTTTTGCGGAAACCCGTTAAGGACTCTCGCTCCAGCGGTGCGGCTCTACTTCGATTTGAGGTCTTCGTTGCGGAGTCAGCTCCAAGCTTCCGGGGCCATGACATGGCAGTGAAGCTGGCAAAAGCTGGCATTACTTCCACAGTGATTCCTGACAGTGCTGTTTTCGCGCTGCTGGCACGTGTGAATAAGGTCATCATACCTTGCCACGCTGTCATGGCAAATGGAGGCATAGTTGCCTGCGCTGGCACTCACGCAGTGTGCTTGGCGGCGAAGCACCACCGCACCCCTGTTCTGTGTGTGACAGGAATGTATAAACTCAGCCCCGAGTATCCTCACGACCCGGACGGTCTCACGGAGCTCTTATCGCCGAGCGACGTTCTGCCTTTTGAGGACTGCAACGAAATTTCCATGGATCACACGACAGTAATCAATCCGCAATATGACTACGTTCCGCCCGAACTTGTGGATCTGTTTATCACTGAAATTTCTGTGGTTCCA
>JACLAD010001446.1_pt1 | contig 17488 bp, 15 predicted proteins | sample 8027901 | NCBI WGS metagenome assembly JACLAD01 (sample SAMN15725071, study PRJNA655200) | protist metagenome | isolation source: fluorescence activated cell sorting (FACS) single amplified genomes of... | place: Spain: Blaines Bay Microbial Observatory, Mediterranean Sea | collected 2016-07-05 | reverse complement strand
GCAGGAGCTGGAAGAAAAACATCCCGAGTTTGCAGACCCAAACTCACCGACGCTTCGTGTTGGAGGGGCGGTAACGAAGAATTTTGCGACGGTTGTACATGAATTCCGGATGTATTCTCTCGATAATTCCTATTCAAAAGAAGACCTGGAGGACTGGGAAAAACGGATCAAAAAAATGGTAGATGGCGAGGTCAATTATACCTGCGAATTAAAATTTGACGGTGCTTCCATCAGCCTTACCTATGAAAAAGGTGTTTTCAGAAAAGCAGTCACACGTGGCGACGGATTCCAGGGGGATGATGTAACCAATAATGTACGAACGATCAATTCGGTGCCGTTAAAATTAAAGGGAGACGATTATCCTGAAAAATTCGAGATTCGTGGGGAAATTGTGTTGCCGTATGAAGGTTTTGCACATCTAAATGCTGCCCGGGTGGAAGCAGGGGAAGAACCGTATGCCAATCCGCGGAATACGGCTTCGGGAAGTCTAAAGCTCCAGGATAGTGCAGAGGTAGCCAAAAGACCATTGGATTGCCTGCTCTACAATATCACCGGAAATAATTTGGGAATAAAAACCCAGTATGAAAGCCTTCAGAAGGCACGGGAATGGGGCTTTAAAGTCCCTGATGAAGCCAAGCAGGCAAAGAATATTGATGAAGTACTGAGTTTCGTGAATTATTGGGATGTTCACCGCCATGATTTACCGTATGAAACGGACGGAGTAGTGGTGAAAGTGAATGATCTGCACCAACAGGAAGAATTGGGGTATACTGCCAAAGCGCCACGTTGGGCGATGGCGTATAAATTTAAGACAGAACAGGTTTCTACCACCCTGGATAAAATTACATATCAGGTGGGAAGAACCGGAGCGATCACTCCGGTGGCCAACCTGGAGCCGGTACAACTTGGAGGGACGGTGGTAAAACGAGCATCATTGCACAATGCAGATCAGATAGAAAAACTGGATGTGAGGGAAGGAGATACTGTTTTTGTGGAAAAAGGCGGGGAAATTATTCCGAAGATTGTGGGAGTGGATTTCACCAAGCGAGATCCTAAATCCAAACCAACTCAATATGCTACTCATTGTCCTGAATGTGAAACCGAACTGGTTCGGAATGAAGGCGAAGCTCAGCATTACTGCCCCAATGCCACCGGTTGTCCGCCGCAGATCATTGGCCGGATTCAGCACTACATTTCCAGAAAAGCAATGGATATTGAAGGTCTGGGAGGGGAAACTATAGCACTTTTTGTCAACAACGGACTCATTGGAAATTACGCAGATCTTTACGAACTGAAAAAAGAACAGATTCTTCCGTTAGAAAGGATGGCCGAGAAATCTGCCGAAAATATTATCAACGGAATTGAAAAATCCAAGGAAATTCCGTTTGAGCGGGTGTTGTTCGCTCTAGGTATCAGGTATGTTGGGGAAACGGTAGCAAAGAAACTGGCAAAACATTTCAAGAACATAGAAGCCATTGAAAATGCTTCCAAAGAAGAGCTGGAAGCGGTAGATGAGATTGGCGAGCGAATTGCCGAAAGTGTGGTTGAATTCTTTGCTGTGGAGCAAAATAAAAAAACGGTAGATCGCCTGAAAGAATATGGCGTACAGCTGGAGATCTCCGCAGAGAAGTTAGCGAATCAAACGAATAAACTGGAAGGGCAGACGTTTGTGGTTTCGGGGGTATTCAATATGTCTAGAAATGATCTTAAGAAGTTAATAGAGGATAACGGCGGAAAAGTTTCCGGTTCTATTTCTTCAAAAACCAGCTATGTTGTTGCCGGTGAAAATATGGGACCCAGCAAACTTGCCAAAGCAGGAAACCTGGGTGTCCCAATTATTAGCGAAGATGACTTTTTGAAGATGGTGGAGTAGGAGGGGAGAAAGACGAAGCGGGAGGTACGAGAATTAGTTATGGAAAAAAAGAACCTAGAGACAAGACAGAAATGGAAATGGGGATATAGTAAGTCCAGAATCATGTTGACTAATTTTATTTGATTTAATTTCTCAGAATTTAAAATGAATTATCTCCGAATTTATCCGGAGAGTTTAAGGATATAATAATTGTCGGTTTGAGCCTAAACCAATCAACTTCAGTATGTTAAATTAGCTTAGTAATACGATCGTACTAGCTCAATAAGTTCTCCCTGTATGGATTCAGTTTCGTCCTGTTCATACCAGGCCTGTACTTTTGGGATAATTTGTTTAAGATCTAAACCTTCATTTTTCCATTTGTCCATTTCAATTTGCAGAAGCGAAGGGCGCGGTCCCCAGGATCCAAGTTCTTTCAGGTCTTTATCTAAAACAATCAGTTTAGGGATAGAGCGCCCTCCATTGGTAAGGTGGGCATCCATTAATTCCGGATTTTCGTCGCGGAGCAAAAGCTTCAGTTTAACTTTATCGGGCAAAGCCTTCTCAATCGTAGCAAGCATAGGGACTATAAAAGCAGCATCACCACACCAGCCTTCAGTAAGGACCAGCCAGGTCACTGCCGGCCCGACTTCTACAGTAGTACGCAAGTCTTTAGAGACTTTATAGCTTATATCAAATTTTTCCATGAGCCCTACATTCTTTTCTGTGTAAGGACGCATCTTTTGTTCCTGTTCATCTACTGCGGATTTCCGGAGTGAATGATTTAGATGTTCTCTATATTCCAGGTACGTAAATGCTTTTTCAAGAAGTTCACGGGTATATGTATAAGCCATCGTATTGAATTCAATTTGTTTGAGTTGTTAATATAAGAATATAATATGTGGGTATTGTCCTTTATTTCGTTTCCATTCCCAAAATTATCCTCTCTTGTTTTCTATTCGGCCTGTAAAAAACGGATAAGTTTGAGAAATAAATTGACAGGTCTATTTGCGGTAAGTACAGGATTTATTAAGAAGTTTCATCATAGTAATCTGTCACGCTTTGTTAACTTTGAGTTAATTTCCTTATTTTTGTGGTGCAATTTTTTGTGTATCAGGGATTAAAGTTGCCCTGAAATGAAGGAGTTAAGAGTGGGAAAGTGCTGTAGGTCCAAAGGCATAGCAAATACGGGAAAGTATAATGGGTAAAACATATAGGATTCTGCACTTAGTCACGGAATCGGAAGATGCGACAGCAGTCGCCGGGATTTTAGATACGGGTGATCTGGATTTCGAACAGATTGTAGTGGGTACAAAACAGGGATTTTTGACTGCTTTTGAAAATTTTGAGCCAGAAATTGTGCTGGTTCAGGATGGTGTGCCATCTTTTAGTCTTTCTCTGGCTCTGGAAATACATAAAGATCTAGGCTCACGGGCTGCGTTCATTGGGATATCAGACAATACTTCTGTAGAATATGCTGTTAACCTTCTTAAAAACGGTGCCGATGATTATATTCTTGAGGATGCTATTGAGCAGCTGTCATCTGCCATTCCGAATGCGCTGGAAAAGATTCGAAAAGCTTCAGAAAAACAAGATCTTGCTTACGAGACTTTATCGCGTGAAAGGAAGTTCCGAAGGCTTATTGAACATGGCAATGATCCCGTTATCATTTTTACTCCGGAAAATGAAACGCTGTATATTTCTCCTGCGGCTGAAAGGACTTTGGGATATACGGAAGAGGATCTCGATAAACTTCAACTTAAATCCATTATACATCCCGAAGATTTACCAGTTGCCTCTCATTATATGTCTCTTTGTATAGAGAATCCCGGAGCATCTATTGGTACCATGACAGGTAAGGTGAAACATAAGGATGGTTCGTGGCGCTGGATGGAAGCTGCTTTTACCAATCTTTTACACGATGAAGACGTCAAAGGGATCGTTAATAATTTCAAAGATATTAATGACCATAAACTGGCAGAACTGGCTATCAAAGAAAGCGAAGAAAAGTATCGCTCTTTTTTCGAAAACAGCATGGATGCCATTTTACTTACTAATCCCGATGGGAATATTTTTGCGGCTAATCCTGCAGCCTGTAAAATATTTCAACGTACAGAAGAGGAGTTGCGTCAAATAGGACGGGCAGGGATTCTGGATATGTCAGATCCCAATGTTCCTGAGGCCATAAAAGAAAGAGAGCGAACCGGTAAATTTAAGGGAGAATTGCTGATGCTGAGGAAAGACGGAAGTAAATTTCCGGCTGAAGTTTCTTCTGAAATTTTTAGAAATGATGCAGGTCAGGAACGTTCTTCTATAATTATCAGGGATATATCTGAGAGAAAGAAGGTAGAAGATGAGTTGAAATATTCTAAAGAGAATTACCAACATTTGTTTCACTACAATCCGCTGCCCAATTGGATTTATGATCTGGAAACGCTGAATATCCTGGACGTAAATCGGGCAGCAATAGAGCATTACGGTTACTCAAAAGAAGAATTTTTAAAGTTGAACCTGGTGGATTTAAGACCAAAGGAAGAAATTCCCGGACTCTTCAGGGACCTGGAAAAAATTCAACAGGCAAAAAGTTCTTTAGGTTTTGGGAAGTTTATTCATAAAAAGAAAGATGGTTCCAAAATTACCGTAGAGGTCCATGGTTATGGCATAAAATTCAGAAATAAAGAATGCAGGCTTATCACATGTGTTGACGTCACTGAAAAGGAATTGGTCATGCACAAACTGCGCGAGAAAAGCGCAAAACTTCTCTTAGCAGAAAAACTGGCAAAACTGGGATACTGGGAGGTAGGTCTTCAGGACGATTATTTTTTCTGGAGTGAAGAAGTCTACAGGATTTGGGGAAGAAAAAAAGATCAGTTCCAGGTGCATATGAATATTTTTGAAGAAACTATTCATCCCGAGGATCTTGAGAGATTCAAGAATAATCAGGAAGAGGCTTTTAAAGGGATTAAAGATCTGGATTTTGAGCACCGCATTGTTTTACCAAACGGGAGTATAAAATGGGTTCACGAGAAAGGAAATCTTATTAGTGATGGCCATGGTGTACCTATTCGTTTTGAAGGCTCTGTTCAGGATATAACAGAGTACAAGAACGCTTTGGAAAAGTTGACGATCAGTGAAGCCCGTCATAAGGGGATTTTAAAATCCCAGACCAACTATCTTACACGAATCGATCTTGAAGGAACATACTCTTATGTAAATGATAAATTTTATAAGGATTTTCACTGGATTTTCAATGATAATAAATTGGTTGGTAAAAAGGCAGAGTGCAGTGTACAGGAGTATCATCACGAGAAGGTAAGAGCTATTTTTGATAAGTGCCTAAAAGAACCTAACAACGTTTATCAATTAGAACTGGATAAAGTAAATAGTGATGGAGGCATCATACCTACCCTTTGGGATTTCATTTGTTTGACAGACGCAAACGGTAATCCTGTGGAACTCCAGGGAGTGGGAATAAACATAACCGATAGGGTAAAAGCAGAACAATCTTTAAAAGAAAGTAATACGAGGTACGAACTTGTTTCAAAAGCAACTTCAGATGCTATTTGGGACTGGAATCTTGAAACAGGGTACTTGTTTTGGGGCAAAGGTTTTCAGGTGCTGTTTGGATATCCTCTAAATGAACTTGTGCCAACGATAGATTCCTGGGCAGAGCATGTTCATCCCGAGCAGTATGATGAAATAGTGGGTAGTCTTCATAAGGCTATTGAAGGAACAGGGAATCTATGGGAGGCCGAATATCGGTTTAGAAAGGCAGATGGTGATTTTTCCTTTGTGGTGGAACGAGGTTTTATCATCAGGGATGAAAATGGTAAGGCTGTACGAATGGTAGGGGCGATGCAGAGCATTGATAAAATAAAGAGGGCAGAGCTCGAAATTATAAATGCTTATAACGAGAAGGAAACCATCCTTGAAAGTATTGGGGATGCTTTTTTTGCTTTAGATAACAACTGGATTGTAACCTACTGGAATCAGCACGCCGAAGAATTAATGTCCTGTTTCAAAAAAGATATTATCGGAAAAAATTTCTGGAATGTTATTTCTGAAGCTAAGGCGACCAGATTTTCGGAATTTCTGAAGAAAGCTGTTCAGGATAACAAAATACAGGATTTTGAGGAATATTTTAAATCTTTCGGAAGATGGTTTGATGTTACTGTCTATCCTTCAGGCAACGGACTTTCCATTTACTGCCGGGATATTACCGAACGTAAAGAAACAGAACTGCAAATCCTGGAACTTAATAAAAACCTTAAAGCTCATACAGAAGAACTTGTGGAGGCCAACAAAGGGCTGGAGCAGTTTTCTTTTATTGTTTCTCATAACCTCCGGGCTCCGGTGGCTAATATTTTAGGTTTGGCAGAATTAATCGGGAATGCAGAATATCCACAGGAAGTGAAAGACAATTTTATGAATGAACTACTTAATAACGTTCAGCGGCTGGATAATATCATTACCGATCTTAATGATATTCTACAGGTGAAAGTGGAAATGGATTCCAGAAAAGAGCCTGTTGTTTTAGATCATCTGGTAAATTCTATCAAATCCAGCATTCAGAATCTAGTTGAAAAAGAGGAGGTGGATATAATAACCGATTTGGAAGTGGGCCAACTTCAAACGGTACAAAGTTATCTGTACAGTATTTTCTATAATCTTATTGCGAATAGTATAAAATATCGACGCCCCGGAATTGCTCCTGAAATATTAATAAAATCTGAAAGTAAGGAGGGGGATATTATTATTACTTTCGAAGATAATGGCCTGGGGATTGATATGGTAAAAAAAGGGGAGCAGGTTTTCGGACTTTATAAAAGATTCCATCATCATGTCGAAGGTAAAGGTATGGGATTGTTTCTGGTAAAGACCCAGGTACAGCTTTTAGGAGGAAAAATATCTGTGGAAAGTGAAGTGAACCGCGGCACAAGATTTATAATTACATTTAAGGAAGAAGCTACAAATCCAATTTTTGAAGATGAAAAAGATATATCACTATATAGTGGTTGATGATGATCCTACTAATAATATGATTTGTGAGTTTACGATTAAAAGATATGACAAGCAGGCCCATATAAAATTATTTACCAAACCCGAAGAAGCCCTTTCTTTTATAGAGCAGGATTACGCTGCTACTGGTGAAGAAATATGTACCGTCCTTTTTCTGGATGTCAATATGCCCACTATGACAGGTTGGGAGTTTTTAGATGCATTTAATAAAATGAAAGAATCTTTAAAAAAGAAATTTATTATTTACATTTTATCTTCTTCTATAGAAGATTTCAGAAAGGAGGCGGAGATATATCCGATGCTTTCCGGATTCCTGTCCAAGCCTTTAAAACTTGACATTATTGAAGGTATTATGACTGAACTTCAAGAAGGCCGAAGCTGAAGAAACATCCAGATGATAATAAAAAATCCTGCTGAAAAGCAGGATTTTTTATTATACCAGAATGGTTGCACCCCCGGTATCTTTTTTGCCGGAATCATCCAGATAAAAATCAATTCTTCCCAGTCTTAATCCGGCCCAGCCAACCTGATTGACCAGCACATTTTTACCTTCACTGTTCTTTGTAACGGTAGGTTTGTCCAGGAAAGTATGGGTGTGGCCTCCAACAATAAGATCGATATCTTTTGTGAGTCCTGCTAGCTTCAGGTCACTTATTTTGTCATTTTGGTAATGATATCCCAGGTGAGACAGGCAAATTACCAGATGGCATTTTTCTTCTTCTTTTAAAATCCGAACTGTTTCTGAAGTGACTTCAACAGGATCCAAATACCGGGTTTCTTTATAATGCTTTTTGCCCACAAGTCCTTCCAGTTCAATTCCCAATCCAAAGACGCCAATTTTTATTCCGTCTGTCATGAACACTTTATAGGGTTTGGTGTGGCCATCCATAATGGTGTCACTGAAATCATAATTTGCACTTAAGAACTGAAATTCGGCATGAGGAAGTTGGGCATATAATCCGTCAATACCGTTATCAAAATCATGGTTACCAATGGTGGCTGCATCATAGCCCATTTTACTCATTAGCTTAAATTCCAGTTCCCCACCGTAAAAGTTGAAGTAGGGGGTGCCCTGGAAAATATCTCCGGCATCCAGCAGCAGGGTGTTGGGGTTTTCCTTACGGATGTTGTTGATGAGCGTATATCTTCTGGCAACTCCTCCCTGGTTGGGGAATTTAGCATCTGTTGGGTCAAAAGGTTCTATATGACTATGTACATCATTCGTGTGAAGGATGGTAATATGTTTTCTGTTTTCTTCCGGAGAAAAGGAATACAGGCCTAAACTTCCTACTCCAGCCAATGCTCCTGCGGCGGCTGTCTGCTTTAAAAATGTTCTTCTTTTCATTTTATTCTCTTATAAATCTTCTATCAACAGTAGGATTAATGGTGTCCTTTTGTTTGAAATAATCAATAAGCAGATTCCTGATCTTGTAATCCAGCCCCGTCACATTTTGTGCCTTGGAAAAGAAGATCATATTGTCCCCGCCCTGATAGAGGTAATCATTGGTTGCCACGTAATAAACTTTGTCGTCATCTATAGTTTCTCCCTGAACATACGCATATACTACTTCATTGTTGTCGTTAATTACAAGTTCTATTCCCGAAACAGGATGCGCCGTTTGTCCTTCTATCAAATAGTTGATCAATTCCTTAATCTGTTCTCCTTTTAATTCGGCTACCACGACTTCATTTTCAAAAGGCATTAACTGAAAAGCTGTTTCTGTGGTAATCTCTCCCTGATTGATCGGGGAACGGATTCCGCCGTGATTTAAAATTACCATGTCCAAAGATTTTCCTGTCCTGCTTTTAAAAATAGGATTTGATAATTCCATCACGGCATCGGCCATCATATTTCCTATGGCAGTATTGAGTTCTCCCTTTGTTTTACTGAGATTGTTAGGGGCGTACGCCAGAACAGAGTCCATTTCCTGTGCAATCCTATCCTTATAAGGGGCTATAAACTCAGAGATGGAACCATTGTCGGAAATAGAATCTTTAATGGCGATTTGCTGTCCTTCAATTCTGGCGGTTTGATATTCATTGTTCTTACAGGAACCAAAGAGAATTGAAAGAAGCAGGAAATAATAAAGCTGTTTCATGGGCTAAGAATATAAGCCCAAAAATAACCAATTGTGCGGTTTTACAAGCGGATTAAAAAGATAAAAACGCTCTAACCAAAGTGAGCTTACGGAAAAGAATATTTCTATTCCTCTTTCTAAAAAGACAGGAATTGTTGCTGCAGGTATCTTAATTTCTTTATTTTAGACTCCTGAGATGTAATCTAAAACGATTGAAAACAAGTAAGCTGGTTCTTTTAATTTTCCTCCTGTTAGGTGTGATTTTTGTTGTGGGTTCCTTTTTTGAAGTACCCCTGCTTTATAAGGGAGCAAATTATCTTCTTATTCCTGTGCTGTTAATATATTATCGGGTAAAAGCAATTAAGATCTTCTGGCCGGTCGTAGCTGTTATTCTTTGCTTCTACCTGCGTGATCTTTTGATGATGTATAGCTTAAAAAGTTATATTGAAGGAGTGATGATCACCTTTCTTATAGCTTTGGCTCTTTGGTATTTATGTGCCTTTACTAGGTTTCCGAAAGCAAGATTGCAAAACGTGGAGATTGTTTCCCTGGTTATCATTTACACTTTTCTTGGTTTCCTCACTTTTTCGATGAGTGAACTTGTGGCAGAGGTAATTCCCAGTTATTCCATCGCTACCTATTTTTATCTACTTATATTAAATGTACTGGTTGGCCTTACTTTTACAAAATATATTCTAAAGTCTCACTGGGCTTCCCTCTGGTTAATGATAGGGTCGGCAGCTTTGCTGATCTCCGAAATCTCCATGTTCTTTAAATTATATATCATTGAAGATGTAAGCGTAAATCTCTTTTATCCCAGTTTTCACGTGTTCATGTTATACTGCCTGGTGCAATTCGCACTTCACAGAAGAAAAACCGGGAGACTGCTATTCTTCTAAGCCAAAGTGTTAGATATTGACTTATCGTTAAATTTCTGAAAATTTATTGATTATAATTTTTATATTGCAGTCCCTTTAAATCTGTAATGAAAGTCAAATATTTGTGCATTTTTTTAATTATTCTGACAGTTTTTTCCGGTTTAACGGCTATTTTTTATGAAATAGATTGGCTCCAAAGGCTATCCTGCTTATTTATTATCTTTCCTCTTTTTGGATATTTTTTTGAGAAATTATCGAAGCAAAAAAAGAACTTTTACGGGTTCTTTCTTAGTCTTATTGCTGCAAATCTTGCCTTGGTCATCCATGAATACTGGTATTTTACTCACTTTGCTATAGGATTCTGGCTTATAGGCTTTGGCTTCCTAATCAGGGAAGCAATACAATATATTGAATACACCAGGGGAAGCCGATGGATGCAGATTTATTTTGTGCTGGTAGTGGGAATTTATACTTATCTGCTTTCAATGCACTTTATGGAAATTCACGGCAGCATGAAAGATGGTTTTCAGTTTTTTATGTATCTCCTGTACTACTTTAATTTATTGGTGCTGGGAATAATAGCACTGGTGTACTACCTTAATTCTTTCTCCAGGAAATCTGTTTATTTTCTCTGTTTTATCATTTCCCTTATATTCTCAAATGTACTTCGGGATGTAGGTTTGTTCTATTTTAAAGATTTAAGCGTGGAGGTGGTTGGCGCTCTTATAAGATTTGCTGCTTTTATCTTTATCTTCCTGTTCTTTACAACCAAAGAAAAAAAGTTGCGCCTTCTCAACCTTATATAGGTATTTTCTTAAGGTTTCTTCTACTATCATGTGCAATATATAACTAATTTTGTATCGTGGTTATTTCTAGTATAAAGCTTGGGTTCGCCCAAAAAAAAGTGGCAGATTTGCCCCGTAAATTCAGTATATCGGTACAGGATAATTCTGTCAAAAAGGTGTGCATCATTTTAGATGAAGCAGACGCCGGTTTAATGAATAAGTTCAAAAACCTCAGAGAAGATCTCAAGATAAAAGAAGAAGATTTCAAACTACTGCTTTGTCTGTCCCACAGGCCTAAAAGCAGAGATCTTGAAGGAACTTTTTTCAGTTCTGCAGATCTTACGTGGAGTGGCAAAATTAAGAATCCTGACGTAAAAGATCTTCTGAAAAAGCCATTTGATCTATTGATTTCATTTACAGGAAAAGATACCAAAACGGCCAACTATATAGCTTCAGCTATAGATGCTGGTTTAAAGGTAAACCGTCGTGAAGAAGCGGCATCAGGATTTGATCTTACTATTGCAACAGGTTTTGAAGAGGTTGATGTTTTTATAACTGAATTAAAAAAGTATTTGAAAATTTTAAACAGAATAAGAGAATGAACAAGTTTGTGGGTACAGGAGTGGCTTTGATTACACCGTTTACCAATGAAAATGAAGTTGATACCGAAGCTCTTCGGAAAGTGGTGAAATATCAAATAGAGAATGGAATTGATTATTTAGTGGTTTTGGGAACCACTGCCGAAAGTGCCACTTTAACTAAGGAGGAGAAAAAACTTATAGCTGAAACTGTTATATCTGAAAATAACGGAAGGTTACCCCTTGTTCTTGGAATAGGAGGGAACAATACCGCCGGAATTGCAGAAGAATTAAAAACCACAGATCTTTCAGCTTTTGATGCAGTTTTATCTGTTTCCCCTTATTACAATAAACCATCCCAGGAAGGCATTTATCAGCATTTTAAAGTAGTGGCAGAGGCTTCTCCCGTTCCTGTGATTCTTTATAATGTTCCGGGGAGAACAGCTTCCAATATGCTTCCGGAAACCGTAAAAAGACTGGCTACAGATTTTGATAACATTATAGGAATAAAAGAAGCGGCAGGGGATATCGTGCAAGCCATGAGACTTGTAAATAGTGTGCCGGAAGGGTTTCTTATTATTTCAGGAGATGATATGGTGACCCTGCCAATGGTTTTGGCCGGTGGGCACGGCGTGATCTCTGTAATAGCTCAGGGATTTCCGGCAGAATTTTCTCAGATGGTAAAATTTGGGCTTCAGAAAGAAGTTGATAAGGCCTATAAATTGCATTACAAGCTAGCACCTTCCATAGATTTGATCTTTGCTGAAGGAAATCCTGCAGGGATCAAAACCCTCCTGGCAAAAAAGTATATATGTGAGAATGTACTAAGACTGCCTCTTGTAAAGACAAGTGAAAAACTTACAGGTGAAATAAATTCTTTTGTAGAGCGTTTTTAGTGAAGGTATGGGGGATTGCAGAGGTTTAAGCCTGCACAATTTTCCTGAAATTTGCCTGAAACTAAAGTTTTTATAATATGGCAGAAAAGAGTACTTTTGCCAGATGTTTTTACAAAGAATGAAAAAAGGAATACTCTTACTAAGCATTTTAATCGTTGCAGCTTCTTGCAGCCAGTACCAAAAAGTATTAAAAAGCGAAGATACCGGCTTGAAATACAGTACTGCGGAACAATTGTACAACGAAGCGAAAGCCGGCGAAGGAAACGTTCGGAGAAAATATAGGAAAGCGGCACGTTTATTTGAACAGCTGGTTCCTGCTTACCGGGGAAAACCTCAGGCTCAAAAACTGATGTTTATTTATGCAGATTCTTATTATCAGCTGGAAGATTACTTCCTTGCGGGATATCAGTTCGAACGCTTTGTAGAATCATATCCAGAGAGTGAAAAAATAGAGGAAGCGGCTTTTAAAGGAGCCAGAAGTTATTACTTCCTTTCCCCACGGTATGATCTGGACCAAACAGAAACTATCAAAGCTATTGGGAAATTGCAGGCTTTTATAAACCGTTTTCCCGAAAGTGAAAAACTAGATGAAGCCAATGAACTGGTAACCGAGCTAAGGGTGAAACTGGAAAGGAAAGCTTACGAGATTGCCAAGCAGTATCATCACACCCGAAATTATAAAGCGGCTATCACGGCTTTTGATAATTTCCTGTTGGAATATCCCGGATCACCATTTCGTGAAAGGGCGTTTTACTACAGGTTTGATTCGGCTTACCAGTATGCGATCAACAGTTACGCATATGTGATGGAGGAACGATTGGAAGCTGCCCTTAAATTCTATAATGATTACAAAAGGTATTATCCGGACGGAGAATTTATTTCCAGTGCCGATGCTGCCTTTAACGATATTGATACAAGACAACAAAATTTTTAATAAGAAGTACTACTATGATTGATCTAAAAAGAACAGATGCGCCTGTGAATACCACTACTTTGAATAAAAACAAAATAGATGCGCCTACCAACAATATTTACGAGGCTATTTCAATTATTTCCAAGAGAGCTTCTCAAATCAATACTGAGATAAAGAAAGAGTTGTTGGAAAAATTGGATGAGTTTGCTACTTACAATGACAGTCTTGATGAGATTTTCGAGAACAAGGAGCAAATTGAAGTTTCCAAGTTCTATGAAAAATTGCCAAAACCACATTCTTTGGCGGTTCAGGAGTGGCTTGATGATAAGATCTACTTTCGCAATACACAAAGCGAAGAATAATATTGTATGTCTGTAATAAGCGGCAAGAAAATAGTACTCGGTATTACCGCAGGTATTGCCGCTTATAAAACAGCTTTTCTGGTAAGGTTATTTATAAAAGCCGGGGCAGAGGTGAAGGTGGTGATGACCCCTGCAGCCAAAGATTTTATTACTCCGCTTACCTTATCTACCCTTTCAAAAAATGAAGTTTTCTCATCTTTCACCAAAGAAGAAGATGAGAACCAGCAATGGAACAACCACGTCGAATTAGGTCTATGGGCAGATCTTATGCTCATCGCACCCGCCACTGCCAATACCCTGTCAAAAATGGCATCGGGGACTTCAGATAATTTTTTACTTGCTACTTATCTTTCTGCTAAATGTCCTGTGTATTTCGCTCCGGCGATGGACCTGGATATGTACAAACATCCTTCTACCAAAAACAGTTTTGAAAAGCTAATTTCCTTCGGAAACATTATGATTCCTGCAGGTACAGGAGAGCTTGCCAGTGGACTTTCGGGTGAAGGTAGAATGGCAGAACCTGAAGAGATCCTTCAGTTCATTGAAGATCATATTGCTGAAAGTCTTCCGCTTCGGAATAAAAAAATACTGATTACCGCAGGGCCCACATACGAAGCAATTGATCCTGTTCGTTTTATTGGAAATCATTCCAGCGGAAAAATGGGGTATGAACTGGCAGAATCGGCAGCAAAAGCAGGTGCAGAGGTAGTTCTGGTCTCAGGACCTACGCATTTGCATCATCCGGGATTTGGGATTAAACTCCTTCGGGTACAATCTGCTCAGGAAATGTATGATGCTGCCAATGCACATTTTGAGGACATGGATGTAGCTATAGCATCTGCAGCGGTTTCAGATTACCGTCCCAAACACGTTGCGACCCAGAAGATCAAAAAAAACAATGAAGATCTTACCCTCGAGCTGGAACGGAATCCCGATATTCTTGCTTCTCTCGGGAAACGAAAACAAAACCAGATTCTGATTGGGTTCGCCCTGGAAACAGAAAATGAGAAAGAAAACGCCTTGGGGAAACTTGAACGCAAAAATCTTGATTTTATCGTTCTCAATTCTCTGAATGATGAAGGGGCCGGTTTTCAAAAAGATACGAATAAGATCTGTATCCTATTTAAAAGCGGCGTAAAAAAAGACTTTCCCCTGAAGTCTAAAAAAGAGGTTTCCAATGATATTATGAACGAGTTAATGCTTTTGCTGAATGAATAAAATAATCTTTTCTTTCGTTTTTTTCTTCATAACGCTCGCGGCATCTGCCCAGGAACTAAACTGTGAAGTAATCGTAAATGCAGAGCAGACCGGAAACACTAATATTACTATTTTCAGAACACTTCAGAATTCGTTATCTGAATTTGTGAATCAGAATAAATGGACGAACAGGGAATTTCTTCCTCATGAGCGCATCAATTGCAGCATGTTCATAAACGTTCGGGATTACGATCCAGATACCAACACCTTTAATGCCACTATTCAGGTGCAGTCATCACGTCCTGTGTACGGTTCCACAATGGTGAGCCCTGTGCTTAATTATAACGACGAGCAGTTTAGCTTTAGGTACACCGAATATGAACCTCTTGATTATAACCCAAACCAGTTCAATTCCAATCTTACTTCTGTGGTGAGTTTTTATGTGTTTACGATGCTGGGTTTGGATGCAGATACGTTTGAAGAAGAAGGCGGTACTGCCTATTACGAGCAGGCAAACCAGATAGTGGGCACGGCGCAACAGGGAAATTACAGTGGCTGGAAGGCAGGCGATGGCAATAGTTCCAGGTTTAGGCTTAACTCCGATCTTCTCTCCAATGCTTTCAGTAATTACAGGGAGGTTTTGTACAGTTACCATCGAAAGGGACTGGATCTAATGCATATGTCTCCTGAAAATGGCAAAAAAGGAATCACCGCTTCTTTACTGAACCTGCGAACCCTTAACCGTAACAGACCTAATTCATTATTGGTCCGGACTTTCTTTGATGCTAAAGCCGATGAAATTCAGCAGGTGTACAGCGGCGGGCCTCAGTTTTCCAGTCGGGAAGTAGTCGATGCCCTGAATAATATGGCACCCACTTTTTCTGAAAGATGGAGTAATCTCAGATAGTCTGATTCTTCAGGAGAAAGCTTTTTGGTATTATCCTCTTACTTCCTTAATTTAACTTCAGAAAACGAATTTCTTTTAATCTGCTATACTTCAGAAATGATACTGTTTAATTTTCTTTGGAGGAATGAATTTATGTTTTGATCCTGAAAGACTCACTTCCGCTGTCAAAGTAAATCAAATCTGAAGGAAACATGCTGTCAAAAGCATTTTCTGAAATCAACTTCTGCGGACTTCCCTGGACGATTTTGTCCTGCTGCATCAGGATGATTTTATCACATAATTGAATGGCCAGATTTATCTCGTGCGTGGCAAAGAGGATGGCTTTATTGGTTTGCTGACTCAAATTTTTCAGGAGTTTTAGTACCTGGGCTTTATGGTACATATCGAGATGAGAAGTGGGTTCATCAAGAATTACAAGAGGAGTATTTTGTGCAAGAGCCCGGGCAATCAGTACTTTTTGAAGTTGGCCATCGCTCAGCTCATAGCATCGTTTATGCTGAAGTTCCTCTATATCCACCAGTTCCAGGGCTTTTTTTATCTGTAGTTTGTCTTCCTCAGTTACCGAACCAATCCAGTTGGTGTACGGCTGTCTTCCCAAAGCAACCAGTTCGGCTACCCGTAAGTTTTTAGAAATGGGTTGGTTTGTAAGGACGAGACTAATTAAAGAAGCGAGTTTAGGTGTAGGGATCGTTTCCCTATCTTCCTCTTCAATAAATATTTTTCCCTTTAAAGCCGGTTGCACACCACTTATAGTTCTTAAAAAAGTCGATTTTCCCACGCCATTCACACCAACAATACCTACCAATTCTCCCTGTACCAGCTCCATGTTCATCCCGGAAGCCACCACATTTGTGTTTTGCTTTTGGCGGTAACCAATACTTAAGTTTTCGGTTCTAAGGATGCTATGGGAATGGGTTGTTCTGATAATAATTTTTATTAGAATATAAATTTTTGTTTCCGAACCAGCAACCAGATCACCACCGGCGCTCCGACTAAAGAAGTTATTGCGTTAATGGGCAGCGTATAGTTGGTTCCAGGTAATTGAGCGACAATATCACAAACGAGCATTAGAATTGCGCCTCCCAAAATAACAGCTGGAAGCAAAATTCTATGGTCATTGGAAGGAATTATTTGTCTTATTAGATGGGGTACAGCAAGGCCTACAAAAGCAATGGGTCCTGCAAAAGCAGTAATGCTTCCTGCTAAAAAGCTGGTGGCAATAATTAAAACTGCTCTGTTTCTGTTAATGCTAATTCCAAGGCTTTTTGCATACTGCTCTCCCAGTAAAAGTGAATTCAGGTTTTTAATGCGGGAGAAGGCAAGTATGATTCCCAGAAACCAGAAAAAAGATAGAACTCCTACTTCCTGCCAATTTAGATTGCCCAAACTTCCAAAAGACCAGAAAATATATTGCTGTAATTGATCTGCCGGACTAAAGTAGGATAATACACTTACCACAGCAGCGGTAAGGCTCGCAAACATGAGTCCGATGATTAGTATAGCCATCGTATCCTTTAGTCGGATAGAAGCTGCCATAACGGCTAACAGTACCAGTAAACTTCCAAGGCTGGAAGCAATAACCAGACCCCAGCCAGATAATAATAAACTTAAAGCAATCCCGCCAAATAAAGAGGCACCCATCAAAACCAATGCAACACCGAGGCTGGCTCCGCTGCTAAGCCCCAGCACATAAGGTCCGGCCAGGGGATTCCTGAACATGGTTTGCATGAGCATACCGCTAACAGCCAGTCCCGAACCTGCGAGAATGGAAGTGATGGCCTTGGGAATCCTGTATTCTAAAATAATGTATCGCCAGCTTTCTTTGCTTACTTCCCCATTAAAAAGTACCGCAATAACCTCGCTAAACGGAATATCGACAGAGCCCAGGCTAATATTTAAAAAAGCAGTACTCAAAACTAAAAGTAGCAGGAGAGTAAAGCTTAATTTGTATTTCCCGGAGGTTTGCAATTATTGTAGCGGTTTATAAAAAGTGGTTTCGTAATCAGGCAGAAGTTCAGGGTGGAAA
>JACLAD010009597.1_pt1 | contig 17493 bp, 12 predicted proteins | sample 8027901 | NCBI WGS metagenome assembly JACLAD01 (sample SAMN15725071, study PRJNA655200) | protist metagenome | isolation source: fluorescence activated cell sorting (FACS) single amplified genomes of... | place: Spain: Blaines Bay Microbial Observatory, Mediterranean Sea | collected 2016-07-05 | reverse complement strand
GGTGAAGACGCTGGTGAACAGGCCGATCACGAGCACCACCGCAAAGCCGCGGATCGGGCCCGATCCGAACAGGAACAGGAGCACCCCGGCGATGAAATTGGTGACGTTCGCGTCGTAGATTGCGCGGCTCGCTTCCTTGTAGCCGGTCTCCACCGCGGCGACCACGCGCCGCCCTCGCTTTCGCTCCTCTCGGATGCGTTCGTTAATCAGCACGTTGGCGTCGACCGCCGCACCGATCGTCAGCACGAAGCCCGCGATGCCGGGCAGCGTCAGCGTGGTGTTGAGCACGGCCATGATGCCCAGGATCATCAGCACGTTGATCACCAGAGCCGCCGTCGCGTAGATACCGAAGCGGCCATAGGTCGCGATCATCAGCACGATCACCGCGACCGAACCGATCGTCATCGCGAGGAGGCCCGACCGGATCGAATCGGCGCCGAGATCGGGACCGACCGTACGCTCCTCGATCACCGCCAAATCGACCGGCAGCGCGCCGGAGCGCAGCGAGATCGCGAGATTGTTGGCCGTCTCGGTCGTGAACCCGCCGGAGATGGAGGCGCTCCCGCCCAGGATCGGCTCGTTGATATTGGGCGCGGAGAGGACCTTGCCGTCGAGGATGATGGCGAAGGGCTTGTTGACGTTCTCGCGCGTCAGATTGGCGAAGCGCGCCCCGCCCTGCTGGTCGAAGGTGATCGAGACGACCGGCTCGTTGGTCTGCGGATCGAAGGTCTGCTGCGCGCCGACGAGATTGTCGCCGCGAATGCCGCCCAGACGTCGCACGGCGAGCGATGTGCCCGCCTGCGCCGTGGTTTCGGCATAGGGCACGATTTCGCTGCCCGGAGGTGCGACACCGGCGGCGACGTCACTCGGCAAAGCGGTCTGGTCGACCAGCTTGAATTCGAGCCGCGCGGTCTGGCCGAGCAATTCCTTCAGCGCGTCGGGATCTTGAAGGCCGGGAACCTGCACGACGATGCGGGTATCGCCCTGGCGGATGATGGTCGGCTCGCGCGTGCCGAGCGAATCGATGCGCTTGCGCACGACCTCGGTCGCGCTGTCCATCGCATCAGTGACGGCCTGTTCGAGGCCCTGTTCGGTGGGCGTCAGGACGAAGCGCGTCTCGTCCACCATCGACAGGTCCCATTCGCGGACCATACCGTTGCCATTGACCAGCGGAAGGATGAGTTCGCGCGCGCGATCGACCTCGCCCATGTCCTCGACCATGAAGGTCAGCCGTCCATCGGCGGTCGATACGTCGCCGATGCGAATGCGCGGTTCGGCCTGTCGCAGGGACGTGCGGACCGCCTCTTCCAGGTTCTCGAGCCGCTGCGCGGCGACCTGTGAGGGCTCGGCTTCGAGCAAGATGTGGCTACCGCCTGCAAGGTCGAGCCCGAGATTGACGGTCGGGTCGGGCAAGGCCTCCGGCCATTGCGCACTGGTCATCGAGACCAGGGACGGCAGAGCGGCGAGGATGGCGACGGCCGTGATCAGCCACAGCCAGGTCTTCTTCCAGGTCGGAAAATCGAGCATGGTGGTTGGCGCCCGCTCAGTCGTTCGCGGGAGCGGCGGCGGTGGGCGAAATCACATCGCCGATCGTGCTCTTCACCGCGCGGACCTTCACGCCCTTGCTGATCTCCAGCTCGGCATAATGATCGTCGACCTTGGTCACCTTGCCGACCAGACCGCCTGCGGTGACGACTTCGTCCCCGCGCTTCAGGCCGGCGACCTTCTGCTGATGCGCCTTCTGCTGCTTCATCTGCGGGCGGATGATCAGGAACCAGAAGATCAGGATCATGCCGACGATCGGCAACCAGCTGATCCAGGCGGGCGGCGGCGCGGCGCCGGTGGCTGCGCCTAACATGTAAAGCATCGGTGAACTGCCTGTTGTGAAACGATCCGTAGGCCCGCACTTGGGTTGGCGCGTGCCGAAATCAAGTCGGCTCGCCGCGCCCGCCGCGCAGGAACGCAGCGGCGCCTAGCAGTATCGCACGGCCTTGGAAAGACGGCCTTGGCAGGATGGGCGCGTGTGTCGGTGCTCGCCAGCAAGAACGCGCCGGACTCTGCCCGCAAACCAAGCGAGACGGATCGGCGCTTGCCATCGCGAAGGCCCCCTCCTATAGGGCCGCCCTCCACTGGTCTCGGGACGTAGCGCAGCCTGGTAGCGCATCACACTGGGGGTGTGGGGGTCGCAGGTTCGAATCCTGTCGTCCCGACCAGTGGAAATTTCCTGCGAACAGAAACCGGCGGAATACCTCGCCATCCGGCATGAGAGAAGTTCTGGCGGGAAACGATTTCCGCACCTTGTGCCGTCGAGTGTGCCGTGCGCTGTGCTTTGCGACTGGCGAAGTCGCTGGAGCAATGACAAAACTTCGGACAATCCGAGGCAACGCGATACGATCAATCGAAGACTAACAAGCCTTGTTATCTTATCATGATCTTCCGAGAATCTCTTTGAAAGTACTCAAGGATTCTTCGCTCGTGCTGGTGACGTTGAAGCGGAATTCCGATGAGATCATGCGTGGCGGGCGGAAATAACTGCCCGGCGCAGTCAGGAAGCCGCGAGCGGACATAAGCTTGGCGATAGCCGATGAATCGGCCCTTTCGCCACAATCGACCCACAGATGTGGTCCGCCGACAGGCGTTGTCACTTCGACACCCATTGCGTTGAAATGCTGGCGCAACGCGCCGGCGCCTTCCGTAAGCTGAGCGCGAATTCTCTCACAGCGGCGGCGAAACAGCCCTTCGTCCAGAAAGCGGAAGAAGACCCGCTCCTGGATTTGCATGCTGCCGAGGCAATGGGTGAGGCGGAAGCGCCGCAGCATGTCGATATAGCGCTCGCCAGCGATGATATAGCCTGCGCCGATCTGCGGCCCCAATATCCGCGACGATCCCCCGATGTGGATGACCCGGTCGAGATTATCGAGGAGCATCAGCGGCGCGAGCCCCCTGCTGCTGCCCAGCGGCAGGAGGTCGGCGTTGAAGGCATCGTCGATCAGCGTCAGATCGAACTCGGCGGCAATTTCGATGAGCTGGCGCGCCTTGTGAAGAGAGATGCAGCGCCCGGTCGGGTTCTGGATCAGCGACGACACCAGAAAGACCACCGGGCGATGGCGTTCACACAACGTACGCAACACGTCGATATCCGGTCCGTCGGACAGGCGCGGCACCCGCAGGATATTCGCGCCCTGCGCCAACAGGGATGCGACATGCGCGAATGAGGCCGGATCCTCGATCAAAACCGTCCCGCCCGGACGCACCAAGGACCGGATCACCACACCCAGTCCGGCCACGCAGCCTGGGGTCGTGATAATCGATTCCACCGGCACATCGATTCCGTCTGCCGCGACCTTGGCACGGAGCTGTTCGCGCAGCGGCAGGTATCCCGCTGCATCGCCATAGCCGGACGATCGCAGGCCCCCTGCGGTGACGCCTTTGAGGACCCGGTTCAGTTCTTCGATCTCGGACGGTTTGTGAAAGAGGGCGCCGCTGCCCGGCGAACGATTGGCCGGGTGCGAGGAATGGATCAGCTGGAAAGCGCCGAGATCGATTTGGAGCGCGTTACCAGAAGAGGGCGATGGAAGCGTCCGAGGAGGCGATACGTAGAAGCCCGATCCACGCCTTGCGTAGATCTGCCCGCTCGAAACCAATCTATCGTAAGCCCGTTGGACCGTGTCGCGGCTGACATTCAATTCCGCGGCCATCGCGCGGATGGACGGCAGGCGCTGATCCGCCACCAGGGTTCCATTCGCGATACGGTCCTGCACCGCGCGAAGGACGAGCACGGCTCGCCCGCCGCCGAACTTGGGGTTATCGTCGGAAGGCTTGGAAGTGTCCTGGTCGGCAGAGTAGGACAGGTCGGTCATGTTTTATGCATTTGGCTGCAAGCAAACTGTCACGCAATCAGTAATGTCCGTCGAATGGCGAAAAGATTATTAGATGTTGCTCTCCTGGCAGCCACCGCGATCGCTTCGATCGCAAGTGGCCCGGCCACTGCGCAGGAGCAGGCATCTAAAGAGGTCGCGTCGGCTGCGGGCGAAGCCCCTCGAGCCGTCACCGACTCCGTCACGCGGTTCAGTCTGGAAAACGGGCTGAAGGTCATCGTCCAGACCAGCGACCGGGTGCCGCTGGTATCCGCAGCGGTCGTCTATGACGTCGGATCGAAGGACGAACAGGCCGGGCAGCACGGTTATGCGCATCTGTTCGAACATCTCGCGCTGGGCGGGAGCGCGCATTGGAATCAGGATGCGCTGCGGTCCCTTCACGACATGGGAGCGACGCAGATCAACGCGCAGACGACGCGCGACAGCACCACTTTCCTGGAAACCTATCCCCGCGCCGCTCTCGAACGGGTGCTGTTCCTGGAAGCCGATCGCATGGGCTTCATCGGCGCGGCTCTCACGTCCGAACGCATCGCCCGCGAAGTGGACATCGTGCTGAACGAAATCCGGCTGCGCGCGGCCCAGCCCTTCGGCGCGGTCGATGCCGTCATCCACCGCGATCTGTACCAGCCAGAACACCCCTATCACCACACCGTGGCAGGAAAAGAAGCCGATTTGCGTAGCGTCACGGTGGAAGCGGCGCGGCAATGGTTCGATACCTATTACGGGCCGTCGAACGCGACGTTGATTCTGGCTGGCGACGTGACTGGTGCGGAGGCTCGCGAGTTGGTGGCTCGCTATTTCGGGGGTCTCGAGCCGCGTCTTCCTGTCGACAGACTTCAGACGCATGCGCCGAGATTGTCCGGCCCGATCCGGCGCGAGATGTTCGATGCGGTTTCCAGCGGTCGGCTGTATCTCAATCATCTGGCGCCGCCCGCGGGCTCGCCCGAGATCGCGGAGCTGGACCTCACGGCACAGATCATGGCGAACGGCGCCCGATCCCGCCTGAGCAGACGGCTCGTAACGGAGTTGGGGCTTGCCAGCTCGGCCTTCGCCACCTTCGAGATCGGCACCTTGTCCAGCGTGATGGGCTTTGTCGTCGACGGGATCGACCCTGCCGACATGCCGCGCGTCGAAAGCGAGGTCGATGCGATACTGGCGCGGTTCGCGGCCGAAGGCCCGACCCCCGCCGAACTGGCTAGCGCGGGCACGGCCCGCATCGAATATCTGCGCAATCTGCAGAACAGCACTTCGGGCAAAGCCTTCCTGCAGGCGCAGGGTGCGCGGCAGAACCAGGTATCGGATTTCGCCGAATCCTATCTCGCCGAATTGTTGAGTGCGACGGTCGAGAGCGTTCGCCGGGTCGCGTCCGACGTGTACGGCACGCCCGGCCACCGTCTTTCGGTCCTTCCCCGCCCGCCCCTGCAGGCCGTCGCCGGGGGTTATGATCTGGCGAAGGGGCCACCTGCGCTCGGCCCGATCACGCCGATCGCTTTCCCGGCGATCGAAGAAGCACAGCTGTCGAACGGATTGAAGGTCGTCCTGGTGCCCCGCGAAGGCAGTCTGCCGAACACGATGCTGCTCCGCTTCGAAGAGGGTGGCAGTGCCGGCCCCTCGCGCGAAATCGCTCGGATCGCGCTCGCCCGGCTCGCCGCCAGAGGCAAGACCCCCGATCAGCTGGCCTATCGCGAGCGGATCGACGCGTTGAACGGCTGGCTCAACGAGAGCGTCGATCTGGACCATGCCGACATCGTCTTCGGCTGGGATTCGTCGCGCCTGGCTGCCGGGATCGCCCTGTTCGGCGAAACATTGAGCCGGTCCGAGATCGGTTCTGACGCGCTGGCCGGTCTCAAGACCTCTCGCATCGATCAGTTGAAGGCCGAGAGTGTCTATCGCGGCGCCGGTCCGCAGCGCGCGCTCTACACCGCTATCTATGGGGAGAGCCATCCCTATGCCCCGGCCGCCAGCACCGCCGAAGCCGTCGATCAGATCGAGCAGATCGATCCGGCGGCTCTCGAAACCTGGATGCGCACGCATCTCGATCCGGGCCGGGCCACGCTCTACGTCGCGGCCGATACGGACATGGCAAACTTGAAGCCGCTCCTGGAACAAGCGCTGGGCGGCTGGACAGCGGGCGCGGCCCAAGTCGTCCATACGCCGATCCCGGCAGCGAGCGGTCGGCCCGTCCCATCGCTCACCGTGCTCGACAGGCCGGGGGCAGCCCAGACTTACATCCTCGCCGGCAAGGTCATTCCCGCTGCGGACGCGCCCGACACTATCGACGCTGCGGCTTCCGTCGTCGTGAACGAGATCTACGGAGGCAATCTGACGTCGCGCATCGGGACCAATCTGCGCGGCGAGAAGGGCTGGACCTATGGGATCGGTTCGGGCCTTTACGACACGCGAGGGGAGCGGCGCTGGATCATCGCCGGATCGGTCGACCGGGACCGGAGCGGCGCTTCGATTGCGGAGCTGGCCAGGGAAATGCGGGCGCTGACCGCAGAGCGTCCGCCCGAACAGGCCGAACTCGATCGCATCGTCACGACGGCGGCGAATAAGAATGCCGCACGGCTGGAGAACAATACTGACCTTCTGACCGCGATGGCGGACGCCCATTGCAACGGCCTGCCCTACGACGATGTCGTGCGCCAGCCGATGCGGCTGAGCGCCCTTTCGATCGACGAGGTGCGGCAGGCAGCGACCGCTTTTGCCGATCGGCGCACGATCCATTGGGTGGTGGTGGGCGACTGGGATCGCATTCGCGACCAGTTCGAAGATTTGAAGCTCGGCGAGCCGGTGGTGATCGAACCGGCGAACTAAATTCCGCGGCGCTGCGATACAGTCAACGGGGGCACGTGCAGCGCATTTCGAGGGTCACATTTAAGAAGAGGGGTACAATAATGTACAAACGCCATTTCCTCGCTGCCAGTCTATTGGCCATCTCCTTCGCCACGCCCAGCGCCGCATGGGCACAGGTTCGCACGCAATCGCAGCCGGCCTTGCCGCTCAGCGAGGCGCTTCAGCGGATCGCGTCGGAATGCAACGCGCCGATGGACATCGACCCCGACGCGGTGAGAGGCATAACGGCGAACCCCGTGGTCGACGCGCGCAGCGAACGGGACGCGGTCGAGCAGGCGACGCAAGGCCTTCCCGTCGTGATCCAGGTCACCGACGATGGCCGCATCGTGATCGTCAACGAGATCGTCGTCACCGCCCGGCGCGACGAGGCGGAGGACAATGTCCTGGTGCGCGGGGCGACCAGCTCGTCGCGACTGGGCCAGTCCTTGCGCGAGCAGGCCCGCAACACCCAGGTCATTTCCGCCAAACTGCTGGAGCGCCAACAGGCGCAGACCCTGACCGAGGCGTTGGACAATGCGGGCGGGGTCGTGGCCAATACGGCGACAGTACAGGGCGGCGTCAGCTTCTCCGTGCGCGGGTTCGATTCCAACGGGGCGGTCAACGGCCTGCCTTCGGCGTCGAGTTCCACCTTCGCCGCTGGCACGACGCTGCCGCTGGCGAATATCGAACGGATCGAGGTGTTGAAGGGCCCAGACGCGATCCTGCTGGGCAGCGACAATCTGGGCGGCACGATCAACATCGTGACGAAAAAGCCCAATGCGGAAGAGCGGCTCTATCTCACTGCCGAGACGGGCTCTTATGGATTGATACGGGGTACGCTCGATGCCAACCAGTCGCTTACGGAAGACGACCAGCTCAGCGTCCGCTTCATCGGAACCGCGGCCAAGGCTGACGAGAATTTCGGCGGCTATCGCGGCAACGAAGACTATCTGTTCGCCCCGTCGATGCGCTACAAGAACCGCTCCACCGACATCATCGTTTCCGCCACTCTGGGCAATCAATTGTTCGGCGTGGTCCCGTTCACGATCATCAACACGGCGACCAAAGAACCCTTCGACATCCCGACCGATCGGCCGCTGATCGGTGACGAGGACCAGGGGGTCCAGATCAAGACCACCCAGTTAAATGCCGAGATCACGCAGGAGATTACCGACTGGCTGACGGTCGTCGCGCGGGGTCAGCATCAGAAGATCAATTTTTCGCTTCGCCAATATTCCCCCTTCGCCGTTCTCAACAATAACGGCCTTCTGCTCGTGTCGAGCAGCGGCACCCGGCAAACGTCGGAAAACGACGCCATCGATGGGTTCGCACGCATCGCGTTCGAAACGGGACGCGTAAGCCACAAGCTGGTGGCGGGGATGACCGTCACGGACAACAAGGTGCGCGCGATCTTCGCCGGTGACGGAGGGTTGTTCCCGTACAATTTCCTCAATCCCCCGGCGACGCTGCGTCCGCTGGCGCGGGTCTACAACCTTTCCGCCGACGTGGATTCCACCCAATACGGTTATTACGGTCAGTATCTGGTCGAGCTTGGCCCCATCCACTTGATGGCCGGCGTTCGCCACAACGACATGGCGACGGAATCGACCGTGACCGGCCGGGCGCCGACCGAAACCAATACGAAAGCCACCACTCCGAATTTCGGCGCGGTCTTCGACGTAACGGATCAGATCTCGATCTTCGGCTCCCTCGCCTATGGCTACGTTCCCATCACGACCCTGGATCGAGAGGGTAACGAATTGCCCGACATCCGGTCGCGCAATGCGGAAATCGGCATCAAATGGGATCTGTTCGACGAGCGCGTTCTCCTGAATGCGTCCTGGTTCGATATCCGCCAGAGCAATCTTCTCGATCGCGACCCGATCAATCCGCGCTTTCAGATTTCGGTGCCGGGCCAGAGGGGCAAGGGTATCGATCTGAACATCAGCGGCAGGCCGCTTCCCGGCCTGACGGTGTCCGCCGCATACACGCGCACCGATTACGAGTTCCTCCAGCCGTCACCCACGCTGGGCGACACGGTCAATGGCCAACCGCGGGACGTCTACAATGTCTACGCATCCTACGAACATGCCATCGCCACTCGCGTAAAGGCAGGGATCGGCGCCGGGGTTACCGGACGTTCGAGCTCGGCTGTCGATCGCCGGGACGTTTATCGCATTCCGGCAGCGACGACGGTCAATCTCAACGGGTTCCTGTCGGTCGGGGATTTGGATTTCAACGTCGGCGTGCGAAACCTCTTCGACGTTCAGACCTACAATCCGACGCGCACCACCGGCTACGTTCCTCTCGGCGAACCGCGCTCCTTCCGCCTGACGGTGGGCTACCGTTTCTTTTGATACGTAGTAGTTTCCGCCCATGATGCCGCAACCCACGCAAAGCGGCGAGGTCCGTCGCGAGACGGGCCTCGCCCCGCCCCAATCCGCCAGCGCACGATGGCGCGATGCCTGGCGCGTGGTCAGCGCATACTGGGTGTCGCCGGACTGGAAGTTCGCGTGGTTCGCTTTGATCACGCTCCTTTTCTTCCAGTTCGGCACTGCCTTCATCCTGTTGAAGGCCAATCGCTGGCAACAGGATTTCTTCGATTCCATCGAACAGCGCGCTGCCGATCAGCTGGTGCCGCTGATGATCGTCTTTCTCGGGATCATGGCGATGCAGGTCATCATGATCCTGGTCGAAAATCTGATCGACGGCCTGCTGTCGATCCGCTGGCGCACTTTCCTGACGCGCGACTATCTCGACCGCTGGATGAGCCGCAATCGCTATGCCGAAATCGAGCGGCTGCGCATCATCGACAACCCGGACCAGCGCATCGCAGAAGATCTGAACGCGATCACCGCCGCCGTCGGCATGTCGGTCGGCGTGCTGCACATCGCCTTGCGTCTCATCGGATCGGTGGTGACGGCGGTCACCTTTGCGATGGTCCTGCTCGAAACCGCGCCGCCCATCGAATTCCAGCTGGCAGGGAGCGATTTCTCCCTTCCCGGCAGCACCGTATGGTATGCCGTCGCCTATGCCGTGATCGGCTCGTACCTGACGGCCAAGATCGGCCAGCCCTTCGTGCGCGCGATGATGCGCCAGCAGCACCGGGAGGCGGACTTCCGGGCCAGCCTGATCCATGTCAGGCGCAACGCTGCGCAGATCGGGCTCTCGGGCGCAGTGCCCACGGAGCGCCGGGCGGTCGGCATTTCCTACGATGCCGTGCGACGGAATTTCCGCTCGGTGATCTACAGCTCGCTCGGGATTACCGCCGCGGGCAGCATCTACGACCGGCTGGGGACGGTGCTCCCCCTCTTCCTCATGGTGCCGACCTATTTCGCCGGCGGCATGAGCTTCGGCCAGTTGATGGCGGGGCGTGAGGCGTTCGGCCAGATGAGCATGCAGCTCGGCTATTTCGTCAAAAGCTATCAGCTGATCGGCCAGCAGATCAGCTATTTCAACCGCATCAAGGGCTTGGACGACGCTATCGACGATGTTCGTCCGATCGGCATCGAAGTGGGGGTCGGCACCGAACCGGGCACCGTTCTGGCAACCCATGGTCTGGCGCTGCATCGGCCGCACGGCGAAGCGCTGGTGGAAGTGGACGACTGGGAAGTCCGCCAGGGCGAGCGGTGGGCCATGATGGGCGCATCGGGCGCGGGCAAGTCGACCCTGGTGCGTGCCCTAGCGGGCCTATGGCCAGACGGAGACGGCCGCATCGCCCTGGCGCTGGACAGCTGCGCGATGTTCGTGCCGCAGCGCCTTTATCTGCCGCTGGGCACGCTGAAGGGAGCGATCTGTTTTCCCGATCAGCCCGAAGATCACGACGATGCCCTGATCACGAGGCTTCTCGAGCAGGTGCGTCTGGGTCATCTCACGGACGAAATACACGGCGTGCGTCTCTGGCACGAAGAATTGTCGCCTGGCGAACAGCAACGCGTATCGCTCGCCCGCATCCTGCTGCATCGTCCGACCCTGCTGGTCCTCGACGAGGCGACCAGCGCGCTGGACCCCGATAACGCGCGGCATTTTTACGACAGCATTCGGGACCTGCTTCCCGACATCACCATCATCAGCGTGCTGCATGACGAAGCGCTTGTGGCGCATCACAGCCATCTGCTGACCTTTGCCGATGGCCGCGCAAGGCCCGCCGAAATTCAAGAAGGACAGGAAATTTGACCGAAGCTGCACAAAGCCGGCGGCCCGATACGCATACCGAGTGGAACGAGGACACGGATGGCCGGGCAGTCGATGCGACCGGCATGGCCGTTACCGAGCTGACGGGCCGGGTCGGCATGACGCTATTCGACCTGTATTCGCCCGATTGCGCGCCCTGCCGCGTGCTCGCGCCCGTCCTCGACGATCTGGCTGCCGACTTTGCCGACGCCCTGCGCATCTTCAAAGTCGACGTGAGCGCAGATCTGTCGGTCGCAGAGCATTTCGCGGCCCGTTCCTTTCCCACCCTCGCTCTGTATCGAGATGGCGAGGAAATCGACCGGATCGTCGGATTGCGTTCGCGCGCGCAATTGGCCGACTGGATCGAGAGCCACCTATGACTTTCGCTTTCGGGGGCGACCCGACCGTAAAGGCCACCCTTCTCGCGCGCCTGCGCAGGCACGCCGAAAACGGCACACTCCGCACCGGCACAACGCAGTGGGATGGTGTGGGCGGCAGTCCGCTGGGCGTTTCGGTACAGGGCGGAGACAGCAGCGATTATGCACGACGCTTCGGTTATCCCGTACCGCTGGCAAGCCTGCTCGATCCAATGACGGCCTATGCCTGCCCGGAGGCGGCGCGGGATTATGCCCTGGAATGGGTCTCGAGCGTCGAGCCGGGCGCCGACCTTTCTGCCGTACCGCTTCGAATCGTCCGGCATCTGCTGTCCGATTTGGGCGCCGATCGTCTCGCCAAGCCGTATTACGACGATTTGATGAGCCTTTATGAAGAGGAGGAACGCGATCCCGCCCCGCCCCGGCGGGCGTGGTCGCACCTGCGTGGTGCGATCGAACAGGCCGCCGCCGAAGCGCCTTCCAATAGCGACAGGCATGTCGCATTGAAGGCGTGCGCGAACGCGTGCTGGCCGCTCAAAACCAGCCGGTCTTTGCTCACGTCTCTGTTCGCCTTTTGGGTGCAAAGCGCGACGCAGATGCCCGATCCACACTTCGATGCCGGACGTCGCGCGCGCGCGATCGCGATGCTGGACCGAATTCACAAGGAAACGCAGCCCGAACGCGATAAGGGCAAGCAGATCGACATTCCCGCGATCTTCCGATCCCGGGAACCCGCGCTTGCCGAAGCGTTCGAGGCAAGCCTGAAACGCGCGAATGCACGCTTTATCGAACGCGCCCGTGCCGTTCCGCAAATCGTCCTCGCCCATTTGGCCGACCCCAGCTCCTGAACACCCGATCCACCGAGTATCTACCATGAACCATTCTCTCGCCGATGCGACAACCCTGCCCGCCTTCACGGCCATCACACCCGATGCGATCGCGCCCGCGCTCGACATGGTGATCGCCCAGCAAGATGCGCAGCTTGCCGAGCTCGCGCGCACCGCGCCTGTGAATTTCGCAGAGGCATGGCTGCCGCTCGAACGCAGCCAGATCGCGGTGGACGCCCTCTGGTCTGCCGTGTCCCACTTGCAGGCGGTTGCCGACACGCCGGCGCTGCGACGCGCCCATGCCGAAGGGCAGGCGAAGCTGGTCCAGTCGAGCATGCGCGTACGACAGAACAAGAGCATTCACGACCTGCTCGTGAGGCTGGCGGAAAGCGACGAATTTGCGCGTCTGCCTGGGGCCGATCGCGTCGCCGTCGAACGGGCGATCCGCGACGCCAGGCTGGCCGGTATCGCGCTCGCTTCCGATGCGCAGGAAGCCTTCGTCCGGGTTTCCATGGAATTGTCGGCGCTCAGCAACGCCTTCTCCAGTGCCGTCCTCGATGCAACCGATGCGTGGAGCGAGCATGTGACCGACGAAACCCGCCTCGCCGGGCTGTCTGCCGCGGACAAGAGAATGCTGGCCGCCAGCGCGCGGGCACGCGAACTCGATGGCTGGCTCGTCACGCTTCAGCAGCCGAGCGTCAATGCCATCCTGACCTTTGCCGAAGATCGTTCGCTGCGGGAGAGGGTTTACGAAGCCTTCGGCACGCGCGCTTCGGACCAGGGGCCCCATGCGGGTGAATTCGACAATAGCGAACGAATCCGCAAGATCCTCGCCTTGCGGCGCGAGGGGGCGGAGCTTCTCGGCTTTTCCGATCCGGTGGCGTGGTCGCTGGCGACCAAGATGGCGCCCGATGCGGACACGGTCCTGACCTTTCTGTACGATCTGGCCGAAAAGGCACGCCCGTTCGCGGAAGAAGAGATGGCAACGCTGAGGGAGTTTGCCGCGTCGGAACTCGGGCTGACGGAATTGAAGCCTTGGGACGTCGCCTTCGCGTCCGATCGCCTGCGCGCCGAGCGTCATGCCATCGACGAGACCGAAGTGCGGGCCTATTTCCCCGTCGATCGCGTGATTGCCGGCTGGCTCGATCTGGTTGAGCGGTTGTACGGTATCCGCCTGGCCGAGCGCGAGGACGTGGCTCTGCCGCATCCCGATTGCCGCTATTTCGACACCCTCGATGCGGACGGGACGGTTTTCGGTGGGCTGTATGTCGATCTGCACGCCCGGCAGGGCAAGCGGGGCGGTGCGTGGATGGCAAGTGCCCGCCCCCGGCTCGACGACGGCACCACGAAGCGCGTGCCCGTCGCCTACCTCACCTGCAATTTCTCTCCGAACGGCGCCGACGCACCGGCGCTGCTGTCGCATCGCGAGATCGTCACGCTGCTGCACGAGACGGGCCATGCGCTGCATCATCTTTTCACCGAGGTCGACCGGCCGAGCATCGCCGGAACCGCCGGGTTCGAATGGGACGCAGTCGAATTGCCAAGCCAGCTGATGGAAGATTTCGCCTGGGATCGGAACGTTCTGACCGCAATGTCGGGTCACTACGCAACCGGCGCGCCGCTACCGGCCGATCTGTTCGATCGTCTTGCGGCGGCGCGGAATTTTCAGTCCGGCATGACCCTGCTGCGCCAGATCGAATTCGGACTCTTCGATCTGATGCTGCATCTCGGCCGGATTGGAGACGATCCGATCGCCGTGATGGAAGCGGTGCGCGACCAGGTCGCGGTGGTCCGCCCACCGGCATGGCACCGTTTCCCGCATTCCTTCTTGCATATCTTCTCGGGGGGATATGCTTCGGGCTATTACAGCTATCTTTGGGCCGAAGTGCTGGCCGCCGACGGGTTCGGACGGTTCGCGGAAGCCGGTGTCGTCGATCGCAAAACCGGTGATGCCTTCCGGGCGGAAGTCTTGTCCCAGGGGGCCTCTCGTCCCGCGGAAGAAAGCTTCCGACGGTTTCGCGGTCGCGATCCCGATATCGACGCCTTGCTCGTCCGGCGAGGTCTGGTCTGATGCCCGACCATTTCGCATGGAGAGCCGAAGCGGTCCGCAGGATCGAGGCCGACTATAATCGATCCGCCGACACCCATCTCGTCCGGCTCGATCTGGCGCGTTTTCCCGGCATCACGCTGTATCTGAAAGACGAAAGCAGCCATCCGACCGGAAGCCTGAAGCACAGACTGGCGCGATCGCTGTTCCTGTATGCCTTGTGCAATGGCTGGATCGGGCCAAACACCTGCGTGATCGAAGCGTCGTCGGGATCGACTGCTGTCAGCGAGGCGTATTTCGCGCGAATGCTGGGCCTGCGCTTCATCGCGGTGGTCCCCGCTTCCACGGCTGCGCCGAAGCTCGATGCGATCCGTTTCGAAGGCGGCGAGATACACGCCGTGGAGGACCCACGCTCGGTCTATGCGGTGGCCGAGCAGCTCGCCGCCGAAACCGGCGGCCACTATCTCGACCAGTTCACCTATGCGGAGCGCGCAACTGACTGGCGGGGCAACAACAACATCGCCGAATCAATCTTCGCGCAGATGGCTCGCGAAGAGCATCCGATCCCGACCTGGATCGTCTGCGGTGCGGGGACCGGCGGCACTTCGGCGACGATCGGTCGGTATCTGCGCTATCAACGCCACCGGACGCGCCTGTGCGTTGCAGACCCCGAGCATTCGGTCTTCCATCGCCATTTCGCCGATCGCACTGTGACGGAATTGCCCGAAGGGTCCGCGAGCATCGTCGAAGGCATCGGCCGACCGAGAGTCGAGCCCAGCTTCGTTCCAACCGTCATCGATCGCATGATCGCCGTCGCGGATGCGGAGTCCATCGCCGCGATGCGGGCCTTGTCCCACCGGCTCGGAAGAAACGTAGGCGGATCGACCGGAACCAATCTCATCGCCTGCCTGACCCTGGCTCAGGAAATGGTCGATGCTGGACAAAGCGGCAGCATCGTCACCCTGCTGTGCGACGGCGGCGAACGATATAGCTGCACCTACTACCAAGACGATTGGCTGGCCGGGCGCAATATCGATCCCGCAAACGTATCGAAGCTGGGGAGGAAACTCTTCGAAAGCTGTTCGGACATTTCGTAGCGATGTCCGAAGGCGAGACCGGCGCTTCCTTCAGGATGCGCCGGGCATCTACCTCGTTTCGGGGCGGCAGGCCTCGCGCAGTCGGTCCGCCATATCCTCCAGGCCGATGAAAACCTGCGCTGCGTCGGTGTGGCCGCTGTCCAATATGCTGGCGACCGACAATTGCATCTGCGTCACGCGGTCGATGTTCTGAAGGCTTTCGACGTGCTTGCGGATGACCGCATCGTCGCAGGCGAGTTCATAGGCCAGATCGTTGAGCAGGCGCGAGGCGATGCGCAGTTCTTCGGCCAAGGCCGCATGGAGCGGCGTTGCGGCGGTTTGGGCTGTGACCGGAGTGGCCGTGTTTGCCTCGTCCGGCATCGGGATCGGATCGTGCATCATTTCCCGCACGCCCGCATCACTTCGAGCGCGAGCTGGCTCGCCGAAACCGCCTGCACCGCCTCGCCGCGTTTCAGGCGATACCCGTCATCGGTGGCGCGGAAGGCGTGGAAGCGCGCCTCGCCGAGTACGTGGGCGGCACGTTCGCCATCCTCGCCCCCGGTTCCGAACACCACGCCGACCGCTTCTTCGCCCGTGGCCTTGGCGGCGGAGGCGAACAGGAGCGAGGCGGACGGGCGCGCGCCGCCGACCGGATCGCGCTCCATCAGGCGACGATGCCCGCCCGGCCAGGTGTCGAGGACGACATGCTTGTCCGCTCCGGGCGAGAAATAGATCTTGCCCTGCGACAGCGTGACCCCGTCGCTCGCGATCTCGATCGTCGCGACCTTTGCGCAGACCGAGTACCCGCTCCTGTTCCTGCCCGTCGTCGCGACCGTTCTGCTGACCTTCGTTCTCGGCGTGACTGGCGCCCTGATCATGACCTGCGCGATCACCGTCGCGGCGACCGTGTCGGTCATCTACGGGTCGAGCCCGATCGCCTTCGTATCGGGACGGCACGCGCAGATCTATTTCACGCAATTCTATCTCGCGATGATCTTCGTCTCGGCTCTTCCCCTTGCGGCGCTACTGGCCCGATCCCGCGCCCAGATGGCGGAAATCGCCCGGCGCAGGGCGCAGCATGAGGCCGCGCAGGCTTTCGCTCATGTGGGCCATTGGCGGTATTGCCTGAAAACCAACACCAGCGAATGGTCCGACGGGATGTTCGCGATCTACGGCCTAGATCCCAAGATCGATCTGGCGCGCAATCTCGAACATGGCTCGATAATCGAAGAAGATTCAGAAGCGGTGCGCAAGGTCCTGGAAAAGCCCGTGCTCGGTCGGCAGCCCTTCACCCTCAAAGCCAGGATCAGGACGAAAGCAGGCGACATCCGGCATATCGAATCGCTTGGCGACGTGGAGATCGAGGACGATGCCGTCATCGCGATCTTCGGCGCCCTGAAGGATGTCACCGCGCACGTCGCGGCGATGCAACAGATCGAAGCCGAGAAAGAGCGGGCAGAGGCACTGGCGGACAAAGCGCTCCGCCTGTCGGAAACCGATCAGCTCACCGGCATCGCCAATCGGCGCAAGCTCCTCGAAACGCTCGACCGGGAGATCGCCCGGGCCCAGCGCGAGGGAACGGATTTGTCGATCGTTATGATCGATGTCGATCACTTCAAGTCGATCAACGACCGCTATGGTCACGGAGTCGGTGACGAGGTGCTGAAACACATCGCGCGTCTGAGATCGACGACGCTGAGGAAAGGCGATGTGTTCGGTCGGCTCGGCGGTGAGGAGTTTCTGGCCATCCTCCCCTCCGCATCGACCCGGGCCGCGGCGCGGATCGGCGAGCGCCTGCGCCGCAAGTGCGAGGATCTCGACTGGGGAAAAATCGCGAATGTCGACGGAGTCTCGATCAGTCTGGGCGTTGCGAGATATGAGTTCGGCTATGACGAGACGAGCCTCCTCCATGCGGCCGATACGGCGCTCTATTTCTCCAAGGGCGCGGGGCGTAACCGCCTGACGGTCGCGGATCAGACATCGCCCCTGTCGCAGGATACGCACTTGGAGGTTGCTCCCCGGTGATCGGCAGGGCGAGGCAGCTCCTGCGATCCCGGCCACCATATGTTTTTACACGCGCCTAGAATTTCCCTGTCCTACACGAACCGATGTGGTTATCTAAATCGCTTTTCCGAACCGGAGTAAGCGTATGCCCCTCGTCGAATCGCTCGTCGGCCCCCTCGCCTCGCTGCTGGACAAGCTCATTCCCGACAAGGAGGCCCGCGCAAAAGCCAAGCTGGAACTGCTCGCGCTGGAAGGGACGCAGGAGCTGCGCGTGATCGA
>JACLAD010007060.1_pt1 | contig 17524 bp, 6 predicted proteins | sample 8027901 | NCBI WGS metagenome assembly JACLAD01 (sample SAMN15725071, study PRJNA655200) | protist metagenome | isolation source: fluorescence activated cell sorting (FACS) single amplified genomes of... | place: Spain: Blaines Bay Microbial Observatory, Mediterranean Sea | collected 2016-07-05 | reverse complement strand
CCTGTGTCACTCCCGTCTCTACTTTGTAATCACCCGCTGCTCTTCTATCCCGAAACTCTTGCCAGGAAATAGAGTGGTACAGTGGTCTTTCCTTGTTATCGACTCCTAAAATAGGTTCAAAACAGGTAGAATAACTAGGGTTAAGGAAGAAAGGCATACTATATCTATTGTGCGTAGCATTAGCAATCACACGGTGCTCAGGGGCAATGTACTTAGCATTTGACCAGACTTGTACGACGTCGCCGATATTGATCACTACATCACCGCGACGGGTATGTACATTTACCCAAATATACTCACCTTGTGCTTCTCCTATTGTATCACGATCATTACTATCCTTGTCAACAGCGAACACACTTGCAAGATCTCCATCTCCATCTCCACCTTTATCAGTAGTAGGCAAACTATGGTTTCCGGGAACTTTGATCTGCAAACCAGGCACTCCATCTTGCAACAGAATTGTCACACTACCGGCATCTGTATGTCGTCCTACACTCAATCTACCCCATGTAGATTCATCAAAATCACTAGGTGCGTTGGGAGGGGCAGGAAAAGGACAAGGTGGCATATAATTTAAACGAAGATAAGAAGAGTTATCTACGAAGTCCGATTGAATCTTCAATAGAGTACTCGGCTCTGCGCCAAGGTTTTTGCATAAAATATCGACTAATTGTAGACTCAATGCTTCACACTCTGAATAATAAGCACTCATTCTCTCTTTGAAGTCATCGCGACCTGTTGGCCATTGATTATGTTGTGCACTGTCCTCTGAGTCATCAGTAGAGATGGGGCCAATATCGAAAATCTCCTTATTGTCCTTCTTCTGCTTCGTCAATTCACAATCATTGTACCCGAAAGGATTGGTTTCCGTTCTCTTAACACTCAATTTCTCAGAAGCAGGGTAAGCGAAAAAGGTCTCCATGCTCGTCAAAGCTGCATCCAAATCGCCTAAGTTATGATTACGAAGGATGAAGAAGCCATATTGACGACAAACTGTGTCCAGACGAGAGAGAGATTCAACATCGCCTTGCAACAGCGATTCTAAGTCGAATTCAGGTAAATCCACAAAGGCAACCATTCAGACACACAATCAGCAAAAAAGTGAAAAAGTAGGGAGTCCGACCAGACAGAATCACTTCGCAGCTATCGATTTGGTGATACCTTAGAAGAAGCGATAGCGTGTTTGGATGGTGGTGCTCATCGATAGTTTATATTTACAATCCAATAATCATCATATCATACTTTCCGCTTTCTATCTAGTCTCAAGCATCGCTGTCGGTCATATTAGGTCTATGACTCTACTTCCTGTAGACAATGAGGACAGCTGTTATTGTCTTTCATCCATCCCTCAACACACTCTGCATGGAAGAAATGGTCACAAGGTAGCAACGCCAACTCCTCCTCTTCTTCACCCTCACTGGTCTCACTACAGAACTCACCCATGCAGACAGCACATTTAGCATCTATCTCACGGAAACACAGGTTACGGTCTTGCAGAGCATGTAAAGAAAGACAGGTTTTAGTGCTCTCTGTGTCCTTTTCTAAGGTATCAGAATCAGTTTTACCACTACTACTATCATCACTTTTGGTACTCTGTCCTCCTTGTGACACAGTCAAGATCTGGGCATAAGTTACTCTAGGCAATGCTGCAATGACTTGTGGAGCTTTCAATCTCCATCTCTCTGTCTTTACATCGCCAATCTGATTCGATAGAGCCAACAAGTGTTCATAGTTATTTGGATCCTGCCAAGCCTCATCCTCGTCAATGGATTCTTCTTCTTCTTCTTCTCCTTCACCACCCTCTTCATCCTCTTCTTCCTCTCCTTCATGTCCCTCTTGTGTGCCATCTGTATCTTGACTGCTACCTTCAGTGCCTTGAGAATTGGCTCTTCTATTACGGCGACGGTTGTTGTTTGCAGGCATTTGTAAAGTAGGTTGTGCTTGTCCTTCATTCATTGCCATTTGCATAGCTGCGTAATCTTCTGCAGACATATTATTGGCATGTTCTTGCATATATTGCATCTGCATGTCATAGGCATGTTGTGATTCTTCTTGCATCATTTGCCAAGCGAGAGCTTCAGATTCTGCCAATTCACGAGCTACTTTAGCATCCTCAGTTTCCTCTTCCTCCTCTGCTTCTTGCTCAACCTCTTCCACTTCTTCTTGCTCATGTCCTTGTACGGCAGATGCTTCTGCTTCTTCAGCATGCTCTCTATCATCACTTTGCTCAAGACTGTTGGTGTCATCGAAGGAAGTGAACAGATGCTGGTTCTCCATCACAATAGGACTCTCGATTGTATCATCTTTCTCTCCCTCGTTATCTACATTAACAGGGGAAACACCGCTGGTATGTTCATGTAACAGGCCATTGATGTGACTATCAAACGCACTAGAGATATCTTTACCAATCGTACTATCGTTAGAATCGCCTGATCGTTCACATTTGTGTTGTGGTGACCATGACATATTCAGACTCGCGTCGCTATTGCAACGATCGATGCTCCTCTTCAGACTACACTTCTCATTGCTACTCGCACTATTAATACTAGTAGAAGTGCTCGATTCATCTAGCGTGCGTTTACTTTTGATGTCCAAATTGCGAGGAGAATTACTACGATCATTGCGATCTAGAAGTGCTTCGTTTTCAGTCAAACATTGCAAAGGATTCGCAGAAGATGGGGGACGATTAGCATCAACCTTCTCCACTATGTCCGAGGGACTGCCTCGTAAGGCGAATATTGTGTTTTCCATTGAGATATCTCCGAGATATCTTTTTCGTTTTCGTCGCGGGCAGCGGATATTTTGCGTCCCACCCTGGCATGACCCTTCTTCTCCCAAATTTTGATGTCGATTTTGCAAGCAATACCAAAGATGTGGCATGTTAGATAGCTGGAGGGATTTTCACTGAGTTCATTCATTAATAGGTGTGAGTCAAATAGACACATGAATCGTTGTGTTGATGGAGAAACTGCGTGGGCGTAAGATGGTTTGGACAATCCAAGTGCTTGTGGTCGCATTATGTTTCTCTTTCTTGATTGTAAACGCTACAGACCTGGATATATGCAGAGATGGAGCTTCTTTCTCACGTCCTGAGATTTTCCCTAGCAGATATCGAATGTCAGAGATTGAATGGTCATCTAATGATGTAAACACCTTGTTCATCCAATATATGACACCAGAGATCTATGAATATGGATCCATCAGCATCGCACACACATCTCTATTTGTAGAACAAAAAGGGTACTATCTCCACCTGTACACTAAAGATGACTTGAAGACGATTCCATCACTACTCTCTCCAGCTACAGAGACAGAGAAGAAAGTAGACATAGTAGAGAGTGATGAGCGATGGAACAAAATCCTATTATTGTATCACAGCATCCATCGACTACTATCTCTATCTCCTAATGATGAAGAGCGGCAGCAACAGTACGTGGTGTGGATGGACACTGACATCATCATCAATGACTGGTCCTTTAGGATAGAGCAATACACAGAGTCTTTCCCCTATGCTCAACTGATCATCTCTAAAGAGTTTCTCAACGAACACGGACTTGTGAACAGTGGATTTATTATCATGAAAGTTTCTTCTTATGCTCTGCAATTACTAGAGCATTGGTATACTTCCATGGATCGATCCAGTATCTCCGACCAACACGCCTTCTCCACTCTATATGAGACAAATGTACTCAATATCCACGAGAACAGTGTCATTTTGACAGCAAATGCATTGAATAATAGATTCCCAGTGTGGCAATACTTGCAAAAGGGGGACAAATTGATCCATTTGGCGGGAGTGCATGATATAGTCCGAGTCAATGTATTCAAGGAGGCAATGAAAAGAACCTGTGACTCTTGGATGTTAGCTTCTATTGATATGGATATGGATGACACAAAGAAACAGAAAATGTTCAATAAAAGCGAACAGATCCTGGACAAGGCTTCCTTACAATCCATTTTAAGATCTACTCAACAACAACTCGCGAGACAAGCAGTGGATGTGATTAGTGCAACTACTGATGTAGATACTGATGATGAAATGATCAGACAAGCCAGAGATCTGATCCAGAAATCCATCCAGTTGGGATATGCCAGACCGCGAGAATATAAGGATGACAAGGATATGTACACTGATGAGGATATTGCTCATCATCATGAAGAAATGGATGTCTGTTTGGTGTCCTCTGTCCTATTGCGTGCACTTGAAGTTCTGAGTAATCAAACGATTAATAATGATGATACTTTGATGGTCATCGCTCAGCTGCAGACTAGAGTGGACCTGTCGTTCGAGTATTTGGAGAATAGTGGTTATTTTACGTACGAAGTAGTACATGCTCTCTCCCTCCGAGATCATTGTGTCACTTCGGAGAATAAGGATGGTGATAATAATACTAACAATAATAGCCAGCTGTTCGCATCGTCACTACTGTTTGACAACACAGTCGTGTCTAGTGTGCCTCTCCAGATACTCGCCCAAATCAGACAGTCTATCATCACCATGTGCAATTCTTTACATCTACTCGTACAGCTCAATGCCAATCATATGATGGATATAGATATCACGGGTCCGTCATCTGGACCATCTGGAAGTGATGACGACAGAAAGGCGAAGGACAAAGTATCGAGACATTTGCTGTTCTATGTTTTCAAATACTACAGCGCTGTGAGCGCATTGCTCGAGAGAATCCATATCCCTACCCCCTGCACTTCTAGTAATAGTCATAATAATAATAATAATCATAATGAGAGTGGTATTGTCTTTCGCACCGTCAATACAGCAGATATGGAGCATCTACGTAATATGAAAATAGCCAGCTTGGAGTCTGCTTTACGGCATCTGTGTGCATTGGATCGTATAGACGGAGGGGATGGTATGTTAATGCATTGTCATGAGGATATCAGGGAGGAGAGCAGTAGTACACTGGCTGTTTTAGCAGCGTTACTTTGCAATGACGATAAGGCTGTAGTGAATCATAAGCCCGATAATATGCACGACGATGAAAAGCATGAGAAGTGTTGGTTATCTGTGTACCAAAAAGCAGAGTTGTGGTCTCTCTTGGATGAGGATATGACGTTATCAGATATGCTGAAGAGGTTGTGGGTAGTAAATACGACTTTGCCTGCGGCGATGAGTGAGGATATAGCATTGCACGACTTGTCAGCCACGGGGACTGTATGCGAGTATAGCACTAATGGTGACGCTAGTAATGATAATAATGCTAATGATAATGGTAATCGGAATCGTTGTAAGGAGGTTATTCGTGGTCGTAAGCTCGCTACTCATGGAGCTCTATTGTTGAAAAGTGTGTGGTCGCAGCGTGTGGCACCTTTACATATCATGCACATGTTCGACTCCTTGAATCGAATGGCACACCAGTGCAGAATAGAGATTTGATGAAATGGATATTGCAAAGAATTATACTCGGATGTGAATATTGTAAGAAGCTTTGTAACAAATTTGAAGCATAAAAAAGAGTGCTTTTCAACGTACTTTGTTTATTTTCATCAAATTATTACAAGAAATCAAGGATACTGTCTACATAGATGGCTATAAGCAAATAACGTGACCGTGATTTTACATTTTACCATCATATCCCTCTCCTGCTTTCAACAAATCTCCTCGGAAGAAGGACTTGCGGCTAGACTTGCTCAATCTGGAGTCCTTGTCGGTGAACATGACTTTAAATCCAAATCCGAGAGAAAAGACGATAGCGAATGCAATCACACCCATCACAGGATAAGCACCGCTATCACTACACCAAGCCTCTTTGAAGGACTTCTCTTTATACTCAGCAGGTAACTGACGGGTAGGAGCCGTGGCTAAACTTCTCTTGGGCATAGCGACATTACTATTTCATATGAAATAAAGTAGTACAGAAGAAATAGTGCATTCAAGCAAGGGGTAACAAGAAAATATAACAAGGTTAGTTTTATCTCATTTCATGAAGGAAATGGACCATTTAACATCTCAGAAGAATAACATAGAGGTTTAGAGCAAGGTTACATACCGTCCTAGACGCAGTGCTGTACGACTGAACATTTCTATTGTGTTTTTCGATCGCGACTACTCGAGCAGTATGAAGTGACCGACTGAAGAAACCGGGTCGGCGATCAAGTAAGACCAAAAAGTCAGACAGGCGGCGAGCGATGGCAGTTTCGATCCAACCTCTCTATCTATTAGTTGTGGTCGTATCAATGCTCTCTATAATTCGCTCGTTCCATCATCAGTCTCAGATTACAACTTTAAGGTCTTCGATTGGCGCACTATCGTCAGCTATACAAAATCGATGTTCTTCAGCTCTCTGTGCCTCTGTTCGCCCCTCTCTGGATGATATCGAGCGCATTTCCAAAGGCCAGAAAGCCAAAAAGCGCGGTGTGGGTAGTCGTGCTGTGCCGCATCGCCTAAACGAGCAAGAGCGTAAAGAATGGGATATAGCCAAGACGCGAGGTTTCGTAAGTTTGCGTGGGACAGGATGGAGAGACAAGCGAGGAGACTCGCCGCTAGCCAACATCTATCGCAACTACTGTGATTGTCGCAACCAGCTGTGTATTTCTGTGAAACGGGGCATCTTTATTGATGACAACAACACTGTTGGCGATGAAGTGATTATAGATTTCAGTCCATTGCGCAAGATTGACGTACAAACAGAAGCAGCCTCGATTCTTGGTCTTTTGGAAAGTGCTAATAAGTATGATAGCTTGCAATCTATTGCCAATAATTCAGATATTGAGGGGTTGGGATATGAAGATGATGATGGCTTTGAAATGTCCGTATTAGTAGCTGAACAACCGATCTGGAGAATACCCGTGTACAGCATTACGGCTACTTTCACAGACAGAAAAGAGGCCAAAGATTTCGCACAGAAAGCGGCGAGCTTGTCCATCACGAATGATGAGATGCAGTAGAGCCACAAAATGATATGTAGTATATACTTTTTTTGTTTCAACACTGTATTACATTGGATATAATTGAACACTATTCATGGTTAGGGTTAGGGTTTCTCTCCTTTTCCACCTCGGTCTAGGAGCTGCCACCAAACATACTACTGAATAGTCCTTTCTTTTTTTCTGGTACTGCTTCAACTGGACCCCCCTGTTGCTGCCCACCCTTTGGACTCAAACTGAAGAAATTGCGCATACTATCCAGTGTCGACTGAGGGGAGGTGACATCGGTACTTGATCTGCCGCTATTTCTATCCACTCGATCGCTATTACCTCCTTTGATAGTGTCATTATCGTTTCCCTGAGAAGTGACGTCAGTGGGTCGATCGGGAAGGAAGGATGATAATTTCGTATAGTTTGCAAATCTCTGCGTCACTGCTCTTGCGAAGCTGACTGGCCCTTTGATATCCATATCTGTACTTTCAGTTACATCGGAAGAAGCATCATCTTTTCCCGCCGATGGCCCACCACTGGATGGAACTCCAGAGTCTGCATCACTACCACGTTCAGATAAATCATCACCACCTATTCTGTCACTTCGTTGCATCAATCTGAGATACAGAGATGACAATGGTTGACTCGACTTTCTTAAAGTAGTTGGACCTTTATTCTCCAGACCTTCTATTTGATCGTTTTTACTGTCATCATTGCTTACTTCATTAGCACTGCCAGCAGAAGTATTCCGTATGCGACTCAGACGCTTGTCTCGGTTTGTGGGTGTAATCCATGGTAACTCGTGGTCCCACCGCCTGAAACCATATGCACTTGCAATGGTACGCGACCAATGATCTTTGCCCTTTTGCAAACTAGCGAGACTATAATCTCTTCTGGCTCTCAATAACACCAAAACTACATCCGTGTCTAAATGCCTGAGTTCTTCGACTACTTTTTTCCGTACCCTCTCTGGGGGTGCAGAATAAATACCTAGACAGATTTCTTTGAGACAAACCATCATGTCATTCAAGTCTTTGCAATCAAACTTGCCTAATATAGACGAATACGCTTCTAGATCTTTGTTGAGCACGGCACTGCCTTCTTCAGTGATCGAAAGCGTACGAATGTGATGGATCAATATTCCTATCAACTGTTGTCCAAGTGGTCTCCAGAAGTGTTCAGACAAATCCAATCCTGGGAATTCTGCCCTTAAATGGTTGATGGTATTGACTACTTGTGTCAAGTCAGTACACACAGTACTGCAAGCATTACTGTTATTAGAAGGAGACTCATTGTTGTGTTCATCACTACTTCTTACGAAAGATGGCAATAACTGGGATGAACCTAATGAAAACGTTTTGCCATAATCTGCTTTGGTTTGCAATGATGACAATGTCCGCGAGATATGTGCACAAATGCATCTATTCCATGCCTGAATGGCTTGCTTCGCCAGTACATCTAAAGGTTTCAAGGAGTTCTTTAATGCTTCTCGACAGATAACCACCATATTTCCATTTTTATGCATAGGCTCAATATACACTTCCTCGAAGTTCGACCTAATCTCACGAAAACCACTATAAATAGCTGTTAGTACAGTTAGGAACTCCATAGGAGGCAATTTGGAAGATTTGCCTCTATATCTAGACAACGTACTTGACCTCATTTCACCTACATTGTGGATCAATAGCGTAATGCAAGCTTGTATAGACGGCGTGAGTATCCCTTCCGAAATAAAATCAAGTTGCAACATAAACACATCTTTGATCCTATTCGCTAATCGTCTTTCATCTCTTCCTACGATCATCATTCTGCACACAGTATCGGTTGTCATGCCTAGAATAGATGAAATGAAGTATGTATTGGCTACTGTATCTGTGATTTCTACAATTGATTTCATTTTCTCCATCTTTATTCTAGGAGTAACACTGGAAGTAGTAGAAGTCATATAATAGGCTGTATTTGCACCCAAATAAGCAATGATCAACTGCTTCAGAGCATCGGCATATTGGCCACGGGTATGGGAGATTTCTTTCTCGAAGTAGTCATTCATGTAGATGGTAAGCACAGTAGTGGATTGCTCTTCAAGAAATTCCCGTAATTCTTGTTGCAACTTTTCACGTTCCATACTATTGCCATTATCTTCATCATCTATGAGCTCTTCCTTAGCACTGTGTTTCCCCATACTTCCATTAGATTCAGCCACATCCACACGATTCTGATCAGGCCTTTTCTCATCTTCTATTGTTGAAAGACTTGTCATGAAATAGGAATGCTTGGTACACAGCTCTGACAACATCAAATACAAAGCACTTAACTTCTCTTTGACAATACTTAAAGATTCCAAGTAGTCACTTTCTTGTAAAGGGGGTAAGGGTGGTTTAGGATGCATTACAGCATCTACGCGTGATTGGATACCGAATGCCGGATCATTGTAGATGCGTTGAATTAGACTGCGCATCACTTTGTTCATTGATTGTCGAGGAAACACTTGTTGAATAATGACTGATTGCTCTCGACAGACATTTCCTATGGTAAGGAATAATTCACTAAGGTAGTCGATAGCATCTTTATTCTCATCATATCCCTTATTGGCTTGCTCTTCAGCATCGTTGCTGGTACTATGGTCACTACTCATCAGAGTTAGTGGACTACCTGGATTGTGAGGACTACTGCCGATGGAATGCATGCTATCTCTGTAACTGTTACCACCATCAGCGATAGACAAATCGAGACTACCACGGCCCACATTTTGTATCAACGAATCTCTTCTCCGTTGTGACAAGGATTGTCGTCTGTTCACAATAGGAACGCCTCCTGCTTCTCCTCTAGCAGCATTTCTACCGGGGCTTGTGACGGGACTAGACAGTATACCTCCATCATATCCAAAGATGGACTGTGGCATTCGTTTTTCTATAACGGCGTAAATATAACGCTTATGCAAGGTCTGTCCATTATTGAACAAATGCAAATACCTTACCGTCTGCTTACACAAGTGCTTCATATCCTCATCTTCAGGGAACTCCATCAAATGTGACAGATCTTTAATAAATGCACTCAATAATTCACTTTCTACCTTTTCGGATAGCCGTAATACATTTGCTAAAGCCATACAAGCTTCATCAGATTGGATATCAGACAGTACTCTCCGTAGATCTGATAAAACTTCACAGATGTGACCCCAATCTCTATTATACAACTCTTCTGGTAGTAAGTTTGTTTTGATATCATTCAGAGAGGTAGAATCAAGGAGACTATTGCCAGTATAGACACAAGCATTACTATTCGGTGCAATCTGTTGGATAGATTCAAGAAAGGCATCATTATCAATATCTTTATAGTGGTTGATATACGTGATTAATTCCATGGCATGTTCTATACGACGGCGTTGGTCTTCTGTTTGACTTAATCGATCACCAATTTTGATGATGCCTTCACTCATATCATCAAAGGATGATTTGATGCTATTTACACTATCTTTGACATGACTGAGTTTGTTCGAGTGCACATTCATATCTTTCAGCAAAGATTCATTAGATTTCTTTGCTGTTTCTTGCAATAATTCCACTTTGTCTTCCAACTTACGTGCTTCCATGGCCAATTCTCGTGTCAGACCATCAAAGATCAAAAACAGTTTGCGTTCAATTTCAGCCTTGTCCGCGCCCATCGATTCCATGTCCACATCACTCAGCTGATTCTCCACAAAGAGGTTCGAGTCAAAATGCACCTCCAAAAGCTCAGCACGCAAATCTACTTCATTGCTGCTTGCGGCTGCCATAATGAAATATGGATCGAGCGCTTAGACCAATATGGGTGATCCTTATGAACTCTATCCTGTTTCTAAAATCGGAGCCAGTTGGCAGCAATGGCACAAACACAACCTCTTTGGAGTCGAAAGGCGGCAAGGCACGACGAACACACACCTTTTTCGCTTTTTCGACAAAAGCTGACCCGGGATTTCACTCCCAACCGACAGTTCTCGTCGCAACCTTTCGATTCGGGCTTGTAGAGCACCAGTTCCAGGCCAATCGACATTTGAGGTATCACATCTGGTTACAGTGGGTCTAATTGTTAGAATAAGTAGGTCAGTATTGTCTGATTATCGTTGATTAGTATAGTTTGACCCCTTTAGTGATCGAGGGTTGTGTTACTGATAATCAAAGATGAGTAGCAACGACGCTTTAGGCGACGTTCGTGTGCAATGGATTCGCCAACGTGTGATGATATCTCTAGGTATAGATCAGAAATGTTTCGATGACTACTTCACCGAGTCTTTGGAACGAGCCCGTAGTGCTGGTATCGCGAAAGAAGAAATAATGGCATTCTTATCAGAGAAGTACACGGCGGGGACCTCTTTATTTTTCACTGCCACGAAACAAGAAGTGGAGAAAGTGGTAGAGGAGGAGGTAGAAGATACATCTAGTACAGTAGTAGAAGAGAAGAAGGAAGAAATTGCTCCTGAAGGCGAAACTACTGTAGGTGAAGCAGAGGAAGGTAAAACATCGTCCGAAGCTGATGCTGGTGAAACGGGTGATGCTAATGAAGGAGCTGAAGAAGAGAAGAAAACCGGTGAGGGAGAAGGCGAGACGAAGGAGGGAGCAGAAGAAGAAAAGAAAGAGGTACCTGCTGCCGTTGCTGTTCCTGTGGAGAAGAAGACTACTATTAAGAAGACTATTGTCAAGGAGTTAAGCTATCAACTGAGCATGTCCTTGAACAGTGTTCCAGAGGCAATGAATGATTTACCTTTGGCCTCTTTTATGAGATCTCAAGATGGTGAGGTACCTAAGTTGAGTGGTGGTGCAGACAGTCTCAATGATCATCTGGAATTCAATTATATGACCGGTGACTACTTGTACAACATCTCCAATCTAGTGAAACATGTCTATATTCCTGCAGTTGACACTGCTAGTGTCGAAACTTCAGCAGATACCCCTCCACCTGCAGTAAGTGAAGATGAAGAAAGTACTAATAAAGGTGTTGATTCGACACTGAGACACGAATTGGGTCTTGCATATAACAAATTCCATCGTCAATTGAACACTGTAGTCATGCAAGCACGTGGAGATGTAAACTTGAGTATTCCAGCTGTGACCATTACGGATCCAGTTGCAGCAGCAAATGATATGTCCATTGTCAATGCTATTGAAAGTGCAGTGGAAGGATGGACTGTCGTCATCAGTGGAGCAGTAGATTTCGAACATCGCAAAGACTCTTCTAGTAAGAGAACTCCTTTGGGAGAAATTGACTTCTGGAGAGCTAGAAGTGCTTCGTTATCTCCTTTATATGAACAAATTAACCTACCCAAGGTGCAGCAGATGCTTGATTTGGTTGAGAACAGTGACAATGCCCAGTTGTCTTCTTTCCACTATCATTTCGGTGAATTATCGAAACTGTTTTTAGAAGCGAAAGATAATGTCAAATTCTTGACAACATTAGAAAGACATTTCAAACACATCACGGATGGTCCTTTCCATACAATTATTGATAGCATGCATGGTATGGTCAATGGTCTCAGACAAGTCTGGGTCATTTCTCGTCATTTCAATACGGATGATAAAATGGCACCTTTGATGGAAGCGATTGCAGAGACACTTGGTCGACGTGTGAGAGAAGAAGTAGGATTGAGTCAGATCTTGACAATGGATTTCAAAGAGGCCAAAAGGGTGCTACTAGAATCGAAAGATGTGCTGAGTCTATGGGGGGAGAACTATTTCAGAATGCGAAGACGTATTGAAGACAGTGGTAGCGACCATCGTTGGGAATTCGATCGCAAGGCATTGTTCGGAAAGACAGATTACATGGTGAGTGTATGCAACAACATCATGGAGGTCATAGAAGCCATTGAACACTTTCGTTTGTTCCTAGGGCCTGAGTTGAAACAAGTTACAGGAGATTCCAAAGAGATTGAAGATATCTTAAATAGAGTCAAGTTGTTAACACAGCCTTTCGAGAAGGTGTTTGTGAATGAAGCCATTATCTTTTCTCGTAGTTATGAAAAACCATGGGAAACCATCATGAAAACTTTCAGAGCAAGTGTAGTTGATGTGGAAACAATGACGGAAAGCTTTATTGAAGATTCGTTCAGGAAGTTAAGGAGTGCTGAATTAGCTTTCGAATTAGTACAAAATTTCCAACATATTGGCGCTGATGAAAGTGATGGTCGTACAACTGCTGCTTCTACTACTACTGCGAAGACAGATTCTGATCAGAAGAGTGGAAGGTCTATCAAAGAACAGATTACTGCGAGGTATGATGATATTCTCAAACAATATCTCAATGAGCTCAAAACAGTCAAAGAACTCTTCGATTGTTATAAAGAAAGGCCACCATTGGCTAAGAACTTCCCACCAGTCGCGGGTGCCATTGCTTGGGCTCGTGACTTATATCATCGCGCCAAGAGACCCATACTCAGATTTAAAGGGTTCGGACGTTTGTTAGATGACGAATTAGGAGAACAAGTCAAAGCAGAGTATTTGGAATTTGCTCGAAGTGTAGATAGCTACATTACAGAGCTGTATAGTGAGTGGGAAGATGGAGTAAGTGTCACGGTGATCGACAAGTTGAGACAATCAGTATTGAGATCGATTTCTAAATATACAGTACCTACTCCAGCCAATACAAAAGAGGGCAAAAAGGAGTCCAAAGATTTGGCCACCTTCACTTTGCCTCCCCCTCCTTATCGAGTCAACTTTGTTCATGAGCTCCAGATGATCATGAGAGAATCACAATATTTGGATAAGATGGGCTTTCAGATCCCTGAAACTGCATTGAATATGACTTTGCAACAAAGCAAATACTTGGAAATTACTCGATCATTAAACAAAAAGCTTCATGATTATGATGATGTTCTCAAAACGTTGAAACCAGTTGAGAAACAGGTGTTGAAAGTTTACATTGACGAATTGAATGATACCATCAAAGTGGGCTTCTATCCGTTGAATTGGACTTCTCAACGCATTCCAGAGTACATCGATGAATTAGAAAATGCTCTTGTACGCTTTGGTGGTGTAGTATCTCAATTACAGAAGAATGCAGAGATGATTGAAGCGATCATTGGACGAATTGCAGGTACTATTTTAGTTCAAGGATCTGATTTGAAGAAGAACTTACCAGGGGATGCCACTGAGATTTGTGAGATGTTAGAAGCTCGCCGTACATCTCGTCTAGAAGCATTGGTAGCAGAATACAAGTCTATCGGAGATTCGTTCTTGATGAAAGTGGAGGAAGTTGTTGCTAAGACCGCTACAGGATCAAGTCCAGTACTTGCTGGATACTATTATTATTGGGAGAAGTGTGTTTACAATGCCATTTCCGAGATGATTATTAGTAGTCTAGCCACCATCAAAGGTCTGTTATTGTGCAAAGAAGGACCTCCATTGTTCAAGGTCATTGTTACATTGAACGGCAAGGATCTGTCCTTGTCACCTGTGTTGACAGATATTGATAAATTGTTGTCCAAAGTAGGAAGAGGTATCACCGAAAGTGCACGCATGTTTGTACGATGGATGCATGGAACATGTCTATTGACCGAACCTCAAGTCGTCAATGATGATGACGAGCCTTTTGTCTTCTCTTTTTATCAAGACGTAAGTCAAAACCCGCAGATCATTAAATTAGCGTTATCATTGACCTCTCAAGCCAACCGGGTCTACTCTATTACAAATAGATATTTGGATGGATGGAGACGTTATGACAAAGTGACAGATTTGTGGAACCCTAAAAGAAAGCAACAGATTGACAAATTGCGACCTACATGTTCTAATCTAGACCAAGCTATGAATTACTACCAATCCATCAAAGACCAAGTAGAAGCACAACCTACATTAAAAGACATCGAATTTCTGCAATGCGATGTGAATCATGTCAGTGAAGGTGTCGCCAAACAAGCTGAAGTCTGGAAAGTGGAGTATGGCGAAGTATTGTTCCAAACCTCAAGTTCTATGTTTGGAAAATTGAGTAGCAGCATTACCACGTATGAAGAGAATGTCGAAATGGCCACTGATAATTTGGAAGATTTGAAATTTGTGTTGAATAATGTTGCTGAAATCACTGGTAAAGTACAACAAATGGAACTGGATATGTTGGAGATATCTGAGAGATATCGAACATTGCAGCGATATGGAATCGAAATGGCCACACCAGAAGACATTGCTGCTGCATTGAACTTGCCTGAGAGATGGCATACGCTGTATTGCAATTCACGTACTCGCGATTTGCGTCTAGTAGATACTAAAGCTGAATTCCGTGTTGTGACTGCCCAGCAAGATGTAGACTTTCGAGAGGAGTTGAATGCCCTCCGAAAGACTTTCTTGGATAGTGGCCCTGGTGTTTCAAGTGTATCTTTAGATGATGGTGTGATTCTATTAGAAGATTACAGGAGAAAGTTGACTGCATTGAGCAAGCAGAAGAATGAATTAGTCAACGCGTTGAATTTATTTGATTTAGAAGTGAAGGCCTTCAGTGACTTGTCTGACCTCTTGGCTGATGTAGAGCAATTGGGTAAGATCTACGATTTATATGTGAAATTCACAGAATTTAAAGAATCCATGGCTTCACTGAAATGGAATGAATTGGATATCACTGTCTTACAAAAAGGAGCTGAGGACCTTGAGAAAGAAGGTAGGAAGTTCCCTAAAGACTTGAAGGAACTTTTTACCTTCAAAATGGTGGAAAAAGTACTGGCCAACTTCAAAGAAGCTTTACCTCTTGTTGTCAATTTGAAGTCTGATTCTATGAAGACGCGCCATTGGGTGAAGGTCATGAAGACCACTGGAGTCTCCTTTGATCCTAGTCTGAAAGGCCTGACATTAGGAAATGTCTTTGAAATGGAGTTACACAAGTTCGCTACAGATGTAGAGGAGATCATCAATGAGTCTGCTCAAGAAGCTAAGATTGAAAAAGAGATAGCCAATATTGAGGAAGCTTGGAAAGATCATGCTCTCGGTGTAATGAAGTACAAGAAAGATGGCGTTGAACGTGGACTGATCTTGAAACCAGCAGAAGAGCTCAAACTCGAATTAGAAGACAATATGCTTAACTTGCAGACCGTATCGAGTAGTCGATTCGTCGCCACTTTCATTGATCAAGTCAAGAAGTGGGAGAAAGCTTTGAATATTGTTGCAGAATGTCTAGAAGTATGGTTTGTAGTTCAGCGTAAGTGGGCTTATTTAGAGTCTATTTTCATTGGTGCTGAAGATATTCGAATGCAGTTACCAGAAGAAGCCAAACGTTTCGATGGAATCGATAAAGCATTCAAGAAAATCATGACGGATACAGCCAAAAACCCAAATGTCGTCGAAGCCTGTACGACCAACGACCGCTTGGATACATTGAATAAAATCAGTGATCGACTTGATTCTTGTCAAAAGTCTCTGAGTGATTACTTGGATACCAAAAGAGCCGCTTTCCCTCGATTTTTCTTTATCTCAGATGATGAACTGTTGAGTATTTTGGGTAGTAGTGATCCAACCGCTATTCAGATCCATTTACTCAAATTATTCGATAATGTGAAGAGCATGACCTTTGGCCGTAACAACAAAATTGTGGAATCGATGACATCCAGTGAAGCTGAATCTTTCAATATGGTCACACCTACAAATATTGAAGGTGCTGTGGAAGTATGGATGACAGCTGTGGAGGATGAAATGCATGTAAGTCTAAGAGATATCACTAAAGAAGGCGTCTTCATCTATGCACAGAATGATCGTTGTGAGTGGTTGAAGATTGTGCTAGGCATGACAGGTCTTGTGGGCTCTCAAATTTGGTGGACTTGGGAAGTTGAAGATACATTCCGACAAGTTGCTCTTGGAAATAAGTATGCCATGAAGGCTTTAGAAGGCAAACTAACTCATCAATTGAATGATTTGGTTGCTATGGTGAGAATGAAGTTGGATAAGATCACACGTAAGAAGGTCAACACATTGCTCATCATTGATGTGCATGCGCGTGATATTGTTGATGGATTTGTACGTGAATCTGTGCTGAATGCTAAAGAATTCGCATGGGAATCTCAATTGCGATTCTATTGGGATCGCGATATTGATGACTGTGTAATCAAACAATGCACTGGTAAATTCAGATATGGTTACGAGTACATGGGTTTGAATGGTCGTCTGGTGATCACCCCATTGACAGATAGATGTTACATGACCTTAACACAAGCATTGACTTTCAAATTAGGTGGTAGTCCTGCAGGACCTGCTGGTACAGGTAAAACAGAGACAGTGAAAGATTTGGCCAAATCTTTGGCATTGCCATGTTTCGTCATCAATTGTGGTGATGGTCTTGATTACAAGGCCATGGCTTCCATCTTTGGAGGTCTTGTTCGTGTAGGTGCTTGGGGTTGCTTCGATGAGTTCAATCGAATCAATATTGAAGTGTTGAGTGTAGTCAGTGCGCAATTGAGAGCTATTCAAAACGCGTTGATTTATGATAAGTTGACGTGCGATATTGGTATTGGTGGTGATATGGTCATTAAACGTGTTGCAGGATATGCAACATGCGGATTTTTCATTACCATGAATCCTGGTTACGCTGGACGTACTGAATTACCAGATAATCTCAAAGCATTGTTCAGACCAGTGACCATGATTGTACCTGATTTCTTACAGATTTGTGAGATCATGTTGTTTTCAGAGGGTTTCGAAGGTGC
>JACLAD010014598.1_pt1 | contig 17527 bp, 13 predicted proteins | sample 8027901 | NCBI WGS metagenome assembly JACLAD01 (sample SAMN15725071, study PRJNA655200) | protist metagenome | isolation source: fluorescence activated cell sorting (FACS) single amplified genomes of... | place: Spain: Blaines Bay Microbial Observatory, Mediterranean Sea | collected 2016-07-05 | reverse complement strand
CGGGGTTCGCTGGTCACCCATCCCTGCCGCATGGTGCTGTGGCCAGAGACCGGCGGAGCCCGGGCCGCCTCGCCTCGAGGTCCGCGATTCCCCGGAGCTTCACCTCCTCGTAGCCGCGGACGAGGTCAGGGAGCGCGGCGAGCGCCGCCGCGTCATCGGCCGTCCCAGCGGACAAGGTCATGATGATCAGGTTGAGGTCGTCCAGGTAGGTGGCAACGAGCCGCCGCTCCGCCTGACGGACCCGCGAGTGCCCGAAGGGATCCAGAACGCTCCCGCGCACTCGTCGCATCCGGTACAGGATCTCCAAGCCCGGCTTCGCCCACAGGCCGATGCCGATCTTCCGCTGCATCCCGAGGGACCGCAGCACCGGCGGGTGGAGAAGGATGCGCACGTTGGTGGCATCGGGGAACTCCTCCCTGACCGACGCAAGCCACGCCGGGTCCGCGTAGAGCCGGGCGACCTCGTACTCGTCTTTGTAGGCCAGCACCTTGTGCAGGTTCTCGGCGGCCAACCGCGTGATGGTTCCGGTCCCGTCGATCCCTCGTTCAGCGCGCCACACCTGTACCACCTTGCCTGCATAGCGTCGTGCGAGGCGCTGGTCCTGGTAGCCGACGAGGTCCCTGGCCCGATGTGCCACCAGCTCGGCCACGTCCGACGGCAGCTCCGCTTCGGCGAGGGTGGCTCGGGTCGACCTCGCCATCTGCGGGCCGGACCGGGAGACGGCCGAAGCAGGTGCTGTCGCTGGGACCTTCGCACCGTCGAGCGACGCCTGCACCGCAGCCGGGGCTGACACGACTGCCCGCCCCCACGCCACTGCGTCCCGGTTGTCCTGCACCGCGGTGCCGTTCAGCTCGATCGCACGGTCGAGGGACGACGGTGAGACGGGCAGCACGCCAGCTTGGAGGGCGGCGCCGATGACCACCATGTTGGTGTACAGATGGGACCCGAGGAGATGTTCGGCGATCTCCGCGGCGTCCAGGTACACGTTGTCGGTTGCGCGGGTCCGCTCATCGATCCTTTGACGCAGCTGGGCCAGGGGAGGGGTGGTGGTCCGGGCGTCGGCGACCATCTCGCCCGTCGGACTCACGCGGGTGGAGACGACCGCCACCGTCCGTTGCGGACTGGCCATCGCGAGGGTGCTCGCCTGGGTCCCGACGATCGGGTCCAGGACGATGAGGGCATCCGTGGTCGATGCGGTCACGCGTGGGCTCGCGGTCGGCTCGGCCCCCTCGAGCACCCGAAGGTGGGACACGACAGGCCCGGCCTTCTGCGACAGGCCAGTCTGATCCAGCCCCACGACCCGGCGCCCGTCGAGCTGCGCCGCCATGGCGAGCACCTGGTTGACGGTGACCACTCCGGTTCCCCCGATCCCGGCCAGAAGGGTGCCGTGCGCCCCTGTCGGCGTCGGGGGCGGGTCCGGGAGGGCAGGTGGACGTTGGCGGACACGGGTGCGGTTGGCCACACCTCCCGCTGCCGCGTCCCCGACCTGCACCGTCACGAAGGACGGACAGTCGCCCTCCACGCAGGAGTAGTCGTAGTTGCACGAGGACTGATGGATTTGCGTTCGTCGACCGAACGGGGTCTCCACGGGCTGGACCGAGAGGCAGTTGCTCTTCGCTCCGCAGTCGCCACACCCCTCGCAGACCCGCTCGTTGATCATGACCCTCGTGGTCGGTGTCGCCGCGATGCCACGCCTGCGGTCGCGTCGCGCCTCGGCCGCGCACTCCTGGTCGTAGATGAGGACGGTCACCCCCGGCGTGCCCTGGAGCCGTCGTTGAACCGCGTCGAGTTCCTCACGATCGTGCAGGGAAGCCGCGCCCGGCAGGGGGCCCACGGCCCGCACCCGGGCCGGATCATCGGCCACGACCGCGACCTGGACGACCCCCTCGGCGTGCAGCGCCGCGACGATGTCGTGCAACGGGCGGCCCCCGACCGCGTCCTGTCCGCCCGTCATGGCGACCGCGCCGTTGTGGAGCAGCTTGTAGGTCATCGACACGCCGGATGCCACGGCGGCCCTGATCGCCAGCGAGCCGGAGTGGAAGAAGGTGCCGTCGCCGAGGTTCTGGAAGTGGTGGCGTTCACGGGCGAAGGGGGCCATCCCGATCCACTGGGCCCCCTCGCCACCCATCTGGGTGATGGTGTCGGCGGTTCGGCGGTCGTCGCCGGACATCTGCACCATCGCGTGACACCCGATCCCGGCACCCACCGAGGAGCCGTCCGGGACGACCGTGGAACGGTTGTGGGGGCAGCCGGAGCAGAACCACGGACCACGCGTGCTCGCCGTCCTGGTCAGCAACGGCAGGGCCGCCCTCGGCAACACCCCGGTCGGTTCCGAGCCGACGAGGGGCGGAGAGGTGGTCCGCGCGGCACCGGCATCGGGCACCGCCTGAGGGAAGTGCGGCAGCCGCGTCGGCCCTAGTCGATCTCGAACGGGGGCGAGCAGACGGCCGACCGTGAGCTCCCCGTCGACGGGGATGAGTTCGTGCCCCCGCTCGTCCTCCTGTCCCACGATCCGGGGTTGGAGGTCGGTCCCGTAGAGGATGCGACGGATGGCGTATTCCAGGAACGGCCGCTTCTCCTCCACGACGACGATGTCGGACAGTCCGCGGGAGAACCGCCGGACGACGTCGGGGTCCAACGGGTAGGGCATGCCGATCCTGAGCAGCCGAACTCCGGCCTGCTCGAGGTCTCGCCGCGTGGTGAGGCCCAGCTCACGCAGCGTCTCCCGCAGGTCGAGGTAGGTCTTCCCGGTGGCGACGAACCCGATCGAGGCCTCGCCCAGCGCTCCTTCGACCTGGTTGAGGTCGTTGGCGGCCGCGTAGCGCTGCGCCGCGATCAGGCGCCCACGGAGGACCTGGCGCTCTGCGGCGACGCTCTCGGGGGGCGTCGTCCTCGCGATCCGGGCCTGCCAGGGCTGGCCGTCGATGTCCAGCGTCGGCAGCCGTGGCGCCACGGCCGATACGGCATCGAGGTCCACGCTCCCGAAGCCATCGGCGACATCGGTCACGATCTTCATGCCGGTCCATGCCCCGCTGAAACGTGACAGGGCGACGGCGTGCAGGCCCATGGTCAGCACGTCCTGGGCCCCGGAGGGGACCAGCACGGGGACGCTCAGGTCGGCAAGGGTGGACTCGCTGGCCGATGGGATGGTTGAGGATTTGCAGGCCGGATCGTCCCCGACCAGCAGGACGGCTCCTCCCGACGGCGGCACACCCATGGTGTTGGCGTGCCGGATGGCATCGCCCGCCCGGTCCAGCCCCGGCGCCTTCCCATACCACAGGCCGACGATCCCATCGAGCCCTTCGGGGTCACGCACCTGCTGGCTTCCCCAGACCGCCGTGGCGGCAAGCTCCTCGTTGACCGCTGGCCGGTGGTGGACCGCGTGGGCGACGAGACGCTCACCCTCTCGGGCCAAGGCGGTGTCGTAGCCCCCGAGCGGAGACCCCTCGTAGCCGCTGACGAAGGTGGCGGTCCGCCGCCCGTCACGGGCTTCCTGCCGATGGATCTGCATCGGCAGGCGCACGAGGGCGGCGATGCCGCCGAGCACCGCGACCCCGCTGTCCCGGTCGAACCGGCTGGCAAGGTCCAGCGCGTCGTGGCCCATGGGTTCAGCTGGCAAGGAGGAAGTCGAGCACCGCCTGATCGAAGGTCTCGGGGTCCTCCCACTGCGGCCAGTGGGCGGTGTCGTCGATGACGACGAGCTCGGCATCCGGGGTCAGCTCTGCCGCCCGTGCGGCGCTGCGGACGGAGGAGCCAGGGTTGTACTCGCCCCACAGGTACAGGGTCGGGACGCTGATCGACTTGAGCCGCTCCTCGGTGAGGCTGTACTCCACCCGCGCCGGCGAGTCGTAGGGCAGCATGTGGTGCAGCCGCGATACGACCGCCTTCATCTCAGGCCGCTCGTACAGCCGGAGCCGCAGCTCCACCAGCTCATCGGTGCAGTCGTTGGGATCGTGGAACAGCAGCTCGAGCCGCTTGCGGACGTTCTCCCAGGTCAGCTCCTTGAGGGACTGGCTCTTGCTGACCATGTTGCGGCGCTCCTCCGCCTCCTGGGGGTCCTCACCCTCTGGCCAGCGGAACACGCCGCCCGTGCAGTTGATCAGCTTGTCGATCCGTTCGGGTGTCTCCAGGGCCAGCCACGAGGCGACCCATCCGCCCAGGGACTCACCCAGGAAGTGCGCTTGACGGACGCCCATGCCGTCCATGAGGTCACGGAGGTGGCGGGTGTAGTCGGTGATGACGTAGGGGATGTCGGGCTTGGCGGTGAGACCGTGCCCGATCATGTCCACCGACACCACGTGGAAGTGTTCCCCGAGGCGCCGCATGTTCCGGGCGAACGCCTCCACGTGGCCACCGGTGCCATGGAGGAGGAACAGGACTGGGCCCTTTCCTTCGCCCACCTCGAGCGTCCGCGTCCTGACGCCGCCGGCGTCGCGGAAGCGAACCTCGCACCCCACGGTCTCGTTCCACAGCGTCGCGGTCTTCGGCATCGGATCTCCTTCGGCGAGGGCAAGATTGCGGAGTGCGATGTTCCGTCCAGCCCTCGCCACGATCAATGGCCCGATTCCGCTGGACGAAACAGCCGTCGGCGGCCGATCACGCTGAGGGCGGACGCCGGATCCCCACGGAGCCCCGAAGTTCTTTCAGCCATACCGCCCTCCCGTTCTGGGGAAGGGCAGGAATGATTCGACGATGTCAATGTGGTCTGACCGAGGGGCCGCGTGGGATGCCCAGGCCCTGAGGGCGTGCCTGGTGAGTCGGCGGAGCCTCCGCAGCACGCAACGGGGGGTCGAACCCGACTGTGCCCGCGCAGTCACCCATAGCTCGACCTTGCGGACACCCGTGCGGTCCTGGAGTTCTCGGAGGCGGACGGCCACGACGATCTCGCCGCCGGCCCGCGCCGCGAGGACGACCTGGAGGAGTGCAGGGCTCCGGACGCGTCGGACGATCCGGACCGGGAGGGACCGGCCGTGCCCGAGGCCCAGCACCGAAGTACCCCCCTGGCCCGGCACCAGCTTGCGTCTGGGGAGCCATGCGCCGATGCCACCCGCGAGGGTCAACTCAGACATCGCGTGGTCGAGGTCGTCAGGACGGGTCACCTGTTCGTCCCAGTCGTTGGCGACCAGATTCAGACGAGTCTGACGCACAGCCCAGTACGCCCAGGAGGACGTTGCGGCCAACCCGGGGAGGAGGAGCAACGGCAGGCCCAGGAGTGTGAGGCCGAGGATGAACCGCTCGAGAAGGGGGGTCATGTACTCCCCGAGCGTCGTCAGCGGCCACCACAGGTGCGTCGACGAGGGGGGCACGGGTCAGGTCCCCAGCTCCGCCTGGATGCGGGTGAGCCCGCGGCTCGTGACCCGATCGATGATGGCAAGGAGTCGCACCCCAGGTCGTTGGTCGGGGACCTCCACGTGAATCCGCACCTCGGTCCCGAAGCGCCCGAGGGGCAGGATCAGTGTCTGGACCGACAGGAAGGCCTCGAGTGGTGGTCTCGTCCCGTGGAACATCAGCGCATCACCGTCAGGACTCCACTGCGTCGTCCCAGACAGGGTGGCCTCGACCCCGGGGAGGTGGAGCGAGACGGCGTCCTCGCCTTCCGCACAGTGCCCCACCCCGAACCAGTCGGCCACGATGGCCGCATCCGCGAGGTAGGGCATGACCTGCGCCTTGGTGGTGTTGAGGATGGCGCGGTGATCCAGCTCGAGCGGTGGACGGTCAGGGCGGGCCCGCCGGTGACACCTCAACGCCAGGTGCCGGTCGCCTTCGGACCATGTCCGTCCGTCCATAGATAGTTGTATCGTACATGTAGCTTGTGATGTCGTCGAGCACCTTCCGCCCATGTCCATTCGAAAAGGTCTGCTGTGACTCAGTTGCTCAACGTGCTGGCGTACCTTGTCCAACACCGCCCGCGCTCGCTTGTCGTCGTCGTCGGTGTGATCACCGTCGTACTTGGAGTGTTCGCCACGCAGCAACAGGCGCAGGTGGACATCACCGCGTTCGCACCCGAGACCGACCTGGCGGCCGCGTTCGCACGCGTCCAGGATGACTTCGCCACCACGGGTGCCACGGTCCAGGTGATCATCGACGCCGACGACGGAGGGGACGTCTTGAGCCCCGACGGCCTGCAGGTGGCCCAGCAGATCACCGACGCCGCCACCGCGTCGCCGACGGTCGCCCCCCTTCTGGCGGAGCCGGGCGGGCTGGGACCGCCCGTGATCTCCTTCGCGAGCGGCCTGCTGGGCGCCCTTGAGCAGCAGGGGCTCGACCCTTCCTCGGTTCCCCCGAACGAGCTGGACAGCCTTTCGACGCAGGTCTTCGCAAGCCCCGACGGCGCCCAGCTGGCGGGTCTGCTGAGCCGCGACCGAGACCTGGAAGCTGGTTCGGCTCGTGCTGGGATCGTGCTGATCCAGCTGGATGCCACGTCGAGCGAGTCCGCGCAGAGGGCCGCAGGCGTCGCCCTCCGCGACCTCCTCGAGGATCTGACCTTCCCGGACGGGATGGAGGTGCTCGCATTCAGCCAGGGCATCCTCTTCGCCGAGCTGGAGAGCGGCCTCCAGGACCAGCTGCCGTTCCTGCTCGGGCTCAGCCTGCTCCTCATCGTGCTGATCCTGGGCCTCATCTACCGCTCCGTCAGCGACGTGGTCCTCGGGTTGGCCGGGCTGGTGTTGACCGTGGTGTGGATGTACGGGTTCGGAGTGCTCCTGGGCCCGGATTACCTCGGGATCACGGGGGCCTTCAGCCAGATCTCGATCGTCATCCCCGTGCTGCTCGTCGGGCTGGGTGTGGACTACGCGATCCATCTGACATCCCGCTACCGGGAGGAACTCGCCGAGGGTGCCGGGGTCGACGAGGCGGCGCGCATGGCGGTGGTCTCCGTTGGGGGAGCGCTCGTCCTCGCCACGGCCACCACGATGATCGGGTTCGTCACCAACTGGTTCACCCCGCTGCCGCCGATCAGGGACTTCGGCCTGTTCACGGCCTTCGGGGTGTTGTCGGCCTTCGTGGTGATGGCGACTCTCGTCCCTGCAACTCGACACCTGCTCGATCGCCGACGGACCAGCACCGTCAACTCCAGCGTGGCCGCTCGAGGGGGGAGGGGTCAGGGACCGCTGGCCCTCAGCCGGGGAATGGCCCGCCTTGCCGTCCTGACCGAGCGTGCCCCCGGTGTCACGCTTTGCGTCGCGGCCCTCGTGACCGCGGTTGCGGCCGTCGGCGCCAGCCAGCTGTCGACCTCCTTCAGCCAGGATGACTTCATCCCTGAGGGGTCCTATGCCGATGTCGTCCTTGCCCGCGCGGAGATGCTCTTCGGTGGTGACCTCACCGAGCAGACCCACGTGCTGGTGGAGGGGGACTTCACCGACCCGGAGGTCGCCAACGCGGTCCTCGCCGCAGAGCTGGCGATCGACGAGGTCGACCCCACGCTCATCCGGCGGGGGCTGGAAGGTGCCCAGGTCAGCTCCGCGCCCGGCGTCGTGGCACGCCTCGCTGGGCGAGCCGCAGCGGCTGGAGCTGGTCCCAGCTCGACGACGGACGGCGGAGACACGGCGGCGCTCCAGGCTGCACTGCGCGGGAACGGGTGGGTCGATGGCGCGTTCGCCGCCGACGCCGACATGCTCGCCCTCTACCGGCTCGTGGAGGAGACCGCACCAGGCGAGATCGAACGGCTGCTGGCCGATGACGCGCAGGTCGGACTGCTGACCCTGTCGTCCACCGCTGGTGAGGACGACGTCGACGAGCTCGTCGAGGCCCTGCAGCCGGCGCTCGAACTCCTTGGGCCCACCACGGAGGACGTCGTCGTGGTCAGCGAGCAGATGGTGATCGCCGAGGTGATCAACGCCATGACCGCCTCCCAGGTCCGCTCCATCCTGATCACCTTGGTCGCCGCGCTCGTGCTGCTCACGGGGTACTACGGCATGGTGAATCGGCGTCCGCTGCTCGGACCGATCACCATGGTCCCGTCGGTGCTGTCGGTGTCCTGGGTCCTCGGGTCGATGTACCTGCTCGGGCTGAGCTTCAATGTCCTGACCAGCACGGTGGCCGCCCTGGCGATCGGAATCGGCGTCCCCTACGGGATCCACATCACGCATCGCTTCACCGAGGATCGTGAGCTGGCCACGTCCACCGAGGAAGCCATGCGGTCGACAATCATGCACACCGGCGGGGCGCTCGCGGCCTCGGCCGCGACGACGGCGGTCGGGTTCGGCGTGCTGGTGTTCAGCGAGCTCATCCCGATCCAGCAGTTCGGAGGGGTGACGGCGTTGACCATCGTCTTCGCGTTGGCGGGGTCAGTGCTCGTCCAGCCGTCGCTCCTGGCCGTCTGGGACCGGCGGCAGCGGCGGAGCTCGCCCCATCGCCCGCTCGTGGAGGCCAGCCCCTGATGGCGGCCACCGAGGTGTGCCAGACGGTCGAGTCGGTCGGCCACAATCTGGATGAAGTGGTACGACATGTGCGCCTTCCAGGAGCTGACGAGCTCGAGTCGGAGACCGGGTTCCGGATCGACGCCGCCGGGGCGGTCATCCTCGCCCGGCTGAGCGGCCAGGCCCCGACGCGGCTGACCGACCTGGCCGACTCGTTGGGGCTCGCCCCATCGACGATCAGCCGCCAGCTACCGCCCCTCGAATCGCAGGGGCTGGTGGTCCGACAGGCCGATCCGACCGACGGGCGAGCCTCGCTCCTCTGTCTCACCCACGAGGGCCAGGACGCGGCCCAGCGAATCTCAAGGTACCGGACCCGCCGCGTCGCTCACCTGCTCCATGACTGGTCTGACTCCGACATCGAACAGCTCGCCATGCTGCTCGACCGCTTCGTCCGCGGGCTTCCTCGTCGCCGTTGACACCCGCGGACTGACGACCCTCACCCACCCGCCCCATCGCGCGAACGAGCCAGCGGGCTGATCACCGCATGCACCGGAGGGGGACCCTCGGTCCCGGCCAGCAGGTCCAAGGCCGTCCGCAGTCCCTCCAACGGGAGCACAGGTCCGGTGAGGACCTCGTGGCCAGGTCCCCCTCGCGAAAGGAGGCCGAGGGCTGCAGGGACCGCCCATGACTCCCTTGCGTTGACACCGAGCATGGACCGCTCACCAAGGACCATCGCATCGACATCGAGGCCATCCAACCGGCGGCCGCGCTTCACCCCGGCGAGTATCACCCGCCCACCCATGTCGCTGACCGACACCGCATCGCGCACGACCTCGGCAGACCGCGGCGTGACGTCGACAACGACATCGGCACCTCCGCCGGTCATGTGCCGGACATCCTCGCGCCATCGTCCGTCCGGGTCGACCGTCACCGAGGTGGCACCAAGTCGCTCCGCCAGCTCCAGACGCGTCCGGTCAGTATGGAGGCCGCAGACGATCACCTGGCCTGCGCCGAGCTCCTTGGCGGCAAGTGCGGTGCCCAAGCCGTGCTGGCCTGGGCCAATCACGACCACACGTTCGCCGGGACGGAGCCCCGCGCGTGACCGCAGCCAGGAGAGCCCGTTGGAGACGGGGATGAACCAGGTCGCGCGTTCGTCGTCCAACCCTTCGGGCACCCGATGCGCGACTGCGTTCGGGGGGACGAGGACCATTTCGGCGTAGCCACCCAGATGGGCCCCGCCGCCACTCAGGGGGGTCCCGCCGAACCGGCGACCGCGGCCACAGAGCCGGTGCCGCCCATCCTGGCAGACGGCACAGGTCCCGCAGGGGATGGCCTCTTCCAGGACGACTCGATCACCGACCCGCAGGCCCCGCCGAACGGATGCGGAAGGGCCGATCTCGACCACACGCCCCACGATCTCGTGGCCGGCGACCAGCGGGAATCCCGCCCCTTCCTTCTCCCCGCCGAACAAGGCAAGGTCGCTGCCGCAGACCCCGCACGCGGTCACCTCGATGAGCACGTCGTCCTCGCCGATGTCCGGGCGGGGCTGGGTCCGCATCACGACCTCGCCCGGCGCTGTGAAGAGCGCGGCCCGGTAGTCAGTCGTCGTGGTCACGTCCCGGCTCCATTCCAAGGAAGGTCTTTGCTGTCCCGACGCGGATGGCGTAGGTGTCGGCAGGACTGAGCCCCGCCTCGTCGACGGTCCACCCGGGCCGGTCGGAGATGAACGGTGCGTCAGTGCCCACGACCATGGTGCCTGCACCAAGCGTCATGCAATGTTCCCTGACGGCCCGAGGCGAGAAGGTCAGGCAGTCCACGAACATTCGCCGGGCCGTCTGCATCGGCGGTTCGTTCAGGCTCGCACGAACTGAGTCTCGCGTATGGTGGAAGTGGGCGAGCCGGTTCAGGCTGGTCCACAGGGCCCCACCGCCGTGCGTGGCGCAAACGCGCAGGTTCCGGTGACGGGCAAGGGTTCCTGAGGTGATCAGCGAGGTGGCCGCTGCGCCGATCTCCAGGGGGAAGGCGGCGTGGGAGGTCAGCTCGCCGCTTGGGAACCATTGGGCGGACAGGGGGCTCACGGGGTGGAGCAGCACCGGCAGGTCCGCGCGGTCGATCGCCTCCCACATGTCGTCGAGGGCCGGATCGGTGATGGGCACGCCCGCGACGTTGGTTCCCAGCTGCACTCCGTGCAGCCCCGATCCCTTGATGTTCACGAGCACCTCGAGGGCACGGTCGAGGTCCTGCAACGGAATGGTGCCGAAGCCGCGGAAGCGGGTGGGATGTTGCGCGACGGCATCGGCGATCCACGCGTTGACCGACCGTGCCATCTCCTCGGACTGGACGGGTGATGCCGCATAGGCCATGAGCATGGGCATCGGCGAGAGCACCTGCAGGTCCACGCCCTGGGCATCCATCCAGGCCAGGCGCTCATCGAGGTCCCAGCAGGTCGAGGGCACCCGTCGGCGGGCAGGACCTGCCCCGAGGGAGACCTCGGCAACGGCTCCGGTGCGTCTGACCCACGGGAGTCCCGGGTCACGATGGGCCTCGGGGAAGACCCCGAGGGGGACCACGTGGCTGTGGACGTCGATCAGGTCAGTCATCCTGCACGGCGTGGAAGGCCGCGACGACCTTGGAGGAGTTGAAGATGTGGGTCTCCTCGAAGGCGCTCCACTCCAACGCGGCTCCAGCCCGCTCCATCGCACCCGCGAGTGCGAACCAGTTGAGCAGCTCCTGCTGACCGGAGTCCTCGATCTCGTCGACAGTTGTCCGCCGCCACCGCTCCCAGTCCCCGGCCACCATGGCCTCGTACAGCTCCCGGTCCGCCGCGATGTCGGGGAACCGGCGGTAGGTCTTGTCCACGAGGAACGCGTGCGACCATGAGGAGGAGGCCACCACGGCCACTCGCCGGGAGCTGGCCAAGATGGCGTCGGCGACCGCCGCACCCATCTGCATGCAGCGTGAAGGGCTGGGACTACGAGGGTCCGTTGCCTTGCGGGCATCGGCAAGCCGGCTGACGCTGCCCTTGTAGGAGATCACACGGCGTCCGTAGCAGTTGATCTGGAACGGCAGCACCGGGTACCCGAACCCCTCACGACGATGATCCATGAACAACACGGCGTTGATGAACGCATGTGGCAGGTCGGGGTGATGGGCCGGACGATACGCGTACGCGACATCGATGTCGCGGGCCAGGAGTGCATCGGCGAGTTCGACGCCGAACTCGTGGTCGATGGTCACATCGATGGCGGTCTCTGCGTCCTCGCCCCAGATGTTCTCCCCACCCTTGTGCGCCCAGGGCTGGGCGCGCATGTTGTCGTCGTACGCAAGCACACAGAACGCCGGGATCATGTCCTCGGTGAAGTTCTCGTACTGGTCGTCCCCCCATATCAGGACGACATCGGGGTTGAACGCCCGCAGTTTGTCGTGCAACCGGTCCACGTGACCGAAGACCGCGGCTCGGTGCGCGGCTGCCGCCGCGGTGCCCCCATCCCGGCCCATTTCGAGGCGGGCGGCCTCCGGCCACGACTCCGGGGCTGCTGCCCCTGCGGGCATGTCCGGGTCCTTCAGGGTCCAGCGGAACAGGTCGGCCATCTTCTCGTCCGGGACGGCGAACCCTGGGTAGTGGGTGAGTCCGAGTCCAAGCAGTGCGCCCATCATCAGATCCTTTCGTCGATGTCAGTAGCTGGAGGCTGCAGGGTTGGCGGTATGGTCTGGCGTCTGCTGATGGGAGGGGATGTCCTGCTCCATCAGCTCACGCACGGCATCCCTGACCTGCGACATCGCCATCGGGTCCGTCAGGTCGTACTCGGCGGTCACGAACTCGCCGACGCACCGGGCAGGCCTGGCCATCACGAGGACTCGGTGGGCAACCTCGAAGGCCTCTTGGATGTTGTGGGTCACGATGAGTGCGCTCTGGCTCGCCTGCTCCGCCAGCTCCACGAAGTCGCTGCGCAGGGCCGCCGAGGTCACTTCATCCAGCGCGGAGAAGCTCTCATCGAGCAGCACGAGGTCCGGGTCGATGGCGAACGCCCGGGCCAGGGAGACCCGTTGGGCCATGCCGCCCGAGAGCTGCGCCGGGAAGCGATCGACGGCATCCTGCAGGTGCACCCGCTCCAGCCAGTGCGTGGCGCGGGCGAGGCGCTCCCGTCGGTCGACGCCGAGCACCTCCAGACCGAGGGCCACGTTGTCCAGTGCAGTGCGCCAGGGCAGGAGCTGCGGACTCTGGAAGGCCATGGAGAGTCGTCCCTGCATGGCGTCGGCGTCGCGCACCGGGTCGAGGTCGACCACCCGGACCGTGCCGGCCGCAGGGGCGAGGTTGCCCACCACGAGGTTGAGCACCGTGGACTTCCCGGCCCCGGTCCTGCCGAGGACCGCGACACGTTCGCCGGCCCGTACGTCGAAGGAGAGTCCCTCGACCGCCGTGACGTTGCCGAAGCGGACGGTGACATCGATCAAGGAGACCGCGGGGGATGTGGTGTCGGTCCTCATCCGATCGAGTTCTCCGGCCGCCACCGAAGGAGGACGCGTTCGAGCTGGTCCACGGTGGCGAGCATGACGAAGCTGAAGGCGACAAGGACCACCGTCCAGGCGAATATGCGGTCAGTCCGGAAGTTGGCCTGGGCCTCCACGATGGCGCTGCCAACGCCCGACGTGGCAGCGATGACCTCTGCGAACACAATTATCCGGAGGGTGAATGAGGCGATCGACTTCGTGGTCATGATCAGGTGGGACACCGTGTAGGGGATCAGGACCAGTCGCAGCATCTGCCAGCGGGTGGGCCGGAACTGCTGGACGGCATCGACCAGTCCACGGTCAAGCCCCTTCACCGCCTCATACACCGCGATCACATAGAACGGGACCGCCAGGGTGAACGCCACGAAGAAGATCCGTAGCTCGATGCCGCGGAACCACAGCACCGCGAACACCATGATCGACAGGGCCGGCGTGGCCAGCACCAGCCTGAAGAAGGCCTCGCCGAGCCGTCCGATGGTCCTTTGCAGACTCATCAGCAGCCCGATCAACCAACCCCCGAGCATCGCGGCGAGGATCGCGACAGCGAACCTGATGATCGAATCGACCATGTCGCTCCCATACTCGGAGAAGATCTCCACGAGGGAGTTCATGATCTCTGGCACCGGGGGCACGATGTAGGGCGGAAAGACGTAGCTCATCGCTTGCACCGCCACCGTCATGAGGGCCACGACGGCGATCACCGGCCACACCCCGGATCCGGCTGACGTGGGCGAAGGCTCCCCTGCCAGCGTCGCAGCGGACAGGCTCGGGTCGGGGGCATGCTCTGGCGAGTCGCCCCCCGACTGGCGGGCGACGCTGGGCGTGGACGTTCGGTTCATGGGACGCGCTCACTCGGTGAGGCCCTCGTAGAAGTTCTCGGGGACCTCACCACCCTGGTAGGAGTCGTCTTCCCGTCGCATCTCCAGCATGGCCCGGATGTCGGTGGCGATGTCCTCGCCCATGGGCCGCACGTCATAGACGTAGCGCCCGGACTCCACGGCCTCGCGGTAGACCCCCTCCTCGACGCCGATGTGCTCCACGGCGAGACGGTCCAACAGATCGACGTCGGCGTTGAGTGCCCCGGCTGCCTCCTGGAAGGCGAGGAACAGGCACTGCACCGTGGCGGGGTCGGCGCCCTGGTCGTCCCGGAAGGAGAGCACCGTCTGCCACGGCGTCTCGCCGTCGGTGAACTCCGCGAAGTCTGCGTTGGGGTTGTACAGGGGCACGAGGCCGGCTTCAGGATTGGTCACGATTGCGTTGGAGATGCTGACCTCGAACGACGACCCCACGTCAGCAGCCCCGGCCATGACCTGGGCCAACGCGTCGGGCGGGGACTGGGCCCCAACCGTTTCGGCCTGCTCCTCGATGTCGAAGTCGTGGAACTGGCGCAGCGCCGCCCTGATCAGCAGGTACCCTCCGGCACCCTGCAGCACGGCGATGCGGCGACCGGCCAGCACCTCGGGTCCGGTCCACTCGATGTCATCGGTTCCGACCAACCACGTCAGGTTCGCGTTGAACCCACCGAGGATTCGGATCGGAACGCCGTCGGCGGCCATCGCCGCGTGCGCGATGGGATCACCGAGGTTCACGTCGTACCGGCCGGAGACGAACTCCTGGTACATGGTCGTGGGGTTGGTGTTCTCCACCACGTCCAGGTCGATGCCGTAGGCCTCCAGAAGACCGTTCTCCTGGGCGTAGGCGATCATCGGCGCCGACACGGACCGCTCCATTCCACCGAACGTGATCTCGCCGAGGGACACCGAACCTCCGCCACGGGTTGCGCACTCCTCGGCAGTAGTGGGCAGGCCGTCCACCTCTGCCCCGGCTGCCTCCTCACGCTCCGATCCATCCTGTGCAGGAGGCTCGGCTACGTCCTGGGCCTCGGTCGGGTCACCCGGCGACTCCCCTTCCGACGCGGCGGCGCCCTCCTCGGCATCGGTGTCGTCCTCGGCTGAGCAACCGGCGAGGGCCAGAATTGCACACAGCGCAGCAGCGACGAACCGTAGACGGACACTCGGCTCAGACAGACTCATCGAACTTTCCTCTCGTGGCGTGGTTGTTGCAGGGTGGGGCTGGATGGGCGAGGAGCCGATCACTGCATCGAGCTGCCGCCATTGACGCTGATCACCTGTCCAGTGATGAACGACGCATCGTCCGACAGCAGGAAGGCGACGAGCCCGGCCACCTCGGAGGGGCGGGCGAACCGGCCCATCGGGATGAGGGACATGGCGTGCCGGACCAGGCCATCTGGGTCGCCTTGTGCGAGTCGCTCGTCCGTCCGCTCGGTGTGGATGCCCGCCGGCGCGACGGCGTTCACGAGGACACCGGCCGATGCGTACTCACGTGCGAGTCCGGTGGTGAGGCCATGGACCCCGCCCTTGGCTGCGTTGTAGCCGGCGTGCAGCAGCAACCCGTTGCGCACCGACTCCGCCCCGATGTTGACGACATGGCCGGATCCTTGTGCGCGCATGCGGGGGAGAACGGCGGTGCACATGTTCAAGGTGGTCCACAGGTTGCGCCGCAGTGTCTCGGTCAACGAGTCGACCGTGTGGTCCTCGAACGCGGCGATGATGCCTCCGCCCGCGTTGTTGACGAGACCGTCAATGCGGCCGTGCCGCTGGACCACCTCATCCACGAACGCATCGACGGCAGACGCCTCGGCCAGGTCCGCCGTCGCGAAGCTTGCCCAGACCTGATGAGCAGCAGGAACATCGTCTATCGCGCGGGTGTCGGTGGCGGCGACCACTGCACCTTCAGCCGATAGGCGAGCCACCAGCGCCCGGCCCAGATGGCCAGCCGCCCCCGTGACGATGACGACCCGCCCGTGCAGCGGTCCGGTGGGGGCACCCATCAAAAGATCACACTCACCGCGCCGTTGGGCGCGAGTCGCTGCTGGTCGATCCGGGCATGACGAGCCTTGATCCGCAGGCCCTCCCCGGGCAGGTCCACGAGGTGATAGCGGATGCTGCCGAGGAACGGGTCGGTTTGTTCGTAGCGGTAGCGGTACAGGATCACATTGACCTGGGCCACGATCTCCTCGTCGGTGGCCTCCACGAGCAGGAAGTTGGTGGCGTAGTGGCGAACCCGGGACCACGGGTACTCCCGATGTGCCCTGGCGCTCTTCAACCGCTCGACGCGCCAGTGGAGTCGCGTGCGGTCATCATCGACGAGCCCCAGCTCGGTCGTGGTGTCTCCCTGCCGGTCGGTGGACGGGATCGTGTAGACCGCATCGTCGGTCAGCAGCTCCCGCCAGTCGTCCAGGCGCCAGTCGTCGATCAGTGACATCTCGTGGTGGATGAACGCCTCAACCCGGTGGGAAAGGACCATGCGGTCGAGCTCAGCTGGCGATGGCATCGTGGGTCCTCTCCTCCGGCGTCGCGGGGTCCCCCAGCGCTTGGCGGGGTCGGCCGGTCATTCGGTGGTGCCACTCGCGCCACCAGGAGCGCATCTGCAGCTCGCCGTCGCGCTCGGTGCTGCCGTACCCCTTGGAGATGTCGTTGTGGGTGACGCCGCCGGAGGCGAACCCGATCTGGCAGGACTCCAGGGCCTCGGCGTCATCGGGGGTGGCGAACCCGGCCGGTCCCAGGAACTCCAGGAAGCTCTGCAGGCGTCGGTGCAGCGCCGCGCCCTCCTCCTCCACCGGGGCCAGCGCCCAGGCGTCCACCGACATGGTGTCGGGCCCGGTCGGCTGGAAGGTCCGCACCGTCAACGACATGATGTCGTTGACGACCAGGTTGGGGAAGATGACCATGTTGCGCATCGTGTCGGTGATGCGGGTGCCCCGCTCTGTGCCGTGCTGGTCGTGCAGCTGCGCCCGGACCGCGGCCATCTCCTCACGGGCCCGCTCCCCGAAGGTGGGCACCCAACGGGCCACCGGCTTGCCCCACGGGGCGGTGTACTCGATGCAGGCATGTCCGTTGCCCAGCGGCCGGGCCGCCCCACGACGCTTCAGGTCGCCATGGTCAGAGGTGCCACCGGTGGCCTGCAGGTAGGAGAAGTAGGTGTGATGGGTCGGCGTGCCGTGGTAGGAGTCATAGCTGTTCTCCGCCAACAGCTTCCAGTTGGCCCTGATGGTGTAGGACTGCCGGCCCGGCACGACCCGCAACCGGCCCGACGGCGATTGGTCGACGATGACGTCCAGCAGCTCACAGGCCTCCGCCAGGTACTCCTCCAACGGCTCGGCGTCGGGATCAAGGCACATGAACCAGAATCCCCGGTAGGACCCCACCCGGGCCACCGGCACCAACGACCGCTCCTGCTGGTCGAACCCGTCAGGATAGGACTGTGCTCCAGGCACCCCACGAAGTGTCCCGTCGGTGCCGAAGGTCCAGGCGTGGTAGAAGCACTGGAAGGACGTGGCCACCCCTTCGTCGGCCCGGCACACGATCGCCCCCCGGTGCGGACAGCTGTTGTGCAGCACCCGCACCTGCCCGTCGCTGCCCCGCACGAAGATCACCGACCGGCCAGCGACAACCCGCCGACGGTACTCACCCGGCTCCGTCACCTCCGACTCGTGCCCCACGTACAGCCAGCACCGTCCGAACACCCGCTCCATCTCCGCGTCCAGGACCGACGGGGCGGTCATCACCCTTCGATCAACCCGGAACAGGCCACGGGAGGGGTCATCGACCACCAACCCATCAGCTTCCACCATCGAC
>JACLAD010012234.1_pt1 | contig 17580 bp, 18 predicted proteins | sample 8027901 | NCBI WGS metagenome assembly JACLAD01 (sample SAMN15725071, study PRJNA655200) | protist metagenome | isolation source: fluorescence activated cell sorting (FACS) single amplified genomes of... | place: Spain: Blaines Bay Microbial Observatory, Mediterranean Sea | collected 2016-07-05 | reverse complement strand
GAGATCATCTCCGGCGCCGAGGCGCTGTAGCGCCGCCCCGACGCGCTCGCCCGAACCCGCTCGAAGAAGGGCCGCCACCTCACCGTGGCGGCCTTTTTTCGTTGTCTCGGCCGCGCCGAGCTGCTCGACGGCCGAGGGAAAGCGTCTCCGGCGGTCCTAGGCGGCGTTCGAGGGGCTGTGTTCGCTGCTCCCGTGATAGCGCCAGACGAGGAGGAGAGCGCCGGCGAGCGCGAAGAGAATGTCCGTCCAGAAAATCACGCCGGCATTGCCCGGGGCGAAGTTGTCGGCGACGATCATCTGGCGAATGTGACCGGCTGCGGCACCGAGGAGAAAGAGCGACGGGCCGAGGATCGCCGCGAGCCGCGCGCCGAACCCTGCGAACGCCGCATAGATCCCCACTGCGGCGAACCCGAGGCTCGCGAAACCCACTTCGGCCTGGAACGGACTGTCGGCCCAGCCGATGAAGCGCGCGGCCATCTCGCCGAAGAAGACGTGCATGATGAAGTTGTAGAGGAACGTGACGCCGACGGCGAAGACGAGGAACGACGCGAGGAACGCCTCAGCCGCACCGCGTGAGGGGCGTGCGGCGAAAAGCACCGCACCGGCGACGAGCCCCACGACGAAGAAGGTCAGCGTGAAGTTCGAAAGAGCGAAGACGATCGCAGACTGCATTGGGAGAATCTCCTCCGCGCGACACTGCGTCAGGTCAGGGTGCGCGACAACGCGCGCCTGCGCCGCACCCGCCCGTTTCACGTCGCCGCGGCGCGGTGGATTTTCCGGCTGGTCTCTTATATGAACGACAGCTGCTGCCGGCCTGTCCGGCAGGCGGCCTCTCTTCGTCGATCACCCCGGGGGCGCGGTTCGCGTGGCCCGCCGGGGCGGTCGTTCCACGTTGGGCGTGTAAAACGCTTGCGTCTCCACGCCGAGACGCTATCAGAGCGTCGTCACACGCCCACCCGACCTTCCCAAGGACCCACATGGCAGACCAGGCAAACGGTGAAGTCACCCAGGTGATCGGCGCGGTGGTGGACGTGAAGTTCACCGACCACCTGCCGGCGATCCTGAACTCCCTCGAGACGGACAACAACGGCCAGCGGCTCGTCCTCGAGGTCGCGCAGCACCTCGGCGAGAACACCGTCCGCACGATCGCGATGGACGCGACGGAGGGCCTCGTCCGCGGGCAGAAGGTGCGCGACACCGGCAACCCGATCGAAGTGCCCGTCGGCGAAGGCACGCTCGGCCGCATCATGAACGTCATCGGCGAGCCGATCGACGAGGCCGGCCCCATCCAGCACGACACGGAGCGGCCGATCCACGCGCCGGCCCCGTCCTACACGGACCAGTCGACCGAGTCGGAGGTCCTCGTCACCGGCATCAAGGTCGTCGACCTCCTCGCCCCGTACGCGCGCGGCGGCAAGATCGGGCTGTTCGGCGGCGCCGGCGTCGGCAAGACCGTGCTGATCCAGGAGCTGATCAATAACGTCGCCAAGGCGCACGGCGGATATTCGGTTTTCGCCGGCGTCGGCGAGCGCACGCGCGAGGGCAACGATCTCTATCACGAGATGATCGAGTCCGGCGTGAACAAGAAGGGCGGCGGTGCCGGCTCCAAGTGCGCGCTGGTCTATGGCCAGATGAACGAGCCCCCGGGCGCTCGCGCCCGCGTCGGCCTGTCGGGCCTCACTGTCGCCGAGTACTTCCGCGACCAGGGCCAGGACGTGCTGTTCTTCGTCGACAACATCTTCCGCTTCACGCAGGCGGGCTCGGAGGTGTCGGCGCTGCTCGGCCGCATCCCGTCGGCGGTGGGCTATCAGCCGACCCTCGCGACCGACATGGGCGCCCTCCAGGAGCGCATCACGACGACGCAGAAGGGCTCGATCACGTCCGTGCAGGCGATCTACGTGCCGGCCGACGACCTGACCGACCCGGCGCCCGCCACTTCGTTCGCCCACCTCGACGCGACCACCACCCTGAACCGCTCGATCGCCGAGAAGGGGATCTACCCGGCGGTGGACCCGCTCGACTCCACGTCGCGCCTGCTCTCCGCCATGATCCTCGGCGAGGAGCACTACAACACCGCCCGTCAGGTCCAGATGGTGCTGCAGCGCTACAAGTCGCTCCAGGACATCATCGCGATCCTCGGGATGGACGAGCTCTCGGAAGAGGACAAGCTGGCGGTGGCGCGCGCCCGCAAGATCGAGCGCTTCCTGTCGCAGCCGTTCCACGTGGCCGAGGTGTTCACCGGCAAGCCGGGCGTGTTCGTCGACCTCGCCGACACCATCAAGGGCTTCTCTGGCCTCGTCCGCGGCGACTACGACGACCTTCCCGAGGCAGCCTTCTACATGGTCGGCACCATCGAGGAAGCCGTCGAGAAGGCCCAGGAGCTCGCCGAAGCCGCCTGAGCTTGACGCTCGGACGACCTGCGCCGCGGCTTCCCGCCGCGGCGCTTCCCACACGGACGAACATCAGGACTGACCCATGGCGACCTTCCGCTTCGAGCTCGTGTCCCCGGAACGGCTCCTCATCTCTGGCGACGTCGAGGCGGTGACGCTGCCGGGCGCGGATGGTGAGTTCCAGGTGCTTCCCGGTCATGCGCCGCTGCTGGCGCTCCTCGGCCCCGGGATCATGATCGTGACGGGCGGCTCCGAGCCGGCCCGCCGCCTGTTCATCGACGGCGGGTTCTGCGATGTGACGCCCTCGGGCTGCACGGTCCTCGCCGAATCGGCCTATCAGCCCGACGAAACCGCCCGGATCGACGAGATCATCGCCGCTGCGGAAGCCGAGGCGAACGGCCTCGAGGGCAACGCCCGTGACCTCGCCGATCGCCGCCTGGCGACGCTGCGGACCGTGCGCACCGGGCTCTAGCCTTCCTGCAAGGCCGCGCGCGGCCTGACTTCCGCCTGCGTGCGCGAGACAGAGCCCCTAGCGCAGGTCAGGCATCGTCCCGATCGGTCGCAGGTTTCCAATCCTTAACATCACGTCTCTCTAAGGAACTTTTCGTTCGGACATCGGGTTGACCTCGTGACCTGACAATCATGAGGAGGAGCATTGATGTTCCGACAGATGATCGCGGCTTCGGCCATTACTCTTCTCGCGACCGGCGCCATGGCGCAGAACACCATCGACCGTGCTGGCACGGGCCCCGGCTCTACGATCGAGGCGAATGCCAATGCGCAGTCCGACCGCCTCAACCGTGAGGATTTCAATCGGTCCATGGCCGACTGGGACGCTCGCTGGGCTGACTACGATGCCCGGATGTCGGACTACGAGGCGCGTATCATGCAGCTCGAGCAGTGGCGTGATGAAGACGCGGGCGTGGTTCGCGCCGGTACGGGCGGCGACTCCATCGAGGACGCCAACACCGACGCCAAGATCGACCGCATCCAGCCGTCGAGCAACTAAGACCCACTATCTGGCTTCAGCGCCACGGAAGGCCGCCGGGTTCGCCCCGGCGGCCTTTTCCGTGCGCGCTATTCCGCGGCGAGCACGGGGACCGGAGAGTGCGGCAGCTCCCGCCGCGTCTCGGCCTCGATGCGCGCGTCGATCGCTCTCAACACCGTGCGCGAGAACGGCCCCGTATGCGCGAACGCTGCGAGCGAGAGGAACACCGCCTCGAGCGTCCGGCTGTCGCGCCGGATGGCGTGCATCACCGTCCCCCAATAGAGCCGCTTGCCTTCGGGCGCCCGCACGCCGAGGAGCCACGACAGGCGGATCACGAACATCACGTTCTTCATGAACCCCGAGCGGAGGAGGTTGATGTTCGACGCGGGGAACCGCATGAGGTCGGCGAGACGGCGCACCCGGCGGTGATAGGCGGTGATGTCGTAGGTGCGCGCCACGACGGTCCTGAAGTCGCGCAGGATCTCCTCGCGCGGTCGCAGCGTGTCGAAGTTGAGACCCTGCGTGCACTGGTCGGCGCTTTTGTCGCCGGACACCATCATCTCGGTGGCATGGAGCCGCCCCTCGCGCGCAAGCCGCCGCGTTAGCTCCGTTTCCGGCAAGGCGTAGAGAAGCCCCACCATCGCCACGGGGATGGCGGCCTCCTCGATCAGATCGGAGACGGCATCGCCGACGGCGCCCTTCTCCTCGTCGAACCCCACGATGAAGCCGGCGAGCACGGTAAGGCCGTGCGCGTACACCTTATGGACGCTCGCCGCGATGTCCCGCCGGGTGTTCTGCTTCTTCTTCGTCGCCGCGAGGACGTGCTCGTCCGGGCTCTCGATGCCGATGAACACGCCGAGGAAGCCCGCCTTCGAGAGGAGGGTCAACAGCTCCTCGTCGTCGGCGATGTTGAGCGAGGCTTCCGTCGAGAAGTCGAACGGGAAGCCCCGCTCCTCCTGCCAGCGGATCAGCTCGGGAAGGAAGGCCTTCACCGCCTTCTTGTTGCCGATGAGGTTGTCGTCGACGAAGTTGACGTGGCCGCGATAGCCGAGCGCAAGGATCGCATCGAGCTCCGCGAGGATCTGCGGCGTCTCCTTGGTCCGCGGCCGCCGCCCGAACAGCTCGATGATGTCGCAGAACTCGCAGGTGAACGGGCACCCGCGCGAGAACTGCACGGTCATCTGCAGGTACTTTTTGCGGTTCAGGAGGTCGAAGCGGGGGACGGGGGACTGGGTGACGTCGGCCTTGAACTTCTCCGCGTCGAACCGGCCGCTCTCGGCGCCGCTTTGCCAGGCCTCGACGAAGGCGTGGAGGATCCCCTCCGCCTCGCCGACGACCATGAAGTCCGCATGGGCGTAGAGGTGCGAGCTCGACATCACGTCAGGCCCGCCCACCACCACCTTCCGGCCGAGCCGCTGTGCCCAGGCGATGATGCCGAGGAAGTCCCCTCGCTGCGGCATCATCCCGCCGACCATGACGAGGTCGGCCGCGAGAATGTCGTCGTCGGTGACCGTCTCGATGTTGCGGTCCATGATCCTGATCGACCAATCGGTCGGCAACATGGCCGCGACGGTGGCAAGGCCGAGCGGGGGCATCGGGTACTCGGCCCCGTAGAGGCGCGACGTCGCGTCGAAGGCCCAGAACGAGCCGCCCATGAACCGGGGGTGGATCATGAGCACCTTCGGCGGCGCGGTGCGTGCGGTGGCGGTCGTCTGCATCGGGAGAACTCCTTTCGACGCAGCCCTGAGTCTAGAGGGCCGGGACGCTGGGACAAAGGGGTTTCGCCCACGCCCGCTCACATGGCGTGCGAATGCGGCGCCGTCGAGGTGCGGCGATGGAGCACCTAAGGGGCATAAAGATATCTTTATGCCTTTGTTGCCTCCCGCCTCGCCTCCGCCTATAAGCGCCGCCAAAGACCATGAGAGAGCCATGAGCACGCCAAAACCCCGCTACATCGTCAGAGACATCGAGCTCGCCGACTACGGCCGCACCGAGATCGGCATCGCCGAGGTCGAGATGCCGGGCCTGATGGCCGTCCGCGAAGAGAACGCGGCGCGGCAGCCGCTGAAGGGCGCGCGGATCGCAGGCTCGCTCCACATGACGATCCAGACGGCCGTCCTCATCGAGACGCTCATCGCCCTCGGGGCCGAGGTGCGATGGGCGTCCTGCAACGTCTTCTCTACGCAGGATCATGCCGCCGCCGCCATCGCCGAAGCCGGCATCCCCGTGTTCGCCGTGAAGGGCGAGACGCTCGCCGAGTACTGGGACTATGCCGACCGCATCCTCGACTGGGGCAACGGCGAGACGGCCAACATGATCCTCGACGACGGCGGCGACGCGACGCTCCTCGTCATGCTCGGCTCGAAGGCCGAGACCGACTCCTCCGTGCTTCAGAACCCGAAGAACGAGGAGGAGGAGCACCTCTACGCCACCATCAAGCGCCGCATCGCCGAGGACCCGACCTTCTACTCGCGCTGCAAGAAGAACATCCGCGGCGTGTCGGAGGAGACGACCACGGGCGTCCTCCGCCTCTACCAGATGGAGAAGCGCGGCGAGCTCGCCTTCCCGGCGATCAACGTCAACGACTCGGTCACGAAGTCGAAGTTCGACAACAAGTACGGCTGCCGTGAGAGCCTCGTCGACGCGATCCGCCGCGGCACCGACGTGATGATGGCCGGCAAGGTCGCCGTCGTCTGCGGCTATGGCGACGTCGGCAAGGGCTCGGCCGCCTCGCTCGCCGGCGCCGGCGCCCGCGTGATGGTGACGGAGGTCGACCCGATCTGCGCCCTCCAGGCGGCGATGGACGGCTTCGAGGTCGTCACGCTCGAGGACGACATCCACCGCGCCGACATCGTCGTGACGGCGACCGGCAACAAGGACGTCGTCACCGTCGACCACATGCGCAAGCTGAAGGACATGGCGATCGTCTGCAACATCGGCCACTTCGACAACGAGATCGACGTGCAGTCGCTGCGCAACATGACGTGGAAGAACGTCAAGCCGCAGGTCGACCTCGTCACCTTCCCGGACGGCAAGCGGATGATTCTCCTGTCCGAAGGCCGTCTCGTGAACCTCGGCAACGCGACCGGGCACCCCTCGTTCGTGATGTCCGCCTCGTTCTCGAACCAGACGCTCGCCCAGATGGAGCTCTGGAACAACGCCGGGACGTACGAGAACAAGGTCTACGTCCTGCCGAAGCATCTCGACGAGAAGGTGGCCGAACTGCACCTCGCCAAGCTCGGCGCCAAGCTGACGAAGCTGTCGCCGGAGCAGGCCGACTATATCGGCGTCGGCGAGAGCGGCCCGTTCAAGTCCGAAGCCTACCGCTACTGATGGCGCGGCTCCCGTTCACCCCGCTCGTGGAGAGCCTCCCCGCGAGCGTGCCGTTCGTCGGACCGGAGGCGCAGGAGCGGGCGCGCGGGCGGGCGTTCCGCGCGCGCCTCGGGGCGAACGAGAGCCCGTTCGGACCATCACCCGCCGCCGTCGCCGCCATGAGCGAGGCGGCGGCCGAGGTCTGGAAGTACGCCGACCCCGAAAACCACGATCTCCGCCACGCGCTCGCCGCGCACCATAGCGTGGCGCCGGAGCGGATCGCGATCGGGGAGGGGATCGACGGCCTCCTCGGCCTCTTCGTCCGCCTCTTCGTCGAGCTCGGGACGCCGGTCGTCACCTCCGCCGGCGCCTACCCCACTTTCAACTTCCACGTCGCGGGCTTCGGCGGGCGCTTGGTGACGGTGCCCTACCGCGACGATCGCGAGGACCCCGAAGCCCTCGCCGCCGCCGCGCGGGAGACCGGCGCGCCCCTCGTCTACTTCGCGAACCCCGACAACCCGATGGGCTCCTGGCACGACGCCGACGCCGTCGCGGCCTTCCTCCAGGCGCTGCCGGAGAGCGCGGTCCTCTGCCTCGACGAGGCATACGTGGAGTTCGCCCCCGAGGGCGTCGCCCTGCCGGACGCCTTCGAGCATCCGCGCCTCGTCCGCTTCCGTACGTTCTCCAAGGCCTACGGCATGGCCGGCGCGCGGATCGGCTACGTCATCACCTCGCCCGAGCTCGCCAAGGCGACCGACAAGGTCCGCAACCATTTCGGCGTGAACCGCGTCGCCGTCGCGGGCGCGCTCGCCTCCCTCGCCGACCCGGCGCACCTCGCCAAGGTCAAGGCCGAGGTCGCCCGCGCCAAGGCTCGGATCGCCGCCATCGGCGCCGCGCATGGCCTTCTCGCACTGCCGAGCGCCACCAACTTCGTCACGCTCGACGTCGGCCACGACGGCACCGTCGCCCGCGCCTTGATCGGCGCGCTCGCCGCCCGGGGCGTGTTCGTGCGGATGCCCTTCGTCGCACCAGGCGACCGCTGCATCCGCGTCAGCGCCGGGCCGGACGACCTCCTCGACATCTTCGAGGCCGAGCTCGCCCCGGCGCTCGCCGAGGTGCTGCCGTCGCGATCGGCCGCCGCGGAATAAGGCTCAGCGGCCGCCGCGGACGGCTCGCCCGTCGGGCCCGATGAGGTTCGCCGAATTCTGCGGCGTCGGCCGGCCGCCGAAATAGGGGTCGTACACGCCGCCGACGCCCGAGCCGATCTGCTCCTCGAGGAGGAACGGCTGGTTGATCTGCCGACCCGGGACGAGGTCGTCGTCGTAGACCACGCCGTTCTGGTACGTGAGCTGCGTGTCGACCGACTGCGCTGCCGACGGACCTGCCATCGCCACGGCGGCGATCGCGAGCAGTGCCACTCTCATCAGATCCGTCCTCTCCTGGCGCCGCGGCGATGGTGAACGCGCCGCGAACAACGTCTGTGCAATTCGCAGGGTAGCCTGCGACTCTTGCCCTCTGGTTAGCGCGGGAACGCTCGACCGGGTGCGGCCGTTCGCCGGAAGAGTTTCCTTGAAGGAGGAGAACACCATGGATATGGCCGCCAAGATCGACCGGGATGCCCCGACCTACGACATCTTCATCACGGCATTGCGCAACACGCACGCGATGGAGCTCCAAGCCCTCCAGATCATGGAGCGCCAGGTCGATCGCCTCACCGACTACCCTGAGCTCGTCGCCGCGCTGAAGGCGCACATCGAGGAGACGAAGGTCCAGCGCCAGCGGGTCGAGAACGCGCTCGCCCTCTACGACGAGGATCCTTCGACCTTGAAGGAAGGCGTTCTCGGCCTCGTCGGCAACCTCGCCGCGATCGCCCACACGCCCGCGCAGGACGAGGTCATCAAGAACAACCTCGCGAACCACGCCTTCGAGAATTATGAGATCGCCGCCTACGAGACGCTCCTCGTGATGGCGAGCGCCGCCGGCCACGGCGACGTCGCCTCCTTCGAAGAGAGTCTCAAGGAGGAGGAGCGGATGGCTGCTACCGTCCGCCGGATGATCCCGGAGACGACGCGCAAATATATCGCGCTGACGGCCGCCGGAAGTTCCAAGGCGAGCCGCTAGCGCGCTTCCCGATCAGGTTGGATCAACCTGATCGGAAAAGAAGCACGCCAGATATGGGCGACGAGCGCGCCTTCATCCGCCCAGGTGATTCCACCTGAGCGGATCGCGGTCTAGGGCCGGTCCCCGGCGGGCTTGCCCCGCCGGGAGCCTCGCGCGATAGAGGCGGGCGAGGCAAAGGGACTTACGAATGGACGTTGACCTGACCGTCTATCTCGCCGGCGAGATCCACACCGATTGGCGGGACGAGGTCGCCGATGCGGCGGACGAGCTCGACCTGCCGGTGGACTTCACCGGCCCGGTGACGGACCACTCCGCCTCCGACGATTGCGGCACCACGATCCTCGGTGCCGAAGAGAACCCGTTCTGGAAGGACCACAAGGGCGCGAAGCTCAACGCCATCCGCACGCGCACCCTCATCGGCGAGGCGGACCTCGTCGTCATCAAGTTCGGCACCGAGTACAAACAGTGGAACGCCGCCTTCGATGCCGGCTACGCCGCCGCGCTCGGCACCCCCTACATCGTGATGCACCCGCGCGAGCACACCCACGCCCTCAAGGAGGTCGACGCCCACGCCCTCGCCGTCTGCGAGACGGTGGAGCAGCTCGTCGCGATCCTGCGCTACGTCTCGCGCGGCGAGCTCACCCGGCCGACGCCGACCCTCTCGCTCGTGCGCTGATCAGCGGGCCCTGAGCCACGCGCCGAGCCGCGCCAGGCGGAGGACGGCGGTGAGGATCGTCCCCACCGCCACGACCGCCACCACGGCGAACAGCGCCTCTCCCGCGCCGCCCCAGAGGGGCTCTGCGGCGCCGAGGAGGGCGCCTGCCACCACGGCCCTCATCCGCTGCTGCTTGGCGAACGGCCCGCCGAAGTCCGCCGGCGCGCCGAGCCCGCGGCCGAGCTCGCGCACATAGGCCGTCATCAGCGCGGCCACCGCGGCGACCCACCCGGCCGTCGCGCCCCAGTCCGCCACCATCCCCGTTTCCGCCGCAGAGGCCGCCGAGGCGCCGGCCGCGGCGAGCACCAGCACATCGGCGATCCTGTCCGGCACCTCGTTGTAGAGCGGGCCCGTGGCCGTCGCCCGGCCATGCTCCACCGCCACCATCCCGTCGAGGAGGTTCGCGAGGAGCCGCAGCGGGATGAGCACGGCGGCGGCGAGATAGAGCACCGGCACCGCCGCCCCGGCGAGGAGCGCCGCCGCCGCCCCCGCCGCGAACACCACGCTCGCAACCGAGATCGCGTTCGCCGGCACCCCCGCCCGGGCGAGCGCCGCCGCCAAGACCCGCGCCCAGCCCGAGGAGCGGCTCGCGATCGGCCGCCGGTTGTCCGTCGCCGTCACCGCCGATCTCTCCCCGAGGAGGATAGGCGAACGGCCCGCGACCCCTTACTCTCGCCCGTCCTCACCCGTGCGCCCCCCATTTCCCGCCCCAGATGCCCCTGCCACTCGCCATCGGCTTCGCCACCATCGTCGCGCTCCTCGCGGTGAGCGCGCTCCTGTCCATCCGCATGCCCATGATACGCGAGCGGACGAAAACCTGGGTCGCGATCGCCGTCCTCATCGGCGGCGCGCTCGTCCTCGGCCGCCTCGCCGTCATCCTCGTCTTCGCGCTGATCTCGTTCATGGCGCTCCGGGAGTACCTCTCGCTGGTCCCGACGCGGCGGGAGGACCGCCCCGCGCTCCTCCTCGCCTACGCCGTCGTCCCGGTCGCCTACACCCTCATCGCGCTCGACCTCTACGGCATCACCCTCGTCGCCGTCCCGGTCTACCTCTTCCTCCTGCTGCCCGCCGTCATGGTCCTCAACGGGCGCACCCAGGGTTACCTCGCCGCCGCGGGCGTCCTCTATTGGGGCGTCGTCGTCACGGTCTACAATCTCGGCTTTGCGGCGCTCCTCATGAACGCCCCGCCGAGCGAGGCGCCGGCGGGTGGGGCAGGGCTCCTCTTCTTCCTCCTCGTCGTCACCGGCCTCAACGACGTGTTCCAGTTCGCCGCCGGGAAGGCGATCGGCGGGCCGAAGATCCTCCCCACCGTCAGCCCCAACAAGACCTGGGCGGGCTTCCTCGGCGGCTGGATCGGCACGGCGCTCCTCATCGTCGCCCTCGCGCCCGTCTTCACCCCGCTGCCCTGGGCCGCGATCGCGATCCTCGCCTTCATTCTCCCCGTCGCGGGGTTCGCCGGCGACGTGACGATGAGCGCCGTGAAGCGCGACCTCGGCGTCAAGGACACCGGCAAGCTCCTCCCCGGCCATGGCGGCATCCTCGACCGGGTCGACAGCCTCACTTTCACTGCGCCGATCACCTTCCACGTGTTCGCCTTTTACGCGAGCGACCGCTTCTGATGCGGGGAGCGTTCGTCTGGCTCCTCCGTCCGGCGCTGTGGCTCCTATTCGGCGTCAGCATCGGCGGGCGGCAGCACCTCCCGCGGACGGGGCCCGCCATCGTGGCTGCGAACCACAACAGCCACCTCGACGTCCTCGTCATCCTGTCGGCGTTCCCCCGGCGCACCCTGCCGCTCGTCGCGCCGGTCGGGGCGGCGGACTACTGGGAGCGGAGCCGCCTCCTCTCCTTCGTCGCGCGCCGCCTCGTCGGGATCGTCCCGCTCGACCGCCGCCCGGTCCGCGGCACCGACCCGCTCGCCCCCGCCCGCGCCGCGCTCGCCGCCGGCCGCATCCTGGTGATCTTCCCCGAAGGCACGCGCGGCCGGCCGGAGGAGATGGGGGCGCTGAAATCGGGGCTGTCGAAGCTCGTGAAGGAGTCCGGCGCGCCGGTGACGCCCGTCTACCTCCAGGGGGCCGGCCGCATCCTTCCCAAGGGCACGCGGGTGCCGGTGCCGTTCACCGTCACCATGCTCGTCGGCGCGCCCATCGGGCCCAGCGTCGACCGCGCCGGCCTGATGGCATCACTCGCGGATGCATTCGACCGGCTCAGGGCCGCAGCACCGCCGCTGCACTGGTCCTGAGCGCCGAGGACCGTTACGGGAGAGGGATGACGAAGCTCGTCTCTCTCGTCGCGGTCCTCACCATGGTCGCCCACTTCATCCGGCCCTTCGGCCTTCCGGGCCTGAGGCGGCGATCGGACATCTGGAAGCTCGCCCTCGCCGCCTTCTTCGTCGTCATCCTCGTGGCGGTCGTCCGCCCGAACTGATCTTAGGCGCCGACCACCGTGCCGCCGTTCGGGTGGAGCACCTGGCCCGTCATGAACGAGGAATCGTCGCAGGCGAGGAACAGGTACGACGGGGCGATCTCGTTCGGCTGCCCGGCTCTCCCCATCGGGGCGCTGGAGCCGAACTTCGCCACCTCCTCGGGCGGGAAGCTCGCCGGGATCAGCGGCGTCCACACCGGCCCGGGCGCCACGCCGTTGACGCGGATCTTCGATTCGATGAGCGATTGCGACAGCGAGCGCGTGAACGCAGTGATCGCCCCCTTCGTCGACGCGTAGTCCATCAGGACGGGCTGGCCCTTGTAGCTCGTGATCGAGGTCGAATTGATGATGCAGTCGCCCTCCTTGAGATGGTCGAGGGCCGCCTGCGCCATGAAGATCATCCCGAAGATGTTCGAGCGGAACGTCCGGGTGAGCTGCTCCTCGGTGATGTTGCGGAGGTCCTCCTGCTCGGTCTGCTCGGAGGCGTTGTTGACGAGAACGTTGAGCCCCCCGAAGCGCTCGACGGTTTGGCGGACCGCGTCGCGGCAGAAATCCTTCCCGCCGAGGTCGCCGCGGATCGAGATCCCTTCCGACCCCTCCTCACCGACGAGGCGGAGCGTCTCCGCCGCGTCGTCGTCTTCGGAGAGGTAGACGATCGCCACCTTCGCCCCCTCGCGCGCGAAGAGGACCGCGACGGCGCGGCCGATCCCCGAATCGCCGCCGGTGATGAGGGCGACCTTGCCCTTCAGGCGGCCCGATCCCGGGTAGCGCGGCATGCTCTCCGGCTCGGGCATCATCCGGTCCTGATCGCCGGGCAGCGTCTGGGCCTGCGGTGGGCGGGCGTTGTCGTTCATGGCATTTTTTCCCATGGAGAAACTGCCGCAGGAACGCCGCGAACGGTGATCGAGTTCAGCGTCTTTTGCAAACGGCTGGAACGGTCGGACGGAAGAATGGATTACCCGTAGGAAACATCATGACGGGACCAATCTCATGGACTTTCTGACCTGGGCGATCATCTTCGCCGTCGTTGCAGTCATCGCCGGCGTTTTCGGCTTCACGGGCATCGCCGCAGGGGCGGCCACGGTGGCGCGCATCCTGTTCTTCATCTTCCTGATCATCGCCGTGATCTTCATCGTCCTGCTCCTCCTCGGCGGTGCAGCGGTCAGCGGCGTGATGCCTCCGGTCTGACGTTTCGACGACCAACAGCAGGAGGGCGGCGCGATCGCCCTCCTGCACTCCGCTTCGGCGGCTTCGGCGGCGCGGTGAGGCTTCGGGCCCGCGCCGCCACCCCTCACGTTTCGGGGAGCGGTGCTGTCCGCACCCGCCCTCCCTCCGTATCTCCAGCATCAGATGCGGAGCGTTCCGATGAGTCCTTCCACGACCTCCTGGCGCACCGTCGCCAGCCCTCCTGCCGCGACGGCGCCATCGCGCCTCGCCCCCTTCCGATCCTTCGACGACTTCGGCGCCGTCACCGACCCGGCCGTCTTCACGCCCCTTCCCGAGGGATGGGTCATCGGCCTCACCGATGTGGTTCGCTCCACCGAAGCAGTGGCCGCCGGTCGCTCCAAGGCCGTGAACATGGCCGGTGCCGCCGCGATCTCCGCCATCATGAACGCGCTCGACACGCGCGACCTCGCCTTCGCCTTCACCGGTGACGGCTGCACCTTCGTCCTCCCCGGAAGCGATGCCGAGGTCGCCCGCGAGGCGTTGTCGCGAACCGCCGCCTTCGTTCGCGACGACCTGAAGCTCGACCTCAGAGCGGCTCTCGTCGGGGTCGACGAGCTCCGGGCGAGCGGGCTCGAGGTCTCCGTCGCCCTGTTTCGTCCGACGCCGCACGTCGCCTACGCCATGTTCGACGGCGGCGGCGTCGCCGCGGCCGAGGACGAGATGAAGCGCGGAGACCACGCCATTCCTGCGGCCGGGCGCGGCGAGCGGCCGAACCTCGCGGGGCTCTCCTGCCGCTGGCTGCCGGTGAGGGCGCGGCGCGGTGCGGTCGTCTCGCTGATCGTCCTTCCGGGCGACGGGGCCGCATTTCGCCCGGCGGTGGACGATCTCCTGACCCTCCTCGGCGATACCGAGGGCACGCACCCCGTCCCGCCGGAAGGGCCGAGTTGCTCGATCCTCTCGCCGGGCCTCTGGCTCGAGGCGCTGGCGACGCGCCGGGACGGCCCCGCGTGGCGCCGCCTCCTCGGCGTCGCAGCGCACAACGTGATGGGGTGGAGCCTCTTCGCCGCCGGGATCCGCGCCGGCGCCTTCGATCCGACGGCCTACCGCGCCCTGACCGCGCGCAACGCCGACTGCCGCAAGTTCGGCGACGGCCTCCTCCTGACGCTCGACTGCGACGCCGCGCTCCTCGCCCGGCTCGAGGAGCGCCTCGAAGAGTACGCCGCCGCCGGCGCTCTGCGCTACGGTCTCCACCGGCAGGACGCGGCGCTGATGACCTGCATCGTTCCCTCGCCCTTCGAGCATGGCCATTTCCACTTCGTCGACGGCGCGGGGGGCGGATACACGGCGGCGTCGCGGGACCTCAAAGCGCGGTTCCGGGCGCCGGCGCCCGCGCACGGTGGGGGCGGCGCGCCGAGCGCCGGTCTAGAGCTGCCAGCGATGCGGGCGGCCTGATCGGGGGATTGAAGCGGCGGCCTCGACGCGGTGTTGGTCGACGCCGTGGTCTGGGGACCCCGACGGGGCCGCCGAGCGCCGGCCTCGAGGTATCGGCAACGCAGGCGGCCTGCCGGGGGAGCTGCCAATCGAGGCGGTATTTCTTCGACGCCGTGGTTTGGAAGTTCCCGACGGGACCGCCGAGCGCCGGCCTCGAGGTAGCGGCAATGCAAGAGGCCCTGCCGGGGGGAGCTGCCAGTCGACGCGGTGTTTCTTCGACGGCGTGGTTTGGAAGTCCCCGACGGGACCGCCGAGCGCCGGCCTCAACGTAGCGGCAAGGCAGGCGGCCTGCCCGAGGGAGCTGCCAGTCAAAGCGGTGTTCGGTCTACACGATGCGTTGGGAGCCTCCGATGGGACGACGCTCCGGGGCAGCAGTGATCGCGGTTCGGTCCGACCCGCCTTGCCTCCTCTGCTGCGGGTGAGGAGTTCCTCAGCGGCCTCAGTAGCGGATCTCGGTGATGACGCCGCGCCCCGTGCCCCTCGCGCCGGCACCGCCGCACGAGACGGCGTCCGCGTGGCCGAGCTCGTCCAGCTTTTCGATCGGACGGAGAGGAGAGCGCCCGGTCCGCTTGCCGCATCGAAGCGCGAGCGCTGCCTGAGGCTCGGCTTCCGCACGCGGGTTGGGCGCCTCGGCACGCTTCGGCGCAACAAGGCGCGACCAGGGCCGCCTCGCCGAGCGGATCGACGACCGCGCACAGCGGGCGAGGCGAATATCGCCTCCGCGCCGCCTGTCGAGGCCCGGCACCGATCCCTTGCCGCATCCCGCTCACACTTTGGCGCCCGCTTACACCCTGGCGCCCGCGCGGAACGCGGCGACGAGCGCCGCACCCTGCGGCCAGTCGCCGAGGCCGCTCGCAGCGTTGATGTGGCCGAGCGGCCCGGCGACCACCAGGCCCGCGCCCCACGCCTGCGCGCACCGCTGCATGTGGTCGAGCGTCCCGAACGGGTCGTTCGTGCTCGCGATCACCAGCGCCGGGAAGGGGAGGGGCGCCGTCGGCACCGGCCCGAACCCCGCTGCCTCGCGGGGGAACGCAGGGCCGGCAGCGTCGGGGACCGACACCAGCACCGCGCCGCCGACGCCTGCGACCCCGCGCGCCGCCGCCTGAGCGACGAGGAGGCATGCAAGGCTGTGCGCCACGAGGAGCGGCGGCTCCGTCGCGGCCGCCACGGCTCGCGCCATCGCGCGGGTCCAGTCGCCGAGGTCCGGCGCGTCCCAGCTCTCTGGCGCGAACCGCGCGATCGAGGCGTCCGCCGCCTCCCACAGCGTCTGCCAATGCTCCGGCCCCGATCCGCCGATCCCGGGAAGATGAATGGTCGCCATGCCCACCGCTCCGCCGACGAGCACAGTCTGCCGCGGGCGCGCGGCGCTGGCGAGGGCCGCGGGCGCGCGGCGTTGGCGAGGGCCGCAGGTGCGCGGCGTTGGCGAGGGCCGCGGGCGCGCGGCGTTGGCGAGGGCCGCAGGTGCGCGGGGTTGGCGAGGGCCGCAGGTGCGCGGCGTTGGCGAGGGCCGCAGGCGCCTCCGGCCGCCCTTCGCTGGGGAACCCGCGCTGCCCCGCCTGTTCAGCCGGCCGCCGGGCGCTTAACTGTCACCCCGCAGGCGAAGGAGGCACCGTGCGCGACCGGCTGAGGCGATGGCAGGAGGACGCGCGCGACGCGGCGACGACCTTCACCGAACGGTTCGGCGGCTTCGTCGCCCCCTCCCTCCGGCTCGGCGTCACCGGCCTCTCGCGCTCGGGGAAGACGGTCTTCCTCGCCGCCCTCGTCCACAACCTCATTCACGGCGGGCGCCTGCCGCTCTTCGCCCCCTACGCGGAAGGCCGCCTCGCCTCCGCCGCCCTCGCCCCGCAGCCGGACGACGAGGTCCCCCGCTTCCCCTACGAGGACCACGTCCGCGCCCTCGTCGACGAGCGCGTCTGGCCCGCCTCCACCCGCCGCATCGCCGAGCTCCGCGTCACCATCGAGTACGCCTCCGCGCGCCTCCTCGGCCGCCGCCTCGGCCCCGGCCGCCTCCACCTCGACCTCGTCGACTACCCCGGCGAGTGGCTCCTCGACCTCCCTCTCATGCACCTCTCCTACGCCGACTGGTCGCGCGAGGCGCTCGTCGAGGCCGACCGCCGCCCCGCCGACGCGCGCCCCTTCCGCACCGCCCTCCGCGGCCTCGACCCGTCCGCCACCGGCGACCTTCCCGCCGCCCACCTCGCCGACGCCTTCACCACGTACCTCCGCGCCGCCCGCGCCGATCCGAACGCGCTCGCCTCCCTCCCGCCCGGCCGCTTCCTCATGCCCGGCGACCTCGAGGGCTCCCCCGCGCTCACCTTCGCACCGCTCCCGCCCGATGCCGGCCCCCTCGCCGCCACCATGGAGCGGCGCTACGAGGCCTACAAAACCCACGTCGTCCGCCCCTTCTTCCGCGACCACTTCGCCCGGCTCGACCGGCAGATCGTCCTCGTCGACGTCCTCGCCGCGCTCAACGGCGGGCCCGAGGCGCTGGACGAGCTCCGCCGCGCGCTCCTCTCCGTCCTCGCCTGCTTCCGCACCGGGCGGCTCTCCTTCCTCGGCAGCCTCGTCGACCGGCGCATCGACAAGATCCTCTTCGTCGCCACCAAGGCCGACCACATCCACCACACCGACCACGACCGCCTCGAGCGCATCCTCGAAGCCCTCGTCGCCGAGGCGCGGGAGAAGGCCGCCTTCTCCGGCGCCCACGTCGAGGTCGCCGCCATGGCCGCCGTCCGCGCCACCCGCGAGACCACCGTCACCCGGGGCGGCGAGCGCTTCCCCGCCATCGTCGGCACGCCCTTGAAGGGCGAGCGCGCCGGCGGGCGCACCTTCGACGGCGCCACCGAGATCGGCCTCTTCCCCGGCGACCTCCCCGCCGATCCCGCCGCCGTGTTCACCGCCCCGCGGGACGAGTATGGTGTCACGACGCTCCGCTTCCGCCCGGGCCGGGTCGAGCGCGGCAACGGCGGCGTCAC
>JACLAD010004140.1_pt1 | contig 17593 bp, 7 predicted proteins | sample 8027901 | NCBI WGS metagenome assembly JACLAD01 (sample SAMN15725071, study PRJNA655200) | protist metagenome | isolation source: fluorescence activated cell sorting (FACS) single amplified genomes of... | place: Spain: Blaines Bay Microbial Observatory, Mediterranean Sea | collected 2016-07-05 | reverse complement strand
TTCTGTGCCTTGTGGACCTGTTGTACCTTGTGATCCTGTTACACCTTGAGAACCCACTGGTCCTTGAGGACCCGATTCTGTACCCTGTGGGCCTGCTTCTGTTCCTTGTGGACCTGATGTACCTTGTGATCCTATTGGTCCTTGTGAACCCACTGGTCCTTGAGGTCCTGATTCTGTACCCTGTGGTCCTGCTTCTGTTCCTTGTGGACCATTTACACCTTGGGGTCCTATTGGTCCTTGAGGTCCTGCTTCTGTACCCTGTGGTCCTGCTTCTGTGCCTTGTGGACCTGCTGTACCTTGTGGACCTGTTGTACCTTGTGATCCTATGGGTCCTTGAGGTCCTGCTTCTGTACCTTGTGGTCCTGCTTCTGTGCCTTGTGGACCTGTTGTACCTTGAGATCCTACTGGCCCCTGTGGTCCCGATTCTGTTCCTTGTGGTCCTGCTTCTGTTCCTTGTGGACCTGCTTCTGTTCCTTGTGGACCTGTTGTACCTTGTGATCCTATAGGTCCTTGTGGACCTGCTTCTGTGCCCTGTGGTCCTGTTGTACCTTGAGATCCTATTGGTCCTTGTGGACCTGCTTCTGTGCCTTGCGGACCCGCTTCTGTTCCTTGTGGACCTGCTTCTGTTCCTTGTGGACCAATTACACCTTGAGATCCTGTTGGTCCTTGAGGTCCTGCTTCTGTGCCTTGTGGACCCATTACACCTTGGGATCCTGTTGGGCCCTGTCCTCCTTGAGCCGATTGTGGTCCTTGTGGACCTTGTACTCCTTTATCACCTGTAGTTACAAATGATACTATAATATCTTCTTCATCTTCAAAAGGAGATTCTTCACTCCCATCTCCATTTGATAAAGTTAAGGATGCATAAGTAGTTACATCATAAAAATCTACTTCTGTAATTTGAAATAATAAAAATTGAGTAGCATCTATTCTATTTGCTATTCTAACATGACCTTTTATAAGAGAAGAAACACTATCTACTGTTTCTAAAAACGATTTAATATTAGTACCATTATCGTCCAGATAATCGATATACATTGCTGTAGATCCCGATTGAGACGTATTATTTAAGCGAACTTCACCACTGCCTGGGTTAATAGAGGTTGAAGTATCAAATGTATAATCAAATGTGGCTCCACCAAAAGACCCATCTGTTCCTTGTGGACCTAATAAACCATCTGTTCCCTGTGCTCCAGTATAACCTTGAATACCTTGAGTCCCAACTCCTATTCCTCCTTGTGGGCCTTGGGCGGATTGTGGTCCTTGTGGACCTGTAATACTATCACCAGTATTTCCTTGTGGGCCTTGAAGTGCCGATTGTGCACCCTGAATACCTTGTAAACCTTGTGCACCTTGTAAACCTTGTAAACCTTGTAAACCTTGAGGGCCTTGAATTGTAGATTGTAGTCCTTGTACACCTTGAGGGCCTTGTGGACCCGCAGGAAGATTAGTTAAACCACTACCATCTCCTTGGAATGAACCTGAAAAAGATCCACTAAATTGAGAACCAGAAAATACTGAACTTGTAATACTAGTATCTACTGAAAGAGAAGATAACTCCGCTTTAGAGCCACTTAATATAAATTTCATCCATTGTGCCATAGGAAATTGGAATATGTGTGATTATAAATATTTAAATTATAATTTGGATTGATCCTTTATTAAAGATTTAGTTTTTAGGAAAGAATATAAATCTTGTAACTTTATAGTTAAATTAAAGATTTGTTCCATTTCTTTTCCTTTAAACTCCATATTTTGGAGTTTATGAAAAAGATATGCAAATTCATCTTCCGAAAAAGATGGTAGACCCTGATATGGGTCTACCGATTCTTTTGGAAGTTGTTTATGAACTGTTTTTCCAGCTTTAAAACTCATTTCAATTTACCCATTTATTATAACTATGAGTAAATATAAATGTCTTGATTAGCTCCAACAAAAATATTACCTTTTTTATCATATCTTGCTGCAACTGCTGCTGGTGTATTAACACCTGCTCCACCTTCTACTACAGCAGCCATAAATGCGTCTGGAGTAAATGTGTTTTGAGAGGCATCAAATGAACCTGATACACCAAATCTAGTTGTTGCTGAATCAAATCCAAATACTTCACCATTTAAAGCTGTAGTTTGTTGAATTACAATACCACCATCTCCAGCTGAAGTTGATCCAGAAGCCATTCTAATAAATCTATCAGCTACATCTAAATCTTCTGTATGTTGGAAGGATGCTGTCCCTGTTACTACTAAGTTTCTAGATACTGTTAAATCTCTAGTTACAGTTAAATCTCGACCAATTGTTACATCATCTGGTAACGCTATAGTTACTTTATCATCCGAAACTGTAGTTACAATTTCATTACCTACACCTTCAAAATCTAATGTTCCAGTTTGTAAATTTACTGTATCTGTTCCAGTATCACCTTGAATAGATAATGTAGTAGCAATTCCAGTTAAACTAGAACCATCTCCTTGGAATGATCCACTAAATGAACCTGAAGCTGCAACACTTGTTAGGGTTAATCCTGCTAAAGTGGATGCAGTGGCACCTAAATTAACTTCTGTAGATCCTAGTGTTACACTGTCGTTTGCAAGCATTGCGTTGCTTACACCACCAGCTTTCACTCTTAAGGCATCAGTATTAATTTCAATTGAAGAATCATCAACGTTAACTACTAATTCACCACCTGATAATCCAATACCAGCACCATCAATCTGACTAATATCAAAACTTACACCATTAGCACCTACAGTAACTGCTTTATTATTACCACCTGTAGTTGAATCTGCTTGAACAGCAAATGTTCTAGCCGTGTTACCATCGTAAGCAGTTCCTGATAAACCATTTCCTGCTGTTAAATCTTCTAGGTCAATATTTACATCACCAGTGAATGAACCACTGAATGAACCAGTTGCAACTACTCCAGTTAATGTTAAGCCATCTACTGTTGCTGCAGTGGAACCTAAATTAACTTCTGTAGATCCTAGTGTTACACTGTCGTTTGAAAGTGCTGTATTTGGTATCCCAGATAAATTAGCTTCAGATACGCTAATACCACCACCTGCTACAGAAATTGTAGAATCAGCATTTTGTACTACAAATGCACCAGCGGAAGTAGTTAAACCATTACCTGCTAAAGATCCAGAATTAATAGAGGCTGTTACAGCTGATTGTCCTGTAAAAGTTCCACTATTTAATCCAGCGCCTAAGTTTAATGATTGTTCTACTTGAGCCGATACTCCTGTTAATCCTGAACCATCTCCTTGGAATGATCCACTAAAGGATCCTGATAGAGCTACTCCGGATGAATTGGATATTAAATATCCACTATCGTTGTTTAATTGTGATACCGCCGATCCGGATACCACTACCTTTTTCCATGTTGCCATTTAATTTTAAGTTTTAAGTTTTAAGTTATTATGTTTTTAAATTATCATTTATAAATATTATCTCTATTCTATTCCTGCAAAAAAGTTACTACCACTGTACATAATTCCTCCTGCTGCAGCTGGTGGGGTATATAGAAAATCTCCAAATTTAACTACACCAGAATCATTTGTTGAAAGTGATTTTAAACTACCAGATTTTACTATAAAAAAATCTCCTACTCTATTATCATCTTGGATAAATTCTGCACTACCTGTTACACCTAAACTACCTGTAATTTGGGCTGATCCTGTAAATGGGAATCCGCTACTATTTTTATCTAAAAAAGATAATATTTGATCTTGCTCACCTGCAAACCCTAATCCTTCTAATATTCCTACATCACCACCATGAAAAATTTGAGGAACAGAAGAGGTTAGTGACAATTCTGTAATTCCTAAAGTAGCACCTGTTTGATAAGGTGTAAAAGCTTCAGGTTCTGGGAGTGTATCACTAGATGTAATAAAGTAACTAGCTAAAGTGTTACTTAATCTATCTGTAAATTCAACAATTTCATATACACCATAAACAGATTCTACGTTTGAAGTTCTAGAAGATGTAAGAGCCATTTGAGTTAAAATAGCCCATTTTCTTTCATTTTCTGAATATTCTGAATCATTACTTCCTGTAACGTCATTATATCTCCAATTAGGATAACCTGATGGAGTTGAAAGGGAACCAGATTGAACAAATGCTTGTGTTTTACCTGGTTTTATAACTGCCGTTTTTGAAATATCTGTATTTGGAGCTTGTGCTATTGTAAAGCTATTACCACCTGATGCTACTGCTGTGATTGTAGTTTGGTTATCTGTAAATCCAACACTAGTTGCTCTAACTATTTGTCCTGCCCTAATATAAGTTCTAGGATAGTAACCCGGGTTATCACTATTAACAGTAACATTAGTACTACCATTACTAAAAGTAGCATTTACTCTAATAAATCCTGTTTCACCTCCAGAACTTGGAGTACCACCAGAAAAGACTTTAAATCCTCCTTCGGATCCTGCCGAAATTTTTCCTAATTTAAGTAATGTTTTTGTTGCCATTTAGATTTTAGGGTTTTTGTTCTTTAAAATACCATTTTTATAATTGTAGCTTCTCCAACAGAACCATCACTATTTACTAATGTATATTTATTAAAATCCCCATTATTAACATCTGTTGTAGCTATTTTAGGAGTTACAGATAAATTTGTAGGTTCAGTATTACCACCAATGCCTGTTGTAGTAGGTAAATCAAAATTCATTAATGAAGTAGCAGTACCTGCTGCTCCACTTGCTATACCTTTTGGAACGGTTACAGTAAATACTGATTCTTGTAATGTTGATGATATATTAATAGATTCTAATTGTTGACTAGCTTCTAAAGCTGATGATGGCATCGTAATAGTAACACTTGTAAGGTCACCTGTTGTACCACTATCAGTAAATGTTGATTTAAATGCTACTATATATCCACCATCTGTACCACTACTATCTCCAGTAGCTGGTACTGTTAATGTAAATTGGTTAGTAGAAGCAGTTTGAATTTCTAGATAAGAATAATCAACACTCATATTTCTTATTAAAACATAATCACCTACTGATAAACCATGGTTGGCGTGAATAACAGTTAATGTTGTACTTAAACGTGACCATGTTAAACCACCCCATAAATTACCTGATGATTTTATTAATATTTTTACTCCAGTTGCATCTGTTGATTGATATTTTATAGTTTGTGAGTATGGAGTTCCTCCTCCACCTCCACCACCAGAACCTGCAGCACCTTGAGGTCCTGTTATACCTTGTGGGCCTGCTTCTGTACCTTGGGGTCCTGTTATACCTTGTGGGCCTGCTTCTGTACCTTGTGGGCCCGCTTCTGTACCTTGGGGTCCTGTTACACCTTGTGATCCTATTGGTCCTTGAGATCCTATTGGTCCTTGAGGTCCCGCTTCTGTTCCCTGTGGTCCTGCTTCTGTACCTTGAGGTCCTACTGGTCCCTGTGGTCCCGCTTCTGTTCCTTGTGGTCCCGCTTCTGTACCTTGAGGTCCTATTGGACCCTGTCCTCCTTGAACCGATTGTGGTCCTTGTGGACCTTGTACACTAGTACCTTGTGCACCTTGTAAACCTTGTAAACCTTGAGGACCCGTTATACTAGCACCTGTAGATCCTTGAATACCTTGTGGGCCTTGAAGTGTCGATTGTGGACCTTGTGGTCCTGTTATACTAGTGCCTGTTAATCCTTGAATACCTTGTGGGCCTTGAAGTGTCGATTGTGCACCTTGTGGGCCTGGTGATCCTGTTCCAATAGGACCTTGTCCTCCTGTTGTACCTTGTCCTCCTGTTGCACCTTGTAGACCTTGTAGACCTTGTAGACCTTGTAGACCTTGTGGGCCTTGGACACTGATACCTTGTGGACCTTGTGAACCTGCTCCCCCATAAGAACCTGTAGTAAAAACTGTGTTATTACTTTGGTCTAATACTAATACTAAACCGTCAACATCATCATAGGTATTGCCTATGTCCATTTTTACAGAACCCGAAAGAATTGTTGATCCTGTTACTTGTAAAGAGCCTGAAATGCCTATATCATAAGCTGATAAACCTGTAAAAGCATCTACGGATTGGCTTACATGAAGGGCTTCAACTGTATTACCTGTAGCTATATTTGTTTTGCTTAATTGTCTTGCCATTTCGTTTTAATTAATTTATTATAAATATTATTTTTTTTATTGTCTATCAAAGTTTATTAAAATAGTTGTATCAGTTGTTCTAGATGTTGGTAATGGTTTTGCTAGTTTACCTACAGCTAAAAGATTTTCGCTATTATCATATAATCCTACAGTAGTAATATAGGGATCAAAATAAGATCCTGTAGCCCAATCATGTAAAGCTCCATTAAAACTAGATGAAATTATACTTGGGTTATATGTGTAGTTATATTCATCCTCATTTATAGTACATTTATATTGAGTTTCAAATATACCATATGAAGATGAAAATGAACAAGTAATATTAGATCCAGTAACAAAATTTAAAATATCATTTGAATTTATAACTCTACCACCATATACTCCATTTCCATAATTAGAATTTCCATATGGATCTGCTTCTCCAATTCCTTCATTTCTAGTTCCTCCAGTTAATATAATAATACCATGTTGATATATTATGTTACCTACAAAAGTTTGAGGATTACCTTGGGTTTGATTTAATCTTTTTAATCTGCCTTCTCCATCATCAATATAGCTTCCACTTTCAGTAGTAATTTTTAATGATTTAGGTTGAATATAATCTCCGTACAATCTTTTTGGTATAGATAAAACTCCAATAGTATCTCCTGAACTTGTAGGAAAATATTTATATGGAGATAAATCTGTTTGATCATAATTATAAAATAAGGGAGAATATACTTCTCCAGTTACTGTTTGGTCTAAATTAAAACTTGCTGTTGATACCGGAGATACATTCCCATTACTTCCTGAAAGATAGTTTGTATAATATAATTGTTTAATTGAATTATATATTGGGACTTGATATTCTCTAAAATCACCTAAGGATGAAGAATTACCTGTTAGTTCTCGATTTGATAAAAAGTTTTCATTTTTTCCTAAATATCTAGCAATTTCAACATTAGAGGCTGTTAAAGCATTTCCCCCTTCAAAGGAAAACCCTTTATTTAACTCTAGTGGAGATATTATTATATCCTGTGAATTGAATTGTTTGAAAGCAGCCATTCATTTTAGAAATCTAATTTAACTCTAATAAGAGCTTCTTTTGTAAAATCTTTAGTTATTGGCCTTGATAATTTAGCTACAGCTAACAATTCATTTGAATCATTATACATTCCTACTGTTGTTGGAAATGTAGTTGGATTATCAATAAAATAATTATAAATTACTTCTCCTGTTGATCCCGATATAAAACTTGGATTTTCCGAATAATTAAATTCTGAATTTCTTGACCTAACAAATACAAAATCTGATGTAATAGTTTCTTGGGAGTTTAATTTAAATATATTTCCATTTACTCCGGTTGATCCTGAGATGTGTCTAAATAATTTAGAAGGATTATCAACATTAGTGTTTGTAAATTGGGTTCCTAAATTAATACCACAACCATCATCTGTTCCCGTAGACCCAGGTGTAAAATTATCATCCAAAGCACTACCATTTAATATTAATGTAGAAATATCTGGGAGGAATAGTCCATAAGATCCACTACGAGAATACCCATTACCCCTCCAAGCTGTACCATCTGACCCACTAATTATTTGGAATGCTCTTTGAGTTCCATAAAAAGTAGGTAAACTAACCATCTTAGAATCATCTGTTAAGTGTAATAAACCTAATTGGCTATTACTACTAGATAATATTAAATTTAAAGAACCAGGAAATAATTTTTCTTTATATCTTGCTCTTTCTACATTTAAAGCATAGAAATAACTTCCTGTTTTAGCGGGGCCAAAATAAAATGGTGTATCTTCATCTTCTAAAACTAAAGTTCTATATTGACCATAATTTGTTCTTGATGGAGATTTTTGTGGAACCGAACTGTCAAATAAAACACTTCCTCTACCTACTGAATCTCCAAAAGCAATTGAAAATTGAATCTCTGCACCATTAGCTGCAGAACCTGTTTGGTAAACATTTAAATAATAGGGACCTGAAGATCCTTCTTTTTGTACTGATGATGTATGATAAGTATTAAGTGAGGGTTGAAAGCCTGACCATACAGTAGATGTTACTGTATCGGAACTTATTACAAAATCTTCGGGATCAAATCTTTTAAAGCTCATGTTTTTATTATGTTAATTGATTTTGGGTTATTGTTACTGGGATTGTTAATCTAGCTCCACTATCTAAACCAACTACAGTTAAAGTAGTTCTTAATTGGGTTTGTGATCCAAATAATGTGTTTACTGTTGTTGAAGTTAAATTAATTTGTGTTCCAATTATTGTTTTAGATACATTAGTACCTATAGTTTGAGTAGAGTTTGAAGTAGCGGCTGCATCAGTGTTAATTCCTGTTCCTTGGTATTGGTTAAATAGACGAACATCTCCTATAGTTGCTGCATACCCACTAGATTCAAAGGCTTGGGCATTACCTAAATAATTTAAAGTTTGAGGAGTAATTGCTAATTGTGCTCCTTGTTTCATATTAATTGAAGCATATCCTAGATCAAGTACTGGGAGTTTAGCTGTACCGCGAGGTAAAGTAACTAATTTATATTTCATTATTTGTTGCTCATCTGGAAATGCTTCTAGTAGAGGCATGTTATCTATTGCTTCACCATAGTACGCAGATCCTGATGGATGTACTGGATTATAAAGTGTATAATCTATTTCATCATCAGATAGTGCAAATTGTGTTATTTGAAAAGCACCATTATTTCTAGCTAATAGCTCTCTTCCTTTTTTAGTTAATATAGCATCAACTGTTATTACTGAATTGTTTAAATATCCCATTTTATTATATAATTATATGTTATAAATATGTTAAGTTATTATTCCTTTACTAACTAAGTCAGTTATTATTTTAGATGAACTGATTTCTAGTTCAACTGCAGGGTATTCTGGATAAACTACTCCTGTAGCTTGAGATCCACTATTTTGAGAATTATAAGGGTATTGACCACTTACTATAAAACTATTAGCTGATTCCTGGTTTCTTCTAATTAAAAAGAAATCTTTATTTATTGCAGGATCAACTGGTCTATCCAAATAAATTTTAATTCTACCTACTGGTGATCCATTACTATCTTCTATATTTTCTGATGGTGAATCTACTTTTAAAATTTTATAAGTATATAATTCACTATTTTGGAATCTAATTTCATCCTCAGGTAGTAAATATATAGGAGATTTAGTAGGCCCAATTGTTGTTTCCTGTGGTTCTACCCCATTAGGGAAATATGAAGAAGATCCAGGAGTGTATAAAAGTGTTTCTTGAGTGTAGGAGTTTCCATAAGCCTCATTTATTATAGATGAAGACATTACTAATATACTTCGGTCTAAAATACTGGTATTTTGAACACCTGCTGAGCCTGTATATACCCAGAAGGGGGCACTACCTGTGTTAGCATTTGCTAAATTTGCATCTTTAGCTCCTATAATATTAACTTTAGTTGGAAAAATTGGACCTGTATAGGCTTGAGGGAAAATTACATTATTACCACTCCTATCAACACTTTGTAACATTGCTATTCCAACTTTAAATCTTACTTGATCCTTATTGTTAAATATATAATCTCCAGAATTACCTGAAATTTTCCATTCTGTGGCAGTCATATCTCCTCTAAACTGCACATCTCCACTACCACGAGTGTAAACTCCTTTCTTGCTAATAAATGCATTATATGCGGGATTTTCAACACTCCAAAAATATGATTCAAAAGGTTCATTCCATACTTTATTTGTAGTCCATTGAGCATCTTGTCTTTTAGATTGTGTTTTTGATTTACCAGCTATTAATTTTTGTCCCGAAAATACACATAATTCAAAACCATCGCCTCCTTTACCTCTTCCTATAATACTTCCAATATTAATAGGATTACCACTAGTTTTATGGATAATCATTTCAATATCTTCTAATTCAAACGGGACACCAACAAAAGTACTACCCTCATCTGTACTAACCTCCATTTTAACTTGAACTTTTAATTCATCACCATCATTTTTCCTTTTTCTATACCCTTCATATAAATATGAAGTTGCGAATGAAGTTTCAAATGATATAGTTTGAGGATTTGTTAATGGAGTACCTGCTGCTTCATTGGGATCTTCTATAAATTTAATTATTCCTGATGTCTCAGTATTGGTAGGGTATGGGGTTTTGTATTCACTAAACCCACTAAATTGAGATGAAGTAGTAGAAGCATTTAATGTTTGGAATTTAAATACAGGTGCCCCACTAGTATAAGTTGCGGGTGTTGGAATGTTATTAACATTATCATTAGCATAAGAACTTGTACCTTCAGCAACTGTAGTAAAGGTAGTAAAGGAATTACTATCATTATTATCATATAAACTTAACCTTCCTTCACCTTCAACATATATGTCTCGGGCATAAGTTCTACCACTGTTTTGAGTATATAATACAGGGTAAGGTATAGTACCTACTCTTAATACTCTAGTGTTTGAATTCATGCTATCTAATTCTACACTACTTGTATTAAAACTAATAGTTACTTCATCACCTCTACTATAAGCTTTTTCTACAATAGATTTTCCAAACCCACTTGATAAAGTAGGAGGAATTGCATTTCCTTGTTGATCTATAAAATATGTTACATTAAGACCAATAGCATCATTTAATAGAGGATATAAATCATTAATTGAATTAAAATACCCAAAGAAAGCTGTCCTTAATTCAATAACAGGAAATTCACCAAATGTTCCTCTATCTCTAGGAGACCATTTATTATAGTTTATAGATGTGGTTTTTGTTCCTTTATATCTAGGAAGTATAAATGATTCTTGTGTATAGTTAGAATCAGGTACTGTGGCTCTAGTTGCTATATTATTTAAGATTTGATCAAAATTAACGGGTATAAGAGATCCTGTTATGTTTGAATAATCAACATCCATTAAATATTGGCTTGGTCTTTGTAAATTATAATTATTTAATAGTGGTTGACAATCTAACATTATAGCAAAAGGTAATACTCCTTGACCATAGTAACTTGATAAAATTACTTCTGTTAATTTTGGTTTACCAAATTTATTATACCCTGGTCCCGATGTATTAATAGACCCACCATATAGATCTAAACCATAATCGGCACCATCAGGTTGAGGTGCTACTCCATATAAAGCTAAATCTTCAGTAATAGTAGCAAATGCTGATTCTGAAGGGAATAGACTCATTGTATATTCTGTAATATCTAAAAATGATGTAGATCCTTTATTAGCACTTAAAGACATTCTAAAAGTATCGTTATATTTAAAAGTGTTTGGGGGTAACCCAATAGAACCACTTACAGTTACTACATCTACGGATTCACTATTTGGAACTATAAAATTTTCTTGAAAAACTACAGGACCTAAAGTACTTAAATCATCAGCATCCCCTTTATGAATTTTAAGAGAACCTGTAAACTTATATCCTAAATCTGGAATAGAAATAGAATTAGTAATTTGTAATTTTGGATATATAGAGTTATTTGTAGGTAAAACTTCTAAATTATTACTTGATACTAATGCTTTTGAAGAACCATAAGAAAATGAATACTCTGGATAGTACATACTCATTGAAGTATTAATCGTAGGGTACAATGTTTTTGATGTAGTTGATACTGTACTAAAATTTGGAATAGCAATATCATAAACATGTTCATAAAAACTAGTTATATAGTTATTTGTTTCATTTACTAAAATAACAACAGTATTATATGTTGGGGGGTTACTAGTAGATGTTGGGTCTATATATCTAACTTTAAACCAACCATTAGTTAATTCTGCATCATTTAAAGCCTGTGATAAAGAAGTATTATCAAGTTCAGTTTGAGTTGTTTGATTTTTAAGGATATTTCTATCAGCCAGTGTTAAGGGAGATAGTATAGATGTTAATGGAGATTCCGCTATAACATCTCTATTAGAATTTGGATTTGAATTTAATGATGCCCCATATGTACTACGCATGTATGGGTATAAAAAATCCCTAGTAGGTGAAGTACTTTGGGATGTTGGTACTATTGCTATTCTTACATCTTGTCTGGCAGATTTTTGGGTTAACCCAAATGATGAAGAAGGTATAGTAGAGGGATCAACCCCATTTCCTAAAAAGTTAGCATCAATATATGAAATTTTTAAAGCATTTTGTTTATTTTCTCCAAAAGATGTATAAGTATTATAATTAATTATATGTTCATCAAAACTAACACTTGATGTTCTATAAATATTATTAATAGAACCAGTTTCCCAAGATAAAACTGCACTACCTGTTGGAATTTGAGGTAGACCTGGTCCTGCAATTATTAATTGTTTAGGATGGTGGTGGGAACCTGTAATAAATAAATTAGGTTGTACTACAGCTTCAAAATATCCAGCTCTTCCTGAGTTATTTCCACTACCTAAAAAGTCTAAAAGTTGTGTTTTTGAAGTTACAGCTCCGGATCTTACATGTCTTTCTATACCATCAGACAAAGTTCGATTGTTGAAATTGATATTAGAGGAGTATGGGTCATAACCATAATTATCATAAGAGTTATTTGAATTATAATTACCACTAGCTATTACTTGAACTCTAAATCGTTCCATTCTATATATAAATGTAGAAGCATTTTCACCATTATACCCAATTTCTGGTCTTAATGATAGTTCTCCCGCGAGGCTATAAATGGTATTTGAATTTTGAACAAGTGGTATATCTCTTGCTAAAGTAAGTGTTCCTGTAGTACCTTGAGAAGCAACAGTAGGTAGGGTTACATTAAAATCACCATCAATACCTCCAGCTAAACCTCCTACACCATCACCACTTTGTCCCAACCCTAAAAGTACACTATCAGTTGATTGTGATCCATCAGATGTATATTCAATTACAATAGTTACTCTTAGTAGTACATTAAGGTTTGTCCAAATTGCACCATATTCTATGTTACCCCCAGCAACCTCATTTATTAATCTAGTTTGTACTTCTTCAAGATCTAGATAATAATTACCATCAGTTGCATCTACTCCTCCTTCTATTGAATTAAAAGCCCCAACTTCTGGACCATTAGTAACTGTAAAATTATCATTAGTAGCATAAGTTTCATCTAAAGGTTGAAATGAATTGAAGGCTAAAATACCATCACTAAGTGGACCAAGTGGAGATGGATCAGAATCTATTAATACGGGTTCTACACCTCCTACAGGTAATTCTGAATAATCAAAACTTAAAGAAGCTGTACCAGGAACTGATATTAAAGGGTGTCCAGCTACGTTGTAAGGGTCGGTAGCATTAGTATAAATTTTTACATTATCTCCATTATTAAAAGTACCTCTTAATGTTGTATTAGTCCCATCAGTATTAGCATTAAATATAATTCTAGAACCATTAGCAGTATTTGTACTAAGATCTTCTGCATCTATTACATCTCGCCCAAAAACAGTTCCTTCTACATATATTTCATCTGGGAGATCATCAGTAGGGAAAAAAGGAATTTTACCATTAGAAGCAGTTTGGCTTAGTAGTATTTGGGTAGCTAAAGCAGGATTAGCATTATTAAATTTAATTTCCCCATCATTATTACTATTTAAATTAGTATCGGAATTATAAACATAACTATATCTATTAGGTCTAAAATCATCACCTTTAGTTATCCTTGAAAAGCTGCTAGAAAAATAAGTTGAATCTAAACTATTTTGTATTAAGGTAACAGAATAAGGAGATAAAGCAAAAGAATCTTCTCTCCCAGCAAAAGCTATTACTCCTTCAGTTGCACCTATTTCACTACTTGGGGCAGTGGAAATAAATTTAGAAATACCTTGTGTTACTGATAATCTTCCTGCATGAGAATTACCAATTTTATGAAATTTATTATTAATGGGAATAGTACTTTTAATATAATTTGATGGAGTAAACTCTCCTGAGTTATTTCTTTTAGTGTAAAAAATATTAGTTATTCCTCCGTTTCCTTTAAATAGTGGATTTGAGCTTGTGCTACCATCAGAACCTGTAAAATATATAATTGTATCTAATACTCCATTATTAATAGCATCAGTAGATGTATCATACCCAACAGAAGATATCATTATAGAGTTAAGTTGACTATCACCAGCATTTACTCCCTCATTATTTTTTAAGTATATTGTTTGGTCAATTGAATTAAAATTATAAAAACTTCCAGTATGGAATATACCTAAAGTATCTGCTGCTGTGGTCGCTTGAGCCGTTCCCCCAAAAGAAGCACTATAAAATATAGAACAAGAGATTACCCAAGGAACATTTGATGTTCTGGGGGTTAAATATGTCCCCATTTTAAAGCCTTCCATATTTCCAAAAATAGGTGTTGATTCAAAGTTTAATGATCCTGTATCAAATAAATTTAAAGGATCACCAACTACAGAAGGAGTATATGGGTCTCCTCCTTGATCATAATATCTAAATACTTGGTCTTGAAAGTCTGATAGAGCATGGTATTTACCTTGGGAAAAGGGGTCAAATCCTGCTACATTTCCTGTAGAAGATCTATATGTCCCATAAGCTTGTAAACTCCAATTTTCAGTTCCCCCATTTGATGAAGAAGCAAATCTATAATCTCCTTCTTCTCTATTAATAGTTAAGGCAGCATGTGTATCAAAAATTACAACACCATCTACTTTATAAGTTTTAATACCCTCAGGGAATACAAATTGTACAACTTCAGCCCCTTGAATAAAATCACGAACTTCATTTCCATTAGCATCAACCCCTGAGATTTTCATGTTAAAAACATTATATTTATCTTCTAATGTTGGGGGGTTATTAGAAGTAATTTTATTATATATCCAGGCATACCCATCTAATGGAGCATTTCTTCCATCTAAGAAATCTACTCCTAAAACGGTACCATTTTCCATATTTAATTGACCTTCTAAATTAACTCCATCAGCAAAAAATAGGGGATAGAAATTTAATGGTTTATCTGGATTTTTTAGATATATTATACATTCGGGTCCTAGTGATTGTGTAGTAACTGTAATATTTGATCCACTAAATTCCCCATCATAAAATTCTTCTTGGTTATATACAGTTACTATTTCTCTACCTAATTTCCCTTCTTTAGATTCTGTAAAACTTTGGGTTAAGTGGAATTTATTAGATAAATTATAATTAGAAGATGATGGTGATGTGTTTAATCCATTAAAACGTTCAAAACTACCCCCAGTTCCTCCACTAAATCTATAAAGAGAAGACCCACTTGTATATTCATATTGTCCTACATCACCTGAACCAGTATTATAATTTCTAACTTGGGGTTTTATAGAACCACTATATGTAACATTTTCTGGAAATATTTGGGCTGGTTTAACTCTATTTCTTTCTAAAATATGTTGTTTTATTATAACACCTGATGAAAGACTTGTTCTAGCGGGAACAAAATCTTTTATCATTTTAAATAAAGAATTATCAAAAAATTTAATTAATCTTACAAAATCTATAAGATTATAACTAGCCATATATTTCTGAAAATATGTGTTTCTTAACATATCTAAATCAGGGTAATTACGGGTTGATTCAGATATATGTCTAGGATCTCCAATGTATTCACCTATGTTAAAATGCCCCATTTGGGCATTAATATCATCATTAATTTGGTCTTGGGGTGAAAATGCTACTTCTAAATAGTTTGCTGTAGGGTTATAACTAGAACTATCATGTGATTCTTGTTGTATAGATATAAATGGAGATAAGGTATTTCCCTCTGGAGTTATATTATTATTTATACTAATTTTATTATTAACTCTATTTTTAATACCTACAGCAACTTGATCCTGATGTATTATTTCTTTATTATTTATAAAATTAGATGCACTTAAATAAAAGTTACTATTTAAAGAAAATGATTGAGTTACATAATTAGATGAACCCGTAATTTTAGGGTGAATTGAAGACCTACTACTAGTATCTAATGTGGTACCTAATGGTGCCCTAAATAATAATTCATTATCTGTTAATTCATTAGTAGTACCCTCATATGAATAAGGGTTCATAGTATAGTCGTAAAAGGCATTAAGAGGAATATTACTATTATAATATCTTATTTCTTGATATGACCCTGAAAATAAAGAATATTGACTAGTACCCAAGGATAAAGGTGTACCATCTGTAGGAAAGTAAATTTCATTTGTTTGAAAGTAATAATTAGGGTCAAACCCTACTATACTATCCGATCCTGTAAATCCTAATTCATTATTTATTATATTAGCTGCAAATAAAGAAGCAGTTCCTAAAGTGGTTGTAGTTGTTTGTATTGACCACCACCCACCATCAAAAAATGGTAAATATAAACTAGCTGATATATTTGGGGAGGAAGCAAAATCGGGGATATATTTTAAAACTCCATATTGGTTTTTTAAATTAGGAATACTACCACTATAAGATCCACTTTCGAACCCACTTCCAGTATATTCTAATACTAAGGCACTCCTATTAAAAGGTAAATGGAATAAAGATTGAGATAAATTACTACCCCAGGATCCAGTAGGAATTCCATTTGATTTAAATCTTAATTGAACCGTTCTAGGAGAAGCTTGACCTCCAAAGTTAGGATTAGGGTCAAATGAAGAAGACATAATATATTTTCCTTCAGTATCAAAAGCATAGTTAAATACATTTTGTTCTAAATCCCAATCCTGAGACTCATTTCTATTTTTGCCCCCAAACTCATTAATTCTTAAAATTGTATCTGGGATACCATATGAAGTAATTAATGCTTTTAAACCAGGGATTGTGCCCTTAGTTTTTAATAGATAAGGTAAGTTATGGTAAATACGTTTATATAAGCGCTTGTTAATATCATTAGTTGGGATGACATCATTAGAAGATGATATTTTAGTATCTACATATTCATACCCAGAAGGTGTGTTAATTTGGTCACTTATTGAACCTGTTATATTAGGGAATGGGAATAAACTTCCAGAAGGTGTAAGTCCTAAAAAAGCAGTGTATAAATCATCGTTATCAAAGTTATTAGAATATAATTTTACCCCAAAATCCTTAATAGCAATATCAATTAAATCTTTAGAAATACCATATTCTAAACGATTATCACTATCAAATTTCCTTGTTACATCTTTAGTATAAACCCAGATATTATCATAATATTGAGATACCATATTAACAAATAGTTCATATTTTTCATTTTCAGGATCATCTCTTAAATATTCAGGAATAGAAAAATATAAATTATTAGAATTTTCATCATCAAAATTAGAAGCTGATAGAGCTATTCCCCCATAAAAATCATTATTAGGGTCAGCACTTCCTAACCATTCTAAAACTTCAGTACTTCCTGTAGAATATAAATTATAAGGTGGAGTTAAATTAGATTTAGGGTATGAAAATTTAGAACCACTATTATAGTATAAAAAATATTCATAATCATCAAAATTATTTGTTATATTATCTATTAAACTTTCATAAGTAGCTACACTAGCACTATATTCTTGAGTTTTAGAACTATTACCTGTAATATTCCCTAAAGTAGTTGATATTGAATTATT
>JACLAD010016085.1_pt1 | contig 17597 bp, 19 predicted proteins | sample 8027901 | NCBI WGS metagenome assembly JACLAD01 (sample SAMN15725071, study PRJNA655200) | protist metagenome | isolation source: fluorescence activated cell sorting (FACS) single amplified genomes of... | place: Spain: Blaines Bay Microbial Observatory, Mediterranean Sea | collected 2016-07-05 | reverse complement strand
GAACCAAACACTTGATTCGGTGCCAATCAATCAACAGGAGAGCCTTGAGTTGGAATGAAATGAGGCTTTGAAAAGGTTACAGAATCGGCAAAGCCAGCCAGTAATCAGAATGGAGAAGATGAACAACTGATTCAATCAGTGATTCATTGGGTTGACTACTGTGAACCTGGTGAAGAGTGGCAGATGCCACAAGATTGGCTTCCAGATTCAGATGAACTGCACGAAGCTGCGGATTCTTGTGTTCGTCAATGGCACCCCAACCTAATAGTCTGGCGAACATGGAAAATTAGGCTAGTTTGTAAAGTCTGGTTTGATGGGGAGTCATCACCTTATCGGTTACCAAATAAAACTCTGCGACTTTTCCGTGGAACAAATTCAAAGCGTATTCAAACTATGTGGAGTGAAGATAAGCAGAGTTGGTATCGCTGGGATACAGCCATTGGAGATTATGTTGCAGCACCAGAACTGAATTCAGATATCTGATCTGACAGATAAACTTTCATATGCTATTGATTAGTCTTATCTGATTGGTCACGCTAGTGTTGCGGCCACCAGCGCCTATCTGGGCATCGAGCAAGCCAATGCTCTCAACATTGCCATGAATCACAAAATGTTTTGAAAAAGCGTATTCGATCATTAATTTCAGCAACCAAGGTGGCGTAACGGCCGCAGACGCTGATAGCTCGCCCATCTTGACCAAGCAGCCCACCCAACTATAACTGGGACTCCGGCTGACAATTCGGTTCAATGAATTAGCTGATGTTTCAGAAAGTCAGAGCTAAAAAGTTCAACGTTGTTTGTTCATCAGCTAAATTCAAACTTGCGCGAAGTCTTTTATTCAACATCCTGAGGAGTAAATCCATCAAAGCTATAGAAGTTATCAAATTCAATAGTGCTACCATTGCCCCAAGCAATAAAGTCATCTGCGAAACCTAAGTCACCTTGGAAGTAATCAACATTGCCATCACCATCAAAGTCAGCAAGGAGTAATGTAGCTGCCGCACGATTATAGTATGGATCAATTCCAAGTCTATCACGTGCCTCATCAGTCAATGTAATGTTCGTATCACAGTAATTTTGAGAAGTGGTAAAGGTGCCAGTGCCATCGTTCAGCATCACACGTGATAGCTGTCTCCAAAATGAATTATTTGTCCAACTGCTACCTTCCTGTGCTGTACAAAAATCATTGTTGTATTGTGTATGTCCGTAAGAAGAAACAATATCCATGTCACCGTCATTATCAATATCGGCAATATCAGTTTGGTGGTTGAATCCATTGAACCCCCAAGTATCTTCAGTTCCGTAATCTACGAAAAATTTGCCATTTACGTTCCATAGCATAGCATCTGGAGCACCGGGAGCATATCCCGCATCCCAAACGTCCCAACCAGTGTCGCCTTGCCAAATGTCCATATCACCATCACTGTCAAAATCTGCTACACGAGCCATGTAGAAGGTATAGGTTTCTAACTTCTCCCCAAGCCAAATATCATTTGTTTTTTGGAATTTGAAGTTGCCTTTGTTATAGGCAAAACCTGGTGTAATAGTGCGGTTAGCAAAAAAGTTAGTGGATCCATCCCATACACCGCCACCCCACATAAAATCCATCAGTCCGTCACCGTTCAAATCAATAACCGCAACAGAATTGACAAAGTGTCCGTGCGTGTTGACTGGATTGCCTAAAATATCGGCGTGTTCAACAAATTTAGCTACACCATTCTCTGAACGATTTTCGTAAACATTGAACACTAACTTGTCCATCCATTGCCCATTTACAATATTATCGTTGTAGAGTAGGTCCATATCACCGTCATTATTAAAATCTACTAAATCAACTCGTCCTCCTGACAGTTTAGTAAGGAGTGGATGTGTAGTAATTTCATATGTGCCATCAGCTTTTGACATCAATGGCGGAAGACAATCATCGCCTCCGTGATCGCCAAAGCATCCATCACTACCTGTTACAAAGTCTAGCCTGCCATCAGCATTCAAATCTGCCTTCTGAATGCCATCCATTATAGGACGGAACTGATTACCTACTGAAGCAAATACATTTGGATCAAATCTAAATGTTCTGTCACCATTGTTGATGTAGGCTTCTACATATGAGTTCGCATATGATTGCTCAGTTCTAAACATCGCAATGTCAAGTAACCCATCGCCATCAAAATCAATTTCTTCTGCGGCGAGTGTTTTGATTTTGTCTGTTCTGTCACGCTGGATGAAGGAGTGGCGTTGAATGTTGTCGTCAACGACAACCTCACCTGGTGCGTATGAAGTAGTACCAGCAGCATCACCGCCCCCGCCCCCGCCCCCACAACCTACTGCACCAGCAGCGATAACAGCAAATAGTGAAAGTTTGAATTTGTTCATGTTGTTCTCCTGAATTTCTTGATCAATGAAATTTGAGTAGTGTGTCTAAATTTGCTTTAAATCTAGATTTCAATATTACTACTTAATGAATAAATCTAGAAAATTGATTGTCAGAAATAATATTTGTGAAACATAATGAACTGATTCTAATTGGATCTCAATTCTTTGGGAAGGATGACTGGGGGAGGAATTCTGATTGTGGGTAGTAGAGTCCGCTTACGCTCTCTTTGTTTAAGGTTTTTTTGAAATGGATCTAGGCCAGTAAATTATTGGCTTACCAATCCATCTGGAGCCATCACAAGTAACGCTTTTCCTTTTCCCGTTCGTAACGCGCCTGCCGCTTGTATTTACGTTCTAGCTCTTCCTTGGTGGGCATCACTGGTTCTGGTACTTCCAAGAGCTCGCGGAGCTCGGCACAGGCTGCTACGTCTACTGAATGGTTCTGAGTGCTTAGGTAGCGCCGCCAGCGATCCCGCTCTCGTTCCGGCCAGTTCATCACCTCCTGCATGGATATCCCGCAATACTCGTTAATGATGTTCGCCAGGAGTACCAGCACGATTGCCCTCTTGGGTACGGGTGATTGATCATTTTCCCAGCGCACCACGGTACTACGGGCAACGCCACAAGCACGGGCCAAGTGAGCCTGCGTCCAAGGAATGTTTACACGAAACTCGCGCAACCACTGGCTACGAGACGGGCTGCAAAGAAAGTCTGGATCCAGGTCAACAAGGGATATCGGTGCATTCATCGAGGCATCTCTGAGACAATACTACTTTGGGGGCAGCACAGAGGGTGGGGGTATAAAATCAAGGTGCAGTTGATGTAAGTATATCCGGTTCCCACTTACGGGGGGATTTTTACTAAGGCCGCATGGCGAGACACTCGGTGCTATTCCTGGCGAGGGCGGGATATCTTCCAAGGGGAACCAACATGGTTTTCCCACGCGTAGTGCTGCCAGTTAAGCAACCGGAATTTAAGGTCTTTGGGAGAGATGTTGGTGATCGAATGACGGTCGTGGCCCAGAGGGAGAGATACGGGGGTGGCTTTGCACCAACCCCGCAGAGACTGAATGAAAGTTTTTCTAGTGCTTTGGTTAATTATTCGTGTTGGGTAATCACACTAGGAAAATTTACTAATGCTGCATCAGAAACGGGAGTGAAGGTACCGGTTTCGACTTTAACGCCTGCATCAATTCGCTTCTGAGTCAGTTCTTCATCAGCCTGGAATTTCTTGAGATGTTCCATGGATTCAAAGTGTAGGACACCGTGTAATTTGGTTTCGTCATCTGCTTGAGGTCCTACGCAGATCATGGTCATTCCGTATTCCTTCATTTTTCCACCACTTTCTTTGACCATATCTTTCCAGACTTGGAAACCTTTTGTGATTTCAATCGTAGTAAAAACGAGCATGGGTGCCTTTCAGTAGATAGTTCATTAGGTTAACTGTCGCCCAGCCGAGGAGTGTTCTGGACCTAATTTAAATGTTTGTTGGGGCAGTAGGTGGGGCAGTAAAAAGTGATAAACAGAAAATGGCTGGGAAAGCTTTGAATTGAAAGGTTTTTTTCGTGGCGGGGTCGACGGGGCTCGAACCCGCGACCTCTGGCGTGACAGGCCAGCGTTCTGACCAACTGAACTACGACCCCGTAACGGAAGGGAGCTTTTTTCATTGGGAGTGGTGGGCGCTACAAGGATCGAACTTGTGACCTACGGTTTGTAAGACCGTCGCTCTCCCAGCTGAGCTAAGCGCCCAACGAAAAAGAAGAAGAATATGATCTGTGTTTTTGGAGTGCAAGCTTTTTCTAAGCTTTTGCAGATCGAACCGATACCAACGAAGAGGCAATAAAACAGATAACCCCAAAGCTGATAAAAATGTCAGCAAAGTTGTTAACAAAAAAACTAACCTCAAACCAACGGAAGTGAAAAAAGTCAGTCACATGGCCGAACCAACCTCTATCAACAAGATTGCCCATCGCTCCAGGTAGAATCCAAGTTAGCCCCTGCTTGGTCCATTCATCGAGTTCAAGCCAATAGTGTAGTTGATAAAAGATCATCCCAGCAATTGCCAAGACGGAAATCCCAATAAGTAAAGGGAGCCGAATCGAATCGTCTAAATCTGAAAGAAAACTAAAACTGACTCCACGATTCTGCACATGGGTCAGGTCAATCAAATTAGGGATTAAGGTTGTCAATTCATACAGGGGGATGTTTGCTCTGATCCAAATTTTCGAGACAAGATCGATTGCCAGCAAAACGGCAATGATGACCGCGGAATGCCATAGTTTCATCAGTCTTTCCCCATCCAGGGGAGGTCTGTGATTTTTGATAGCGAGTAGGCTTTCTGTTCTCGATTATGCAGGTCTCGGATCACGACTTCATCTCTGTTGAGTTCATCTGGAAAACAAAACATGGCAAAAGCTACTCCAAGATTATTGGCTTGTTGCAGGGCTTTTTGCATTTTCATTGGTCCGAATTGTGTCTGAACTTTGAGTCCAGCATCTCTTAGTTGATGGGCAACGCGCATTGCCATTTCATCATGTTTGAAATCGAGAGCGAAGATCGCCAGATCCAGTTCTTGTTTCAAGTCTGGGAGTTTCTTTGTTTCCTCCAGAATCTCCAAAATGACAACATCTCCAAAACCAAAGCCAACAGCGGGAATGGCCGGTCCTCCGAAGGCGGAGAGGAGAGAGTCATAGCGACCTCCCCCACTGATCGCACGTGAAGATTTGGTGGGATTGTTGACCTCAAAGACCGTACCTGTGTAGTAGGATAAGCCTCTGACAATCGAGATATCGAACTGTAGGTAAGCTCCTAATCCTATTTTCTGAAACTGATCTAAGATGTTTTTCAGCTCATTGAGAACATCCTGGTTTTCCATTCGCTCAGCCACAGCTTCAAAATCTGGTATTTCAAGAAATTGGATCAGTTGAGAAGCTTGATGGTCGTTAAGTCCCTGATTCGAGAGTTCAGAGCGCAGCGCATCAACAGGCAATTTATCCCTTTTGTCCAGGACAACGAGCACGGAGTTTTGCAGATCCTGAGGTACCTTCAACTGTTCCAGCATGGCGTTCAATATGCGCCGATCATTGATGAAGATTCGAAAATCCTCCGAATCAAGTCCAAGTTCTTTCAAGGATCGAATTAGAGTGCTGATGATTTCTAATTCAGCGAGAATCGTGGGTTCCCCAATGATGTCCAAATTCCATTGGTAGTGCTCACGTTTTCTACCTCGGGTCATCCTTTCGTAGCGAAAGCATTGGGGGATTGAGAACCAGCGTACTGGGTAACTCAGAGATTTTTGCTTCTGTAGAATCATTCTTGCCAACGATGGCGTCATCTCTGGGCGTAGGCTCAACCTGCGAGCGCTGTTGTCTTCGAAGTTGTACAATTGCTGGCTAATCTCATCCCCTGCTTTCCGAATATACAAGGCTTCGTGCTCTAAAAGACAGGCATCATATTCTTCAAAACCAGCTTGCTGGGCAGACTTACGCCATGTGTTGAAAAGCCAATTGCGGAGTCGTAACTGTGGGGGGTAAAAATCGCGAGTGCCTTTTACCGGTTGGAGATCAATCATGCTCAGTTAGTCAATGAGGGAAAGCGTAGTCGGAGATTTTCTGAAAATCTTGCCATGCCTCGGTCATTGCGTTGGGATTTCTGAGTAAGTAAGAGGGGTGGAAAGTTGGCAGGATATTCCAATCACGATATTTTTTTAGGCTTCCTCGTGATTTTGTGATTCCAGGACTGCCAGGTAGCAGAGCTTGTGTGGGGACATTGCCGAGAGTAACGATCAACTTGGGGTTCACCAACTCTATCTGACGTTCTAGAATCCCCATACAATGGGCGATTTCATCAGACGTAGGATTTCTATTATTGGGGGGTCTGCACTTCACAACATTAGTCACATAAACATCTTCACGATCCAACCCAATCACATCAATCATTCGATCCAAAAGTTTGCCGGCTTTTCCCACGAATGGAAGACCAAGCCTGTCTTCATCTGCTCCAGGGCCCTCCCCTACAAACAGCAATAAACTTCCTTCATTACCTGAACCAAAAACGAACTGATTTCTTGTTGGTCCAAGTGTGCAACGTTGACACTCCGAATTTTGTTGACAGAGCTCAGTGAGTGTTTCGACTTTTGAGTGACCCCGAAGCATATTTTGAAAACTCTTGATCGATTCGGGTTCCCTGAATACTGGTACTTTAGAGGAAGGTGGGCAGAAATCTAAGTCACTGGTGTTAGTCACTTCTTCGCGCGCTTGTGCACATGAGATCGCTAATTGCTGCTTCAGATTTTGCAAACTGACTGCATTTTTTTCCGATTCCCTGAGCTCCGCAAAATTTAGTTCTTTTCCCGAATCACCAGCATTATGGGGAACTAGCTCATATAGCCCGTCGATTAGTTCACATAGTTCAACTTTTGGAAGCGACTCCTGGTTCAGGTAGTGACAATCTTTTTTCTGCAGCCACTTCAGCTGATTTTCTAGATAAAGTAGCAGGGTAGGGTAGTCCACAGAAAAAGCTTTGTGGGTGAGAATTTAGTTAATTCGTGAGAAGTCAAACAGAAGTTTCATTTTGGTTCAAAACCAAATTTTATCAAAAAACCATGATGACATGTCCTGGATGCTTTGCAAGAAATGAATCTAAAGAATGTATCGACTAAGGTCTTGATTTTTTAATAAACTTGAAACCCTACCTTGTATGTATTCAGGAGTGATTTTAATGGTCTGACCACTCAGTTTAGGGGCTTCAAAACTTACTTCTTCAAGTAATTGCTCCATAACCGTGTGAAGTCTTCTGGCACCAATATTTTCAGATTCTTCATTGATCACGAAGGCAATCCTTGCGATTTCGCGAATTGAATCGTCCGAAAATTCTAGCTCGACCTCTTCGGTTTGCATTAGCATTGTGTATTGCTTGATCAAAGCGTTCCGAGGTTCTGTGAGTATTTTTACAAAATCTTTTTCGCTGAGTGCCTTGAGTTCCACACGGATTGGGAATCTACCTTGTAGTTCGGGAATCAAGTCCGATGGTTTTGCCAAGTGAAAAGCCCCAGCGGCAATGAACAGAATGTGTTCAGTACGAACAGGGCCATATTTCGTATTAATGGTGGAACCTTCAACGATAGGCAAAAGATCTCTTTGAACCCCCTCGCGGGAGACATCGGGCCCTTGAGTAGCCCCTCTTCTACTTGCGACTTTGTCAATTTCATCAAGAAAAACGATGCCAGTTTGTTCCACCCTGTTTACCGCCTCTCTTGAAACCTCATCCATATCAATCAATTTACTAACTTCTTCTTGCTGAAGAATAGTTTTGGCCTCAGCAATTTTGGTTTTTCTACGCTTCTTTCGCTTGGGCATGAAATTCGAGAGCATATCCCGGATATTCATGTCCATATTGTCGTTCATCGAAACGGGCATGAACTCAAGCATTGAAGTGTTGCCCCGCTCCGCAACTTCTAAATCAACCTGTTTATCGTCCAGCAGACCATCACGAAGTTTTTGACGAAATTTCTCTCTTGTTCCCTGATTTCCTGGTAGGCCTTGCTCATCTTTTTGGGGATTCGGTAATAAAAGATCCAGCAAGCGATCCTCCGTAAGCAGCGCTGCCTCTTCGGTTTTTCGGTGCATGTGTTCTTGCTTCACCATACCAATTGCGGCCTCTGTTAGATCTCTTATCATCGACTCTACATCTCTACCTACATAGCCAACTTCAGTAAATTTTGAGGCTTCTACTTTTAGAAAAGGAGCATTGACGAGCTTGGCAATCCTTCTGGCGATCTCAGTCTTTCCAACACCAGTTGCACCAATCATGATTATATTTTTTGGTAGGATTTCGTCCTTAATATCTTCAGGAAGCTGCATCCTACGCCATCGGTTTCTGAGGGCTACTGCAACGGCTTTTTTAGCGTCAGATTGACCAATGATGTATGAATCTAGGGCCTCAACGATTTCGTGTGGTGTCTGATTGTGTTCTGGTAGTTGAATTTCCATGAAAACTATTGGGGTTTGGTGGTTAAATCTCAATTTCTTCAAATTGAATTTGGCTATTGGTATAGATGCAAATATCAGCAGCGATCTGCATAGATTTCTCTGTGATTTCCCTTGCCTCCATTTCAGAGTCGATGAGTGCCCTTGCCGCAGATAGTGCGTACATTCCCCCTGAGCCAATCCCAATCAAGCCATCGTCAGGTTCAATTACATCTCCATTCCCTGAAATAATCAAAGATGCCTCTTCACTACAAACTGCGAGCAACGCTTCAAGACTTCTTAGCATTTTATTCGTGCGCCACTCCTTCGCCAATTCTACGGCAGATCTAATGAGACGCCCGTTGTATTGCTCCAGCTTCTCATCAAATTTTTCAAAAAGCGTAAACGCGTCGGCGGTAGAGCCAGCAAAACCTGCGATGACTTTGCCATCAAAGGTTCTGCGAATTTTTCTCGCTGAGGCCTTGGTAACAGTATTTCCCATTGATACCTGGCCATCTCCAGCCATCACGACAAGATTGTTTTTCCTAACAGAAAGTATGGTGGTCATAAATCAATTTAAAAGAATTACAAAAAAACGGACTAATTTGATTCGAAGTAAAACTCACGAAAGTATTGCCAGCCTGTCCAAAGAGTCACACCCGTAGAAAACCAAAGTAAAACTATACCAATCTCATGGCAGGGAAGCCACATTGTTGGATAGTGAATCATCAGAAATCCCACTGCGAACATTTGGGAAAATGTTTTCAATTTTCCTCCAGAGTTGGCTGAGATGACTCTCCCCTCAGCGGCTGCAACCGACCTTAGACCTGTGATAGCAAGCTCTCTCATTAAAATCAAAGTGACGAGAGCACCTGGTGCCCGATCCACTTCGACAAGGGCAATCATGAGTGAAGCCAACAAAATTTTATCAGCCACCGGATCTAGGAGTTTTCCTAAGCGACTGGTATTGTTTTGATATCGAGCCAGAACTCCGTCCCAATAGTCTGTCAGGCAAGCTAAGACATAAAGAACCCAGGTTGCGAGCAGGATCCAATGGTCTTCTGGATAGACATAGATCAATCCGTAGAGGATTGGGACAATAAAAATTCTTAGCAGAGTCAGTTGATTAGGAGTCACCCAACGCGAGAAGAACGATAATAATTTGGATGACATCCTGCTTGCTGTCTATGTTGAGATTAGGTTATATTGTGAAGTTAATCTTAAAATTTATTCTATTCGATCCGTCATGTCTATCCTCAATTCAGGATAGACCATCGCGGTTAAGTTTTTTGTAGATCATTTTGAAAACTTAGGAAGCAGCGTGGAAGTTGGAGTTTTGGGATGGAGTTACAAGAAAACCTCAGTTGAGTTGAGGGACAAAATTGCCCTTTCAACTGTTGAGCAAACCGAACTAGCTGATCGACTAAAAAACTCGTTGCCAATCGAAGAATTAACGATCCTATCAACCTGCAATCGTACAGAATTCTATTTTTCTGCGAAAGAAATCAAACCGATTTCCAGTGAACTATTAGGATTTTTGGTAAAACGTTGGGACTTAGAAGAATTAAAAGAGCAAGCCTACCAAATACAAAATGTTGAGACGGCTCGGCACCTATTCAGGGTAGCATCCAGCCTCGATTCAATGGTCTTGGGTGAACCGCAAATACTGGGTCAACTCAAAGAAGCATTCCAAAGATTTCAGGATCTAGGGTGGGTTGGTGGAAGATTCAATTATCTGTTCCCGAATGCATTTCATACTGCAAAAAGAGTTCGAACAGAGACAGGGATTTCAAACTATGCTGTTTCCATAAGCTTTGCTGCGGTAGAACTTGCCAAAAGAATTTTTAGCGATTTGAGTCAGCAGCGAGTTCTCATTATTGGTGCTGGAGAAATGGCAGAATTGGCACTTCAGAATCTGAAGAGTCACGGTGTTGCAGATGTAATGGTAACGAACCGCACCTATACAAATGCTGAAAATTTGGCTGAAAAGTTTGCAGGTACAGCCATACCGTTTGAACATCTTGAGAATCGGCTGTGTGAAGCCGATATCATTATTTCTTCCACAGGGGCAAGGCACTTTGTATTAACTCAGTCTATGGTTCGGAAATGCCTAAAAAACCGAAGGGGAAGAGCCATGTTTTTCATCGACATTGCGTTACCAAGAGACATTGAGCCAGAAATCAACGAACTGCCTGGCGCTTACTGTTACGATATTGACGACTTACAGAATGTTGTTCAGAAAAACCAAGAAGAAAGGATAAGACAAGCTGAACAAGCTGATAGAATTCTAGAAGATGAGATTGCTAGGGTCCAAGATTGGTTTTTGACTAGATCTGCTATCCCCACGATTCGTAAAATCCGCAATGAATTTGAACATATTAGTCAGGCAGAATTAGAAAAAACTCTCCTCCGCTTATCACATTTGAGCGATAAAGACAGAGAATTGGTAACCAGTCTCGTTCATAGAATTACGCAAAAAATCCTTCACAAGCCCACAATTAATATGAAAGCCTTGTCTAAAGAAGAAGACAGGTCGCTGCAGCTTCAAGTCTTGCTAGATGTTTTTTCCGAAAAAGAAGGCAATAACAAATTGTTGGATGAGAAAAAACCGAATCTGAAGTTGGTGAGAGGGGCAAAATCCTGATGATATTACGGATTGCCACTAGAGAAAGTCGACTGGCGCTTTGGCAAGCGAACTGGGTTCGAGAAAAGATTCTAGCAGAATTTCCTGAGCTTGATGTCCAACTAGTTCCCATGACAACTGAGGGAGATCAGAGGCTTGATCGGTCACTTGCCGATATTGGTGGCAAAGGCCTTTTCATCAAGGAACTGGAGCAAGCTCTTTTGGATTATAGAGCAGATCTTGCCGTTCACAGCATGAAAGATCTCACCACGGAGTTCCCACCGTTTTTGGAACTTTCAGTGATCACAGAGAGGGACGACCCAAGTGATGTGCTGGTTTCCAACAAGTTTTCTAACCTAAATCAGCTACCAGATGGGGCCGTGATTGGCACCAGCTCATTGAGAAGAAAATCTCAATTGCGCCATTTTTACCCAAATCTGAAGATAAAGAATCTACGGGGAAATTTGGATACGCGCCTGAAAAAATTAGATGATGGAGATTATGATGCAATTATTCTTGCGGTCGCAGGATTAAAGCGATTAGGCCTGAAAGAAAGAATCGCTCAAGTGATCCCTCACTCTGTAATGCTTCCGGCTATTGCTCAGGGAGCTATTGGAATAGAAACGCGTTCAGGTGATCAAGATACACTTCAATGGATAAAGCAGTTGAGGCATACAAAAACAGAGAGAGAATTGATCTGTGAACGAACGGTCCTCTCTGGCTTAAGCGGTAATTGTCATGTTCCCATTTCAGGATTTTGCGTTGAAAAGAAAGGAGAACTCCATCTTGAAGCAAGAATTGGAGATCCTGATGGCACTAAATTGCTAGTGGCTCGTGGAACTGGACTACTCGAAGAACCAGAGAAACTTGGTAAGGAAGTGACTAATCAATTAATCAAACAGGGAGCCGATAAGATACTTGAATTATTTAGAAGCTAACCGTGGACCTGCCTCTCGACATCTCTGCCCTTCAAGACTTTACCCTTCAAAATTTTGACAAAAGGAAATGTCTTGCTGATGAAGGCACCTCTCTAACTTTCGAAGAATTTTGGAAGGTCGTTGATATGAGAAGTAAAGATTTTCATTATCAACGCCCCAACGCTCCAATCGCGATATTCGCTGAAAATTCAATCTCCACGCTCATCAATTTCTTCGCAATTTGGAAAGCTGGTGGAGTCATTGTTCCGCTGAATCCAAAGCTTTCGAGCTCCCAGAAAGAAAAACTCTTGGAGCAAATTCGTCCTGAAAGAGTAATTCCATCCAAAGAAAATCAAATAAGCGGGTATGAGAAATCTGATTTTCTCCCAGATGAAGTAGACTTATTAATAGCGACTTCTGGCAGTACAGGATTCCCAAAGTTGGTTGCGCTCTCCATTGCCAATTTCATTTGGAGTGCTCATGGGTCGTCTCAAAATATAGCTGTTGACCCAAATGACACCTGGCTGATCAGCCTACCCGTATTTCATGTGGGGGGGATGTCCATTATTTTCAGGACTATGCTAGCAGGCGCAAATGCGATCATTTCTCCTAAGATTCTGGATGGGGATTTCATTGATCAGCATAGAATTACACATTTTTCATTGGTAGCTACTCTACTGTATCGCTTTATTCAAACTGAAGTTTCTTTGAATAAAGAGACAAAGGCCATCCTCATAGGTGGATCGAAAATACCCCAGGCCCTCATTCAAAAATCTATTGAGTTGAATCTACCGATTCATACCAGTTACGGATGTTCCGAAATGGCTTCTCAGGTTTGTACTACATCTAAAGAAGCAACCATGGATGAACTGATGACAGCTGGAAAAGTATTGGCCGGCCGTCAGGTGAAAATTGACCAAGATGGGAGGATTGAACTCAATGGAGAAACAAGGTTCCTCGGATATTGGCAGAATCAAAAACTTTTGAAACCATTTGATCAGAATGGTTGGTTTACCACCAATGATCTAGGCGTGATTGACAAAAATGGATTTTTGAAAGTAATTGGAAGGGCAGATCGGATCTTTATTTCAGGTGGTGAGAATATTCACCCTGAACAAATTGAGCAGGCTTTAATTAATGTCGAAGGCATCATGAACGCCCTAGTTATTGATATGCCCAGTGAAACTTATGGATCCCGTCCGGTGGCTTTTTTGCAAGGACAGAAAAATTATAGTTATCCAGAACTAAGAAAATTACTTAGTGAAAACCTGATGCCTTTCCAGATTCCAGATGTTTTTCTGGATTGGCCATCTGAGGAATTTTCTCTAAAACCTAGTCTAGACCAGTTCAGGCGAATTGCACAAAAAAGAATTTCCATACGTAACTGAAATGCTGAGAAAAAAATTATTTCCTACGATCCTATTTATTTTATTACCTTTCACAATTTGGTCTTCAGATAGGACTAGCCGGCCAGTTCAGTTACAACTAGTCAATTTTAGCGGAGTGGCATTGGGATATCACGTCTCAGATTCGATTTTTCTTGGATACACCTATGTCTCTTCAATGGACCTGACATTGGAACCTCAGAATCCAAGAACTCTTTATGGTCAAGACTACGTCGAAAAGGTGGATGTAGAAGAGAAGCAGGACCAAGCTCTTGAATTGCGGATTAGCCCCTTTGAAAAGGGGCTATATTTTTCTATCGGGGTTCTTTCAACTGGAAGCAAATATCAAGAAGTCACCTTTGAAAAAAGAAATCGTGTTCTACCGAACGAGACTCAACTTCCCAAAACTGAAATTAATGTTGTAACTAAGCTAGAGCCTTGGAGTGGAGTGGGCTTCGGATTGGGGTATACGGCTATTTGGGATTTTGGTCTTTCGATTGGGCTTGGGCTAATCTTTTCCCCAGTTCAGTTAGAACCTGAGATCGTAGTTACAACAGACAATTCAAATGTGTCAGATGCAGATAAACAATCGTTGATAGAACGCGTTGAAAAAGACTTTGGGAAGCCGAATCCATCTCTTGGTTATTTAGCTGTTGGATACAATTTTTAGGGATTAGCCATGAAGTTATCTCTAGTTCTTTTTTTAAGTTTTTTTGTTCTATTGGGGTGTACTCGGTCGGATAACTTTAGGGTTCGGGCATTAGTTCCTATCCAAGAAGAATCTGGCAATGATGATTTGATTTCAACAGAGCAGAGTAATGGTTCTGTTTCTTCAACAGGTTTTAGAACAGTTGGGCGAGGATATTCTATTGTTTATAAGGGGTTGTCTATCGGTATGACACAATTAAATACTGATAGATCAACACGCAATATGTCAGGAAAAAATTTAATTTTAGATGAATATTTTTCGACTCAAGCCACTTACAATGAACTTGGTTTGATGTTGGGAGAAGATTTCACATTCGCATTTGGAGTTGGTGGTCTCGTCTATGGATCAGGAGAACTGAGATTAGACTATGGTAGTAGCTTGGGTGGAACTTCTGAAACTCTAATGACGACGAAGCCTTCGGGTAATTCTGCCTTCATCACCTTCGGATATGATTTTCAGCCAATTGAAATTCTTTTGGGGTGGCGATGGAACAATTTTAAAGCTTCATACAATTCGCAGGGTAGTACTTTAGAATTACTTCAAAACAGCAGGAGCCTTGATTACCCCACAAAATCTTTTTCAAGACAAACAAGCCACATCACTGCTGGCCTTGGTGTATCTTTTTAATGGCAGCAAATTACGCAATCAATCTGAAAAAAAAACTAGCACTAAAGGGAATTCATGGATTTATTTTCTTAACAGGAGTGACAGCAAAGATTAGTTGGGTTGGAAAAGAGATTATTGATGAGTTGATTGAGAAGAGTCAGCCATTTATCATTTGTGCCTGGCATCATGATATTTACTTCAGCAGTTGGCTTCTCAAAGACTTTGAACTAACTGCATTGATCAGTTCGTCAAGGGATGGTGAGTACATCAATCAGATATTGAGTAGCTTTGGATTTATGGCTGTAAGAGGTTCAAGCACTAGGGGGGGAATTGGTGCAATGAAACAGCTTGTCCGCTGCATTAAAGACGGGAATGCGGTCGCGATCACTCCTGATGGTCCTCAGGGACCAATCCACAGAGTTCAAGAAGGAATCGTTGCCCTTGCTAAAATGACAGGAGTCCCGATTATCCCATGGAGATATGAAGCAAATTCTTGTTGGAAGCTAAATAGTTGGGATAGTCATAAAATCCCAAAGCCATTTACAAAGATCAGAAGTTTTGTTGGCCAGCCTCTATATGTCCCAAAATCAGCTTCTAGTTCTGATTTTGGGACATATTGTGGGCAATTAGAGATGTTGATGAATGATTTAATATCTGAGTTAAAACGACAGAGCTAATCTTTTTAATGATTATTTCGAGAGCAATTAAAGCCATTACGATGGACATGGTCTTGCCAATTCGTCTCCTCCAAATTTCATCAGAGATTTGAAAAAGAGAGGTGGAAGTAACCAAAACGACGAGGATATACCAAACCGCATCGATGACCCCCACCATGACAGCCAAACCCACCCAGTTAAGCCATCCAGATATAGTCCCAAGACTTGGGCTAAAAATAGCTAGAAAAAAGATTGTAATCTTTGGATTGAAAAGAACAATTAAGAGTCCGTTCCAAACAGAGGTCTTGTCTACCTGATCTGGTGAGTTATGAGATGATTTTTTGGGCCAGCTTTGCAGTGCTAGCCAACAGAGTAAGCAGGCACCACCAATTTCTAAGATGCTTTCAATGAAAGAATAACTTTGTAGAGCCAGGCTTGTAGTAGTCACCACGAGAAGTGCGTAGCTTCCGACACCTAATCCATGTAGTAAGGAAGTGTAGATTCCAGTTGACTTACCTCCCGACAGTGTATTGTTTAAGATCACTGCTAAGCTGGGACCTGGGCTCATCGCTCCCAAAGCACACAATAAAGCGATTTTAAGCCATTGTTCTATTTCCAAATGAAATTTAGTTCTGTAGTTTCAATGGCTGAATTGCTGAAGAAAGTTTGTTCTGGTTTCTATAGATCTGAGCAAAAGTTGAGATTTTGACCCCCAAAAGGTGTTTATGCTAATATTTTCCTCAAAGTAAAAATCGTTTACTCAGATTGCTTACGAAATGCTTTGCAGGGATCTTCCATGTCCTGTCTAGGGGTAAACCAAAGATAATCAAAATCCTGTTTGAAAGCTCTGCCATTAATTTCAAACTCAGGCAAATAACTCCCAAGTGATGAAGGTTCTTGACTAATTTCCATCATAGAGAAATTGATCTGTTTGGTTTCAGGGCGAAGATATGCAACGCGCTCTGGAATCCCCATACTGTGCCTCAGGTGCCCAAATCCGACGATCATCACCACTGGGTTTTGAGGGTTTGCCTCGAGGGTGTTGACGATAGATTGGGCCATTGCGTCGTTGCGAGCGATCCATGCCTGGTACATTCTTCGATACATCTCCTCATTTCTATAACCACAGTGGGCGTTTGTAAATTCCTCCAACATTAACTCCTCATAATCAGAGTCGTTTAAACCAGTGTCCACTAAAAGTGACAATTCTGTTGGATGAAGATTCTCGACCCCAACTCGAATTATACGAGATGATAGTCCCCAAGGAATGTCTGTGGCGAATGTAGGGAGTTGATTTTTGCGGGCAAGCTCAATCAACTTGAAGTAAAAACTCCATTCTTCATCTGAACGATGATCCCAACTTAGAGCTTGGCGAAGAACTGACTCAGGATTGTGGTCGTTCGACTTCATGTTCATTATTGGTGCAGAGGGTTGGGTGAAATCCATCAACAAACTTGTCTGTCCAGTTGTGAAAAATTCAAAACCTATCGAAGGGCGTTTCCCTTTGCTGATCAAGGCTTCAAGTATCTGTAATTGTATTTCATGTTGACGAGCGTTGTCATGCTTTTCCCCTAGATAAATCACTTCTGCGCCAAGAAAATGCTCAATAAGTTCTTCCTGTTCGATAACTTTTCTGGACTCAATATTCCAAATTGTTTCCAAGAGCGGATCTTTAGAGGCCTGACTAGAACTAAGACCAAAAAGATAGAATATGAAACTGAAGAGGCAGAATTTGGGAACTAGTGAATTCATGAATCGGGTTTCAGATAAGGTTGAAAACGCAATTAAACTCAAAAAAAATCTTAAAAATGTCTCAAGAAATCCCAATTGAAGATTTATCTCAAGGTCTTTCTGCTATTGAAGTCAAAAGATATAGCAGACATCTCAGTCTTTCTGAAGTCGGGCCAGAAGGGCAGCAAAAGCTCAAGAAAAGTAAGATTCTGATCGTTGGTGCTGGAGGTCTGGGATGCCCTGTAGGACTTTATTTGGCTGCAGCAGGTATAGGTCAATTGGGGATAATTGATCATGATGTCGTCGAAATTTCTAATCTGCAAAGGCAGATTGGCCATTCCGAAAAAAATCTAGGGTTACCGAAAACTAAATCTTTGGCTGAGACGATAACCAGTATCAACCCTCAATTGAGAGTTGAACTGATTTCGGAAAAGCTGCAGCACGACAATGCTCTACAAATTGTTCAAAAATACGATGTAATTGTGGACTGTTCTGATAATTTTCCAACTCGATATTTGGTTAATGATGCGGCGTTCTTCGCCAATAAGCCTTTGGTCTCTGCATCAGTTCACAAATTTCAGGGGCAACTCACTGTATTTTGGCCCAAATCAAAGGGAGGGTGTTATCGTTGT
>JACLAD010004818.1_pt1 | contig 17599 bp, 22 predicted proteins | sample 8027901 | NCBI WGS metagenome assembly JACLAD01 (sample SAMN15725071, study PRJNA655200) | protist metagenome | isolation source: fluorescence activated cell sorting (FACS) single amplified genomes of... | place: Spain: Blaines Bay Microbial Observatory, Mediterranean Sea | collected 2016-07-05 | reverse complement strand
CCTCTCATACGAGCGAATCGAGAACGTCTCCTAGCGTGCGCACTGGTCACCAGATGCCGGTGTGGCAAAAATCTACAAAATTGCATACTGGTGACCAGATTGCGTACTGGTTACCAGATTGGGTACTGGTTACCAGATGCCGGTATGGCAAAATCTACAGAATTGTATACTGTTGACCAGATTGCAGATTAGTTTATTAATATAAGCTAATAAAATAATGGAAAATAAACAATAAGAATAATAAGAATAATACAAAATGATAATACTAAGTAAGAAAAATATAGAATATACATGTGTATATATATATATATAGTATACAAGGCGATACAAGGCGATACGAGGCGATAAAAAGCGATATAAGGCGATACAAGGCGATACAAGGCGATACAAGGCGATACACGGCGATACAAGGCGATATAAGGCGACTCAAGGCAATACCAGGCGACACAAGGCGATACAAAGCGATACACAGCGATACAAGGCGATTCCATCACAGTTCGTCAAACACATGGCCCGAACCGGAGCTGGCCACAGTTGCCAGAATGCGCATGCTTGCAATTGTTTGCATGCATTTCCACCAAATGGCTTCTACATTTGGATTTTCTGGCCCGGCCGGTGGTCTTGGTCGGCCGGGCTGGCCAGCCAAGCTGGCTGAACTGGAGCAAATGAAAAACTGCCAGAGCACGCATGCCAGCAATATTTGTGGTACACGTTTCAAACAAATGGCTTCTGGCTTCGAATTTCCTGGCTTGGTCGCCTTGGTCGGCCGAGCTGGCCGGCTGAGCTTGCAGAGCCGCAGCCGGCCAAAAGTTGCCAGAACACGCGTTCTGGCGAATTTTAATTGCTTCAGCGGGCCAGCCGCCAGCCTAAAACAAAAAAAAAAATCGTGTCGTACGCCGTGTGCTTGCAAATTTAATTATCGTGTCACGACAAGGCTGCTAAGGGGACAACCAACCGACAATAGCAACCAACCAATTTCGCAAGGACGCTCTTGCCGCGCTAGGGGGTTGCCATCCAATGCGTTTATATAAATTAAATGGGTTGGGGGTTGGCTTATGGTATTCTTTTTTTTTTAAAATTGAAATTGACATACATTTACGTCCATACATTGATATCTTCATAGAAGTCTAACCTTCAACGGCGAAAGAACAAACATCATCAGGCAGCTGCATATTTGAAATTCCAGACGACCACAGAAGCATCAATCATAATTCCTGAGCCACAAAATCTGCACAATCGTCCCATGTAGAAGACGGCGCACCAACATCATCCCAAGATCCAGAGGCTGCATCCCAGAGTCTCCAAGCCAGTGCACAACTAAGCCGTGCATGCCACTTCTGCCCCAAAACAACCGCCATCCACCCTGAAAAACGAGAATCCGATTCTTTGACCCGCTGCCGTGCCTCACGGAGAACCCGGATTGCCGAGCTACCCAATCGTCCAAAGGTTTCTAATGCGCATGGGACAACTTCCGATAATCCAGCCTTCGGCACGGCCGGATAGCGTTTCAATTTGGCGTCTTCTCCCTCGGCGGCCGCATATGGTATTCTTTAAATATTTGAATAAGAATTGGCTTCACTTCAGCACGACTCGGCTTCCAAGCAGGTGCCTGGTGGGAGGAGATTGCAGGCTGCTTTGACAGGAACCTGTTGCAGGCTGCTGGTTCCAAAAAACATCGGGTCGAACAGAATTCAGAGAAGCCGGGCAAAAGCCAGGGTGGAGTATGGCGGATGGGGTGGTTAAGGGCGTGGAGGGCGGGATGTGGAGAGCAGGGGTGTGCGGACGGTGGTGTGTGCGGGCCTCCGACACGCGTTCACCACACGCATGCAAGTAGCGCACGTTGCAGCATCAATCTGATCTCTGTTAACACATGTGCATGGCAGGTGTGGATGCAAGCATAGATGACATCCTGTACATGTTAGATTAAATTAAACAACTCAATAAAGAACAAAAACTAGATACACATACATTTATTTATTTATGTGTATATATATATATATATATACATATACATATGTGTGTTCGATGGAGCGGTTCAAAGGATGTGAGATGGGACGTGCGAGACGGGACACGGTGACTTCAGGACGGCACACAGGACGGGATGAGACTCAATATTACCGCAGAAGCGTCCTCAACACACAATAGCTTGATTCTTACGCTGCATGGGAAGCAAAAAAGACAACGATTCCCATGCAGAATATTCTACCACATAGCCTTCAGCATGGTTATCAACGAAAAACAGCCTGCTGAGATCGACCACTGCTCGATGCAACCCGTCACTGCCGACCAATCCCACTTCCTCTAAGGTGGCGCCCATAGAGAACAGCAATTAGGCCTGATAGACTATGACGAATTTTAAAAGTCCTAGCGTGTCGCCCTGCACCACCCCAATCACGGAGAGGAAATTGAATTTAGCAACTCCGACTTGCATCTCAAGAGCAAACTTTTCAAGCCTTTGCACAATCTTGATGGAGATCCCACCATTTCTTCTACTGACCCAGGGATGGCCTCCCTACCCACCAGATCAAACGCCTTTTCTGAAGATTCGTAGTCACACAAGGTAGCTCTTCCGGGCCCTCTTCATTGTTTCAGTGACTCCATCAAGAATGCAAAGAGCATGGAGCCAAGTTCCTTTCGAGCTGGTGACCACCCAAAACCACCCCAAGAGCAACCAAGAGCATCCCACAATTAGCCAAGCCTATGCGAAAACATCCGAAATTGCCGAAGACCATCCGAAACAATGCCAAAACCACCCCGAGCGCATTTCAAATCTCCCGCTGGCACGAAACGCATTTGGGCCACCTTGAAACCACCTTGAAGCCATCTGGAAAGCATTTCAAAATCAACACACACCTTTCGAGACCACCCAAAGCCACCCGGAGACCACCTGAAGCCACCCCATTGGCACGAAGCTCTTTTGGGCCATTTCGAAACCAGCTTGACACCAATTACAAATCATTCCGAAATCAACACGCACTTTTAAGACCACCTGAAGCCACCAGGAGACCACCCCCGAGGGAACCCCCAAACGAGCCCAAGATCAATCAAAACCCATCCGAAATCGCCGAAACCATTCGAAACTACCCAAAACGTGTCAAAACCAGTTTGAGACCAGCCCAATGGCCAACACCGCCAAAAACTTGCCCCTAAATCACGCTAAGACCACCCGAAATCGCCGAGCCCAGTTCAAAACCACTTAACACGTTTGGATTTGGTGAGGTTAGGGCGACGAAAAGAAGCAAGGAGATTTAACTCTCAAGTCCGAAGACAAGAACGAAATCACATCGTCGCCCGACCCTGCCACTCAAGCTGGTCCTGGGTGGTCCCGAAGCGGGTGTTACCAGGGTGCCTTGGCTCAGGTCGTTTTTTTTAGAATACGTTCGCCACAGAAAACGATTTCACATACAGACTTATCCACATGCAGTGATTCCATTCAAAACATTCAAACAAAAAAAAATCGTGCATCGAAGACTATCGAGCGACTCCCTCGTTCAAACCCCTTCAAGTCGTCGACGCTTGGGAATTGGGAACTCCCAGCTACCCCTTCGCTCAAACTCTCACGTACAGATCTATCCACATGCAGCGATTCCATTCTAAAAAGGGTCGTGGACGTTTGAGACATGCATGGAAAACTATAAGGCAACTCCTCGTTCAGACCCTTTCAGGTCGTTGACGCTTGGGCAACACCTCATCTTCGGTAATTCCTTCTCTCGGAAAGAAACGTCCAGCATATGTTTTTCTCCCATGCCAGCAAATGTGCCACCGCCTTGCAGTAATTATATGCACCATTTGTCGGTCGGCGCATCAGATTCTGTGCGGGCGTCATGAAGCTGCATGAAATTTTCTCGACGGCGTAATTCCTTTCAAGGTTGTGCTTCCGAAAATGGCGTTTCGCTCGCCTCAACGCCTCTGTCATTTCCAGTGGCAAAGCTGCTCGAACCTACCAGACCATCGGTCTCTGCCCACACGCCGCATATGTGTTCAAAGTCGTTTCAGAAATGGCCAGATTCCAGCGACAGCAATTACAAAAGCAACCACCATGATGATGACGATAACAACAAGCAACAAAGCAAACAAAGATACCATACGCGATAGTCGTGTAAAAACACAAAGTTTTGTGAATGGTGGTGGGGCGGCCCAACTTCGTTGAGCCTTTGCTCGCCCCACCAAACGCTGCAATGCAGTCATAAATACACAGTGACACACGCATTTATATACACACAGTAAGAACAAAATGCCAGTTGCCATTTTTTGAGGACAATACCTTCTTTTTGTTATGCTGCCCCCTTCTACACTCCAAAGGCGGCTCTCATGTTTTGTATTTGGTGGAGGTTCGCAAAGAACAAGATACATGGAAGTCCGTCCCTCGCTAGACACATAGTTTTCTACATACAAACACATCATACGAAGAAAGAAGCAAAACGCCGCTTCGGAGAAAGAGAGCCCTCCCAAGATGTTTGAACATGCATGCACATAACCAAATTGATACATGGACTCATTACAACTGTGCCCTGCGGGATTGGAAGGCACCAGCAATAGGTCAAAGCGCAGGTATGTCAACGATGCGAGTTCTTGTTCAGGAATTGCATGTGCCCACTGCACAAACCTCCATGTCTTTTGACCCGTGCGATGGTGCGAAGGGTGTTTTCAATGGTCCTTTGCAAAAGTTTGTTTTGTGCTCGTCACTTCTGCGTTGTGCGGCTTGTGTGCCACATATGACAAGGACACTCCGATTCCCACTACCTCTGGGAAGCACTTTTCTGGTGGACATGCCATCATGCAATGAATTAATTTGCATGCAACATTTCGCTGGTGCGATGGAAACGTTCGCGGTTGCCATGGCCACAGGTGCATCAATGGGCACGCATGCGGAAACGCTCACTTTGGAAGACTCAAGAATTGCAGAGCCGGCATAATGAAGCGTTGGGGTTGCTCTGCTTTTGGTTTGTTTGCCGGCTTAGCTTTCTTAGAATCCATTTCCTCTTCTTTGGCCAGGCCGTTGGCGTAGCCATTGCAGGTTCAGCACATTCCTCCGCTGGCGCATGCAGCTTCGCTTCGATTGGTTCCAGGAGACCTCTGTCCGCAAACTACATTTGACAAAACTTGCATACATTGAGGTGAAGTTTGATCCCCACTTCAGAGTCTCAAATGGATGCTTGCACTTCACTTGTTGTGAAGTGTTTGTGGGGTCATAATTGGTTCGAGGTCCCGGCAGAAGCACTCCTTTGCAGTTCACCTGCTTGTCCAATATAGCATGCTTAAGAGTGTACTCTTTTCACCTGAGACTTCTTCATTTCGGCTGTGTCGAAGTATTCCCTCTCATATGCGCTTACTAGTAAGACAGGTTCATCTGACTCAGAGAAAAAATATCTAGTTCTTGAGCAACTGGAGGATCTGTTCCCGTGGGGATATCCCTGTACCACAGCTCGGGTCTTTGGCAGATTTCGAATGGAAACTTAAATGTGTTCCCAAACCCCCAAATGACCAATCCCTGCTGGCTTACTCTGACAAGGAGAGCCTTCCGCTGTTGCAGACTTGGCTTCCAACTTTCGTAAACACATCTTTTCATGCCAGTCCTTGGTTGCGACTATACCTCAGTATGTCCACCTTCAGGTCTGCTGACTTTTCTTGAATCTTTGATTGTTCAAGTGGGTCCAATAGCTGTTGTTCCCGTCGGAGGATATCATCAAGTTCTTCTGCTACTTCCTCAAGTATTCGTTCGATACTTTTATTTTCAGACCTGTCCTCGTCCCTTTCATCTTCCTCGACAACTCCAGCAATGAGCCAATCTTTCATCTTATTCTCGAACAGTTTGCTGCACAGCAGCAGCCCGAGCAGCTTGAGAACTTCTGTCGCCATTGGCACTGGGCCCTGGCGGGCCTGCCTTGCCCATCATGCAGACATGATTTGTTTTTGTACAATGCGAACTTCCTGTTTCCTTCCTTCTTGGGGTGCTTTCAATTTCGGTTGATGCTACAGCAAATTGAGCGGCGAAGTGCTCATCCTTCCCGTGCCGAGGTTGTGTTGAAAGCCGCTCTTCATAGCAGACATCCCGCCGCTCCCAGCCTAAGCATTTGTGACAAGCGTCCACAGTGGCACTGCGCTGACGCCATTGGATTTTGGCACACTCCTTGTCCGCATCAATTCGTTACCATAGTTTGAATCACTGGTTTTTTCCAGTCTTGACACAGACAACTTGGCACTCCTTTCTGTGGATAAACAATTTTTGGGTTGATCAAGCGGCATTGGATGGTTTACTGGCCCATTGCAAAAGTAGCATCTTTCAGTTTTGATGTAGGGAGAAACATTGGCGCTCTGCGCTAAGTCTTTCACAGTGCCAAGCGGCCTTGAGGGAGTTTTGGCTTCTCTCCTTGGTGAGCGAGATATGTTTCCTTTTCGCCGCTGGGCTCCTGCATCAATTGTCCTGTGGGCTGGCAACCTGTCTCGCTCTTCCTTGTCTCTCTCCTCTCTCTGCTTTTGTTTTGCCTGATGGCCCTGGACGGCCCAACTGATTTGGGAAGTTGTTTCTTCAGCTGCTAGCTAAACAAGGTTTCTCATCTCAGCGCCACTCGAGCTTCCATCAATCTTTTGATTCCGGAGAGTTTGTGATTCAAATGTATCCCTTTCAAGCGCTGGTTTCGTGCACATGCTCGACCCACATACTTTGATGTCTGTTCAGGGAGCCTTATTTTCAAATAGTTGAATTTTCTCGATACCAATTTGGTAGGATTCTCGATTTAATCTCATTGCATCGCATCGCATATCATTCCACAACGCATCGCATCGAATTGACCCATCCCCCTGGGGGTCGCGTAGTACGTTGCATCGAACCGCATCGCATCGACCCCACCACCTTTGGTGTGCACACGATGCTCGCATCGCATAGCATCGCAGCGCAGCGCTCTGCCCCTCCCCGGCGGGGTGTGCGGCGCATCGCACCACATCGCAGCGCATTGATTTGCGTCCACCCTTAAGTGGGGGGCGCACAGCGCATCGCATCGCATCGCATTGCTCCCTAAACCCTCACAGCCCCAAACCCTGACAACCGTTCACCCTAACAACCCAAGCCCTGACAACTGTAACGCCCCCCAAACCCTGAGATCTTGACAAACCCCAAACCGTAACAACCCCTAAAATCTGAAGACCCTAAATTCCAACTAAACCCTCGCAACCTTCCTCCCTAACAACACTACACCCTAACAACCCTATACCCTGACAAGCCTAAACCTTAACAAGCCCAGACGCTGCCAACCATGAACACTGAACGCTACCAACCTTAATCTCCAATGCCTCATGGGGTTAAGTGTGCCTGGGGGTAAGGAGCCGTGGGCATCCAAAGCAGAGTCCCAGGAGCTAGAACCCAACAAAGCCAAAACTTTATGATTGCATGACTTGGAGTCATGAGCTGACAGCACAAGTCACTAGCCTTGGGATTTTTGCCAGGAAACATGTGTCACAAAGAGTGCAGGCCAGAGTTGCCATTTGGCTTGCCCGCTTGCATCACACAGTGTGTAGATTGCAACGCTGGGAGAGAAAGAATGGTATGACATAACAGAGGAACTTGGCCATGCGTAATTATTGCAGCGTCTGGATGTGGCCTGAACACATCGAAACCGCAGGTGCAACCAGGTAGGATGAATTTGGACCCAGGAAGAGTAAAAAAATTCGGATTAACATGAGATCCTGAAACATCTGGGAACCAAGGGCGAATGCAAGGGCCACCAGCAAAAGGGCAAGGGCAAAGGCAAGGGCCACAAGGGCAAGGGTAATCTTGTCCCCCGGGCTGCTTCCCTTTTGTCTACCCTTTATTAATCCACATACGGCCTATGCACGACAATGCTTAGCTTATATCTGGCCCATATATGGCTTATGGATGACTCATGCATGGCGTCACGATAGACAGGGGTCGTGTTGGACAGGGTTTGCGTTAGATAGGTGTCGCGTTGGATAGGCGTCGCGTTGGATTGGCGTCGCGTTGGACTGGCATCGCGTTAGACAGGCGTCGCGTTGGACAAACTCGTTGGACAACCTCGTCATAATTTTTTAAAAGGAATTATTAAAAATCAATATCGAATTTCTGTGTCCAATTTCGTAAATTTCAGGCAATTTGGTCGTCATCTTCAGACTCAGCGCGAAATTTCCATCAGTATGGTGGTATCAAAATTTCACGGCTGAAAAGTTTTCGAGGGATCCAATTTCTGGGCCATGTAAACCATATCTCAATCATGCATAAGCCATTTATAGGCCTTATAAAAGCTGAGCACAGCCATGTATGCACCATATATGGAGAAATAAATGCTATAGAACAGGGGGGGACAGGGATGGGACAGGTCTGTGGCGGGCTGCTTCCCCTAAGTCTACCCTGCATTGATCCACATATGGCCTATACACGACAATGCTCAGCTTATATATGGCCCAGATATGGCTTGTGGATGACTCATGCATGGCGTCACGATGGACAGGGGTCGTGTTGGATGGGGTTTGCGTTAGATAGGTGTCGCGTTGAATAGGCGTCGCGTTGGATTGGCAGCGCGTTGGATTGGCATCGCGTTAGACAGGCGTCGCATTGGACAGGCATCGCGTTAGACAGGCGTCCCTATGGACAGGCGCCGCATTTGACAGGCGTGGCGTTAGACAGTTATGGCATTGGACAGGCATCGCGTTAGACAGGAATTATTAAAAATCAATAAATCGAATTTTTGTGTCCAACTTCATAAATTTCAGACAACTTGGTCGTTATTTTCAAATTCAGCGCGAAATTTCCATCAGTATGGAGGTATCAAACTTTTGCGGTTCAAATTTTCGAGGATTTCCAACTTCTGGGCCATCTAAACCATATATGAATCATGCGGAGGCCATCTATGGGCCATATATAAGCTGAGCAGAGCCATGTATGGGCCATATATGGAGCAAGAAATGATATAGAACAGGGGTGGGACGGGGATGGGACAGATCTGCGGTGGGCTGCTTCCCCTTTGTCTACCCTTTATTGATCCACAAATGGCCTATACATGACAATGCTTAGCTTATATCTGGCCCAGATATGGCTCATGGACGACTCATGCATGGCGTCACGATAGACAGGGGTCGTGTTGGACAGGGTTTGCGTTAGATAGGTGTCGCGTTGGATAGGCGTCGCGTTGGATTGGCGTCGCGTTGGACTGGCATCGCGTTAGACAGGCGTCGCGTTGGACAAACTTGTTGGACAACCTCGTCATAAATTTTTAAAAGGAATTATTAAAAATCAATGAATCGAATTTCTGTGTCCAATTTCGTAAATTTCAGGCAATTTGGTCGTCATCTTCAGACTCAGCGCGAAATTTCCATCAGTATGGTGGTATCAAAATTTCACGGCTGAAAAGTTTTCGAGGGATCCAATTTCCGGGCCATGTAAACCATATCTCCATCATGCATAGGCCATCTATGGGCCCCATAAGTGCAGTTGTCCAAGCCCTCAAAAAAAGAAACGCTGCACAATCATTGTGTACTCCTTTCGGCCGTGCCGCTTTTGTGACTTCGCTGCCATAAAGTTGTTCGTACATGTTTTTGCAATTTTGTTGCGCACACGCTTCTGAATTTCCATGTGGCCACTGCGAAACTGCATGTTGCAGCACCAGACTTGTTCTTATAGTACGATGCTGATGCGATGCGATAAGGTGCGATGCGATGAGTTCCGCCGCATGCCTCCCTGGGGAGGGGCGATGCGAGATGCAGTGCGACGCGATGCGCCGCGCACACCCAGTGGGTGGTGGGGGCGATACGATGCGATACGATGCGATGGTCTCCGATGCGATGCGATGCGAGGCGATGCGATGCGCCGCAGGCCCACCAAGGTGGTGGGGGCCTTGCAATGAGATGCGATGCACTGCATGTCCCCCAGTCATGGGTGGCCGGTGCGATGTGATGCAATGCGATGCCCTGCGATGCAATGCAATACGCCGCGTGCACCCCATGCAACGGGTGGGGGCAATGCGATAGGATACGATGCGATTCGATATGATGCAATGCACTGTGCTGCCCTCAAAAGGGGTCGATGCGATGCACTGCGTGCACCAAATCGTGGGGGCGATGCGATTCGATGCGACGCGATGGGATGTGATGCAATACGATGCGATGTGATGCGATGCGCCCCACACCCCCCTTGGGGGGTGGGCGATGCAATGCGGATGGGGGGCAATAAACAACAACAACAACGATGACGACAACAACAATCAGAGTTTAAGCTTAGATGTCTGTTTTTGTTTGTTTGGAAATTGCCAACTAACATTGACAGCGTTGCCATTGGCAAAAACAATCGAGGAAAAATTAAAAAACACGTGGTTGTTAAGAGAGGGAGAGATGGAGAGAGAGAGGGAAAGAGAGAGTTGCAGAACGAAACAAATAATAAAAAAAAACAACGTTCATGAAACCAATGTCAAAACTATACCAAGGCCAATCCCAATCATGGGAGATGGCATGCGGGTTCATTTTCTAGTCGGCCCTTAAAAGTTCCATTTTCGAGACCTACACCGACCAGAACAACGACAAAATTCATTCCACCCCTTTGACCGCCGTTCGGGCAGCAATGGGCAACAACAGGGAACAGCGGGAAGCTAAGTTTCCCTCAGAAGGAGGACAATTTTTTTAAAAGTCCAAACTTTTGTACATCACAGCCAGGGAAGTTATCGTTATTGTTGTCGTTGCGTTCGCTCCAAAGCAGACCTTCTGAAACTCAACAACGCAGTATTTTTTTCTTCAATAAAATACCCAAACCCAATAAAACCAACCGTTTACCTATATGTCTATTGGGTTTTTGCAGTCGGTTGACCAGGAATATTATAAAACCAATTAACTTCTATCGTGTTTTTGCGTTGGATTGGGTAGATTCGGGAAATGCGGACATTCAGAAATTCAGAAATTAGAGAGTCGCGGAATTTGGAAATTCGAGAAATTCGGGAAATGCGGAAATTTGGGGAATTCGAGAAATTCGGGGAATTCAGAAAATTTGGAAAACTCGGGGAACTCGGATAATTCAGAACATTCTGGAAATTTGGAAGTGTGGGAAAGTCAAGGAACTTTTAAATGTCCGGAGTTTCCGAATTTCCCGAATTTTGGAAATTTATTGGGTTTCCTTGATATTGGCTTGTCAAACCCCCAGCAAGTTACATGCCCCCTCCGGGAGTGTGATTGATTTTTTTTTCGCTTCACTTTACTTCCCTTTACCGTACTTCACTTTCCCTGACTTGACTTTACTTCACTTAGGCGACAACACCATACAACAAAATGGGATCGAAAATGGTTGCTCGGTCTTGAACAATTAATATGAATTGCTTCAATCAAGCAGTTTCAGCTCCAGATCCACACATACGAACAATAGAGTGTAAAAGTAGCTTACAATCTGTTTTAGATCATTGGCATTCCCCAAGGCCTAAACTGGATTGCTGGGTGCCGCTGCACCCATGTCAATTGCTCTTGTTTCTGGCATGTGACATTGCTTAAGAATGGCGAGATTTGCAAGCATTGTGGAGTATTGTTCCTTTTCTTGCTGCAACATGCTTTGCCTCAAAGGCCGCCCCACCGTTTGGACACACAAGTGGCAGCCTAGGCACGTGCCCATGTCGAAGCCTTGGCAAATCGACCTGCCCGTTCCCCAGCGATCACTGTTAGAGCGGCCTTTCTTCAACCACATGCACATGAGCCGCCATCCAGTCCCGTTTATGGTCCTACCTTGCTGTGTCGTAACTGTCAACAATCGAGAGTTGTTGAGGACTCCCGAACATTCGATGCTGATGTGCTTATGCCCCCAAGCTAATGGAGCTGGTGGGCAACTGCAAACGAACAAGTGTTGCTCTCAACTACAACCACCCCCCCAAAATCATGTGGCGAGCATTTCGCACAATGCAGATCATGACCTGCAGACGAGCATGGCAGCAAAAAGTGTTAGCATTTTTTCAAAAAGTGCTTCAAAACCATGATCTTCGAAAATCACACTCTTTAAAAAATGTTAGCATGTTTTTAAAAACTTGTCCAAAACAATGATTTACTCAAAACATAACATTTTTTTCCAAAAAATACAAAAAAACATAAAATAACACTTTTCAAAAAAATGTTTGTAATGAAAAGTGGCCTTGCTGAAAGGTAATTCTATGATAATTATGAAAGGTTCTGAGCTGCTCCACACCACAGAAGGAAAAGAAGCAATCCAATGACACCAAAGAGTTCAAAGCAGTCTTGGACACTTCAGAGTTTGAATTGGGCCTGGAAATTGATCCCGTGGATCGGCTTGTGAGCTGGATTGAAGCATCTGAGATGACAGCCGCCAGAATGTGGAATGACTGCCATTGGTACGATGAAACTCACATGATACATGTTGGTGACCAGATTACGTGCGTGAACGGCAAGCTCGAGACAGAAGACTTAATTGAGGATGCTGGGCAACAATATTCTAGCTTATGCCCACCCAATATTCCCAAACTTGCTTCTGGCGATCTGCTCATGCGGAAGGTTTGAAGCTATAGTTCAATGGGAGTAGCAGTGTGTTGCCCATGTTGAATTGCAACTCCAAGTCCTTCCCATGGGCAGCTCTTCAGAACTAAACTTGGAAGCATTGTGCTGGCATAAGCTGGGATATTTGCATCAGATCAAATGCAGCTTGGACCTGTAAGAATATAAAATATGAATAAATGCCCAGATCATTATAAGAAAAAAATGATCTTTGAGTATGTTGAGAATATTCAGCATGTTGAAAAGATTCAACATGTTGAGAATATGCAGCAAACTGATTTTTCAGCATGCTAAGAATATTCAGCATGTTGAGAATATTCATCATGTTTAGAATATTCAGCATACTATATTATCTCTATGATACTATATACAAGCGCCACATCTTATGTTGTCAAGTTGTAAATATTCTAGCTTATGCCCAGCCAATGTTTCAAAACTTGCTTCTGGTGATCTGCTCATGGGGAAGGTTTGAAGATACAGTTCAATAGGATCGGCAGTGTTTTGCTCCTGTTGAATTTGCAACTCCAAGTCCTTCGCATGGGCAGATCTTCAGAACCAAACTTGGGAGCATTGTGCTGGCATAAGCTAGAATATTTACATCATATGTTTATAGAATAGGGTTGTATGTAGGAATTGAAGAAGCGCGAAATACTAGAAATCACCATCTTGGTAAGAGAGATGTTCATTGTGTCAGTTGCAAAGAGTGGCCGCTGCTTGGGAACATGTCGTTGGCTTGGGAAACGGACGCCGGCAGACCTTGGGCAATACGTTGAGAAGGCTTTGCAGGATCTAGCTATATTGATATCCTTACATAAATACATCTACATGTAGCTGGCTCTACACACTTATATGTTGAATATCATAATGATACTCATTGATATGCACTGTAATCTATTCTGTTCTATTTCGCATTCTATTAACTTAGATCACCGTACACAGCTCCATATTGCCTTGCATTCATCATTATATGAATACGAGAGCAAATCAAGACAATCGACTATTGTTTGTCCCTGTTCCCTCCACTCCTCCCCCATCACATTCTAGCTACTCCCCATTCTATACATGTATGATGTCATTTAGACATGTAGATATTCTAGCGAGCTCATGCCAGCACAATGCGCCCAAGTTTGGTTCTGAAGATCTTCTGCCCATGGGAAGGACTTGGAGTTGCAATTCAACACGAGCAATACACTGCCGCTCGTATTGAACTGTAGCTTCAAACCTTCCCCATGAGCAGATCACCAGAAGCAAATGTTGGAACATTAGGTCGGCATAAGCTAGAATATTTTTAACCTGATAACAGATGTGTATATATGTATTTACATATGCATGCAAATGTTGTGCATACATCGCATAGTGATCATATACTGAATAACATATATAATGTACAACGAATTAATATAATAATGGCATAGTACACATATATAAAAGCTTATAATTCTACTTATGTATGTGGTAAATAGCTATGATGTATGATGCCCCCTCCATTCAGGTTGACGAGAATGGTGTTCCGAAAGCTGGTTCCGAGAAAATGATCAGGGAGCTGCAGCTAGAGATGGAAGCATTTCAAGCGCTTAGCCCCTACATGGACCACTTGATTAAGGTTGGCAGACTGGAGGATGCTGACATGGTCATCAGAGGAAACCACCATCCGGCAGGACAAGAGGAGCTGGCCTTGATTGGCATGAAGCTGGGTATCCGTTTCTATGTCCATCAGTGCTTACAAGAGGGTATGTTTAGGACCAGTCATGGCTGTGGCAGCAAAGATTCACTTCGCCTCTCCATGTTTCGCAGCGGCGACACTGCAGCTGCAAACGAACATTATGATTATATGGTGGAGGCGAGCCAGACTGATGACTTCAAAGATGCTGCTTGTGGCATCAAGAAGTTACAAACAGCCCCCTCAAAAACTGCAGACTCTCACAATGAATTCTTCTTGGATAAGCAACTCGATTCTCATTTGGCAGATTGTGAAGATGTGGCTAAATCATTGCGAGCAGAGCTACAGTTTGGGATGCATTTACGCATATCCGAGATTCAAGAACAGAGGAACTCACAATCGAAGTCTACGGAGGATTGTCCTGTGATCTCTTTGGATGCTGCTACCGCCATGGATGCTACAATTTCTCCCAAGCCCTCTGATGCTGCTACCGCCGTGGATGCTACAAGTTCTCCCAGGCCCTCTAATGCAGGCGTTGCTGGGACCTCTAGTGATGCACTTGCTGCTACCACCGTGGATGCTACAATTTCTCCCAAGCCCTCTGATGCTGCTACCGCCGTGGATGCTACAAGTTCTCCCAGGCCCTCTGATGCAGGCGTTGCTGGGACCTCTAGTGATGCACTTGCTGCTACCGCCCTCGATGCTACAAGTTCTCCCAGGCCCTCTGATGCAGGTGTTGCTATTTCCATGGATGCTGCAAGCTGTTCACTGCCCTCTGTGGATTTCAATGGCTCCAAGGATGCTGCAAATTGCAGCGATACTGTCCCCAGCGTCGTGGATGCTGCATGTTCTACCACGCCCACTAAAACAAGTTCTGCTGGGCCTTCTGGTGATGGGGCCACCTCCATGGATGATGAGGATCTTCAGGACAAACATTGAAAGTCGGAAACATGTTGTAGATATCGAAAGCTGGAAACATGCTGTAAACATCGAAAGTCATTGAAAATCGTGAAGAATCAATGACAATCATCCAACAATCGACGAATGTGGTAAATATTCTAGCTTATGCCGGCCCAATGTTCCAACACTTGCTTCTGGCGATCTGCTCTCGGGGATGGTTTGAAGCTACAATTCAATGGGAGCGGCAGTGTGTTGCTCGTGTGGAATTTGCAACTCCAAGTCCTTCCGATGGGCAGATGTTCAGAACCAAACTTAGGAGCATTGTCTGGCATAAGCTAGAATATTTACATACTATCGGGAAATTGTTGAACACATTTTGTATTTATTTGCCAACAGCTACTAGTTGTTTTTTATGATAAGGCCAAGGGCTTAATTGATAAAACATCCCGTTCCTCAAGAGTCATACGTGTTGGCTGTAGTCTACATGGACTGTATTCTACATTTTCAGAATCAAACTTGGAATGTTGCACTGACATCAGCTAGAATATTTTCATATCAATATGCAAGGATCTTGGAAGGACCCTTTATATTTATTGTAGTTATAATTATCCATAGTATAGTTATTATGATTATAGTTTATTGTCTTTTTATTATATTTGTAATATTCATTATAGATGTATCGAGCAATGTGTTAGTTGTTTTATCATGTTTATTATTGATAATATCGTTGTTGTTCCTGTTATTCGTGGCTTTAGTGTTAGCTAGTATCATTCTTCTTATTATCATCTATATCGTTTACATTCTTATTATTTAGCGTTATTAGCTATTACGCGTTTTCTGATAAGTATGACACTATCATATTATTGTTCGACTTTTATATCATTGTTATCAACATTGTTTTCATTATTGTTATGACTAGCAACTACTGCTATCATGCTATCATCATTACTATGATATTATTAAAACTAGTAGTATGCTTATTATATATATATATATATATATATATACATATATATGATTTTGGCAATTTATAATTCAGGGAGCAGAATAAACCAGGGGTGGGTGAAGGGTCTGCAATGTTCTGTCAATTAAGGCTGAGGACATGGAATCTGAGTCATGTGCAAAAACTCTCGACATGGATATGGCTATGGAGGTGGACAATTCCAACAAGCTCGAGGCATGCCCTGAGGCTCAGGATCTGAAAAGGGCACTGTGCTTGACAGGTAAGTCTGGTGATACTTTGACCGAAATCCCGAATGATTTCTGGATTTCTCTACATGTGGAAACATTACAGGCAGAAGCCAAAGCGAAAGCAGAGTCCATAGAACCAGTCCAGCTGCCAGATTTTCCCGTGGCAAAGCACATGATTCCAAAAAACCTTATGGAAGGCTTCAGGGAGCGCATGGCTTATCACCGGACCAAGGGTCCCTTCACAGGTTTCTTGTTGGCACACAAAGGGAAAGCTGCTTATTCAAAGTGGTGGTGCTGTGAGAAGTTGCTGATACCCAACCAAGAGAACGGGAAGTTATTGCTTGAGAACGAGGCTGTCTAATGTAAACCAATAAACCTATTGAAGTACCAATATTCTAGATTATGCCAGCTCAACACGTCAACATTTGATTCTGATGAAAAGTCAATGAAAATCATTCAGAAAACCAATGAACATTTGTGAAAATCAACGTAAATCACTTTCGAAATCAGCAACAATCAATGAAAGCCATTTATAGTAGCTATTATATCATAATGCTGTATAAATATAACATGTTTTTTATAATATATGTACTCAGTATAGGGTAAGGTGCAAGCCTATGCTTCGATAACCCGACAAAACGCCAAGAAAACGCATACTTTTAGCCCCGCGCCGGTGGCCATGTCCCCTCTGGTGCCGCAAAGCCTCTACATAGAATACCGTGGAGGACGTAAGGTTTGAGAGGCATCCATAGAAAATACTGTGAAAAACGCCAGGTTTGAGAAGCCTCCGTTTCGCAACCAATGAACGTAAGCAAAATGTGTATTTTTAGCCCCATGCCAGTGGCCATGTTTCCTCTGCTGCCACGAAGCCTCCGCATAAAATGCGATGGAAAACGCCAGGTTTGAGAGGCATCCACAGAAAATATTGTGAAAACGGTTGGGTTTGAAAATTCTCCATATTGATACCAATGATAACCTTATATAATATTTGGGGTTAACACTGATGCATTTTTTCCAAACCTCTCCTGCATGGCAAAGTTGAAACTAACTTGGGGCAACTTGGAACCAACTGAACTTAGGACCAGCTTAGGTCCAATTTGCGCCAGTTTGCGCCAATGCGGGACCTCTTGGCGATAACTTGGGACCACTTGGGCCCAGCTCGGGGCCGACTTGGGACCGACTTTGGACCGACTTGGGAACCCCCTACGGCCAACTTGATTAGTAACATTCGACTTGCTTTTGGTTGCCCCAAGTGCCGTTGGAGAGAACTTATCCCTTACCTGATCCTGCGCCTCTTTGTGAAGGGCCTGAGGCATCTCTTTGGCTGCTGGGCCACGGCTCTCTTTGAGAACTCTACCACGCTCA
>JACLAD010010884.1_pt1 | contig 17603 bp, 19 predicted proteins | sample 8027901 | NCBI WGS metagenome assembly JACLAD01 (sample SAMN15725071, study PRJNA655200) | protist metagenome | isolation source: fluorescence activated cell sorting (FACS) single amplified genomes of... | place: Spain: Blaines Bay Microbial Observatory, Mediterranean Sea | collected 2016-07-05 | reverse complement strand
TCGGCTCTTTGAAGGGTGTCGAGGCCAAAGCGATCGAGCGTGCCGGTAAGGTTTATGGCACCATTGACAATTCTGACGGCTTCTACCGCAACGCTGTTGACCCGACCTATCGCTCTCGCATGAACGCCACCTTCCGCATCCAAGACGGCAACCGCAAGCTTGAGGACCTCTTCGTCAAGGAAGCCAACGCCGCTGGTCTTGAGCAGCTCTTCGGTCACCCGTTGATGGGCGGTCTCCGCATCACCTTGTACAACGCGATCCATGACGAGAGTGTCGACTGCGTCACCGACTTCATGAAGAAGTTCGCTGAGAAGCACCGCTAATTTCTTTCCTTCGCGATTGAAATTCCCCTTAGATTTGTTTATGTATATTTCCTGGTTAATGAATGTTACACACACTGAAAAAGAAGCGAAGAATAAAGTAGTTAGCATATCAAATGATTCACACGGCGGTAAAATATGGTTTGAGGAGGGATTTTTATTTTATTTTCACTTTCTGCGGCTGGCGCGAAGTCGAGACAAATTTCCTGAGGGGTGCAGGCGCAAGGCTGCATCTGTAAGGGTCTGCTTGGCTTATGTATGGAAATTGCCATAGCGTGCCAGAGCCCTCGGCAAGTTCCTCTTCCACGCGTACCGGTTTATAATCTTTACGCGAACTTCGGTAGTATTCTCCGCGCTGACTCTCATTGAAGCGTACATGTTTTTTTTCCGCCCGCTTCTCGATGCGAATTCCAAATCGAGCTTTTTGCATTTTTTGTTTATGACTAACTGAGCAAGGAAATGAACAACCAAGTGTAATCCGTAAGGATCTATTTGGTTTCTGGATTGAAATTACCATAGTGTACAATTTCGTCTCCGGCGAAGCCATAGCTTTTGCAAAAATTTGCGCAGCCCTCCGCAAGCTCTTCCAGACGCTGTTCCCATGGAGACATCAAACCATCCAATTATTTATACAAATTTGCAGCGGGGGCGCTTGAAACCGACAACATGGCTCAGGCCTTCGGTTCGGCAGCGCTTGGATGGCTTACCGATTTGAACAACATTATTTGATCACTTTTGCGTTTTCTTCCGCGCGCTTCTCGATGCGCGTTCCGGATCGAGCTTTTTATATTTTTTGTTGATGGCCAACTGGGTTAGGAAATGAAAGAAATGCGGCAAAAAGGTTTTTTCTTTAATTCAAACATGTATTTTTATCTTAGGTGAAAATTGTTCATGACATCATTGGTAATCCCAGTGGCCAATATTGCTCAAAGCACATATATCAGAAGCAAAACAGCAACATACTATACATTTTTTATTCTTCTTTTCTCTGTTTTTTGATCGATTAAAATATAAGTTATTAGACCTTTTAAAACTAATAAAGCTGATCAAGTTGCCAGATCTTTAAAACTGGTACAATGACCACAAGTTATTAGATTCTTTAAAACTAATACCAACAGCTCGTACAACTTTGTACAAACCGCTCTTAAACTTGAAAAAGTTACCTAAATATTGTGTTAATGAAACAAACATTATTCTGATTTGATTTTATCAAGGCCCTTTTTTTCTCATTTAGCTCTTCGAAACGATTTTTTGAATTGTTAAATTTGAAATTTGCCACAGAAGTTGTCTCAAAAACATATTTTGTGCCCCAACCACGGGCCTTGTATTTTCTCAATGCAGCATTTTTTTCATGTACAATCGTATATTGATAATTAGCCTGCACGCTTGCAGTTTGGTCTTCTGCTACCTTTGAAAGGTTGAATTTACCTTCACCATTCTTTTACCGCCACCCTCTGTGAATCATCTACTTCTACTATAATAATTAATCTTAATTTATTTCCAAAAATAATCGAATTATATTGTAAACAGCATGAAATAAAATTCGAGTACATTAAAACATTTGCATGCATATTACCAATGTTTTCCAAACCATTTGTGTATAGTTTCAGTTTTTTCTCATTTTATAGAGAATGATTGGAATTGTACACATCCCACTAATCCCTACGCTCTTAATTTGTATATTTATTCCTTCTGCAGTCACATCTCACACTTACGTTACATTAATTTACTCATCTTCTATTACTATCGATTGAGACGAAAGATCTCGTCCCGCGTATTACATTATATTTTAGTTCTTACGGAGTCAAGACCAATCCACGTGTAATATTTTGATGTTATGCCTCATAGCATCATATTTTTCATTTCACCGTATACTAATATGCAGAGGGGAATTTGTGCAGTTTTTTAAGAGCGATATCCATACATTGTCACAAAAAATTGATGATATCTTGTTTTTTATAAATTATATGATAAATGGAATTATTACATGATTAATATCGAACATTATATCTGACAAAAAATTATCTTTTATTGTCTTTCCTTCAAGAATTCTTGAGGGAGGGCAACCCCCCCAAATCTGAAATTGAAAATCGAATTTAAAAATTGTTTTAAAACATCTCTCGGTTGGTGGTTTTTGTCGTCGTTTTGTTTGTACTGTCGTGAAAAAATGTTTTTTACACATTTTGCATCAATTGGGATGTTTGTTGTCCTAGTCCAGATATAATTATGGAAAGTATATGAGTTCGATGATTTCTAGCGATGCAGAAGAAATTTTCTGAATTAGAACCATGTGAGGTCGAAGAACTGAGGGATGTGCCGTCAAGTTGTAATTCGCAGCCGACTGTAAAGGATCAGTCCGAGTTGCAGACGTCAGAAGCCGAGCCTCCAATCCCCACTCATCTCCTGCCGCCGCCTCCACCACCACCGCCGCCTCAACGCCGCAAGAGGTCAAAGTCACGTTCTCGGGTAGTTACCAAGGAAACATCTGATTCATCTGTTTTTTCTGGCTTGCGAGCTGTGCCAGTCGATGATTTTGAACAGAAGCTGCAAGAACAAAATCGACGTGCTCAATCTTCGTCAGCTTTTTTTTTCGCTAATGAATCGTTAGATTTATCAAAGAATGACGAGTCTCAACCGATGACACCAAACAAAAATAAACGTGCCGAGTCTTCTCTATCAATGGAGGAGAAACACGATGCATGTGCTGACAAATTGGTAGATTTATCGGTAAAGGGCCATCCCAACCAGAATTTGAAGGACCAGTCTTCTCTAGCGATGGAGGAAAGCCTTGTTCCCGCAGATGGATGTGCTGAAGCATCCCAGGATATACCGATGAATGCGGATTCTCAATCCAAGGCAAACGACCAAGATGAAGGTGGCGGATCATTTTTAGACCTGGAAGAGGATTCCGTTTGGCAACAAGATGCACCCGTTGTTGAAGGTTCGCTGGATTTGTCAGCAAGTGATGGTGCATCACAGCCAAATGCAGACGGAAACGAATTATCAAATGATGAAAAAAATGCACCCCGCGATTCATATCTAGCTGACATATCATCGATGGATGATGATATTCAACCAAATTCAATTGAACAAAATCAATATGGCAAATTATCAGAAGACCCAAAACCGAGAGTGGCATACAGCGATCTTGAATCGAATTTATTGCAGCAAGATGATGGTACATCGGAAGCAAAAGCAGCGCCTCTCGATTCAAATGTAGTAATAGAAGGTGATGCTCAACCAACGTCAGATGATCAAAACGAGTGTGCAGAAGATCCAGACCAAGCGCCAGCGCTCGATTCATATGCCATCGGCGAATCACCCTCAGTGCCAATAGATGAAGATTCCAACCAAGAAGTACAGAAGCAAAATGAGTTTTTGATCCACAAGGTACAACGACTTGAAGCAGAAAATAATGTTTTGGATAGTCAAAATAAGGATCTTCAGCGGCAGGTAAATGCACATGCGGAAACCGAGGTTGCAAGGAAGGTTAAAGATTTAGAAGAGCATAATAGAATTTTGAAAAAAGAAAATCGGGAATTGGCGCTGGATTTGGAGGATATTCAAGCTGAAGCTGCAAAAACTTATACTGAAAAAGAACGTTTGAGGTCACGTGTACAAACGATGGAAGAGCAAAATAAAAGTTGGATCGAGAAGCTTCGAACAGCGGAGCAGGATAAGAAATTTTTGGTCCAAGAATTTTGTGATTATTTTTCCCTGCTGGAACGTGTGAAAACGCGAAATTTTGATGAAAATCGAGTTGTAGGGAACTCAAACTTGGAAAAATGGCACCTCGATCATCCAAATCCATTTCTTTTATAAATACAATTTTTTTCGGTTTTCAGGTCAGCCAGAATCAACACTTGAGTACTCGATTACAGGATATGCAACAAGCAGGAGCCCAAAACTTACAAAATATGGAAGAGATAGAAGCCAAAAACAAATCCCTTCAATCCCGCGTGCAAAGTATGGAGAAGATCCTTCGATCCTACCAGAAAGAAATCGAGGCATACAAACGCCCCAAAAAACCACCAGACTAATCAAAATGGCTGTTTCATTTTACATCATTTGTCGTTTCTGTTCGTTTTGAAAGTTGTTTTTGTTTTACGCAGCGAATGAATGATTGAATGATGCGTGGTGGTTATATTTGTTTGTCCTTTTGCTCAGAAATATAATGATATAAGACCATAAATACAATTAATTCACAGTTTACTTTTTTGTTTTTTGTTCAAGAATACATTTACTTTTTTCAACAATTAACACGGCACAAACAAAAAATGTTTCTGTCATGAATCACGACGATATTCCGATACAGCAATCCAAAAGAGGCAGATCACTTGCAACACTTCTATTAATCACATCTGGCCTATGCTTATTCTCATTTAGTCAAAATGAGAATGAAGTGCTAGCTACCACATCTTACATCCTACCGAACGCACAAACCTACACATCCCTCAACCAAAACGACCATGGTATTTTTTCAGATTTAATAAAAAGAAATTGTAAAAAACATTTTTTCGTTTATAAAATTGCATGTTTTTGTTCAAATATTAAAAAAAATCAAAATGAAAACGTTTTTTATAACCCAGGTAATTTTCTTGGGGTGCGAAGTGGTCCAACCATCAATTCACCATTTCTACTACCAAATGCACAACCCGACCAGAATTCATCTTTCACATACACAAACCTTGGCCTGCTCTCCACGTTACTAGCAGGCCTGGCCGTTTACTCCTCAAGGAAGCGGAGGAAAGTTAGTGCTAATGCGCAGGGTCCGTATTTGCTACCCATGAGTATGCAAAGCAAGAAGAAAACTAAGATAAGATCTAATTTTTCGAAGAGGAACATCGTTAGTGTTACAGCACGGCAGCCGGAGTCCCCTTCCCGTGTTGGGTTGGATGAAGTTGAGATCGCCGTTCGTGATTTTATCCCTGCAATCGTTACTTTACGTGAGCTAGGTAATCAATTACTACGGGATCAACTACCAAAAGCATTGAACGATTTGAAAAAGTTAGACAAGCCAGAAATTTATGGATATTTAGAAGCAGTTGGATCGGAAATTCGAACGATGGTACAAAAGCTATCTGCCTTCCGACAAACAGCCCAAGCCTTACGCGAGAGAGAAATTCGAGCAGCTATCCGATCAGCACCACTGAACAATTCAAGTCCAACAGATGTCCCTTCTCTACCCAAAGAAACGACCGACACAAATGTGACAATTGGGGGTAGTTCTTCCAGTACCCAACCTGCAGGTGGTAGTGGCGATCTACAGTCTGTGTTTGTTGTGGGTATGAGTCATCAGACAGGGAATGTTAGTTTACGAGAAAAATTGGCTGTGCCTGAATCGAATTGGAATAAGTGGAGTAAGAATCTAGTTGATTATGCTACAAAGCTAAACGGCGGGCGGGAGATTATTAATGGTGCGGCTATCATATCCACGTGTAATCGGTTTGAAGTGATCTTTTCCGCTTCAAAACTCAACGGATTTGCGGCGAGAGAATTAGTGTTTAGATTTTTGGAAGCGCAGTCGGGACTACCGGTTGAGGAATTGAAACCATTTTTAATGGTGTTAGATGGGGACAAGGCATCGTGGCATTTGTTTAGAGTTGCGAGTGGTTTAGAAAGTTTGGTGCTGGGTGAGAATCAGATCTTGAGTCAGGTGAGTCGGTGTCATCAGCTTGGTATCATGCCTGCTACGAAGGAGAATGGTAACGTTGCAGGTAGTGCAGGAAAGGTTATTGGACGATTACTTCAAATGACAATTGGAGCAGCAAGGCGAGTGCGGTCGTCTACAGCGATTGGAGAAGGGAAGGTCCAAGAAAGGGATATGAAATCAAATCTTCAATTTTCATTTTGTTGTTATATTTTGTTCCATTTTTGTTTATTTTCGCTTCTTTTGCATGTCTTTGCCCTACTCCTTTTATATTTTTTTTCGATTTTTAGGTATCCGTTTCAAGTGCAGCTGTACAACTAGCACAGGAGAAAGCACTATCAGACGTCGGAAAGAATCTAGTTGATAGCGACGTCGCAATTCTAGGTGCCGGGAAGATGGCGAAAATCATTTGTGCTGCTCTTGCAAGACCAGAGTTAACGCCGAAGTCGCTACGTGTTTTCTACTATACGAACAAGGAGAAAAGTGAGCAGATGCTGACCGACGCGCTGGATGGCGTTGGTGCGCTGACAGATGAGCAGAAGACAGCCTGGAGAGAAAAGGTAACGCTCCTGCCGCTCTCATCATTAAAAGATGGTGGCCTGGCCCCCGCAGACATTATCTTCTCCGCAGCCTCATCCCCAAATCCGATTGTCACACCAGATCTAATGAATCTCCCTTCTATGAGGCAAGACAACAGAAAGACAATGTTCGTCGACATTGCCGTCCCCCGAAACATCGACACCGCAATTAGAAGTGAAACATGTTCTGTGTATGATGTTGATGCACTTCAGGCTGTTGTGGATGTCGCTTTAAATGAAAGAAGAAAGGCAGCAACACAGGCGGAGAAGATGTTGAAGTCGGAGCATGAAAAGTTCAAATCCTGGCAATGGAGTTTGATGGCAGTTCCCGCTTTGTCTCGTACTCATATTTTTGAAAATGTGTTTGTTTTCTCAGAGGTTTAACCAAATTTTGTCATTTGAGGTTTGGAAGATTGGTTGAAAACATTGCGAGATAAAGAGGTGTCTCAAGTGGATGGAAAATTAAAAGGCCTGTCAAAAGGAGACCGGAATAATATAGATCGACTACTCCAAAGAATCTTATCACAGATCATGACCAGCACACGCAAATCCTTGGGAAAAGCGGAAGAGCTTCCCGTTCTACAACGAAAGGTCTGGGCATTACGCGAATTATTTGGTGTTGAACACAGTGAAGAAAACGAGAGCCCGACCATTCCCGACGTGTGAATTTGTGAATTTATAATTTTTTGCCGTACTTTATTGTGGCCAGCCCGCAAGAAAATCGTTACAATTGTCAATAAAAATCAATATCAATATCATCATCATTTTTTGACTTGTATGTTGTAAAAAAAGTGTGAAAATGGTTAGATTTTGATGAAATTTCATGTTTTTGTCAGAAAAATCAAAATTTTGATTATTTTTAATTTTCAATTTTTGTTTTTTTTGTCAACAAAAACAATATCAATATCATCATCATTTGTGACTTGTATGTTGCATTCTTGTTATCACGTGCATTTTCCCTCAATCCAACATCCAAGAAAAAACACACATACCAAAATTTCATGTAGCAAATAATAATAGAAGTCATAGAGCACGATGGGGTTGTCATTTTGCTGTCCAGAACCGCCCGGGAATAAAGAGTTCCAACCACCACCAAGAATCAAACCAAACTTAACAATTATGATCCCACCACATCAATCAGACGGGTATCAACTATGTTTTCCCGCGGGAGAGCGAAACATGAGCAGACGTGAAAGAGGATTACGATACGTCAAAATCAAAAATGAAAAAAGTGAAAGTTTTGATGAATTTGTACTCCGCTTTAAAACATTTTTGCATATTTTTGTCGTCATTTCGCGTTTTTGATGTAATTAATTATATTTTGAAAAAAAATTTTTTGATCACTTCAGAAATTAGCGCAGCTCTATGATGCTTGGACGCCGATAACACCAAGCAATGCACCGATATCTTCCAATGCATTCAACGGTAACATACCGACAAATGATTGCCGGAATTGCCTCAAGCAATTATTTCTAGATGATTGGAATGTAACCCGCACGCTAACAGCTTGCAGCCGCACTCAAAATGAAGACAGATTGATTGACGAAGCTTTTGTACTGTTCAGACACCTCGCAGAATGGCGTGCAGGCGTCTCCCCTCAACAAATTGATGTACCATCATTAGAAAACAATTGATTTTCAATCAAAATTTGAATTCGATTTTGGCAATTGATTTGAGATACAAAAGGATTGTCCTCCGAACGAAGTGGCTCTTGGCGGACAGCGCATAGCCGGCATGAGCGAAAACGGGATGCCAATCATTTGGTTTGAACAACATCCAAAAAAAATTCAAAATTCTATTTTTTTGAAAAAAAAGTGTGAAAATGAGTAAAATTTGATGGAATTTCATGTTTTTTTCAAAAACAAAATCAAATTCTACGATTTTTTGTTTTTTTCAAAAATTGCCCGAGATGGTTGAAAAATTAGCAACAATTTGTTTCGATGTTCAATTTTGTTGATTGACTTTAGGTATCAGATCGACAAGTGGCAGCCTCGCGAATGGAACAGACATTCCAACGCAAAATATTCAACCTTTCATTTGGAATTGGCCTCAGAGCTAGCGCGATGCACCGGCGCCAATAACTGTATCGCATTAATCGACGTATCAGGTTTTGCCCTGGCTCATACTGATTCCACCGCATCGGAAGCTATTCGCGATTTGATTAACCTGCTGGAAAAAGCGTATTACGAAACAATTGGGATCATCTACATTATTGGTTCCGGGTTATTGTTCAACCTCTCTTGGAGAGCGATACAGTCTGAATGCAGCTTTCGCACGCATTCCCGCATCAGATATATCGAATCGAATCAAGTTTTGTCTACATTATCGCAATTTGTATCCCGAAGTGTTATTCCAAAGGCTTATGGCGGTGGTGGAAAATACGATATTTGCAAAGGCTCTTGGCAGGATAATTTTCAAAGATTGCTTACCGATTTCCAGCGTGTGCGCTGGAATTGGCACACGCCTTCTCCCGTTCCATTGATCGATGGTCATTTCAGGCGCGTCAAAGAAAGGAATGATTATCACTGTTGTAAACAATGTTTCCGGTCGTGGAGCGTCCATTTTTATTGAATTTCATTTATTTTTTCATTTTGTGTACGTTTTTTCAATTTTTTCAATTTTGTTTTTAGGTGAAAACCTTGCGAGTGCACCCTGGCAGGCCGGTAGATTTTACTGTCAGCGTCGAGGCGGATGTTCCGGCTTATTGGGCTGTGAACTGCGGCGGGGATGAAGGAATGATGGTGAGCGTCGTTTTCATACCAAAAGAGCGCGAGTTGTTCTCCGAACCAACACCGACAACTGTCGCGTCTCCCACAGATATTGGTAGTGAACCCACATCACCGGATGCACATAGTCATTTGATCGTTGAAACTGGACCCGGCTTATTACAGCGATTCTTGGTGACTGGCAATTACCGAGATTTATACACCCCGACTTGCGATGGTTCTCTTCGCATCACGTACGGTTATATTTCATTCAAATTTCGAGCCACCAATTTGATTTTCGTTTGAAATTTTCAGGTTTGATAATTGTCGCGCAACCAATTCAAGAATTGGTCTTGCATATGTGAATCACGAACCGTGTTTTTGAATTTCAAAACATGTCAGCACAAATTGTATATATAGAAAACACTACATGTACCATTCTTTTTCATATGATCATCTTTCGTCTTGTTGCAATCATTTCTGTTTACATTTAAATTTTCTCGTTCTCTTTCTCTTTTTAGTTTGATTTTGTATTCATTTCAAACATGCCAGTTACACCAGAGGATACCCCCAATTCGGAAGTGGGTAATTGTGAGATTGCATTTTTTAATAGTTGTTCTCCATGCTGTGCACCAAGTCAAGAACGCGCAAGCCGGGTAGTTCGCTTCAATGAAGACGCTTCTGAAAGTGAGCTAGAAGGGGAGGTGCCGTTGCAGTCCACGGAACCTAGCGTTGATTCACTTTTAGTCAAAGCCGGCAGTACAGAGAAGGTGGAAGTACGATTGGTGAGTAATAAACTATGTCATTATGCGATCACCTGTGCTGATGGAATACAGTGCCGAGTCGTATTCATACCCAGCGAACGAAGCTTTGTAAAATTTCAAAAATATTAGATATTTGGAATGTGATTTGAGTTTTCTTCGCAAAAATGAAGGTAAAACGGCCTCCGACTTTAGAATTTAGTAGCACATCCGAAGCAGCGTCTCCAATGCAACTGAACGCAGAACCGAGTAATCCAAATCAAGACAAAGAGTCAAATGTACTCGAAACCAACCCCGGCTTGCGAAGGCAATCGATGTTGACAGGCACCACACGACGACTTTTTCGACCTCCATGTGCCGGCACACTTCGAATATGGTACATTTCTTGCACAAGTTGTTTCATGATGACTTGTTGATTTTATATTTTTCAAAAAGGTTCGACAACAGCGACTCGCGGTTTCCAAAACAAGTTTTGTACTACACAAATATCGCCCCTTGATTTGAATTTCATTTTGATATGTGTTGATGTTTGTTGAATCGATTGTAGTCATTATTAATGACATTTTTGTTAAATCCTGTGCAGAGATTTAGTCACGCCTTACAATCTTTATATTTTCTATTAAAAACAATCATGGGAGGTCGAAATTGCTGCGCCGCCGGCCATCAAGAAGAACAGGAGCGTCGGAATAGTTGCCTTTGGTGCGGGAAAAATTGTTGCGCATGTTGCTGTAGGGGCCATGACATGCAAAAAATGATGAATTTCAGTTTGAAACATCAAGCAACTCGACCGGAGGAGTTAGAATTGAAAAAACGGTTGCGTACGCTGTACAACGAATGGAGCCGTGCAGATTCTGGAGAAATGTTAGCATACGATGTGGGGACACCTGAGAACGAGCAATTTACAGTCGGCAAGGAAAAATATGACAAATACGAGGTAAAAAATAAAATTGAAAAATGAACAAAAAAGTTGAAATTCAATAAAAGATTAATAATTTTGAATTAGATTAAGATGAAAAAAAAATCAAATCATTTAGATTTTTTATTTCCAAACAATTAGGTGTCGGTTTGTGATTGCGCTGTTGTTTTGTCGAATTTGTTATCCGATGATTTTGAAATTCGGCGAGCGTTGCTTGGAAATTATTTCGATCTGGATACTAGTTTTGAGCTCATGAAAAGTTATGCAATTTGGAGGGCGGGGATCAAGCCGCAAGAAATGGATTTTAGGACCAGGTGCCCCTCCTTGTGTGTGCTACAGGATAATCAGATGATGCGGTTCGGCGGGTATACCAAAAATGGAATGCCCATCGTTTTCGTCAAATACAGTCATTTCACTGGAAATGTGGATAGCTCGTTTGAGTATCTGTATCAGCTCATTTTCTGCGCTGAATTATGTGCTAAGCTATGTCACGTCACAGGTGCAAAAAAGGTATGTATAATTCAAGACTGTAGAGATTTCGGCCATCGTCACTTGAAGCCGATGTCTTTTAAATTAGCATTTCATTTATTCTTTCTGACACACGCTCGATTGTATGAATATCTGGGCTACAATTTTATCTGCGGCGCTAACATTTTCTTTGAGGTAATCACAAAAAAGTTAATACCGGAAATTTTGCTCCGTGAGGTGCTGTTTTCTGTATTACTAAAAATTATTTTTTTGCATGGTCATATTTCGTTTTTCAGAAAGCTTGGCCGTTGCTTAAGCGAAATATTCCACTGCGTGCACAGAAGACATTTGAGTTTGTACGCACTGAAAACGCGATGGCGCGCTTGTCGAAATTTATGGATGTGAAGTACGTGCCTGATGAATTTGGGGGTGGCAGCAAGTACCCAGCGCTAGATGGAAAGTGGATTGACTACTACAACACCTTATTACCCGAGGCATCAAACATTAAATATCGATGGGAAGCACCATCGCAGATTCCTTTGATCGAAAAAGATCCGGGTGTTTCAGAGTTAGATGTTCAAGCTGGAAAAATTGAACGTGTTGAAGTAGCTCTTGATGGCAAATCCCCTTGCTATTATGCAGTCGAATGCCACGATTCCGATATTCAGTGCGCGGTCATTTTCATTCCTGCGATTCCTAGTTTCGCGACGCAGGTTGTTACACGCAACCACACCGTAGACGAAGCAAGCAGCAGCGGGGATGAATGGCATGATCATCTGACAACTTCAGAGGAAGCATCCCCAGAAAATTCCGATCGCCAACCACCCCATCCCGACGACACGGCGAAATCGCCACCGGGTGTGCCTGTCAAAGCAGAAATTAGCAATACGCCAAGTTCGGATGAAAGAGGTATTCCATCTAGAGATTTAACACGCCACGATGAGATGATCCGGGCCGAGTCTACCATCAAGGGTTATCGCGAGCACATCACAACAAACCATCCAGGACTTCGCCGGTTGTCAACATTAAAAGGTGTCCAGCGCAAAATCTTCCACCCTCCTTGCCACGGAACATTACGCTTTGTGTAATTTCAAAAACATATTGAAGTAAAAAATTGTGAAATGGAATACGGTTTGTACCAAATAGTTATTGTTTTAATCATTTTTGATGCAACATTTCTAATTTTGTTTTGAAGGTTTGATAACACTGATGCAACCTTTCAAAGTGTGCATGTTGTTTGGTATTCAAACCCTGGAGAGAGCCCTTGGCAGCGATAATGTTGACTAGTTTCTCATAATTTAGATTTATCCATTTGTCTTTTTGTGGTTGGTCCATAAATTTGATTCGTGTACACCACCTGTCATTCATCACATTCATATTCATCAATTGTAAAGAAAGTTTCAAGTTTTTAGTGATGGCTATTAGTTATGATACTAGTGATATCATGGGGCTAGGAGGGGAAAACCCGGGCGCAGTTATTTTTGAAGAGAAAGATTTTGTACGAGCGGAAAGTGGGCCGAGTCAGAAAGATCATCGTGTTAGAAGCGTTTGCGTATCTTATGATGATGATCCGAGGGAGGTTATCTACGGCGGAAGGATTATGGCGAATGTTGTTTTGGATACGTTATACATATTTGAACAAAAAGTCCCACGCGATTTTCCAGAAAAATTAAAAACATCTCTTGCCAAAACATTAGCCCTCTTCCCAACGCTGGCAGGGAGATTGGATCCACAAACATTGTGGATCATTTGTAACAATAGAGGATGTGCATTCACTGTAAAACACCATGAAGGCCACGCGAAAGATGTTGAAAGTATCCCCGAACGAACTAAGTACCAAAAAATGGATTAGATTTTGATTTCTTTTTCAATCGAATTCCGTGTGAATTTCTTCAATTTTTTGTCATCCAATTTTCTGTCTTAGATTCCAAAATTTTCCGGCGCCGAAAAAGGTTTTGCTTGGTGAGCAGCCATTACTATCTGTGACGATTCACATGTTTAAAGGGGGTGGTGCGATTCTCGCTACGAATATTAATCACATAGCTTGTGATGGACGGGGTGTTGTAATGTTTCACAAAGCATGGAGCAAGATGCACAAAGGCCAATGGCGGGACATCACCAAACCTGAATTGGAGTCTCCATTTTTTACACTTACAAATTATCCAGAGGTTGAAAATTATCGTCAAGTAATATGCGAGGACAAGCTCGGCTTTGAGAATTCCAAGTTTGAAAATGCGTTTATTAAAATCATTACAACGCTTTTGCTTGGTAATATGCGAGCGCAATGTCACGTTGACCGCATCGTCATTACATTCACCGCCGACGAATGCGACCAACTCAAAGGTAGATTTCAAATATTTCATAACAAAATTCAAAAAGAAAAATATCACATTTACATGTATTTGTAATTCTTTTAATGTCATTTGAGTCGAAATTGTTTATTTTTATTTTTTTTTACAACATGTTTTTAAAAGATCAAGTCAAGAAAAGGATGCAAGTTCTTGGGCATAAGGATGGGTGGTGCTCTACCAATGAAGCTCTTGCTGGCTTTGTCCATTCAAAAATATTAGATTTACTAGACTACCCCATGGACAAGCGAAATCTTCTAGGACAGACGCATCTGTTTGATGTGCGCGGTAGAGTTCCCAATCTAAGTACCGACTATTTTGGGAATTGTGCTTTGAATCAATTTTTGTTTATTGATCTCAACAAGAATCACTGGGCTGACATCTCTATCAATATTCACGACCAAATTCGACAGAGGCTTAAGGATGGTGAGAGGTTGGCTATGGAATATCATTATTCTCAAGGCAGACCCTTCACAGCAGGTGAAATGTGGCGACCACAAGGGTACTTTCATGGATTTACACCTTACATTTGCGAAATGTGGAATTCACAAATCAATTTGGATTTTGTTGGCCCGTCTGATTTTGGATTTGGACCAGCAAGTCGCTTTTTGCCATGGATGATTGGGGAGGCATTCAAGCCAGTCAAAAATGCAGATGGTGATGTTGAGATCCATATGAGCAAAGATAGTATCAACACATGGGTGTTTGATAAATATGATAAACCGTCCAAGAATTTGTTCTCTGCGTCTCTTCTTTCCTTTGGTGTGGGGTATTATTTTAGGGAGCAGAAGTTGGGTCCATTAGCTGCAGGCTGTGGGGTTGTATTCGCTGGTGCTGGTGTGATGTTGAAGATTTACAACGACGAAAAGAAGGAGTTGTTTTGGCAGAGATTACAACATCTACCAAAGATGATGTGAAATGATTTTTGTGTGTGTTCGTTAAATAACGAATAAATTTTGTCACGACGACGCGGGTAGGATTCTAAGTACATCTTGTTCGATGGTTGGTGACAAGCAGATTAGAATAGTCATTAGTGTAGATTTACTTGTGTGCAAATATTTTTTTATTTTCAAATTTGTTTACTTGGAAGCTCACCCAAAACGATTTTGTGCGTATTCTTTATTTTTGTAATGATATTTTTTACTTGTGTATGTATGTATGTGTATATGATTTTTTTATTTTACGATTTACAGTAGAATGATATATATTTTATATCTGTTGGTCGTCCCCCGCGCCCGCCATATAAAGTCATCAAAGCTTTATCAACTTACTTATTTTTTTTTCGATAATTGCAATTTCAATTGAAGTAATTGTCATCATGAAATCTAAGCCGGGAGCTGTTATCTTCCAAGAGGCTGATTTGGTGCGTGCTGATGTTCCAGCAACTGGAAAGAAGATTCGTACCTTTGGTACAAGTCGAAATGGTAATCCAGATGATCAGGTCTATTATGGGAAGTGGAATGCATGTATGTCCCTTGATAATTTGTATATCTTTGAACAAAACGTCCCATCCAATTTTCCAGCAGAACTAAAAAAATCATTATCAAAAGTGTTATCATTGTTCCCAACATTTGCGGGAAGGTTGGACCCCAAGACAATATGGGTAGTATGCAATAATCAAGGGGCTGCATTTACAATCAAATACCATGACGGACATGCGCGAGATGTGGAGCATATTCCAAACCGGTTGAAATATCAAAATTTCCCTTCCCCACAATTAATCATCAAAGGAGATCAACCACTACTCTCAGTTACCATCCATATGTTCAACGAAGGTGGTGCAGTGTTTGCATGTAATGTATCTCATTCGGTTGTGGATGCTGCTGGGTTTGCTTTGTTTTTGGACGCCTGGAGCACCATCCACCGTGGGGAGAAAGTTGATGAGAATTTCATTTATGACAGTTCTGTCTTTGAAAAGAAGTTACCAAAAGATTACCGGAAGAGTATATTACAGGATGAGTTTGGTTTCTCCCATTCAAGAGTACAGGATTTTTTCTTCAAGCATATTATGTGTCGAGACAGGGCAAGTGTACGTGCTCAAAAACATGAGGATCGAGTTGTGGTTACCTTTTCAAAGGATCAATGTCAACGGTTGAAGAGTGAAGTTGTGCAGCGAATGAAAGAGATTGGCCATCAAGATGGTTGGTGCAGTACTGGTGAAGCATTGCGTGGGTTCTTTCATTGTAAAATTTTGGATCTGTTGGACGTACCAATGTCAGCGAGAACTAATCTTGGCCAAAGTAACGATATTGACGTGCGGGGCCGCACGGAATTTCCCCAAACATACATTGGAAACGCCGTCTTCAGAAAGCGTCTGCCTCTAAATCTTAATGTGAATCACTGGTCCGACCTCTCAATTTCAATTCATGACAAGCTTCGCACCTTCCTCTCAAACAGTGAGCGCTTATCAACCGAATTTCATTGCATCAAGGAAACCATTTCAAAAGGAGAGGTATGGCAGCCTACTAATTCAACAAACGTGATGTATGTTCTGGAAAGTGTCAACTCCCAGTTGAACATCGATTACATAACACCATCCGATTTTGGGTTTGGTATTGCGACGCGTTTCGTTCCGTGGATGATTGGAGAAACTTGCAAAATGATTCGGAATGCCAATGGAGACGTGGAGCTACACATCAGCACCAAGATCAACCAAAGAAAGGTACAAACTATTTTTAAAAATTTGAAATTTCTTAATACAAATTAACGAGATCCAATCTTGAACGATTTGTTGTATTTTAATTTTTTTTATTTTAGATTGGTGGATGGTGGGGTCACACTTATGATGGTCCTGTGAAGAAAATGTGTGCTTTATCATTAGCATCATTTGGTGCTGGCTATTGGTACAGGGAATCAAACGTTGGGGTGATGTTCGCTGGGTTTGGGACAATTTTTGCGGGATGTGCGTTGTTGATGGGGAGGCAGAACAAGGAGAAGAAGAAAGCATTCTGGCAGAAGTTGCAACTATTGCCACATACAATTTAAGTTGGTCTTTCATATTATTAGTGTAGTTTTGTGATGTTAGATTTGTCGTCAGTAGAGGCCATTATAGCCTAATCATTACGTAAGTATTTTTTATCCATTTGAATAAAATTGTGTTTTGGTTCTGGTCGTTCCCCTATTTCAAAACTAATTAGAAAAAAATATTTTTTATTATGGCGTCGGTTGTTGACGGGTTGGAAGTGCTGGAGCAGGACTGTAGAGATATCAAGAACAAATTAGTTGAGAGTGAGAGTTTGTTCCCGGAGAGTAATGTGAAAGTGAGTAAAGATGATAAGAAATTGATGAAAAAAGAGCAGAAAAAGTTGCTGAAGCTAGTATCTGATATTCAAAAGCACAAGCATAGTGTGCACATTCAAGATTATGCGGATGCATTTGCGGAGGAGCTTGGTCGCGTCATGGAGCGGCAAGAGGGACTTGCCGACCCTGAGGAAAAAGCTATATTTGACAAAATGAAGATAGAGAAGACCCATTCTGCGTCCTTTGAAGAAATGAGCCAGATGACGAAAACAGGTTATGGAAGCCTGGGAAGACTATGGTTAGAAGAGATGGAGCTAAAGCACCCAATCTTCGAACGAAAAAAAGAGGACAAAGCATTCGTCAATAAGATGTTTGAGTTAAACTCCCACCCAACCACCAACGCAATAACAGGGAGAAGCCATCTTCAAGACGGCTACGACCCAGTCACCAAGCACGCAACACCCATCACGTCGCTGATGCCGAAAGGCTGCAACCCAACGAAACTCATTCATGGAGCTTCGCGCGCTCAAATTTTTCACTTTTTTAGTGAAATTTGCATAAAAAATGAGTTTTGGGTTGGAAAAATGTTCAATTTTGGAGAAAAAAATGGGGTCGGA
>JACLAD010016320.1_pt1 | contig 17609 bp, 13 predicted proteins | sample 8027901 | NCBI WGS metagenome assembly JACLAD01 (sample SAMN15725071, study PRJNA655200) | protist metagenome | isolation source: fluorescence activated cell sorting (FACS) single amplified genomes of... | place: Spain: Blaines Bay Microbial Observatory, Mediterranean Sea | collected 2016-07-05 | reverse complement strand
CATAATATAATTTTTATACATGTATATGTCATAGATGTTTCCAGAAACACGTCCAGAAATATTTCCTGGTAGTGCATTGATTAATACGGTACGTATGCGACAAATTCGCGTAAAAGATTTTGGTCTTCAAGAATGTTTCATACCACCAATGTTACGAAAATCATTTAAAGATCCAACATGTTATCCAGAATGGAAGACGAGTTCCATGGATACAAGAACACAAATGAAATCGATTAATATGACAAATACATTAGGTAATGACGTTGTTAACTCGATGAATCCATACTTTAAACAAAATTTAGAAAAAGCATTTCAATACGATGAAGAATCATATCGTATAGTAACGACATACGAAGCATGGAAAAATTCATATCCAGGTAGTGGTGGATATATTATGGATTTTAATTCAACTACATCGCAAACCGATGTCGTTGCAATGGTAAATCATTTGCAAAAATTACAATGGATTGATGGTGGTACACGTGGTATTTTCATAGAATTTGCATTGTATAATAAACAAAGTTCCATCTTTGTCAATGTACGTTTATTATTTGAATTTTATGCAACTGGTGGTTGTGGTACGTATCCAACGATTGAAGTGGCAAAAATCAATCAATTCGGTACACCAGAACAACAAAGTAAGTTGAATACATTTCTGTATATATATATATATACTTTTTTTATATCCACATGTATGGTATATATCTTTATCTAACAATATACATCATATCTTACATCATAATAATACACAATGCATATATATATATATATCAACAGGTTACATTATAGCATCGGTAACATGTCGTATCCTATCTTTTTTATTTGTCTTTTTTTTCATTTATGAAGAAATAAGAGATGTAATGCGTGAAGGATATCATGTTTATTTTAGTAATCAATGGAATTATATTGATATGGCAAATTATGGATTTTTTATCATACAAATGTATTATTTTTTTCATTTCTTATCTTTTCAAGAAGTAATTGGGCGTGAAATGAAAATACCACAAAATACACACTTTCTTGACATTCCATATTTAGCCAGTTTATATCAATATGTTGATTGGATATCATGTTTTAATGTATTTTTAATATTTTTAAAATTATTTGAATATTTAATTGCAAGTAAAAATATTGCACGTATATTCAATACAATAACAAATGCTATACGAAGAATTGCACCATTAATTGTAGTTATTATTATTATGAATATGATGTTTGCATTAACATTTTTCGTTGGATTCAATCATGTTGATAAGAATTTAAGATCGTTAACACAAAGTTTTCGTAAGTAAAAATTATATCTATAATTTTTTCCATTACTACACTGTCGCAACAACAACATCATCAACAACAACAACAATAGTGATGATAATAATTACAACATTATTTCTAACATGATATACATGCATACATACATATACCATGATTAGGAACATGTTTTTTAACTATGTTTGGCGCAAATGTTGCATTGGAATGGGAAACAAATGTCTACATAGCAAATCGATATTTAGGTACCATATTGATCTTTTTTTATAGATTAATTGGTGGCTTTATCATTGTATCCTTATTTGTTACTGTAATCGATGAATCGTATGAGGAATCTCAAATTGAAGTGGAACAAACTCATGCAAATGATGTTTTTTTATCCAATATACATATACAATTACACAACTTACAAAAGAAATTGTATTATGATACGACATGGGGTAAACAATTTATACCAAAACCACGTAAATTTGCATTGAAAATGGAGAATTTATTAAAAGCAGCTGATTTAAAAGTAGCATCACGTTTTCATCGTAGATCTACGGAAGAACGTTTACGAGATTTAGAAAGAATGTTACAAAAAGTTTATAGTGTACAAAAACGTCATTATTTAGAAAGTGTTCCAGGTGCAAAGGAACATCCTCGAAAAAGTTGGATTGATATGAAAAACAATACTATACCACTTGGAACTAAAGTATCAAGTATGAATTTGAACGATTATGAGGAAACAAGTGGAATTATCGGACAAAATAAAACAAATAAAAACGCAATTGATATACAATTAAATACATTACAAGAAGCATATGAACAAAGTAAAATGGAATTAAACAAAATCAAAAAATAATAGCCCATCATCAACAAATAAAAAGAAAAAGAATAATCGTCGCCTTCAATTTCGTAGAAGTAATTCGTCAGGGTATTGAGGAGATGGCGACAAGGGGGGGGGAGATTTACGTAGGTATGTAGGAGATCTGCAAGGAGGAGGACCGAGATGCGAAAAAAATATTTTTTCACAGCGAGAGTAAAGAGTAAAAAATGAGATGGGAGAAATTGGAGAAAAATGGGGAGAGTGTGGTGTGATTTAATTATTAAAAAGAGGGTTGTTTTTACAAAATAAACTTTCTTTTTTTTGAAAAAAACATATTGAATATTGAAATATGAAAAAATAAAAAAAATATTCTTTTATTACCGCGCACCGCGCCCTTAAAATACACTCTCTTGTGACACTATGAAACATTTTAATATCTAGATATATTCTAGATATATATATATATATTAATATGTTTTTTAAAATATTTTACTCACAATATATGTGATATAAAAAGAAGGTAATTATCTCCAATTTAAAATTTAAAAAAAACACTATGACCTCGTATTTTTTAGAGTATGATTAGAGTATGATAGAGAGTGTATTACACACACTTTTAAGAAGAATACGAAATACGTATATTTACGTACTATGGGAAATGCCAGAGAGAACCCCACAACACCCCATACCACACCAAATATTTATTTTTTCACTTCTTTCCCCTTGGTCTACGTCCAGGACCTTTCTTTTTTTTCACTAATTTACGTGCTTCTATTTGTTTCAATGCTTTTCTTCTACGTTTTTCTTCTTGTGAATATAATATTACCCCAGGGAAACCACTATGTAATTGCCCTTTTGTCCAATCATTATACCATTGCACATCTTCCGGTTTACATTTACCTAAATAATCAGCAATTTCTTGTTTTAAATCTTTTAATTTTATTTTCGCTTCTATACGTGCTGCATGTTTCATTCGATATATACGATTTTTTGCTTGTTTAATTCGTATTCTACCTTGTATTTTCAATGCCATTGCTTCTCGTTCCTCTTCTTTACGTTTTTGTTCTTGGTGGGTATAAAGTTTCCATGTATCAAAAAATAAACTTTTCTCATTAAACAGTAATCTAGTGATATATATTATCGGACCAATTTTACGTATAACTTTTGCAATTGATAATTCACGTTTACGTACAAGTTCTTCTTTTTTACCTATTTTTTCCAATTGTGTTTTATCATACATACATGTTAAACTAGGTCGATCATCACCTAATAATTTGACATATTTTTCTTTCAATTTATATTTATCAAAATCTGGCATGGAATCACGTGGCCGTGTCCATGATGTATTATCCCCTTCCTCGTTAATGTAATATACTCGTGGTGGCCTACCTTGTGTACGAAATAATGTTTCTGAATGTGCTGCAACTGCCCAACCTGGTGGTAAAGCTTCATTATTATGTTTACGTTGAATTGGTTCTGTATGTTCAACACCTTTAATATATGCTGCTACACGTGGATCTTTAAAACCACCTGACATGGTTGTTATATTGTTGGATATATTATTTGATGAATGATGAAATGGTGAATGGGTGGTGTAGATTATATAAATGTTGATATTGTTTTGATGATGTAGATAGTGTATATATATATATATATGTATGTATCTATTGTTCGTGTGTTTTTTTTTATTTACTATTGTTGTTGTTGTTATTTTTATAACTGCTATAATAATAATAATAGTGCAATAGTATTTTTTTGGATGAAATACTGTAGATTATGTAGTATGTAGTCACTATAATTTAAAAACGTTTAATAGGAACTTTCACTCGGTCTGATATTCTAATTTCACCTTCAAGTATAATTTAACAACGTTTAATAGGAAATTTCACTCGGTGGGATAGTCTAATTTCACCTTCAAGTATAATTATTCCACAATATGATAGGAATTTTCTAAAATAGATGCGTTTGAGCTGGAAAAAAAAATTATTTTATAAAAAAGGGTGGTGCTATGTACCTGTTAACGTCCAATTAGCAGGCACATACAACTACAGATCTCTCACAACCCTAATTCCTATGATTGATAGGATGTCCTTATACCATATACTAACAAGTACGATCCTCCCAAAAAATGACAAACCATCTCATCAGCAAATATGTGTTTTTCCATATATATATATATACACAAGTTCGGATTGGTGAAAATGTTGTTGGGAAAGATTTAATCTAAGTACAACATATATTTACAATTAACATATACACAACCTTTAAAACCCTAGTATATGAAAAAACACACCTACCACGTTTTAAACTTTTTTGTGTTTTTTTTTAATAAAAAATCATTAATTATAAAAAATACATATATATATATATATATATATTATATTGATTAATATACAAGGGATGCAATTAGAAGTAGAAGTGAAGATAAGTATTCATATATATACATATATATTATCATCACAATTATTCAATATAAATTAGAAAAGTAATACCCAGACAAACAACAAACAAAAACAAACAAAACGCAAAGGAAAATGAAATTAATATTTACAGTATTGATCACGACATGTATTGTATATCTTACAAATGCAAAAACTTTACGAGGTATGTTAGATGCAAATCCAACTGCTGCAGATCCATTGAAACAATTGACTATGGCAGCGGATAAAATTGAAACACGATTTGAAAAAGCGTCTACAAACCCTACATTTGGTAAAGATTTAAATGGTGACTTAGTAAATAATGTTAAAACTGATAGCGAACAGGTAAGTTTTTCTTTATATTCACATCACTATATATATATATATCCAATTTTAACTAAGAAATAAAAATAAAATAATAATAATTAAAAATATACTAACATATACAAACACAAATAATAATACATAGTTCTGGAACACAGTGAAAGGCTTAAAACCAGCAGATACAGCAAACTTCTCACAAGAAGATGCATCTAACTTACAAACAGTTGTACAACAAGTAGCACAAATGGATGATGATATTAACAACCCAAAACGTGAAAATAAAGTAAAAGGTGAATATAGCAAAATACAAACAGAGTTAAAAGATGCCGGAGTTGAAAGAAGATAAAAAAAGGAAAAAAATATATTATAGGTTCGCATAGATAACACAAATATAATATATCTTGTTGTTATTATTATTAATTGTATGCAAGTGAAAAACAGAACAGGAAAAAAAGAAGTTAAAATACATGTGGAGGTGTTGGAAAGACAAGCATTGGTCATCATTTTAAAATATAGCACACGGTGCACACGTAAAATGTTATTGTTCTGGAAAAGATGTGCCGCATTAAAATGAAGAGACACGCAAATTTGAATTTTTTATTACACGTCGTTTGATGCAAAAACAAAAATATGAAATATACGACGTACGACGTATATATATGAAAATGTTTAAAAATGCACGAAAAAAGTAAATTTTAGCTTTTTACACACACATATTTTTGTTTTTATTAATGAAGTCTTCTTTACGTATTTTTTTAATAATCTCTCCTATATATATAGAAAGAAATAGGTCGGTAATGCATAATGCACTCCAATTTTTATATTTTTTCTAACTCCATTCACAAACCAGGCAAACGTAGTTGCTTTTCTGTAGTTGCGTTTCTTTTTCTCACACATTTTTACAATGCTATTCTCATGCTACAATACCTTTTAGGAAAGAAACCAGTACCAAGACACCACACAAGACACAAGACTACGAACTACGATACCAACTACGGAAAAAAAAATAGAGATTAAAATGTTGTAGTTGTTCCCATCAACGACGACCCTTTTCGACGGCCGCTGGTTTTACCACATCACCCATCATATAAATGCAATCGCAAAATCCAATTCTCACATTGTGCCATTCTTACTATTACACACTACACTATTGCCGTATTGTGTTGTATGTTGTATAATATTAGTTATTACTTATTACTATTAGTCGTCTATCAGAGAGCGGTATTATTGCCCCTCCATGGCCAGTGAAACGAATGAAAAAAGAAAGGCAAATGTAAATCAAAATATCCTTAATAATGTATACAAAATATTATTATTATTAACTAATATTAGTACTTATTAAGGATATAGATGTCCATAAGACCTAACTTTTTTTTTATTCGGTTATACCAAATAGAATGTTTCAAAAGACGTCTATTTTTAATATTTATGAATGCACTTTCATTATTTTATCATGCCCCTACTTTAGAAATACACCTTTAATACAATTAAAATATTATAAAAGGGTTAACAATAAATTGTCTATATGCTACAACAACAGATTTCATCTGATTGTTTCGAGGTGTGTACATAAATGATTTACAAAAAACAAATAAAAATGGTCGAAAATAAAACGTATTACTATTGATTTTATCGATTCGTGGTGCAAGTTTATTTTTATGTATTAGGAAACGGTTTAACTATGATTTATGATAGTGTAAGGCCAAAAAAGGGTCGATAAAAAAAAAGACGGTGTGGAAAATACAGCGTTTTACTGCGGACTGAGTTTTATAAGAAGGGGTGATATTGCTAACCAGCTAATACTGTAATATTATCTATTATCCTATATGCCCACACAAAAATAAACCATTCACCATTGTAATCCAATAATAAATAATAATAATTATAATAGTTATAGTTGAAACAAAATATAAATGCACACACATACATATATATATATATAGATATATGTATGCAAATACATAACAATTTCATACAATAATCGTTCTCGTTGATTCGGAATATAACCCCGTCTTTATATTTGGCATATATAAGTGAACGTAGAGGCACGCCTTGAATCGAGTTTATATTAACCTTTGAGCTATTATTGATAACTAGTTGTATACATAGTTACATATTCGCAACACATTCCCGTATATATATATATATAATACATTTATACATAAAACATATATTCGTACAGTGATATTAATAATAATAATAAAGAAGCTGCACGTTTACTAACTATAAGATAGACGTGGTATATCAAAGATATAATTGAAAAACATTATAGAGAATAAGTATACTTTGTTAAAGTAAAATACCAGTTAAAAAAACTTATTTAACCAGCGTTTTTTGAAGGAACGTTGTAGTTAATAGAAAATATATAGTATAATACAAACTGATACGGAAACAAAAAAGTATATATATATATATATATACACACACACAGACAAATATTGAACTGAAGTTGGTATATAAGTATCAATATAATATAAGTAAAATATTCGTAAATAGATAATCATGCCACCAAAATCAAGCAAGTCAAAAAAAGGTGTCGTTGAAAGACGAATAGAAGATAAATCGTTAATGGGTTTAGTAAACCATCAACGAACGCTAGAAGTACGTTATAACTACCCATTTGCATACACATACAGATAAAAACGCTTACTTTTTCTTACATATACTAATTAACAATAAAATTTCTTTACAACAGGCCGAGGTTGCCCATAATCAGATGAAACATGATGAATTACACGGTAATCTCATTCCTGAATTTAAAAATGTGTCATTGTTCATATTTTCACCAACAAGTGCTTTTAGAAAGCAATGTATTGCTTTATCATATGATAAACGTTTTAGTAATTTCATTATTGCGTGTATCTTAATAAATTGTATATTTTTAGCTGCAGTCAATCCAGTATGTCAAACGTATGCATCGTTAGAAGAAATTCAAGAAAAATGTACTGCAGCTGAGTATGATATGATTATAGCTGCTGATGTAGCTGGCTGGGTATTTAGTATCATTTTTACAATCGAGGCCATAATCAAAACAATAGCAATGGGATTCTTTTTCGGATCTAAAGATTGCTATTTAAAAGACGGTTGGAATTGGCTAGATTTTTCAGTTGTCATCATAGCGTGGGTTGCGAAATTGCCCGGTGTAAGCAATTTAAGTGCATTGCGTACATTCCGTGTCTTACGACCATTGAGAACGTTATCTACTATACCTGGTATGAAAACTATCATCAAATCTGTTTTAGGCAGCTGTAAAAACCTATTTAACGTGTTAATGTTGTGGGTGTTTATGTTTTTATTGTTTGGTATCATTGGATTGCAACTATTTTCTGGCATTTTTGCTGGGCGTTGCTATTTTATTCATAATAATGCTGTCAATTTAACTGATTTAGCATTAGTGGAAGCCAATAAGGAAACCAATGCGTATATTGATGGAATTCCTATGTACGAGCTAGATACGATAGATGAAAGTTTATGCCAACTCCAATTATCGTCTGCAGTGAAATGTGATACGGCTACGTCAACATGTAAGCCAGTGGATGGTGGGCGTATTTGTGAGCCGGTATATTATGGCCCAGCGTGGTCAAAAAATCCTGAAACATTATTATCTAACCGTATGTGCCGACGAGCACCAAATAGTGAAAAGCCAAATTATGGTATTACTAACTTTGACAATATTGGAAATGGTGTATTGACCGTCTTCACGTCAATAACATTGGAAGGATGGACCGATGTGATGTATAATTTATTGGATTCTTTTGGCCGTGGGTACATTGTAATTCCATATTTCATCGCCTTGATATTGTTTGGTTCGTTTTTCCTAGTTAATCTTGCGTTGGCAGTTATATGGCAAGAATATGAAAAGACAAGCCGAGAAGAAAAGGAACACGATCAACTGAAAATGATGGCAAGAAATGCACGTGAATCGGAGGAAGAGAAGAAAACACGATTAGCAAAGGAAAACATAACTCACGACCCGGTACCGTGTTGTAAAGCATGTTTGCCGATGACAGAATTAGTGCAGCATCCGTATTTTGAAGCATTTATAACATTTTTCATTGTATTGAATACGGTAACGCTTGCCTTAGATATGCATCCAATGCCAGATGGATTGGAACCCGTTTTAGTCGTAACAAATTACGTTTTTACGGTCATTTTCTTATTGGAGATGATATTTAAATTAGTCGGTTTAGGGATAAACAATTACGTGCGAGATGGATTTAATCTATTTGATGCATTTGTCGTATTTGTAAGTCTCATTGAAATTATCGTTGCGATAACTGGCTCTGGTGAGAATAGTGGCTTATCCGTCTTTCGTACTTTTCGTCTTTTCCGTGTATTTAAATTAATTCGTTCATGGGGTAGTTTACGGAGTTTAATGATAACGATTTTAAATAGTTTAGCAAAAGTTAGTACCGCAGCTGTTTTATTGCTTATTATTATGTTCATATTTACGTTACTTGGAATGCAATTGTTCGCAGGTAAATTAACGGAAGAAAATTTTGATGGTGAAAAACCAAGGGCTCATTTTGATAATTTTTGGTGGGGTTTCGTGACAGTCTTTCAAGTATTGACCGGTGAAAATTGGAATGAAGTTTTATTCGATGGGATAAAAGTGACAGGTTTTGCTTCAGTAGCATATTTCTTAGCATTAACGTTTTTAGGTAATTACGTTATTTTCAATTTATTTTTAGCAATTTTACTTGATCAATTTGATCAAGCAGAAGAAGAGGAGGAGGAGGAGACGGAAAAATGTGAGCATGAATTAAAAAAAGAAAAATCTCAGTCAAAAGTTCACCCGGCCACATCATCATCTTCATCCGAGGAAGGAACAGGCTCAAGCGACGAGAAGACAGATAGGCCAAAGGAGATCTTAGTTGCAACATCCACACAATCAGCCACTATTACACCGAAAAAAAGTGCAAAAGTTGCACCTGCAACACCAGTCTCTAATAGTGATAGACCAAAACGAAAAAATAGCACACCATCGTTACGTGACATTGGAATCCCCGATGGCTCGTCACTTTTTATATTTAAGAAAAGCAATCCTTTTCGGCAAAGCGTTTTTCAATTGGTTTCTCATCCATATTTTGATTATTTCATTTTATTTTTGATTTTGATAAGTAGTATTATGTTGGTAGTGGATGAGCCTCCTTTGCGCGCATGCACCACTGATGGATGTAATGCAGTAAAAACTCTTATGGAAGTATTGGACTTCATTGTGACTCTGCTATTTATAATTGAAATGTCGTTGAAACTAATTGCATTGGGCGCTTTCATGCATAAAGGTTCATACGCACGGGATGAATGGAACCTATTGGATGGATTTTTAGTTATTATGTCTCTTGTAGGTTTAATCATGAATCCACCATTTTCAACTACGGAAGGTAGTGAAAATTTGAGTACCCTCAGAGCTTTGCGCTCGTTACGTGCTTTGCGTGGCTTAAGGCCATTGCGAGTCGTTCGTCGATTCCCAGGCTTAAAATTGGTAGTAAATTCAATCATTGCTGCTGTACCAAAAATTGCAAATGTTGTGTTTGTTACGCTATTTTTCTTAATAATCTTCGCAATCATTGGTGTCCAAAACTTTAAAGGGCAGCTGAATTTTTGCAATGATGAATCTATTGATTCAATGGAAGAATGTGTTGGTAATTTCTTCTTAACCGACGGGGACTGCGCCATGTTGCCATCTCAAGTTGAAGAGAACGCATGTTACCTAAGTCCAAATGGTACCGCTTTCCCGCGTTTATGGACACCGTTGCCTTACAATTTTAACAACATTGTTAATGGATTTATAACTGTATTCGAAATCACAAGTGGAGAAATGTGGCCTGATATCATGTATTCCGTTGTTGATACAGCAGGTATTAACCAACCACCAATTAGAGAAAACAAGCCATTTGCTGCTGCGTTGTTCATAGTAATGATTCTTACATGCTCTTTTTTAATGTTTAATGTTTTTGTTGGAGTTGTAATCGATAATTTCAATAAAATGAAAGACCAGCAAGAAGGAATGGACTTATTAACAGATTCGCAGCGAAAATGGAGACAAACCATGCTGCACACGATGCAAATGGACCCAATGACGGTCTTGAGGCCACCATTGAACGCTGGTCCGTTCCGATTGAAAATATTTAACTTAGTCGAATCGAAAAAATTTGAAATATTCATAATTTCTGCCATTATGGTCAATGTAATCATTATGGCGATGCGATACGATGATATGCCTGATACCATGGCACAAATCTTGTATTTTGGGAACCTTTTCTTTGTTATTTTGTTCACCATAGAAGCGGTTTTGAAAATCTATGGTATAGGCCCAGCTCGATATATCCAGCAAGGGTGGAATCAATTTGATTTCACTTTAGTTGTTACCAGCTACATTGGATTGTCTATCGGGCCAAGCATGGGTAGCATTACATCGTTGTTCCGCATTGTTAGAACAGCTCGTTTGTTTCGTTTGATCAAGATGTCAAAAGGATTAACAGCATTATTTCAAACGTTGCTAGTTGCATTGCCACAAGTAACGAATGTTATGACATTGTTACTCTTGGTATTTTTTATTTATGCTGTAATGGGGATGAATTTATTTTCAAGTATTCGTTTTAATGGTGGATTAAATGAACATGCTAATTTCACTAGCTTTGGAAAAAGCATGCTTATGTTGTTTCGTATGGCAACGGGCGAAAGTTATAATGAAATCATGCATAATTTAAGATTGCAGCCACCTTATTGCGATGATAAAGTATTGAATAATTGTGGAGATTTCGTTATTCCAATTGTTTATTGCATTAGCTTCTTTATACTCAGTAGTTTTGTTTTATTGAATTTATTAATTGCAATTGTTATTGAAGCGTTTACTACTATATCAGAGTTGGACCTTGCAACGGTGAAACCCGCCCATTTATTGAAGTTCAAAGCAGTCTGGGCAAAATATGACCCAGATGGCGATAGTATGGTTCCAACAAATGCTTTATTGGATTTATTGAGTGAGGTGGAATATCCATTAGGATTAGTTAACCAGCCACATACACCACCCATGACACCAGGCATGTTGAAAAAACGTGTTGAACGTTTATTTTTAGAAAAGACAAAAAACGGTGGCTTTGTTCTCCCTATTTTGCACCACCCACCGTATGGTGAAGCAAATTTCCATGAGTTTTTAACAGCATTAGTAAATAGGGCAATGGGTGATACGGGTGAAGGAGGTGCAACGGAAACTGTAAAAGAACAGATGGAAGTTACGTTACGTAGACGTACAACTAAAACATATGTAAACAATGTACGAAGCGTCACACCACAGAAAAAAAGAAAATCGAAAGCAGAAATTGCAGACGAATTGCATGGTTTACGAAGAGTATATGTGGGAGAAGTGCTTGCAGTGAAAAGGATACAAAAACATTACAGAAAATTTAAAAGCAATAGAAGACGCCAACATATAAAAGAAGAACGTAGCAATTTTAGACTAGATGATAACTTAGATAGTCCAACTAATGTTAATTCAAACTAAAGGGAGAGAGGAGAGAGATAGGGAAAAGAGGAGAGAGTCTACTCTTTAAAAATATCTATATTTTTAATATGATGCATAAAAAAAAATAGGACATGATAAAATCTATAAGTTATGATAATATAAATAACATGGTTAAAATCTAAAAGTTATATGATAAAATAATTTTACTTCCCGTGCTAAGTACTAAGTCCAAAGTAAATACGCTCAATACTCAATCGCAAAGGAATAATATTCTATTTCCTAATCCTGCTATAGTAAAGCTCTAATGCACCTCTCCAAACAAATACTCTACTCTAGCATGAGCAGGTTTCTATCCTTCAAGGATTTATTTTCTCGTTCTGTAGATCAGAGTGTACAATATTAAACAAATATCTTTTCCCTTTAATACGTATCTTTTATTCCATAAACTTTGCATCAATTGCATCTGATTGCGTTTCAAACAATGCATTTTCTTCCTCAAGTTGCGTTTCACCTGTTACTTTATTGACACTATACAATGAAAATATCCCACTAACAGATACAACAATAACAGACAATTCATCTATTTGTCTTTTTTTTGAATCACACATAATAGCACAATGATATGGTGGTACCCCATGAGAATCCGTAGTACCTATAAAATACATCAATATATTAATGTGTTAGTTTTTATAATTGATATTATGTCTATAAAAATATATAATAGATAAAAATATATATACAAGAATATTTGAACTTACGTAATCGTACTTGTGCAAAACTTTTTGTAGTATTTAAATTTTCTGGCATAAATGAAGAAATATATGAAGATATAAATCCTGTTCTACTATTACTATTGTTATTATTCATATGTCTATTATTATTATTATTATTATTATTCATATTATTACCCATACTTAGTTCATTATTGCCATCATTTCCATTTGTTGCTCCATTTCCATTTGTATTTTTATAAAAATGTATTGTTCCACTAGCACTTCCAACACATAAATATCTACCTGTAATGTCAAATGATAAACATCGTATAGTACCACGTCTAGTACCACGTCTAAATGTATGCAATCGTTCACCAGATGGTACTTTAAATACCTGTGTGTTTATATATTGATATATATATATATAAGGTTAGCAAAATTAGTATATTAGTATAGTATCATAGATCATAGTATATATATATATATCTTATACTTACACGTATAATGGTTCCCTCTGTACTAGCAGTTGCAACAAATTCACCACGTTGTGACAATTCCATTGCCGTTAATGGATGTTGGTGTGCTTGAATCAATTTAACTATTTTTAAATTCCTTACATCAAATAATACTAATTCACCTTTTGTTGTACCACCAGGAAATGCTAGAAATACACCATTGTTATTATTATTATCCATATTGTTATTATTATTATTATTATTATTATTGCTTGTTGTATTAGCTTGCAATGCCATTAAACCTTCAACATTTGGTGGTGTTTGTAACATATGCAATGCAGTCATTGTATCTAAATCAAAAACATGTATTTTATTTTGTAATGCAACTACTAAACGTTCCCTGTTCATCTTAACAGACAATACAGTCGTTTCAAATAATAATTCGCATAAAGCAGCTTTCGTAGTAGTATTTACAACACGTAAACGTCTTGGTGAAAATGCTGGTGTATCTCCACCACCACATATTGCTAATAAATTAGTTCTGTATAACATTGCCATAACACCTATACCACCATCTGATGCAAATTCATGACGTTGAAATGGCATGCAACTATATACACACGAGCGATTTCTTAAACCAGTTGAGAAGCATGTAGCATCTTGATTGAACGAAATAGATAATAATGATGAATTGTATTTATTATTCTTTAAATTATTATTCGTATCACTTGTATTATCTTTATTATCATCATGTTCACTCAGTAATGATGTCATGTTTATTTTCTTCTTTTAGTTCTTGTCTTTATTATTATACGTACGGGTAATAATATGTTCGATAAATATTTTTTGTGTTTTTTTTTATGCACAAGCAACTCTTTCTATAATACAAATATATATATATTTATTATATCTGACGTCTATATATTTGTGAATAAATATTTTTTTGTAAAATGTCAGTAAAATAATTAAATCAAGAATTTTTTTTTGCTATAAATGTTTCAAAAAAAAAAACAAAAAATAAAAAAAAATATAAAACAACAACAAAACCAATCCTATTTTTTCCTGTTTGTTTCTCTATTAACAATATCTATATTATCAATATTATACAATCAGAAATATATACACTTGCAACATTTCGTATATCTCTCTACATTCACATCAATCGATGGAGAAAGGTGTGTGTGTGTTAGTGTTTTCATCAAAGGAAAATTCTTATTATTTGATTTGAAAATGATGATGAAACAGATGCTATTCCTATACTAATTATGCATTGATAGGCGAATATATTAGGTATAAACAACACTATACAATGGACGGAGGATGGATTTTTATTACCAACATCTTTCAAAAAGAAGCACCTCGCCGTATTGCCGTATTGTGGTTCTCTCTGGCATGTTGCCATAAAATAACCGTATGGAAACAATGATAATAATATAATAATCCATATGGATATAAAATGTTTTTCATAAGTCGTCGTTTCAGTAATGTTTGCAATAAGTACAAAGTACAAAAGTACAAAGTTATTATTGCTGGAAATCTCAGCTGGGAAGACTCTGTGCTTGCCTTAGGCCTTATAGGCTTACCACTTACCACTTACCAGCTTATCAGCTTATCAGCTTATCAGTTGCCAGAGTATTAATAGTTAATAGTACAAAGTACAAAAAGTAGTAATAGTTCTGAATTCGTAATGGGGGGTAGTATAGTAATAATTTTACTGTATTATTTTTGCAATGAAGTGTGGTGGTTTAGGTTGTGGCGTTAGGCTGTGTCTTTCATGTAATAAAATAATGGTGTCAATCAAAGTGACATTATTATGTTGTCTTAGTTGTTGGTGCATAGTACAAAATATAACAATGGAATACTATCAATATAATATATAATATATATATATATATACATATACATAATTACACACAGACATACACACGACACAAACAACAACACAGACATACACACGACACAAACAACATCGATAAAGAAGCAACAACCATGATAGTTGAAAGAGTAAATGTATTAGTAATGAAAATACTAAATACAGAAGATTTTATAAAAACATATGTGAAAACAAAAGTTAAAGAATCAGATACAACTAATATCTATTCCGTATGTAATATTCATGGTTTGTTTGAAAATATTATAAAATATCTAAATGTAAAATCGATATTGAATTTAAAAGAATCATGTTTAATAAAACAACTTACAATACAAAATAATGGGGATATAAATTTTATATCGAGTATTGAACGTTTGATTGAAAATCCAAGACGTTTATATGATTTATATGCTGAGTATGGAAGGTATGCCTTCGGAAGGTATGTATTTTATCAAGCATGCAAAAACGGGAATTTGGAGAGTGTTAAATTATTTTTTACGTTACATCCATTTCATAAATATAAGATAAATAGTGTCGGAAGTGAGATGACGATGAAACAGATTGTGGCGTATATATATTATGATGGGTTCACACCTTTAATGGCGGCTGCAAAGAACGAACATTTCCAAATAGTTCAATATTTACTTGAACAAGGTGAAGCTGATCCTAATATTGCACGTGGTGATGGAAAGAATGCATTACATTTAGCAGCACGTAATAACAGAAAGAGTACTGAGTTGATTGAATTGTTATTAACTCATATGTCTCTCGATAGCATCAATAAGAAGAACCGGTGGGGATACACTCCCCTGGACAGGGCATATCATAATCGTAGTCCAATTCAACAAGAGATTATTGCACTTTTACGTTCAAAAGGTGGAAAAGCAAATTACTTTGATAAAAATGGTAGAACAGTAGGAAGATGTAATGGTGATTTAAATCATTAAAAAAATTAAAAAAATTATTCACTTTTACGTTCAAAAGGTGGAAAAGCAAAAAGCAAATTATTTTGATGAAATTGGTAGAAGGTAGAACAGTAAGGGAAGAGGTAATGGTGATTTAAATCATTTATAAATAAAAAAATTTAAAAATATTTATTTTCTTATCATATATTAATATACAAAAACAGGAGTTTAATAAAACTTTTATGATATATTCTTGACCTTGTTTTATGACTAAGTATTAGATTAGCTAAAAATTTTGCAGCAAAACATCTCTCTCAACGTTTCTCTCAAACCGCCACCTAATAATCGCGGAGATAACTCTTTTCTTGTTTACGAAAGAACTACCTAGATTTCCTATTATTAAATTTCAAATTACGTAAATATTTACGCTCTTGATTTTCTAACCAATCATTTTTTTCATTGATAAACATTGTATTGATATTAAATATACATGCGGTATCACCAATGTTTTTAAATGATTTTTCATGAAACATGCCACGTGGTATTGGTTGAAATATATCCAGTTTTGCATGTTTTGTCATGTATTGATTTCCACTATTCTTTTTATTTTTACTATTATTTAATAAAATATTATTTCTATTATTATTTGCTAATTCAATAATACGTCTTTCCTCTTCATATTCTTCATGATGATATGGACATCGTGTTGTCCCATCTTTACCACAACAACGCCTACATTTATTATAAATACATTGTTTTTTTGCGCGAAAATGTTTACAAACAATGCATGCATCTTGTTCTTTCCATCCAAAACCTTTTATACCTAATCCTTTTTTCTTTTCACTATTATTTTTTTTATTAGATGTCACATTTTTTATCGGTGGTGACGATAATGCACCATCTGGATTATTATTTCCTCTACTACTTTTCCGTCGCCGTGGTGTATTATTCCTATCCTCCTCCTCGTTACTAAATTGTTTACGTTTTGGCATGGTTAATAAATGTATAATGAACTACAAAATAAATAAATTATTTAGTCTTTTTCTGTTGTGGTAAACATTATCAATAACTACTTGTGTTACATCTTTCCTTTTGTTCCGCTTTTGTATTTATTATTATTATTATATATATATATATGGTGCTATGCATCCCTTTTTTTCAATAGTGAATAGTGTTATTTTTGAGATCATTGAACAATGGTTCGGATATATATAAAACTAGATATACTACAATGGAAATATTGGTAATTTAAGGCATTGAAATAAGTTTTATATTGAAGTATTGATTTCATAATATATTTTTAATTTTTGCTGGTGGATTTCCATACCAGATTTCACCTTCGATTATCGTATAGAAAACGATGAATTTCAAATTATT